>Ga0118677_10010111_pt1 | contig 14525 bp, 17 predicted proteins | sample AliMusrvi5mmetaG_FD_86154 | JGI IMG/M metagenome (GOLD analysis project Ga0118677, IMG submission 86154) | reverse complement strand
GGCCTTGATCTAATTTTTCTTTGATCTTGGACATAAGTTTGTTCAACTGTTTCAACTCGATAGCGCCGTAATCAGGCCATCGGATAATAATTGCTGGATAGCTAGGTGGAATACCTTCCCAAATTTCAGAAAGATAAACCCCGAATTGAGGTTCAAGTTTGGATTTAGCCTTATGGCGCTTGCTGGTTAGGGCATATTGAGAAGAAACGAGGAATATATAGGAGCCTATCTTGAATTCTTCGCGCCAATGCAGACAGGTTTTCATGGTTATGTGCGATAATTCCTAATCCCACATTCCAGCGACACCAAATCGTAATGCTCTCTGATTACATTTGGGGCATCTGTAATATGTATCATTCCTAGGTTCATTTTTTGACGCATCAATTGCGTGAAATGCTCGAAAGGAGCTTTGGGTTTTTCTATGTTCGTTGAGTTCAACGAGCGGCATGAGCTCAGCGTCTTCACTGGTTCCATTATAAAACATCGGGGTTGTTCCGCATACAAGGCATTTTGGATCATTAAAGTCAGCGGAAACAAGCTTATCGCACTTAGCACAAAAAGCCGGTTGGTAATTCTTTCCTCTTGACTGGAATCCCCTGCCACAATTTACATTTTGCGAGAAACCACATTTACACGAAGCCTCTATTATGTAACCCATTCTCCTTCCTTCCCTCCAGAAGAAATATCCTGAAGGCGTTTATCTGTTAGGTAAATATGTGATCTTTTTTGCCTCTTGAATACCTTTTTCAGAAAGTTCCCAAATTCCCCTTGGTGACCCGGATTTCAATATACCCTCATCAACGAGAGCTAGTCTTAAATAGCTTGCAGATTCTCGCCAAGTGATTTCACCATTTTTATACTCCTCTAAATCAAGAGGAGTAAATATCGGCTTCATTATTTGAAACAGGTTATCTAGTACAACTGGCCTGGGTGCAGAACCGCCAAGGCGTAAAAGTACTCTCAGCATCGGGTTTCTGTATTCGGATCGGGGAGTAATTCCAGCACGTTTTGTTCTGGTGCCTTTATTTCCGATTTGATTCGAATTATAAGTTGTCATATCAATTCCCCCTTTTTCTGCTTTATCTAGTACTTTATTGAGAACGGTATCTGGAGTATCCTCAAGCGGAATTGCCCACTTTTTGATTCGTTCCCAAGTGATGTCGCTTATCCTTATTACTGGCATGTGACACCTCCAATCCATGTTGTTATAATGTAACAGCGTAACATACCCAACGAAAGAGGTCAAGAGGTGATTGCAAGGGATGACGATATTCACAAGTGAGGTTGGGGAAAAGTGGTATAAGCAGGGGTATTCGAAAGGGATGGCCGATATGTTATCATCTACTCCACAGGAGTTCCTATGGACGATAACACCCAACCAGAAATCGACACCATATGGGTTGAAGCTAAAACCTTCATCGAACAGAGAGATTTCGACCGGGCGATTGAAACCTACAAATACATCCTCATCAGATACGATGATACCCCCATCGCCGTTGAATGCGCCAACGCCAACCTAGGCGATATTTACCTTACCCTGGGGCAATTGGATTCCGCGGAAATCTACATCAAAAAAGCCATAAGCTGCGACCCCAGAAAACCAGATTATCACTATTTATTGGGGTTCGTATATTCAAAACAGGAGAAATGGAAGAGCGCCGCTAAGGAATTCCAGACAGCTATCAAGGTTGAACCTGATAACCCCGAATATTTGCGTGGGCTGGGGTGGGCACTAATCAGCAGCGGGGAGAAAGAAAAGGGGTTGCAATACCTTCACGAGGCCAACGGGTTAAGCCCCTCGGACGTCAATGTGCTATTGGACCTATCAAATGCTTATTTGATGATATTCGATTTCGACAAAGCCAAGTTGTATGCACAAAGGGCGTTGTTGGTTGACCCTCAAAATCAGCTTGCTCGAAAAACGAAGGACAAGGTTGAGGAACTCCACAAATTATTCGACCAGGGTAAGGGGATAACGTAAATCCCCAAGCGAATGAGGAGGTTAACTATGTCTGTCAAAATAGTTACCGACAGTGATGCGGATGTTCCGTCCCAGTTAGCGAAAGACCTGGACATCACGGTGATACCGCAATATGTGATGTTTGGGAGGACCTCATACCGCAGCGGTGTGGATATGACAGATGAAGAGTTCTATCAGAAGCTGCTGAATGGGCCTGTTTTCCCCACCACCTCCCAGCCCACACTGAAGGATTTCACGGATGTATATACCAGCCTTGCCAGAGAGGCCGACGGGATCATTTCTATCCATGTATCCTCCAAACTGAGCGGCACGTCCAAAGTCGCCGAACAAGCCGGCAAAGACGCAAAACTCGATTGCCCCATTGAAATTATCGACAGCCGGAATATAAGCATGGCAATGGGGCTGATCGTCATCGCGGCCGCCAGGATGGCCAAAGCAGGCAAAGGATTCAGTGAAATCACCGCTGCCACCAACAGTATGGTATCCAGAACCAAATTGCTGATGCTGTTCGGCACACTGGAATACCTGGCTAAAGGCGGGCGCATCGGTAAGGCCAAATCTTTGCTCGGTTCGATGTTGAACGTCAAACCCATCCTGACGCTCAATGACGGCGAAATCGTTCCCGTGACACAGGTGCACAGCCAATCCAAAGGAATGGAAAAATTGCTGGATTTCGTGAAGCGTTCCAACGACATCGAGGAGGTGGGGATATGCTATACCACACTCTTCGACGAGGCCAACAGTCTGGCTTCCAGAGTTTCGGCAATCTCTAAAGCCAATATAATCATCAGCAGGGTGGGGCCGGGCCTGGGCGCCCATGGCGGTCCGGGCGGAATAGGCGTCGCACTGATGACAAAAAGCTAGCAAGCCCCATCGATATAAGAGCCCGAAAATTCCGGGCTCTTTTTGTTTCAACAGTCTGTTTATATGATAGTGAGATATGCGGAGATCAGTGAAGTTTGAGGATAGCCTGAAGGTGTTTGAGGGAGCGATCAGGCGTAGTTGGCCAACCAGGCGGGGGTAGAAAATTGTCATTTAATAACATTTTATAGTCTTTACAACCCGATAATCCGGGTATATCATCGGTATCAACAAACAGGGCAGAATCGATTGGCTCCAAAACGCTGCCGGCTACCGAAGTCTAAAACGGCAAGGAGTGGATATGGCTTTTTGTGGTAGTTGCGGCACACCATACAACGAAGGCGCCCGTTTTTGTCCCGGCTGCAGCGCTCCCGTAGCTGTTCAACCAATGAACCCGGGGTATGCCCCCTCTCCTCAACCCGCTCCTAACGGCGGCTATGCTCCTCCGCCTGTGCAGACCCCCTATCCCGTTTATACGGCCCCGCCTCAACCTGTGACCAACAGCAATATGCAACTCCCGCAAAGATTTGGCGCCAGGAGCAAGACCGTAGCACTCATACTATCAATTCTATTCAGCTACTGGACATGGCTCTACACATTTAAAAGAGACAGAATCAAATTTTTTATCGCCTTGATACTGGCAATAGCGGCCTTTACAGGTTATTACGTATTTTCAAAGTTCTCCTATTATTCTTTCGCGCTCTCGATAATACTTTGGATTTGGCCTCTGGTAGTTACTTTGAGGAAAAGGCCGGAATGGTATGCTGGCTATTAGCCAGGAGTGCTGATTATAAACAAAGCGATAGCAAGACAAATTCCGTTGAGTAGCGTCAAGGGAGGTTCGCGATGATAGAAGGCGACGAGCAAAATAACAGACGCCCTAATTTATCAAGAAGAACATTCCTCAGGAATGCAGCTTTGGTCGCTGGAGGAGCCTCGCTGTATCTGCTTAACGGCTGGAAGACATGGACCACCGTGAAGAAAATGCTTCCGTTCAAAACAACGACGTCTTCAGGTAATGCCACTGGCTATCATCCCAGAACAGGAGATATCAGCCTCGGAACCAAAGTGAATGCTGTCACCCAAACAATCGGTACATCCGGCGGATATGTTGCTATATCGAAGGCGGGTGACCCGCTGGACGGCTTCACCATTTACCTGCCGCCCGATACCTACCCAGGCAATTGCTCCTTCAAGGTCTCCTATGCCCCCATCACAAGCCAAAGCTTCGGTGCCGATATCAACCCCGTATCACCGATGATATCTATTGATAACGGCGGCGGCTATTCAGACGAAATGATGTATATCAGGGTGCCGGTCAAGGTGCCCGATGGTTATTTTGCGATGGGCTTTATCTATGATGAACAGACTAAACAACTGGAAGGCATGCCGTTGGTAGCGGTAGATGGTGATTCGATAACTTTGGCCACCTGTCACTTCTGCAACATTTTCATCAGCATGATAGACAAGCTTCTGCTCCACGGACCCTTTGACTCCGGATTCCTTCCGGGCCTGGACGACTGGCAATTTACTAATTACGGCTCGTTCGCCGCTCCCAAGGGGCATTGCGACGGGCAATCCGTCTCCGCCATGTGGTATTACTGCACCCGCCCGGATGGTAAGGACTCCAGCCTCTACGAGCGCTATGATAACAACGGCGACCAGCCGATGACGCCGGATTTCTGGCAGGACGACTCGCTGGGATACCGTTTCTGTTCAGTAGTTCAAGCACATGGCCACCCTACATCGGCCTTTTGGCTTGCATTGGCCGGGAAAAATTGGGTCCGAGACTCCGGCAATAACTTGAAATTTGTGGACACACCGGTGGTTTTGGGTGACGAGGTAACATGGAACCTCTTTGCCTACTCCATGCAAGCCACTCATGAACCGCAGCTCGTGGGTGTATGGACTGAAGCAGGTACAGGACATGAGATGGTATGTTACGCTATCGATCCGGGGCAATTCTGTGTAGCCGATCCCAATTATCCGGGTATACCTGACCGAGCCATTGAATACACCGATGGCAAGTTTCAACCCTATAACTCGGCGGAAAATAAAAAGTTGATTGATGCCGGAGGTGGAAAGTCTTACAGTAAAATCGTTTACCTTGCTAAAACCACAGTATTCCGCTGGGACCAGATTGCCAAAATGTGGTGGCTTGTCAAGAACAGGAATATCGGAATCGGTGTATTCCCAAGTTATGAGCTTTATTACAAAGACCAACTAGGGCAGATAACACCAACCGGAAGTGGTTTCAGTACGGCGACAAAAGCGATTAATATCTATGTTTATTTCGGCGCCACTCAGGGGGATACGTCGTTGATGGCGGAACCCGCAGTGTATCGTGATGGGGCGCTGCTTCCCCGGGGAGCTGGAGGTGTAATCGATCTCGTCCAGGGAGATAATAAACTGGGTATTTATATCACAGGCAAGGTGGGTTCCGAGGACGAATACATAGACTTCCAGTACATCAACGTTAAATACGTTCCTTCTCTGGTTGCCTCCACGACCGCTGCCGTTGCCGGCAGCAACCTTATGGCATTGCAGCAGATGAAAACGTTTTCAGGCAATTTCCAGGGGCAGTGCAGCTACAAAGAAAAGACAGGAGCCTGGTTTATCTCTCTGCCCATGCCCTATGGCGGTTTAACGGAGTCCTTCACTATCTCCTGGAACGGCACTTCCTTCGGAGGTACCAATGCAATACCCGTCGTCGGCGGCGCAGAAACCAATACGTTGAGCGGTTCTGTCTCCAGTGACGGTAAAACCATTACCTCGCTGGTCTGGACGTACAGCCGGAAGAGTACCATAACCACGGCTTCCGGCATCTCGACATCCGATAGCGCCATCAGAATCGAACTCAAGAATATCCCAGTCTCCAACCTGGTTTTCGCCAGCGGCCTGGCTTCAACGTTCCATTTTGCACAATCGGGGCAAGAAGTTAAGAATTACCTGACTAAATTGGAATACCACATCTCCGCCTATTTGGCTGGTGTAGCGCAAAATGAACTGACCTATGTTCAGGATTCCATAAACTGGAACGCCCCCGCACCGAATAGCTCTGCGCTGACGTTGGATTTCTCTAAATAACAATTGATAGTTATCGGGGATAGAAGAGCTGGCTGTTCGGGTTCTCAGCCAGCTCTATTTTTGTGATTTTAGTTGGGCTTGGCCTAAATAGGCATAGATATCCTGCTTATCCTATTTCTTTTCCGTTACTCTCCCGGGATAAATACCGCTAATTATCTTCACTACCTCTTTGATTCGCATGCTCAGAAGATATTTAAACAAACCTATTGACGTATTGAATACTACCTCCACATCATATGGATCTGCGGGTCTCTCATAGTTTGCCGGCTCATCTACAAGCCGGATATTCACGGCATTCACCGCCGCGTGGGCAATAGAAAAGTTGCCAGGAGTTTCAGCTAGTATTTGCTCGGGAATCATCCCGAAGTAGCGCAGGTGGGCGGTACTGAAGACCCGCATCTGATCACCGGCTCTACCCAGCCACCCTTTCCCATCGGCTTTGCCTTGAGCCTGAGCCCTCTTTTGAACATCCTGGAGTACCTCGGCTGTGAGTTTAGCCATTATAGCCTGGTTTGGAGTAAAGACAATCGTATATATATCCGATGTCACTGTCGGCATTATCATCTTAGCCTGAGAAAGAACTGCAATAACTCTCGACTGATCCTCCATCGGCGCGAATCCTGGAGGTTGAGGGATATATTGATTCTGTTCAACGATGGGGGCGAAGCGTTGCATACCACATTGCCCGCAAAACCTGGCATTATCCGCAACGCTGATGCCGCAGTTAGCACAAAACGCCATATAATTCTCCTGGCTTATTTGATGGTGCCGTCAAGGGGTCAGGTCACTTCCCCAGACCAGAAAAACACAACCCAGAAGCCATTCTTCATACTGGGGTGAGAAACGACCCGATAGCCATGATATAATAAAAACAGGATAAATGAAATTAATTTCGATGAATACTAAATATGCCATTCATCTTCTGTTCGCGATGTCCCTCGTCTTAATGGTGTCGACTTTCGGTTGCGGACCTAAAACATCTTCTTCAGCATCTACGCCGGTAATGCCTTCTACGACCTCAATCGCCACACCTCCGCTCTCCACAACGGCTGCAATTACTACCGCCACTACTGCTGCCACTGCATCCGGCACGAACAAGACAACAGCCGCCAATCCTACCTTCACCGTTCCCTTAACATCGAATCCTCCGGTGACCATGACCATAAACACAGCCGGCGCCTTCGATCCGCAGCTTTATATCATCAATACAGCTACCACGGTAAAATTTTACAATGTGTCCCCATCTTACATCACGCTGGTTAGCGACTATCCTTTTCAAACAACCATCCCCGGCGGGGGCATTTTTGAATTTACTTTTATCAATGCCGGTAGCTGGAATGTTTGGGACCAGGCTTTCCCGAACGATACGGCCGGTATATATATCAAAGCTTAACAACAATGACCCTGTCCGCGGTACTATTGACATTTCCTTACATCATGCTTATATTAAAGGTAGATATGCGCATAAAAGGATGATAAGCGGGTTTGCGCGTTGTCTGCCCATGGGAGCGATAATATGACTGGAAGAATATCCCGGAAAATTCAGCAAAGGAAATCACCGCTTGAAGTCACGGAATTTTCCAGACGACAGGTTTTAACAGGTCTTGGCCTGGTTGCGGCAGGGGCCGCGATCGTTTCTTTGCCGATCGGCTGCAAGTCGAGTACCGGGACTGCTTCCGATACCACCGCCGTTGAACCCGCAACCACTGATCCCGCTACAACCACCCAGGGTTCTACAGATGTTTCGCCCTCCACATATGTTCCCTATGTTCCGTCAACCACAAAACCGGGACTCATTATAATCGAAGGCACCACTTGTTCGGTTGCCACAGACCGCCTGTATACTCCGGGACATATCTGGGTCAAATCTTTATCGAACAGTTTTGTTGTCGTGGGCATCACCTATACCATGTATCATATCCTGTACAACCCCTACAATTGTTCGTTATCTCCGATCGGGACCAAATTAGCTGCCGAGGACGCATTCGGCAGTATCGAAGGTTATAAAATGACTACCGACCTGTTGAGCCCTGTCAGCGGGACGGTGACAGATCTTAACAAGTTAGTGATTGGGAATGCGGGCGGACAGGGCGCGGGTGATAGTATGCTGGCCGCCCTGGCGGATGTCTACGGAGGCGGATGGATGGCTGTATTCCAGCTGAGCAACCCCGCCGAACTCGGCAAATTACTCACTCCGCAGCAATACGCAACTCTCGTCGCCCATGAATAAAAACTGAGACATATCCGTTTACTTCCCCGCCTCGATATTCAGCTTGCCTGTTACGGCGGCGTGAGTGTAAACTTTCGGTATGATTCCCATAACCGCCAGCCTTTCTATCGATGAAAGCGAGATCCACGAAGACTTTGTCCGCGCCTCAGGGCCGGGCGGGCAGAACGTCAACAAAGTCGCCACCTCTGTTCAACTCCGTTTTGACGCGGCCAACTCGCGTTCCTTGCCCGAGGAAGTTCGGCAACGCCTCATTGCGCTGGCCGGCAACAGGATAACCGCGGACGGGGTCCTTATCATCGAAGCACGGCGGTTCCGTACGCAGGCGCGTAACCGGGAAGATGCAACTGCCCGGCTGGTAGAGCTGATCCGCAGCGCCGCTCAAAAGCCGATAATCCGCAGAAAGACCAGGCCGACGCTGGCATCGAAAGAACGCCGCTTGGAAAGCAAACGCCGGGGTGCCGAGAACAAACGCGTCAGGGGGCCCGTCCACCACGAAGAGTGACCGCCTTATAGCGGGGGAATGGGCATCAAATCTTTAACCAATGCAGTTCACCTGAGGGCTTGATTTACCGTGGTACAATATTCCCCGATGGGTAAGCATAGTTTCGAATATCTGCTCATTGGGATCCTCATCCTGGGCCTCGGCGCCTCGCTCAACTTTTTGGTAGTTGCCTCCAACGGCATGCAGATGCCCACCAGCCTTGAATATACGGAAGATTGCTTCACGCTGGTCGACATAGAGGGAAACGAGTTGGAAGTTACAAAGGACACCCCGGTCGCTTTGCCTGCGGGGCGTTTTTTCATGAACGAATCTACCAGGTTAAAGATCCTCGGCGATATCATCTACATCGAGAATTTTGTGTTTGACGGCTATTATTCAGCGGGGGATATCCTGATAGAATTCGGCGCCGTGGGCATAATATTATGGCTGTTTGCCGCGTTCTTTACGACGATAAAGAATATTTTCCGGGGCGGGAACCCCTTCCACGATAAACGCGCATTCATCTAAAGCTGAAAAACAAACTACCTCGACTAACAAAAAATAGTCCCCATCAAGGGGACTATTTGCTTAAATCCAACCTGGGGATAAACTAAGTTTTAACACACTTTTTAGGTTGAAAAGTAATCACCAATTCGGCATCCAAAGCCTCGGCGATTTTTTGCCAGGTCCCGATCGTCGTGTTGGGATATCCTCCCTCCAGGCGTGAAATTGCGGTCTGTCTTGAGCCAATCCGCTTTGCGAGTTCGGCCTGGCTGATGTTCTTCTTGTTACGAAGCGCGATATATTGCCTGATCAAATCAAATTGAGGTTTAAGAGCTTCATACTCTTTTGAAACTTCCGGTTTTGCGAGAAGTTCGCTCTTGAATTTTTCGTAGCCGCCAACATTCTTTACCATATATCCACCCACAATCTCTCTGCAAATATTATTACATATATGTTATATCTTGTAAAGTCACTTGGAATTCGTGAAACGCTTGATATAGTCTTTTCTGCGTTTCTCTGCTAGCTTTTTTTCACTTTCGGGTGTTTTTTGAGTCTTTTTAGTAAAAGCATGAAGTAGGATAAATTTATGCCCGGTAAAAGCGAAATAGAGAATACGGTACACTTCAGTTCCGTGGCGCTCTTTTAACTCCCATACATCGTTAACCTTCTCAGCGAATGTGTGAGGTAAAGTCACGCCATATTCTTCTAATAAATCAATCACCCGTAATATTTTAGCTTGGGCTTTGGCATCTTGAATCAAAATGTAGTCTTTGACAGGAGAGACACCTTGGGAATCCTCATAGAATTCAATGTTCCATTTCACGGGGATAATATATCATAGATTTAATAAGTTTCATTGGAACAAACCAGCTTTGTCGACCCACCGGCTTTTCAACTGCCCGCAGCCCGCATTTATATCGGCCCCCCGTGAAACCCGGAGCATCGTCCTGACCCCGCCGGCTATCAATCTTTTCTGAAATTCATGCGCCGCATCCATCGATGAGGGATTAAACTCGTTCGAGCCCGCAGGATTGCCGACTATCAGATTAACGGAACACGAAAGGCCATTGAGCAACCGGATGAGTCCGTCGGCGTCGCTCATCGAATCGTTTATCCCCGAGAAAAGCGCATATTCGATGAAGATTTTCAGTCCTGTTTTGGCCACGTATTCCCGGCAGGCCGGGATCAGCACCCCCAGGGGGTATTTGCGGTTAACGGGAACGAGTCGGCCACGCAATTCGTCATTCGCCGCATGGAGAGAAACCGCCATCTGGAACTGAAGGCCCTCGGAGGCGAGTTGAAGCATCTGGGGGGCCAGGCCGGAGGTGGATAGCGTCACCTGGTGAAGGCCCAGGCCGAAACCTTTGGGGGAGTTGATCATGGCGAGCGCCTGCCGCACGTTATCGTAATTCGCCAGAGGCTCACCCATCCCCATGAAAACCACATTGGACAACCAGCCTCGATCAGATTTTTTACTTTCGCCTGAGGCCCCGCACCCGAACCGCCGGGTGAAGTACAGAACCTGCCCGATTATCTCTCCCGGCTCCAGGTTGCGCTCGAAACCTTGCCGGCCCGTCGCACAGAAGTTGCATCCGACCGCGCAACCCACCTGGCTGGATACGCAAACGGTATGCCGGACCCTTCCGGTTCTGGTGATTTTGGAAAACATCAAAGTCGATTCGATGGTCTTGCCGTCTTCCAGCCGAAAGAGGACTTTGCGTGTTTGACCGTCGGCCGACACTTTTTCGTCGACGGGTTCAGGCAAACCAAGAACGGCATGCTCGATGAGTTTCTCTTTCAGGGAGTGTTTCAAGCCCGTCATTTCCTCAAAGGTTGAGGCGCACTCGCGGTAGATGGATTTCAAAATGACGTCAGCCTGTGAAACGGGTTCACCGAGCGACTTTACAAACTCCGCCAGTTGAACAGGCGTAAAATCGAGGATTTTAACCGGGGCATCCTTAGAAAGCATGGAACATTTTAATCTAATTCACACGGTCATGAAAAGGCGCAGGGCAATAAGGCGGGATTGTGCCTGTTCCGTGCGCATAATTTGTGTAATCAGAACATTTGTGCTACTATTGATTTATGCCCCTTCGGCACTTTATGGCAAGCCGATTAACAACACGAACTGAATATATCGAATAAGAAAGACCAGAGTGTTCAGATCGCACGGGCACGGCGCGCCGTGCCCCTACCCTGATAATCAAAAAGAGCCACATTCAATCCAACAATCCAGACACCAGAGGGAGGGTCACTTATTCTGGATCCCTCGAGCCTCGAGGACAAGAACCTCGGGGAATCGCCCGAGGCCCGGGTCTCGGCCCGGGATGACAACCACAAAACCTTCCCGGCGGGACCGTAGGGGCACGGCGCGCCGTGCCCTTACCCAGATCCGACAATCCATTGGTTTCTTAAAGCCCCTCACCTCTGCCCTCAGCGACACCCGGGGAAACTCTCTTTCACCCACCTGTGAAAATCGGTTCGTTTTATTTGAACGAAAAACGAATCGACGAATGAGGCCATGCCTGCGACGCCGATTCGTTTCCTTAAAAAGATGCTTTGATTGCGCTTATGTTAAGTGACTGCAATTCGACTATCGATTTGACCCAAACGACGGCGGCGCGGGATGGCACCATCCATAATCGATAGCAGGGAATAGTCGGCGATGGTCGTTAAATGCGAGGACAAGGCCCGCTCGTAAGGAGTTACCTGACCAGTTCAGCGGTAGCCTGCTTTTGAATCTGCGCAAGATTTGGCAAATCAGCCTGACTGGTGACCACCGCCCCGATCATGAGTATCCCCTGGGGGCTCGGCGCGGTTATCACGTATGCCTTTCCCGTTGTATCCTGGTAGGTCATTCCTTTGGAAATCAAAACAACCTCAATGGGATTCGACTTCGCCTGGTTATCATCGATGACGAAGAAATTATCTGTATTCATAGAAAAACCGGAGATAGACGAGTATTCGGATAGCATAGCAGTCACGCGAAGCGGATGTTGGCTGACGTCATAGCAAAGGATCGAGTAAAGAAGGTCGGCTGATGGCCTGATCACTTTTTTGCTAGCGGCTGATGACGGCGGTGAGAAAACCCACTGATTGCTGGGAAAGTTGAATTTCTCGGTCATCGTTACTTGCATTTGAGTATTGGGTATCCTGATTACCAGGGCAAGATTTACGATGAAGGCCACCGCGACAGCCCCCAGGATCATCAATCCTATCCACAGTATCCGCTTCTTCATTGTTGGGAGCTCTCCTTGATGATATGCGGCAACTCCATCGTCTGCAAAGTCCTGGCATTCAAATAAGCGGGCCCGGGGTTATGCAGGCGAAGGTATATTGACATCGTTTTGGTGTTTCCGGAGGGCAGCCAGTTTCCCTGCTGATAGGTATTTGACAGATGTATCTTGAAACTGCCGTCAGGCTCGAATGTAATATCGGTTGAACTAAACGAATAGCGGTCCTGGTCATTGGCTATCAAGAAACCATCCTGATCATAAACAGTGATGTCCCACCATCGGGCGTCAGGCGCCCGGCCCTGTATGATATAGTCGCAACTGCTCACCAGCGGGTTGGCGTCATCATCGGAGTACGCATCTAAATAAATAACCTCCGATTTATTCAATGCCATCAGCCCGTTTTCGGCGACCCACGCCCTGACATAGGGGTTTGCCCCGGTGCTGCCCATGGAAAAGTTGGTAGACCATGGCCCGTTTTTGACATTGCTCCAAAGTGGGATAAGATTGACAACAGGCTTGACGGTAAAATAGCCTGCGGAAGTACCCGCAACAACAACTATCAAAATAGATATGGCAACCTTGTAGATAGTCTTTATATCCCTAAACCCCCTGATACCGGCGGATAATCTGCTGCGGGTGAATTTCCCTTTAGTCTAGTCTCCGGGAAATTTATTATCAACACATTTTGACATATATACAACATGCGGCGGAAGCCGATCGTAGGGGCACGGCGCGCCGTGCCCCTACCCTGACAATCAAAAAGAGCCCCTGCCCGGATTTTGATAAATCGCTGGTCAGAGGACGAAAAAAATCCTCGAAGACGAGAACACCCGAGCCTCGGGTCGAGGCCCGGGATGACAGGGGGGAGTAGGGGTGGGAGCCACAGCTGAACGCTGAACGCTGAACGCTGACAGCCGCTAACTACTCCAACTCCACCACCTTGTTTTCGATGCCCGCCCCTTTCAATATCTTTTCGGCCCTGATGGCGATAGGGACGTCTTTGAAGGTAAAGATGCCGTCTTCCTTGAACTCGGGCTTATCGGTCGTGGTTAGGGCTCCACGACGTCTACAGCGGTATCCCACGACTGGTCGTCGGTTTCTTCGTCGTGATGGGCCTGTTCGCCATGGACCAGCGGGGGAAGGTTGTTCTTCTTGCGGTAATCATCGATGGCCAGGTGCAGGGCGTCGGCGCCCAGGTTGGAGCAATGGAACTTGACCTTGGGCAGGCCGCCCAGCTCGTCGGCGACGCCCTGGGGAGTGATGAGCATGGCTTCTTCCATGGTTTTGCCCATGCCCATCTCGCTGGTCATGCTGGAGACGGCGATGGCCGCCCCGCAGCCGAAGGTCTTGAACTTGATATCTTTCAGCCGGTCGCCTTCCACCTTGATGTAGAAGGTCATCATGTCCCCGCAAATGGGGTTGCCGACCTCGCCGACGCCGTCGGCGTTCTCTATCTCGCCCACGTTGCGCGGGTTCTTGAAATGGTCCATCACTTTATCGGAATATACGGGCATTAAACGACTCCTTTTAAGAATTTGGCGTAAGTCGGGGACATCTTCCTGAGTTTATCTACGATGCGGGGGAGCATCTCGAATACATAATCGACGTCTTCCTCGGTGTTTTTTATGCCGAGGGAAAATACCACGGAGCCTTGGGCCAGCGCCGTCTCCATGCCGGTAGCGAGTAAAACGTGGGAGGTTTTGAGGGCCTTCGAGGTGCAGGCCGAGACGCTCGAGGCGGCTATGCCGCTGTCGTCGAGCCAGAGCAGCATCCCCTCGCCCTCGATGAACCCGATGCAGAAGCTGGCGTGCCCCGGGAGGCGTTCGGAGGGGTGCCCCGTCTGCACCGTATGCGGTACGATGGACGGGATGATTTGTATCATCTTGTCGCGCAGGCCTTGCAGATAAACCAAGCGGTGCGGCATGTCGGCCAGCGCCAGTTCGGCATCCTGTTTGATCAGTTCGGCTTCGGAGATGCTTTCGGCGTTTTCGGCATAGTGGCCGTCGATTTCGGCAATTTCATGGTCTAGTTGCTGCAAGCGGCGTTGTTGCTGTTCCAAGCGGGCTGACTGGGCGCTGTGTTCGGCGCTTTTTGCCGAATATTCGGCGCTGAGCCGTTTTTCTTGTTGCTGGTGGTGCTCGCGGC
>Ga0118677_10010110_pt1 | contig 14527 bp, 19 predicted proteins | sample AliMusrvi5mmetaG_FD_86154 | JGI IMG/M metagenome (GOLD analysis project Ga0118677, IMG submission 86154) | reverse complement strand
TAAGCATCTCAGCATTTGATAAAACACCACTGAAAGAACTACTTACAGACAATCAGGTCAATCAAAATGTCAAAGAACAATACAGTTTACTAACAATCGAATATTAACGCATCAGTACTAAACGGTAATGAAAAAATGTATATTTGTATAACCGTCTAAAACCGATAAAATCAAAAGAAAATGAGGGAAAAATGGGGGTGGTCAATTTGCACCGGAAAGAAGGTGGTCACATTCAACCGGATTTAGGTGGTCAATATCACCGGATTTTGCACCCTTGTCACTCAGAATATTTTTTTCAACAGATTTTGGTGCTTTGACATAAGCGAAATCATCAGCGTTATGCAGAATTGATTCAATATCTTTCCATGCATCATCAAACACAAGTTTATCTGCTTCAACAGTTTTATCAATTAGTATTCCCATCTCCCGGTTATTCTGTTGTGAGAATTCATACAAATTCATTGAGGTAATAATCATCTTATTTTCGTTGAGATAACATTTTGCATGAAGGTTTTTAGAGAAATATAAACGAACATATTTTAGTCCTTCAAGGTACCCCATCTCTGAAGGATTCAGTTCTTGCTTTCCAAAAATTATTCTCACGTCAACTTTTTCTCTTTCTTTGTCATTTAACAGTTCCCTAATGTGGTCAGATAGTTTAAGGTAAGGACTGATAATGTATAATTTTTCTTTTGCTTCTCTTATTAGTTCGTCCAAACCAGCAGAGATTCCAGAGGTTCTTAAAAATTTAGCCATTATTGTTTTGGTTTTTTAATTAGTGTTCGATCTTATAATCTGTTTACTCACTAATTCTGCACTAATAATGAGGTTCTATTATTAGCACCTTTGTTTATTGTCACATGTACTCTTCGGTTTATCAGATTCAGGTAATTCTATATCATCATTTACTTTTGGCATTTCTAATTTTATCCCTAATGAATATCCTTGAACAAGTAATTCAGTGACAATATCATGCCAAAAATTTATATCAGAACTATAATTTACGGACATTAAAACAGTGCCAGCTCCTACTTTTTGTAATCCAAATTTTTTAACGTCAATTATTGGTCTTGCAAAACCTCCTAAACCAGTTGAACCTGCTTTACAAGGAAATAAACAAAAAGTGTATGGTTTTTCTTTTTCATATTGATTTTTAAAATCATACATTTTCCCTTGATACAACTTTTTCCAAAGCTCTAACCCACCATTTAAATCAATTGTTGCACGTCTCAAAATATCTGGATAATCTGTTGGATGTATTCGATAACTACTAACGGACTCGCTACTTTCTACAACGAAAAAGGTATCCAAGACAAAATGAGTCTTGCTTATTTCTGAACCAAAAAGAATAATTGAACCAGTAGTCAACGATAACATAATAGAACCACGTCCAGAAAGCCTTTGCTTACAGTTGGTATAATAAAAATGATCGCCAAAAACAAATGGATCTGTATTATGACCACCAATTCCTTTCAAGGAAAGAAATGGGGAATGAATTGCGTGTGGTAACGATTTAGCACTAAAACTATTCCCTGTTAATTGAAACCTTGACTGAGGCTCCCATTCACCCCAGAAAAATAGTTCATCTTGTTTTGGATTAGGATTAAAAGATTTATTTTCAATATTTTCCAAATACCATCCCTGATGTCTAATAAATTTACGTTTATGTTGTGGTTCATCATTCCAAAATCGAACGCCGCTCATTTTACTTCCTTTATCGAATTGAAATGCAATCCCGTTTCTTCTACTTTTATTAGAAATGTCTAGTTGACCACCATTATGCGAAAATTGAACTATCATAACACCTTAGTTTTTGGTTTAGAAATCGATTTATGTTGTAAATCTGAGGAAAAGCATAGTAAAGGTAGAATTTTATATATTCTCCACGAAAATTCTTTTTCTACAAATTGGTTGAACTTCGATTATATTGTCTACGAAGTTATCCCCGAGATTATTAATCCAGACAGGCTAAGCCTGAAGCAACCAGAATATCAGCTAAGAATGAATTTCAATTCAACATCGAATATCTCTTCAAGATGTTCATTTTGTGGACACACTGGACACAAAACCCAATCTAAATCCCAATCGACACGGCAACCCCAAATTGTGTCCACAACCCCCACCAGAATTATAAGGATCCGAAATATAAACCTGGCTATAATTCAACTGTCCAACATTTTTTAGCCACCAAAACCAAACAAGCCTAAATTTTCCATCGAAAAAATCACGAAAACAAACAATTTTCCTGGAGAAACATCAAATTGTGGACACACTTTCCCTAATTTTCGAGATATTTTCTTGTATAAATTGTTAGAACTTCTAAACGGACGAGTATTCCTTGAAAAAGCATGATGAACCGTTTGAAAGTTTTTAAAGTCGCCTTTCATGCTTTCAATCCATTGTGTTTTTTCCTGATAGCCAATACCGGCACCTTCTCCGAATATTACTATTTATAAAATCAGTTAATGGATTTTTTCGGGGTAGATCTTCGCCATACATTAGCCCATGATGAAGATTTCAATTCTTAGTGTGCTGATGGTTTTATTGAGTATGGGAGCATTGGCGAAAGTGGAAATGGTCGGTGAAGATAGTTTAACGTATCCTGTTCAGAGGAAGGTTCCATGGGATACAGTTGTTGGCAAATATCGCAAACTTGCGGAAGTGTGCCAGGATTGCTTTGTGATGGTAGAGAAGGGTGTGAAGTCGGAAGGTGTGATAGGCTACATTAGGAAACACAAGGATGTGTTCTTTCCAATAATAGCTTTCTTGGTAATTTATATGGTTTGGCTGAGAAGGAGGGCAAGAAGTTAGAAACGGGCAATAGAAGAAATAAGTATTTTCCACATATCACACTGTCCTGTAAGCGTATTTCACATAATGTAATCGTATTTCACGAAAAACAAGTTCAAGAACCTGTAATTAAGAATCCCGACTTCCCAAGCAGAAAAACCGAGAGTATAATTCAATTCTGAATTGTGAAAAAGCCCGTCAAAACTAATGGCGGGCTTTTTTAGTTCCTGTCTGGAAAAATGATAACTCAAGGCAAATATAGTATAGAAAGTGCCTTGTATTACAGGTAAGAAAACTTTTCCATATCCAATTCAAATTTAAATCGCTCTTTCATCTGTTCCGACATGAATGACTCAAACTTGGTAATCTCAGATGTTCGATAATAGCATCTTCTACATGATTTATATCGTTCAGATATTCAATATCTTCAATACTCATATGCCCAGGTTTTATTATAAACAGTAAAAGGACAGAAAGGAAATAGCCCTAACAATGAGAAAATGTTAATAAATAATACTATTGTAAATCAGGGTATTAAAACTTATACTGTTTGGGTATCTCCAAAAAACTTATGTAGCAAATTTTGTAGCAAATAAAAAAGGGTCTCAGATTTTGAATCCTGAAACCCTTGTCATTCCTGCTCCCCCTGCTAGACTTGAACTAGCGACCCTCTGATTAACAGGAGACCAAGGGGTCGTTTACGGAAAAATCCATTTATGTATGATCATGACACATTGCGCTGTATTACAGCGCAATAAACATCTTTTTGTGTCATGTTAAAAATGTTAGATGTACGAAAATGTACGTCTATAGGCTTGACTTCTGTGCAAATTTTGTGCAAATTTTTATAGGTTAAGTAACAGATAAACAATGATAAAAATGATACCCCTAAAAAAGTTGTGTGCAAATTTCATATGGTGAAAAAAATTTTAAACTTCTGAATCAACCCGTACTATAAGATCGAAAAGGATAATATGAAAACAGTATATTGTACAATTGATCCAAGGTATAAGAAGACGGGTAAAGCATCAAATGGCACATATAACATCAAACTATATGTGTATATAACTGAAAAAGACAGAAAGTATATCAGGACAAAATTTAATTTAACTATTGATGAATGGGAGAGATTAACTGCCAAAAATGCAAAGGATCAGAGGTTACTTGAAATCAGGAATGATCTTCGAGAAATGGAAGCCAATGCAGCTAAAGTATTGAACAAATTAGATGAGGATGCAACAATTGCAGAATTTGAAGAAACCTATTTTGAGCATACACATAAGCGAGATGAAAATATGCTTTTGTCTTATTGGTTTGAAAAATACATGAAACACCTACAAGAGACTAACCATCCGCACTCATATGTTGTTACAATGCGAACATCAAGGAATTCATATAAGGAATTTAACCCAAAACAAAGGATAAATCAAATTACCACCCAATTTTTACATCAATATTGTTCATGGATTGACGGTAAAAACCTTTCCCTATCGACAAAGCAACATTATTTAAGGAATTTGCGGACGGTTATCAACTTCGCAATAGAAAAAAAGGTAATAAGTCCAAACAAGTACCCATTTGGGAATAGGGGTTTTACTATTGGAACAACTTCTGGCAGGAAGTTAGCTTTGCTAAAAGAAAAAGTAATAGAACTAATAAATCTTGATCTTTCAAAAAATCCCGAACTTGATTTCTGCCGAGATATTTTTCTCTTTCAATATTTGTGCAATGGTTTAAATGTAGTGGATATGTGCAAATTAAAACTGAAGAATATCGACTCAAGTGGCGAGTTCTTATCATTTATCAGAACGAAAACAATAAGAACGAACACAAAAACTATTGAGATTAAAGTATATCTACAGCCGGTAGTAAAAAAAATAATTGAAAAGTGGGGAACCAAAAAAAATGATGCAGAGGAATATATATTCCCGTTTTTTGAAACATCTGACGGTTCTATCCGAAACCAAACCTCGATAAGAAATAGAACCCTGTTTATGACCCAAAAATTAAATAAAAACTTAAAGAAAATCGGTAAAATGTTAGACTTGCCATATAATATGACAACGGGTCTTGCTCGTCACACTTATGCAACGATCTTAGCAAGGTCTGGTACGCACATTAAAGATATAAGTTATGGAATGGGACATACTTCAACAAGAACTACTGAAATCTATATTGCTAATTCGGATGACCAAAGAATAAAAGACATTTCAAATCGCTTAATATAGTTGAATTGTAAACGAGTAACAGTTAAATATAGCGTCCAATTCTTAACTTCTCTCTTTTCCTTGTCGAGTCGTAGGTCAGTGCCCATTCCTCTAATTTCTGACGATTGAATATGTATTTCCCAACGGGTTTTTCGTATGGAATCAAATTTTTCCTACACAGCTCTCTGATGTGCCTTTCAGTGTATGGAATTATTGTAGCAGCAAAGTCAGTCCCACCGAAATCTGATTGGACAGCATGTGGCTGTTGGTTGACAATAATGGGACTCGAAAATAGACCGGACGAGTTAAATTCCTCTTTTACCCTATGGTCACAAGAAAGACTGTCCGATAAATGTGAAGAATGGTTTTCTCCGGAACATAATCGCTCAAGTTCCCGTCTCATTTCCTTCTTTGTTTCTGCGGAGGAGTTAGTAATTATTTCATCAGCAATAATATCTATATTCTCAATAAAAACCGTATAAAACAGTTTAATTTGATTTCCTGAAAAGTTTTGAGCAAAGTTTTTACAGGCGTTTTTTAGTGAAAAAAGAGTTTAAAAAACCGACCTCCGAGGTAAGAATGAAAATCTGGGCAGATAAACTTCCATGGTTGGAATCGAATGATCTGGAGGAATTATCCAAATTTGAGATCACTGGGGCAATTATAGAAAATGTTCAACGAAAGCTGGTGCTTCAACGAGCATTATACGGAGTTGAAAAGCAAAACCTCGCTCAAATCATCAAATATTTAGAAGAAGAAAACGTCAATAAAAGTCAGGAACGGGGAAGAATCGGGTTTATAAAGTAATTCCAACAACATTTAATATTATTAAATCATGAAAAGAAAAACCAAATCTCAAGAACACGAATATCTTAAATACGCCACCTTCATTACCGATGAAGAAAAAATGACGTTGACTGATATTTCACCCGAACAAATAGGAATAGAAGATGTTTATATTTGGGTTGGAGCAAATCCTCACACTCAAGATAGAAGAATTAAGGTGAGTAATATTCCGAATGATTTTCACGGAAAAGATTGCTTTACGATGACAATACCAGATTTTAAAATTATCGGTAATCCAAACCCTGAACTAATTACCGATGACATAATGAAAGATATAATAAAATTCGTTGAGTTAAATTTGCAATTGATATATGATTATTCCGATGAAAAAATGGCGACTGATGAATTTTTTGATAAAATTGTTGGAATATGAACGTAGATGAAATAGAGGACTCGGCTTCAAAATGGAATGCTGAATTGGAATTTATTCAAATAACTGATAAATCTGACTTCTTTTATCAAAAATATGGTAAGATAAAAGTCTATGGCGGAGGAGAAGATGGCAAAAAAAGAGAAAGCAATCCACCTCATTTCCATTTAGAACTGAACAGTAATGAAGAAATTCAAGTGGTTATACCTTCTGAGCTTGACGGTGAATTAAAAACAATAACGGGTGCATTAAATAGTCAAATAATCGAAGATTTAAGAAAATGGTTTGAAATGCCATTCAAAATGGATAATACAAAGAATAATTATGACGCAGTAAAGGAGTATTGGAATACGCTGAATGATGGAGATGATAATGTTGATCAAATTTGATTTGTGATTATCAGAGAACCTCTGATTACTGCATGGATAATCATCAGTATTGGATTTTTGAAGTAATCTATTTGGTTTCTTCCTCAATGATCTGAAGGAATTTCTGAGCATTCATAATCCTCTGTTTGTTCGCAGCTTTCCACTTCTTCATCCCCTTGGAATCCATTAGCTCTTCATGTGAAAGTTGGAAATGCATAAAACCATCAATAAACTGGTCGATATCAATTTTCCCTATAACAAACAGGACTGGGAGCGTAATGGATACATCCATTGAAAAGTGGAAAAGGATAAGTGTGAAAAACCGCTGGATGCCGGACATTTTATCGTAAAGGGAACCAATAAAATCAGCGATATTTTTCGGGACTCTATCATCACTGCTTTCCTTCATTTCTTTAAGTGTTCGGGAGTAATTCAATCTCAAATCCACCCATGGAATTCCGCTCCTGTTTAGAAATTTTGTCACACCAGCAATGCTTCTTTTCTGTTTATTTTGCCAATTTGGATCGGGTTCCAATCTGTAACATCGATCCCACTGGATCATCCTTTTAATTGTTGATGCCTTTTCCACTTGAAGTTTCTGGCTTTCCCCCATCAAACCATAAAGCGTATAACACAAAGAATTGGAAGGTCGGTCTGAAATCCCATCTGAATCACTATATATGATATCCTCTAATAACAGATCAACAGCCTGTTTTGAAAGACCTTGGTTTAGATGGTTCAACGGTAACCACAGTGGTTTCCCTGTCGAAGTTTTGATCCAGTAGCGATCTTTTGATATTTCGAATATTTGGTAGCCTGTTTGCATATTTCTATATATTAATGTTCAATTTCAAATAATTCTTATCCCCTTATCATATCAGATAAGAATGGCGGGTCTCCGACTTAGTGTTCTATTCGTTCACTACGAATCCTTTTCTTTTTATAGATGTATAGTCTCTATGAATGGGCTAAAATTTTGTGTTTTGACCAACATTATATCAAGCGTTATTTTTTTATAATCTTGAACCACTCGATTTTCTGTTGTCCTTCTTTGGTTAGAGGAATAGATAAAGTACCATCTAATGCAATTTTTATTGGGTTATACTTACTTATTATGATTGTTTTAATATTCGGATAATTCTCTATTTCTGCTGTAAATTCCTCAGCAGTGTTTCCCTCAACAATACCAGTTTGATTGTCAAAGTCGAAGGGCGAATTTGCTTTTATCTTGATACCCAAATATTCAATATCGACTATCGGAAGTAAACCATGAGTCGCTTTAGTAATAGATACTTCTAATAATTCGGGTAATACGATTTTCCCTTTACCAATTTGGTATTCATAAGGCTTAGTATTTATAAAATAGAAAAGAGAATTTGTTGCTACATTATAATTATACATCAAAGAGCTAAAGGTTATTCCAGAGAATTTTAAACTTGGTTCCTTTTTTATTCTATCGAAATGATTTTGAAATTTCTTATTCCATTCATCGAAATGATTTTGATGCCAAATTCCTCGCCATCCCGATTCAAGAGTAGTAACCTCTAACTTACAATCGCTATTTTTTTCGACAATATAATTGCGATCTTCTTCTTGAAGTGCTGTTTTCAAATTTAGTGTATCAACATTGCCTTTCTGGAATGAACTAAACTCAATCATGTTCACTGCAATTGTCTTATCGTAATCACAATAATAAACCAATGAGTCTTTCAAAATTGGTAGTTGACCATAATGGAAATCCTCTGATGCAATGAATAACTTTGATATTCCTGATGGAATTTCATTGCCTTTTTCGATAATGTCGGTTAATTTCATAATTTTAATTTTTAGGGTAAAAAGTATTAACAATATGTATTATAATCAAATCCGTAAACATCAATGTACCAGTTTTCAGCATCCCCCATGTCACCGTAAGTCACTTCTAATGCCAGTAACCTGTTGTCATAACCTAATGTCTCGATAAAACCTTTCATTTCTTTGGTTGTAACATCCTTTAAATCTTTTTCCAATGTCTTGCTCTGAAAATCCTTTGATTGATAAATAAAACCTGAAGGTCTTCCCAAAAACACAAAAGCAAGATGCTGGCAGGGGTTAATAACCATATCACCTCCTTCTGCCTGATCAAAAGTTGGCGAGCCACACAGGGGGCAATATATTACGGGAGGTTCCTCAACTGGGAACGGGTATGAAACTGATGCATACTGGGATTTCTTCGGATCATTCATGTCTTTTGAAATATCTTTTGTTTATGGATAAAAAAAAGCAGCGTGGAACCTAAGCATATCCGTTTCCGAGGTACTGGTATACCCCAACTACGAAATAAGTCAAGCCCACGCTGTGCGTGGACGTCAAACTTATTATTCCGTAGTTGTTAAAAATTACCAGTTTTCGGAAACTCGAATAATAGTTACGCCTCTATCTTTTATATGTCATTTAAGCTACGTCATTCTGTTTGTATTTGTTCCAATATCAAAGGTAAAAGAATAAATCAATACAAAATCTGCTGGTTCTTAAATTTTTCTCGTCAAACTGATTAGTGGCACCACCTTATTTCGTTTTCTTTTCGATTATACCAGAGGCTCTAAAAAGATTATGCAATTTTATAAGCGGCAATGATGTCGTTTAAATCTTTTTTTCTATTACCTAAAGGGGCTTTTACATCAATCCACCTGTTTTCTGACCTATCCGCCTCAGGGTTAATATTTTTGACACATTTCGTAATAATACTTTCTATTTCTTCTATATTATAAGAGTCTAACTTTCCAATGTTCTCAGAAAAAATGACATCTTTATCTGTTTGGCGTCCAAAGCATTCATCCTTTATTATTTTTAAATGTAACGTATGTTTATTTACCAAATATAGTTCTGAATATAAATAAGTTATAAGAACTTCCTCAAATCCATGTTCGCCCTCTTTCATTCTTTCTACTTTTCGTGCTATTTCAACAAAACCGTCTTCAATTGTTCCAGTGGAATTTGAATCTACCATTTTTTCAAATAGTTTTATATTTTTCATATTCTTTTTCATTTCTTTCACCTTATCTCTTGGATTATGTAGCTAAAATTACAACTTAACCTTATCCATAAATGCAAAGCTCAATTGTATCGAGATTGCCAAGATTCCCAAAAACAGCACAAGCATCGAAAGTTTGTTTTTGGTGGATGCTTTGCTTACCATTAGTAATACGTATCCTATTACAAGGTTAAGGCAAGCCCATAACACATTTACGAGTGGGGAAGAAAGTCCTTTACCAGCAGGGTGAGCAAAGGGTGTTGGGAATGCGTCTCCTGAAATGCCATGAATAAAATGTGGGACTACATTTGCCAGAAATGCTCCGGCAAAAAATACCGCTAAATAATGATACCATTTCATGTTTTTGTTTTTTATTTGATTATTAACAGATTATGCAAATATAAAGCCTCTTGGGGGAGCTCCTTTACCAGATAATGACATAAGATATTGGTTTCTTTGGGTACACATATAGTATGGTATAGATTTCCATTGTCAGCCTACAGATTCAGGTAGATTTCCGAGATTTCTTCGTCCCTGATACCAAGGTAGATTTTGGTAGTTGCAATCGAGCTGTGCTTTAGCACTTCAGAAAGGATCACTAAAGACTTCTCACTATTCTGGTTGACCTCCCAGATACGCCTACCGAAGGATTTCCGCAACGAGTGTGCCGAGATGGATGCTCCATCCTTTGAAATCTTGTATTTGATGAAGAGCTTCTTCAAAGTGCTATTCACATATTGAATGCGGAAGGCACCAGTTTTCCAACGGTTCAAAAAGATCAATGTATCCGGCTTGGTTATTTTCTGGGCTTTGAAAATTCTGGCAACGATGTCCAAAAGCTGAGGATTCAAAGTTATGCTCCGAAATTTCTTGGTTTTTTTTTCATGAATTTTTAAGGATTCTTGGTTTACGAGATCGCTCCACCGAAGGGACAAAATATCGCTGATCCGAAGACCTGTAAAAATTCCGATGGCTATCAGAATGGAAAACTTCCAGTTTCCATCCCGTTCAAGTTTCAGGATGAGATTTGTGATCATGTTCCAATCAACATAACTTGAAGTTGTTTTTTGACCTTTAAGTGGCATAAATCGAAATTTGGTTCAACATCGGGTTAAATGTATCAGTTCCGAGATAATTGGTAGTAATTGATATATTATAAGACCTTAAAATTTTGAAATATTGGTTTATTTTATTGTATATCAAACCTATAGACTGTTTTTGTCATATGGCACTTCTCAAGAAAGTGATACATTATAGCGAAAAAAAAAAGACATCGATAAGATGCCTCATGAACTGGTGACACAAATCTATGAAAAAGAGTTGGATAAAAAAAATTATTGATGAATTATGATATTCATTACAATTTGATATAAAAGAAGATATAATTGTAGTGTCACTACAACGACACTAATTTTCGTTTTTTTTTTATCTTCGTAACTACCTTTGCATTTTCATTGACCTTATATCGAGTTAACCATGATACAAACTGAATACAATAAAACGATTGTCGTTTGGACTGATAGCAAACAAGACCAAAAGACCTTGTCAAAAATAATCAGGGGACTTAGATTTTATCCTGTTGTTGTTGAAACGGACAAAGTTCGAGATGTTTTAAAGATACACTGCTTCTTGATTTTTGCGAAAGGCGGTTTAGTTCAATCTGATTTTTTTGATACGAGGAGAACGGCACTTAAGAGTGGAGAACTAACAATTGTGTTTATTGATGATAGTAGACCCTTTCCAAATGTTTCACCAAAAAACATCATTCAACTGGATATTAAAAAATCAATTGATGTCAAGTCTCTGATAAAGAAACAATCATTGGAAATTGGACGATTTAATAAAAGAAGGGAAGCGATGAAAAAGAAACTATCTCGATTATTCTACATCTACACATTACTGAAGGAAACGGGTAGCGTCAGTATGGAAGATGTCTTATTCAGGACAAAAATCAAGAAACGAACTTATTATCGGGATATAGAAACAATAAAAGAGATTTGTGTTGATATGAAGATTGAAAGTACAGGTATTGCGGGTAATTATTGGACTGTCGGTTAATAGCAAAAGTCAAATGAATCGTAAATCCGGAATTTTGAAGTGGAGATGAAAATAATCAATCATAATAATGAGACCTTTCAATTATCCATCTCAGATTATATGTTACCATTCAAACCTGACCAGTATTTTGAAAGTAATTGGTTGAAAGGGAACATCGAGATTTCATCTAAGCGTAATAAATATCTTATACGACTTGAAACATTGCAGATTGAAGAATTAGTAAAGCTGTTAGCGTGGATAGAACAGTTAATAGACAAGGTGAAAAGAAATCAGACCATCTTTTCTTTCATTGACCCAAATATGAAATTCCGTTTGTGGAGAAGGTCAAACATTGAAACAATAAGGTTCATCTATCATTCTGAACAAAAGGACATCTATTCTTGGGAGATGATATTAAATGATAAATATGTGACGGACTTCAGTAACCAGATAAACGAAATACTTATCAAATTTCCATTTCGAAATAGCAAACAGTATGACGGACTTAAAAAATGATTCTGTCTTCGTATTAAGAGTAGTAATGATTATAGCTGGATTTATCATGTTTTGTTACTCCAAAATCGGAACATACATACTTATCCAAATTGGAGTAATCGGGTACTGTTTGTATGAACATTACACTCAAGGGTTACCGTTTTTAAGATTCTTCGTAACATGGGCTCTGATAATATCGGTTTTGTTTGAAATTATTTACCCTATTTTATATCGTTATACTCAGTTCGATTTTCTTGAAATGAAGGAAGAGTTTGACAACGCTAAAAACGAACTTAAAAGAAGAAGAACCAGTGTAAACAATGAACAATAAATCATCAAAATCAAAATAATATTCAAAATGTGAAAGGATGAGTGACTTGTAAAAGGGTAGAAAAGGATTAACCATTGAATATGATTCAGTTCGACAGCAATCGAAAAGGATGACTTTTCATCCCATTTGGGTCGAAGTGATGATTCGTTCTGGTTGTATTGCCCCCCGCTGAAGTTTGGTAACCTTCATGGCTGCGTATCTAATTAATCCATTTTTAAACCTAACTAAAAACAAGTCCCTATGAAAAAAATCAGACAGAGAAACCAAGACTTTGCAAACCAGTTCAACAATCTTACGCTGAAAGACACAATCCAGACTACTGATAAGTCCATTTCCATTATTAACCAAATACTGGAAATAAAGAGGATTTATAATATCAAAACACCCAAAAATGTTAGCTTTCTTCAACGAATGCTTGAACTTCCATCGATAATCCCCAAAAGGTACGTGTGGCACGTTGGTGGAGGTCAACATCATCTTGGCGGTTCTGATGTTGAAACGTTTTCTATTGCCACTGAAGGTTTTAAAAGTGGTTTCGGCAAGTATAATGTTGTGTTTGCCAATAACAACTCCTACTACTATAATAGGTTTTTCCCGTTTATTGATGATTTAGTCTCTGACCCACTTGACCCAAGTGTTGATTACTGGAGGATAGACACTCATGCCTTTGATGCAAAATGGTACATTGATCCTAATATGTTGGGTTTATTAACCTTGTATTATGATGATCCTACTGATTACATCTGTACTTCTGCTGATATTCCTGCACACGCCTTAAAACTGTTCCATTACCCCGAAAAGCTACATGCACATTATGACCCACAAAGCCTTTTAGATTATTGTATCTATGATACAAGGGTCTTGGAACCTGATAACAGGGTAAACTGGTGGATCAGAAAAAAGGCTCTTGCAGCCTAACTTAAAACTTCTTTCCACAAGTATGTGTCACCTTGATCTATATTGTTAGAAACAGATTTCTGAAAAATTGACACCCATGATTCACGCTAAATAAAAATACTACTGATCAATTTACCATTCTTTCCATTATATTTGTTGAGACCAGACGACAGATTAAACGAATGGGTGTGGAGAAAGCCGTCAGTTGCCTAACTTATAGATTTTATATTTGTAGAACAAAAATAAATTAGCTATAAATTAACACAAAATGTCAGATATCACCTTAGGGAATATTCTTCAAGTCGGTTCGAAGATGTTAGATCACTTTGTCGAAATTTTGAAAATAAATCATTGGACTATACATGAAGGCAATGTTTTCCATAAGCACCATTACCCAGATATAGTTTTAAGTGAGAGGTGGTTGAATTTACCAGAACTTACAAACGAACATTATTGGGATACTGATTTACTTGGTTGCTATAGCTTAAGCCCGATCCCACGAATTGGCAAGTTGAAATGTATTTCTATCCCTGAAGGTAGAAATGAAAATTTAAGAGAGGGATATATAGCCCTTTATGAGAACCCAATAATTCAATGCGCTTCGAAATTGAGCTTTTGTACTAAGTCCCCTGAAGATGCAATAAATGGGCTTTCACTGATCGTGCTTATGCATGAATTCGCCCATTATATTGTTATTGATGGAGGGACAAGTTCAATTAAAAAATTCAACAAGAATTACTTTATCAAAAATTACCATGCGGATGAGGATGTTAAAAATTTCCATGAAGGATTAGCACAATATTTTACTTATTTTATAATTAAAAAGGATAAAGACTTGCTTCCCATATTTCTTACTTTATCAGGAGGACAAAGTGCTCCATATCAAAAATGGAAAGAATTATGCGACTCTCCTAATGGTGAGCCAAAAGATATACGGACAATTTTGAATGCAATACTTTTGTATCGTGAACTGCAAACAGTATGTCCACATTTTAAACATCAAAGTTTTGAGAATTTCAAGTCTATTATTAGGGAGATACCAAAAGAGATTATTTTGGACAAGAGTAGATGGATGGATGACGAGATTATATCAATGGTGGAAGCGATAAAATTTGGAATTTAGGAAATCAATAGGCTTATAAGTTGTTAATTATACGGACAGCATTATTGTTT
>Ga0118677_10007251_pt3 | contig 14528 bp, 12 predicted proteins | sample AliMusrvi5mmetaG_FD_86154 | JGI IMG/M metagenome (GOLD analysis project Ga0118677, IMG submission 86154) | reverse complement strand
CACAGGAACAGCTGTTTAAACTTGATATTCCAAAGGAAAGCAATCTGATGATGCTGATTAGTCTGCTCATGACAATTATAGCTGCCTATATGTTGCACTACATGATAGAAAAACCGTTTATGAAATTCAGGATTCAACTATTGAAACCCGGATTACTAAAACCAGTTCCTTTGGTTTCGTCCAAAGAGAAAGATATTGACTGAAATAAATTTTAATAATTAGAAATTCAACTATATATGAACAATAAGAATCAATCAGTTTTTAATCTGGCAGTAATTGTTGCCTCACTAGGTTACTTTGTGGATATGTATGATTTGTTATTGTTTACCATTGTTAAACGGCCAAGTTTGTTAGCGGTTGGTTCAACCGATGGTACAATTTTGCCCGATAGCATCCTGGTGATGAATTGGCAAATGATCGGATTATTGCTGGGTGGAATTGTCTGGGGTGTAATTGGTGATAAAAAAGGAAGACTAAATATTCTGTTCGGATCGATCATTCTCTATTCGATTGCCAATTTTGCCACAGCTTACATCCATACTGTAGACCAATATATAATATTTCGATTTTTAGCAGGGATTGGGTTGGCCGGAGAATTGGGTGCAGGTGTTACTCTGGTCAGTGAATTAATGCCGAAAGAAAAACGGGGTATCGGGACCTCTATTGTTGCTGGCTTTGGCATCACCGGGGTAATTGCTGCCTATTTTACTTTTCATTGGACCTCGGATTGGCGTCTCTGTTACGAAATTGGGGGTATCCTCGGTATTCTGCTGTTATTTCTTCGGATCAGTCTGGTAGAATCGGGGATGTTTAAGCAGGTTAAATTACAAAACGTATCCAGGGGGAATTTTCTCATGTTTTTCTCTGATGGGGTCAGATTTAAAAAATATTTTACGGCTATTTTGCTTGGACTTCCTACCTGGTGTATTGTTGGTATACTGATTACCCAAAGTGACCGGTTTGCAAAGGCGATGTTTGGCAGCACTAATTTTGATTCGGGCAGGGCGGTAATGATTGCCTATGCCGGTATTGCCTTGGGCGATATTGTGGCCGGATTTGTATGTCAGTACTTTAAGAGCCGAAAAAAAGGGTTGTTGTTATACTACTTCATGTGTACGGCTAGTATCTTGTTATTCTTTAGTGACTTCAATAACAGCAATACTTCTATGGCGGTGATTTGCGCGCTGCTTGGATTTAGTTCCGGGTTCTGGATCATATTCATTACTATGGGAGCGGAACAGTTTGGAACTAATTTAAGGGCAACTGCCACCACCACAATTCCCAATATGGTAAGAGGTGCTTTGCCGTTGATCAATATGATGTTTTTGAACCTTTTTCAGAGGGATATGGGTCTTACCCTTATTAAGAGTGGGTTTTATACGGCTTCAATTGTGATTTCCGTTACATTAATCGCACTTTATTTTACTGAAGAAACCTATCACAAGGATTTGAATTATATTGAATAGACCAAACATAATTTTTGATATTCAACCTGGTTTTTTCCGGTACTTTGGAATAGATTGGCGCAATAAACATCTACATTTGTCTGTCGTTTTATATCTGATCCTATGAATGCAATGCCATTTGTCCTGGGCGCATTTGCTTTTTTTGCACTGGCCTATCGGTTCTATTATAGTTTTATTACTGCCAAAGTCTTAATGTTGAACGACAATGAAGTAGCTCCTTCAATCCGCTTGTTCGATAGAAATAATTACTATCCAATGCCCAAGTGGATCGTTTTTGGACATCACTTTGCAGCCATTGCAGGTGCTGGCCCGCTGGTCGGACCGGTATTAGCTGCTCAATTTGGGTTTATGCCTGGATTTATCTGGATGCTTGTTGGTGCAGTAATGGCAGGTGGGGTACATGATATGGTTATCCTCACAGCATCGGTAAGATATGATGGAAAATCATTAGCTGAAATTGCCAAGGCTGAAATTAGCTCCTTTAGCGGAACAATTACATCCGTAGCTGTCCTGATTATCCTGATTATTGCACTTGCAGGACTTGGTGTTGTTGTCATTAACGCCCTTGCAGAAAGCTCCTGGGGAACTTTTACAATTGCCGCAACGATCCCAATCGCTATTTTCATGGGTTTGTGGATGTTTAAGTTCCGTAAGGGAAGAACTGTAGAAGCTACTATTATCGGGGTAATCCTGCTCTCACTAGCAGTAATATATGGGAAATTCATCCCTGGATCTCCATTCGAGTCATGGTTTACCTTTGATCGAAAAACACTCACCATTTTATTGGCCGCTTACGGATTTCTGGCCTCCGTTCTTCCGGTCTGGCTCCTGCTTTCTCCCAGGGATTATCTGAGCTCAATCATGAAACTTACTGTGATCTTTATGCTTGCCGTAGGAATTATCATTGTGGCTCCGGAGATCAAAATGCCTTCAATTACCCCCTATATACAGGGAGGCGGGCCAATCATTCCTGGCTCCTTATTCCCTTATCTTTTTATAACGATCGCCTGCGGTGCCATCTCGGGATTTCATGCACTGGTAAGTTCAGGAACTACCCCCAAAATGATCATGAAAGAATCACATATTCAACAAATTGCGGTGGGGTCGATGCTTGCTGAAGGTATGGTTAGTATTCTTGCTTTAATAGCTGCAACAAGTCTGTTCCCACTTGACTATTTTCAAATCAATGTTTCGCCTGAAAAATTTATCCAAATATTGCCACAGTTAAAGGCATTAGGGTTCACCCAGACGAACTTACTTTCCTTATCGTCAGAGGTTAAAGAAGTTATTGCCGGAAGACCCGGAGGAGCTGTGTCGCTTGCAGTAGGGATGGCTCAGGTATTTTCAGCAATTCCAGGACTCTCTGGTCTGATGTCGTACTGGTACCATTTTGCTATTATGTTTGAGGCTTTATTTATATTGACTACAATAGATGCCGGCACCCGTATCGCAAGATTTATATTGCAGGAAGCTTTTGGGAAAGTGTATCCACCGTTTGGAAGAACTAACTGGCTTATCGGAAATCTGGTCACAAGTTTTATGGTTGTTTTTGCCTGGGGTTACTTTATTTATACCGGCAGCGTTTCGACAATCTGGCCGATGTTTGGGGTAGCGAATCAATTATTGGCAACCCTGGCACTGGCTATCGGAACATCATTTCTGATTAATCATGGGAAACGTAAATATATCTGGATTACCCTAATCCCAATGTCCTTTGTAGGTATTACCACAATAGCCGGAGGTGTAATGAACATGGTTAATATCTATATTCCCCAAATAAGCGTTCCGAAAACCAGGATCCAGGGAACTATCAATACTTTCCTGACAACTATTATCCTGATTTGTGTGTTACTTATTATTACAGAGGCTGTAAAACAATGGTTTCGGGGTGATCATAAGCCGATAACTAATCGGTGATATGTAAACAGAGTAAATAAGAATTGAAAATATCTAAATCTTTAATTTTATCCTTACTTTCCCTAATATTGCAGTTATCCCAATAATAATCATGGCATAAACAAACGATTTCACCAATCCTATGACTCCTGATTTGATGAAATCCGGGAGGGTGAAAGCGAAAGTGGCGAGACTATAATAAACATAGGGTACCAGATAACAAGTCAAGGTACTCGTGCCTGCAGGTTTGATCCAGCGAAACCAATCGACTTTCCCTTTGAGATCTACCAAGAAGTAGACCAATGCAAATAATCCAAAAGCAATTCCGTTGCACAGAAAGACCCAGGTAGGAGTAGCATGAATCTTCGAAATGATGAAATAATTCCGAAGCCAAAATCCTGCCAGAAGCAATAACGCTGCTGCACCAAGGTAGATAAACGGTAACTTTCTTCGTTTATCAGGAGATATTGCCCGGTCAATTAAGAGGGTAGCAGCGATCCCGGCAAATGCAAATCCTTGAAATGCGCCACCTCCGGGAATGGGGGTATGCAACCATTTTGCCAGATCTGCAATATTTAGCACGGTAAACAGGAACCAGAAAAAGAGCAGCAAAACTGGTAATTTACGGGCAAAAAGATAGATTGAGGCAGTGATCAGATAAGTCCAACCGATTAATCCCAAAATTCCCCACCACGATGGAGTCATATGTTCTGTTCCATCCTTTCCCCCTTTAAACAGGAAAAAAAGAACAAATAGAACTATTACTCCTAACACCTGTAAGGCATAAAACAGATATTTTTTCCGGTCAGCTTCTTTGGGATAAACATTCCAGATCAGGAAAAATCCGATAACCATTACTATTTCAAACAACTCGCGGCTTATTCCTGATGCAGGTCCGTTCAGATGATCAATGTTAACTGTGAAAAGTCCCATCACCAGTAACGCACAGGAGCGCAAGGCTATATGAGTTAGGATTTTCATCGGGCTTTCCCCTTTTGCCAGCCTGTTTCGCATTGCATAGGGTATCGACATCCCTACAATAAACAGGAAACATGGAAAAATCAAATCTGAAAACCCCAGGAAATCCTGATCAGCCCGTGCATGTTCAAGCCACAATGGAATCCCGGATAACGACCAGAAATCGTTCACAAAAATCATGAGCAACATAGTGATTGCCCGGAAAACATCGATGGAAAAAATACGGTTTTGGTCGTTGGTCATAATTTGTGGTTGGTGTTTTTTTGTTTTTATTTTCTGCGTAGAGACACACAGCGGTGCGTCTCTACGCAGAAACAATTTCTAATTGTGTTTTTTAATCACTTCAAACATGGCTCTGAAGCAATTTGACTGGGTGTTTTGTCCGGCCTTTGAATTTGTTTTCCGACCATAAAACTCATCCATAAATTGGCCTGCACCTGACCACACCGTCTGCATCATTCCCTGAAAACGATCTTTCATCACAGGAGTTACCGATGCCCTGAAACGAAACATATCTTCTGTTTGCTTTACTGCATTTTCGGGGATCCGCCAGGGACAGGTTATGACACAGAGACCCTTGGTCGCGAAATAAACAGGAGTCTGATCCGGACGCTCATAGTGCCAGTCACAAATCATTATGTCTTTGTATATTAAATCAATAGCTTTGTAGGTGTTGTTCATGCTCGCTTCCCACATCCCCATGCCAGTCGTTTTTCCGTCAATTAGCCGGTCGCCCCAGATCCAAAGCTGACGGTTTTTCAGTGCCAAATGATTGCGGATCAGGTTGGCCTCACCAGCAAACAATTCAGCCTTGTCCCTCCCTGAACAGCGAGGACACTGCTCTTCCCCAATGTAAAACACCTCATCCATCCCGGCATGAAAGGCATCCGATTCAAAAGCGTCACAAATCTCGTCAACCAATGCAAAAACAATAGGGTGCAGATCTGGATGTAGGGGACAATAACTTTTACAATATAAACCATCGGAATTTGGCCATTTGTACTTTGCCGGCATTTCTACCTTTGGCGTTTCGTCAAACTGTGGATAAACGCGCAACAGATTTGTGACTTTTGATGCCCACGACTGGTGTCCCAACAGGTTGATTTGCGGAATAATCCGAATTTGATTTTTCCGGCAAACTTCTACCATTTTTTTAACTTCAGCTTTAGATAAAGCAGAAGAATCTCTCAATTCAGGATGACTCTCAAACTGGTAATTAAAATCAATTCTAAGAATCAGAGTATTGACTTTTCTGGGTGCCAGCTCTTCCGATATAAATTTCATAAAGGACTCAACATCTGCTGATTGTGGGGCGCCGATGCAAAAACCCCTGACAGGCAGCGAATCTTGTGCGAATCCGATGCTTATGTTTAGAATGAAGAAGAGAAGGATTCCCGGAATAAATAGTTTGACCATGATTAAAGTCGTTTTAAGGTTGATATTTATATGTAAAACTGTGAAAAAATATCCTGGAATCCAAGGATATTTGATGGATTAATTCATGGCTAACCAAAAAAATAGTCGGTCAATTGCTCACCGGTCAACCAGTCAAATTATCGATTGAAGCAATATTGGATATTGAATCACTCATTTTGAAACTTTGTATTATTGAAAATTGTTATATTTGAAAGTTCAGATGTTTTAAAATCAGATATGGATTAGGCTATTATTCCATTCGATCATTAAAAAGTAAATTGTTAGCTGATGATATTTCCTGATATCCCCAAAGATGAAATAAAACGCCTCCATGCCTTAAAGGAATATTCGATACTGGATACCATGGCGGAAGAGGAATATGACGATATTACCTATCTGGCTTCCCAGATATGCCAAACACCTATTTCTCTGATAAGCCTGATCGATGAAAAAAGACAATGGTTTAAATCGCATCATGGACTTGAGGCGACTGAGACACCCAAGGAATTTGCATTTTGTGCACATGCTATAAATGACAAAAACAATATATTCATAATCCCTGATTCAAGAAAGGATAAACGATTTCATGACAATCCGTTAGTCACTGATGATCCTCACGTTATTTTTTATGCGGGTATTCCGTTGACGAATAAGGATGGTTTTGCACTGGGCACACTTTGTGTGATCGATAATGAACCTAATTCGCTCGACGAATTTCAGATAAAAGCACTGAAAGCCCTATCTAATCAGATTATCGCTTTGTTTGAATTAAGGAAGAAGACTTTTGAATTGGAGACCAAAGCCAAAGAGATTGAGGCAAGGAATGTAGTTTTGAAAAAGTTTGCCGGGAATGCGGCGCATGATATTAAATCACCCCTTGCCACAATTGTTATGGTAGCTGACTTATTCAGCCATCAATATACAAACCAATTGGATGCAGAGGGATTGGAGCTGATAGAGATGATCAACTCATCAGCTTTGAATCTGACGAATTTTATTGATGGAATCTTAAGATACAGCCAGAACTCGAGTCTGCTGGCTGAAGATAAAAAGTCAGTCAATATTCGGGAATCCCTGAATGAACTGATTCAGTTAATCGATCCAATGGGGGAAGTTGAGTTCACCTTTAATTCCCAGGTTGAATTAACGATATTCACCAATAAAGTTGCTCTTGATCAAATATTTCTCAACCTTCTGGTCAACGCAATTAAGTATAATGATAAGAAGACGATTCACGTTTCAATTCTGGTTGAAGACCTAAAAGATTTTATAAAATTTAGTATCATCGATAACGGACCTGGTGTTAAAACAGAGGACCAACAACGGATATTCCAGATTTTTGAAACTGCCTCAAATACTGATAAATCGGGTGTCAAAGGAACCGGAATCGGGCTTGCAACAGTTAAATCACTGGTCGAAGGATTGGGTGGAACTATCCGATTGTTTTCAGAAATCAGCAAAGGTTCAAACTTTGAATTTACGTTGCGCAAATAACCTGATTTCCCAATCAGTCAGATATTTAATGTGTTATGATTTTAGACCTTCAAGGTTTTTTTTGAAACCTTGAAGGTCTGCCTCTACTTCATTTTCCTGATGACTACTTTTATTGATGTATCTTTCAGTAAATCGACCAATAACTGAGGGTTTGTTTCACCGTAGTGGTAGGGATATAATATTGCAGGTAAAAAACTCTTTGCCCCATCAGCTACCATTTGTGGAGTCATTGTATAAGGGAGGTTCATGGGAAGAAAGGCAATATCGATATTTTTAAGATTGCCCATTTCAGGAACATTTTCAGTATCACCAGCCACGTAGATCCTTTTCCCGCCGTAGCAGATTACATATCCGTTACCGTTTCCTTTGGGGTGAAAGGGGAGACCATCAGGCCGTTTATTGGTGAGGTTATAAGCTGGAACAGCTTCGATTCCCCAATCTTCGAAAGTTTTTTTCTCCCCATTCAATAGCACGATCCCATTATCAATCAAACCACTGCAACTTTTACTTATGATGATTTTAGTCTGAGACTTTGAAATCATTGAAATTGCCTTCTTGTCTAAGTGATCAAAATGTTCGTGAGTTACAAGAATCAAATCTGCCTTGGGGAGTTTTGAGAAATCGGCTTCACGCAAAACCGGATCGATGTGAACGATCTGATTACCCGCTTCGATCATCAAAGTTCCATGACCAATAAAGGTAATCTTCAATGGACCCTTTGAAGTTTGGTAACTGTCCGCTTCAAAATTCTTTGACTGATTGTTTTGCGAAGTACCGGCCAAACCGGCAAAAAGCAATATCAAAATGGAAATGGTTGCCTTCATAATCTTAAAGTACGGGTTAATTTTATCGTGATATAACCCAAAGTTAATCAAAATCGGATAAGATTACCAGATTTTCACTTTGTATTTTGTACTTTAAATTTCTTTCCTGATCCTTTATCTGGAACCTGGTTAGTTCTGTCTGACAATTGCCTCCATTCCCCCTCTATTTTCTTCCAAAACTTCCAGGTAACGGATCTGGGCCTTGGTCCTTACCAGGTTATGCCCGGGATAATCGGTTTTATAATAAATATCATTATTCAGGTAATCGGTCAGAAACCGCATTGCCTGTTCCCATGCCATATAGTGGCAAGAAAAAGCCAGATATTCAATCTCAGTTGGTGTAAGGAATGTCTTTGCCTCGGACAGATATCCTTTTGCAAAAGCCTCATAAATCTCCTGATTGAAAGCTACTTTTGCGAGATCAGGTTCATCTTCCGGTGCCCTGTTACCAAGAGTTCGGATAGCATCTCCGAAATCGTATAGTGCAGAACCAGGCATCACAGTGTCAAGATCAATGATACATAAGGTATTATTATCCTGATCGAACAGGATATTGTTGATCTTCGTATCGTTGTGGGTAATCCTTAAGGGAATGCTTTTATTGTCGAGTCCCCGCTGTATGGCAGTCATTTCGTTTGACCTCTCAAGTATTTTGTCAATTAACACCCTATTATCCGCTACTCTTCCTGCTGCATTTTTCGAAATTGCCGATTTAAAATCATTTAAACGGGATATTCCGTTATGGAAATTGGGAATTGTCTCAATTAGTTTGTCCCCGGGCAGGTCTGCAAGTTGTTTTTGGAAATGGCCAAAAGCACGTGCGGCTGAAAAAGCCTGTTCCGGTTTTTGAATGTTCTCAACTACGCGGCAATCGTCAATAAAAAGGAATAAGCTCCAATAATTTCCTTCATCATCATTAACAAACATTTGTCCCTCTTTTGACGAAAAATAGGTCATTACCTTCCGGTCAACCTCTTTTTCTCCGGCAGCCGTGAGCAGATTCCTGATGTGATTGGTTGCCAGAACGATATTCCCCATCATCCCCGGTACATTCTTGAAGATTTTATGATTCTTACGCTGAAGCATATAATCCGGAGCTTCAGTAGGAGAGGTAGTTACCAGATAGGTATCATTGATATGACCGGTGCCAAACGGAGCAATACTTTTGACCGTTAAAACAACATCAAACTTATTGACTAATTCAGAAAATTTCAGCGTGTTCATTTTGAATGTGTGTAAAAACTTGTTAATCAATGGTTAATTCTATGGAAGGGAGCCTTCAGAGGCTTGTTATTTTTTTTCAGATTCTATTGTTGTGTCTGTCTGTTGATTACCATTAGAACTATTTTCACCCCTTATTTCCAAAGTTTATTGGGATAGTCACCCGACTCAATCAGTTCCTTAATCCGTTGTTGCACAAAAGGTTTATCCTCCTTATAAGTGACACCAAACCATGGAGAATTGCATTGCAGAACCTTTGTCCTGATATTTCCTTTTACTATATTATCGTTAATTAACAGAGGGATAAAATATTCTGATTTTAATTCATTTCCAGTCAGGGAAAGAAATTCTTTAAACCCTTCGTTGAGGTATTTAAAGACGTTGGGTTTCAATCCCCAGAAATTCATCGAAACAGGTGTATCTTCCTCAAGTTTGAACCGCATATCATCTTCATAATAAAAAATGTCCCCTTCATCGCGTTTGATTTTGGTCCGCTCAACCACTGTTGTAAGATTCCCATCCTTGTCTGTATTGCAGACTCCACGTGAAACGGTTCCAAATTCCGACAGCGTATTGGCAACATTATATCCAACCATGGAATACTCTCCATCATCGGTTGAGGAGGTAAGGAAATCGGCCATTACCTGGTAAGCCTTGCTTCCATAGAAATCATCAGCATTGATCACGGCCATTGGTTCGTGCACCGCTGACTCCGCCATCAGGGTGGCATGCGCAGTGCCCCAGGGTTTCTCCCTTTCAGGATTAATTATTGATCCCCCAGGAATTTTATCAAGTGATTGGTAAACATAGCCCACCTCAATCCTCCCTTTGAGATTGGGCTCAAACCGGGCTTTAAATTCCGCAGCAAAATCGATACGGATTACAAATATCACTTTTCCAAATCCGGCACGAATCGCATCGTAGAGCGAATAGTCAATAATAGCTTCACCGTTTGGACCAACTTCGTCAAGTTGCTTAAGTCCGCCATAACGACTTCCCATACCGGCTGCAAGAATCACTAAGGTAGGTTTCATAAAATACGTTGTATTGTAAGGAATTAAATGATTGCCCCAAATTAAAAGGCAGACAAAAATATTTAAAATTACAGGTTATACCAAGGAATTTAAAATCAAAGACCTTTCCTTTTCCGGAAAGGTCTTTGATTTGCATATTTATGCATTCAGTTTTTCCGATATGCATATAAATTGATTCCATTCTATTTCAATCAATTTCTATTTATTTCCATCCATTATTCATTTTTTCCTATTTCGATTCTACTTGTTCCGACTCCTTGTACCAACCGGAGTACATGTGATAATTGTTGGCAATACGGTTAATTTCACCTTCGAGTAATTCCGGACTCATATCTTTGATTTTTTTTGCGGGTGAGCCTGCATATACAGCTCCCGACTCAACGATGGTCCCTTTGGTAACTATGGCTCCTGCTGCAATAATTGAATCACTGTGAATTATTACATCATCCAGAATTACAGAATTAATTCCAATCAATACATTGTCGTGGATTGTACACCCATGAACGACAGCCCCATGGGCAATGGTAACATTATTCCCGATTGTGGTAGGTGATTTCAAATAGGTTGCATGAATTACTGCATTGTCCTGAATATTAACATTGTTCCCGATTTTTATAAAGTGAACGTCGCCACGAAGCACCGCTCCGAACCAGATACTGCAATTATCTCCAACGCTGGTATCCCCAATGATCACGGCAGTTTCTGCGAGCCAGCAATTCTGACCAAAAACTGGTGTTTTTCCGCGAAGTGATTTTATAATAGCCATTCGATTAAAATTGTTTAAATTTGTACTCCAAAATTAGTATCTCCAAAATTAGTAATATACACTCAATATTGTAGGATAAACACAGGTATAAATTATTATTTAATTTTTATGATTGGTACAAAAATCATTGAGCTGGAAGAGGTAGCAATCCGGTTTTCGGGTGACTCCGGAGATGGAATGCAATTAACCGGAGCACTTTTTTCAGATACTTCGGCATTATTTGGCAACGACATCTCCACATTCCCTGATTATCCATCTGAGATCAGGGCGCCACAGGGGACCATTGGGGGAATTTCAGGATTTCAGGTTCAGTTTGGAAAGGGTAGAATCACCACGCCGGGAGATTTTGCGCATGTTCTTGTTGCGATGAATCCGGCTGCGGTAAAGGCAAACGCTAACTTTATGCGTCCCGGGGGGACGATTTTTTACGATGTGGACAGTTTTACCCAGAAGAATTTTGACAAGGCAAAGCTAAAAACAAGTGATCCGTTTGAAGAATGTAATCTGCAAGACTATTTTAAGGTTGCAGTTCCGATTACCAGCATGACCAGAGAGGCTTTAAAAGATTTGGATATTGACAATAAGAGCATTCTCCGCAGTAAGAATATGTTTGCTTTAGGGCTGATTTGCTGGGTTTTCAGCAGGCCCCTCGATTATATTGAGAAATTTATCAAGCGAAAATTCGCAAAAAGTCCGGTTGTTGTTGAGACAAACCTCAGGGTTTTGCATGCAGGTTGGAATTACGGACTTACACTTGAACATCTGACTCCACGTTATATTGTTCATCCGGCTGAAATTGAAAAAGGAACTTATCGCAATATCAACGGAAATCTTGCTACCGCTTGGGGTTTGCTGGCCGCTTCCAAAAAGGCCGGTCTTGACCTGTTTATCGGCTCTTATCCCATCACTCCGGCGACTGAGATTCTTCAGGCACTAGCTGACCGAAAGGATCTTGGCGTCAAAAGTTTCCAGGCCGAAGATGAAATTGCGGGTATTTGTACTGCAATCGGCGCTTCCTTTGCCGGGAAATTGGCTGTTACAACCACTTCAGGTCCGGGCTTTGCACTTAAATCTGAAGCATTGGGTCTGAGCGTAATGGCCGAATTGCCTCTTGTCGTAGTTAATGTGCAACGTGGCGGGCCATCAACCGGTCTTCCTACAAAAACAGAGCAGTCTGACCTGCTTCAGACTTTATACGGCCGTAACGGTGAAAGTCCTCTTGTCGTGATTGCGGCCTCAACCCCTTCAGACTGTTTTCATTATGCGTTCACTGCTGCTAAAATCGCCCTGGAGCGGATGGTTCCTGTGGTTCTTTTAACGGACGGATTTTTAGGTAACGGTTCAGAACCCTGGAAAATTCCGACATTCAGTGAATTACCATCAATTACACCACGTATTGCAACAGATCCTGCCACATTTAAACCCTATTCCCGGGATGAGAAAACTCTGGCCCGCGAATGGGCCTTCCCGGGAATGGATGGATACCAGCACCGGATTGGCGGACTGGAAAAGGATGCTGCCGGAAATGTAAGCCACGATCCCATGAATCACCAGCGGATGACCGATATCCGTGAAGCCAAAGTGAACCGGGTTGTTGAGATGATCCCTGATATTGAAGTAGATGGTGATCAGGAAGGTGACCTTTTAGTTGTAGGATGGGGCGGTACATTCGGATATGTTGATGGTGCCGTTCGTGAACTGAAAGACAAAGGGGTTAAAATCGGGTTGGCTCATTTTAACTATATCAGGCCGCTTCCCGCAAATACAAAAGAGGTATTTTCACGCTTTAAAAAAATCGTGGTATGTGAATTAAATCTTGGTCAATTTGTTGCTTATCTGCGTGATAAAATTCCAGGTTTTACATATCATCAGTATAACAAGGTACAGGGTTTACCATTTACGATGCAGGAATTAGTTGAAAATTTCGAAAAGCTTCTGGAGGAAAAATAATGGCAGAAATATTAGAATATACATTAAAAGATTTTAAAAGCGAGAATGAGGTTCGTTGGTGTCCCGGCTGCGGTGATCATGCCGTTTTGAACTCAATTCAGAAAGCAATGTCCACCCTTGGCATTAAACAGGAAGATTTTGCTGTGATTTCAGGTATCGGATGCTCTTCAAGGTTTCCTTACTATATGAGTACTTATGGTTTTCATACCATTCATGGTCGCGCTGCAGCAGTAGCTTCCGGTGTAAAATGCGCAAATCCGAAACTATGCGTTTGGGAGATTACCGGTGACGGCGATGCCCTGGCAATCGGAGGAAACCATTTCATCCATTGTATACGCCGGAATATTGATCTGAATATCATCCTGTTTAATAATAAAATATACGGTCTTACAAAAGGTCAGTATTCACCTACTTCCGACAGGGGTGCTGTTACTAAAACGTCTCCTCAGGGGACCATTGAAAGCCCTTTCATTCCCGGGCAACTGATTCTGGGAGCAGGTGGTACTTTCTTTGCCCGGGCAGTTGATAACAACATTAAACATTCTCAGGAGGTTTTTGAGGAGGCAGCAAAGCATCAGGGAACATCTGTTGTTGAGGTCTTACAGAATTGTGTCATTTTTAACGACGGAATTCATGCTGAGATTTCCGATCCTAAAAATCGCGAAGAACGTCAGATCTTTTTAAAACACGGTGAGCCAATGATCTTTGGTAACAATAAAGATAAAGGTCTCATCTTCGAAAAGGCCGTTCTGAAAGTAGCCACCATTGGCGAAAACGGTGTTACGCGTGATGATATCCTTATCCATGATGTTACAGAGCCAAACGGTTATGTACATCAGCAATTAATCGGAATGAAATTGCCCGATTTCCCGGTCGCTATGGGAGTTATCCGTGCTGTTGAGGCTCCGGTCTATGACCAGTTGATGGAGGAGCAAATTTCAATGGTCCAGACTAAAGCGAAAATTAAGACGATCGATGACCTGCTTGGAAGCGGAAATACCTGGGTTGTGGAATAATATTTCAAATCCTACAATGAAGAGGGGCTTAGGCCCCTTTTCTGCTTTATTCTAATTTTTAATTAACTTTAAGGAGTGATGATCTGATAGTTTTACTCCATGGAAAAATTTGAAAATATTTCAATTTCAGCTATTTACAAGCGAAGAAAGAGTGACCGTGACATCTTTCAGGAGCTGATGCCTAACAAGGTTAAAGAGGTACTGCTTTTCGCTACACTCTATGATTCCTATGCTATCGAACGGGAAGGTCAATTTTCAGACAAGATTTTTGGCGAATATCTTCAGTTAAATCTTTATGCAGCACCCCGTTTTACCAGTGTAAACGCAGAGGAAGACGTAAGCAAGATGTTGAATACGAGACATTTTGATCTGGCAATAATCATGGCGGGTGTCGATAAGGAGATGCCTATTAAAGTGGTGGAGGAGAGTTATGCCTCCAAACCCCGAATTCCTATCCTTTTACTGGT
>Ga0118677_10010109_pt1 | contig 14530 bp, 9 predicted proteins | sample AliMusrvi5mmetaG_FD_86154 | JGI IMG/M metagenome (GOLD analysis project Ga0118677, IMG submission 86154) | reverse complement strand
CAGACATCCTGAACTCAGCCGGATATTGGCATTCAGCCGGGAAATCATGTGAGACCATTTGACTCCGGGCAGGATGCCCGGACCACGGTGGCGCGGGCAGGATGCCCGCCGCCCTTCTTCACAAGGTCTCATCCATTTCCCCCCGAGTTCAGGATGTCTGAACTTAGAATACGGAGATGCGCGACTCGTCCCCAACCCGCGCCCGGATGACGCCGATCGGACGCGGAGCGATGGCCAGACCATGCTTGTCGAACAACGCCTCGACGACGGCACGCTCCGCGGGATCGATGGCAATGAGCAGGCCGCCGCTGGTCTGCGGATCGCTGAGAATCGCCTGACGGATGGGATCGAGGCAGTCGATAGCGGTGCCGTAGCTGGCCCAGTTCCTGCGGGTGCCACCGGGCGCCATTCCTTCTGATAGATAGGTGGCGAGGTCGCCGATTTGGGGGATGGCGGCAAAGTCCAGCTCGGCGCAGACATGGCTGGCGCGACACATTTCTAACATATGCCCGAACAGCCCGAAGCCGGTCACGTCGGTCATCGCGTGAACGGACTCGAGCTGCGCGAGCTTGATGCCGACCGAATTGAGACGGGTCATCGAGGCGGCGGCCTTGCCGACGTCGGCCGGGCGGAGGCTTCCTTTCTTTTCGGCGGTGGCGAGGATGCCGACGCCCAGCGGTTTTGTTAGATAGAGCAAATCGCCGGGGCGGGCGCCGGCGTTGGCCTTGAGGTTGGCGCGTTGGACCAGGCCGTTGACGGCGAGGCCGAAGATGGGTTCGGGGCTGTCAATGCTGTGACCGCCGGCCAGCGCGATTGCGGCCTCGGCGCAAATGGCGCGGGCGCCGCGGATCACCTCGCGTGCCACGTCCGGCGGCAGTTGCTCGATTGGCCAGCCGAGGATCGCCAGCGCCAGCACGGGGCGGCCACCCATGGCGTAGATGTCGCTGATGGCATTGGCCGCGGCGATGCGCCCGAAGTCGAAGGGATCGTCCACAATCGGCATGAAAAAGTCCGTGGTGGCGAGCAGCAGGGTTTCGCCGTCGTCTAACAACCATGCGGCGGCATCGTCGCGAAGCTCGTTGCCGACGACCAGGCGGGCGTCGGGCAGGGCCGTCGCGCCGGTTTCGGCGAGGATGGCATCGAGCACGCCGGGGGCGATCTTGCAGCCGCAGCCGGCGCCGGAGCTGTATTGGGTGAGACGAACCGGCGGGGTCATGGTGGTGGGCGGATGGATTCGATCAGTTTGGCCGCGATCATGCGCGGCTCGAGGCGCGGAAACGGATGGCGGGTGATGTTTTCCTGCGGATAGAGCGTTAGACACGTCTGATAGGTGCGGTCATAGTAGGTGAGGACAAGGCGGCAGGCAGCGGCGAAATCGCCGCCGCGGAGCGCCTCGATGGCGGCCTTGGCACGCTCGCCGCCGAGCCGCGGTCGGATGGCTTCGATACACGCTTCGAGTTGCGCGGGCGCAAAGCGGGCATAACCCCGGCACAGATGATTGATCCGTTCGTCGGCGGGAATCTCGACCACATGGAACCGGGCGTGATTTTTCCGTTCCCAGAGGGCCTCGGGCAGTACCCGTTTGCCGATCATGCGGCTTTCGTCCTCAAGCCAAACCGGGCGATCGGGATCGGTGGCACGCCAGGCCTGCGCGAGGTTGTTTTCGAATTGGGCCTGGCTGGGTTGCGCGTCTTCGCCGAGTTGTCCGAAGGCGCTGCCTTTGTGGCGGGCGAGTCCCTCAAGGTCCACGGCGCACTCGCCCAGAGCCGTTAGTTGATGGAGAATCTCGGTCTTGCCGCTGCCGGTTAGGCCGGAGATGAAGCGCAGCTCGCGGGGAATGGCGAACGAGTCGAGCACCCAGCGGCGGAAGACCTTGTAGCCGCCCCTGAGGGTTGCCACGTGGCAGCCGAACGCGGTTTCCATCAGCCAGGCCACGCTGGCGCTGCGCAGGCCGCCGCGCCAACAGTGGATATACAGGCGCGGCGCCGCCGGATCGGTTAGATCGAGCAGCGTGCGCGCGAGCACCTCGAGCCGCGGTCCGGCACAGCGCAGCCCGATGCTCACCGCCGGGCGGCGGCCTTGTCGAGTGTAGGCAGTGCCGATCTCGGCGCGTTCCTCGTTGGAAAACAGCGGCACATTCACCGCGCCGCGGATATGGCCCAAGGCGAATTCGGCCGGGCTGCGCACGTCGATGAGCGGCACGCCGGGCGGGCGGGCCAGGAAGTCATCAATTGCAAGTTCGGCAGGCATGGGGGCGTCAGGCTCGGGCTGCGCACGATGGTGGAAAGCCGTATCGGAGTTGGCGAGAGAAAAGCGCCGGCATGAACCTTTCCGTCGTCCACGGGTTTGGCGCAATCTCCCCGCCTGATCACCGATGCCGAAATCAAGACCGTGTTGGAACTCTGATTGCAGGCTGCCTGCAGGCTGTTCAAGGTGAGCGGATAGTAGGCCGGCGTGGTAACATCCTTTTCCAACAGGCAACCCAACACCCGTGCCTCGACAAAGGTCAATTGAAGCTCCGGGAAAAACAATTTCGCCTCCTCCATGTCGCTGGTCACTTTGCCGGGTTGACGATCAATTCATCAGTGAACAGCCACATCCCGTTGGTGTGAGCGGCGATCTTCACGTAACGGGCCTTGAGGTTCTTCAGGTCTGCGGTCAGGATCTTCACGAAATTGCCCTCCTTGCTGGCCGGGGTGCCGATTTTCGCGGCATCCTTGAAGGTCTTGCCATCGTCGGAGACGAGGATGTCGATAGTGCCGGGCATGTAGACGCCGGCCCAGAGGTATTGCTGAAAATGTCCGCCGACTTCGCCTAACTCGGTGGGCTTGCCGAGATCAATCACCGCTTCGATATTCTTGTTCTCCCATCCCAGCCAGCCGACATTGGAGCAGTGCGCGGTGAAGCCGATGTATCCGTCGGTTAGGGCCTCGATGCCCGCCGCCGCGTAGGAATCGCTCGGTGGGGAGGTGAGGGTCACGGTCTTGCCGATGGCGGCATGAACCAGGTTCGGGCCGGGCAGGGTGCCATTCACCGCCACCTCGTCCAGGAACGTCCATTCGCCCGATGGGGTGAGCACGACGCGGACGAAGCGCGCCTGCTCCGGACGCTTCAACTCGGCGCGATACCAACCGTGATGTTTATCCGCGAATTCCTTCCCGACCTTGGCGACCGAGCGGAAATTCGTTCCGTCGTTAGAGAGGAGGAAGTCAATCTCTTTCGGGATGTTCAATCCGCCGTCGCCGCGAATCGAACGAGGGCTGATGTCTCGGATCATCGTTGGTTTCCCAAGATCGAGGGTCACGGTGATGGGCTGGTTTCCCGCCCAGCCGACCCATCCGGGATCGCCGTAGGAATCGCCGGCCGCCAACACGCCGTCGGTTAGACCCTTCGGTCCGGGGCCGAAATAGCCGGGGTTCTCCGGGTTGAAGGTCACCTTCGCGCCAATCGCCTCGTGGGCGACGGCCGTCACCTTGCGATACTCGCGGCTGAAGGCGTAGCCTCGGGGCTTTCCCGCCCCATCAAACGCCCGCGCCCGGAGTTGCGCGGCTTTATCGAGGGTGATCGGTTGCTTCAACGCCGGTGAAGAATCCGTCGGTTCGCTGCCGTCGAGGGTGTAGCGGATGGTTCCGGCGCCGGGCGAAGCATCTAATGTTAGATTGAGCTTCTTGGTGAACATGGTCTCCGGTCGATTGAACACCAAGGGCCCGATTCCGCCTTCCGCCTTGATCGCGAAGCCGCACAGCAGTTTGTCTAACAGCATGTCTGTGCGAACCTCGCGGGTGAGGAAATCCTCGATGCCGCGCATTGCGTCGGGATTGTACGTCGGCTCATTGCGAAGCGAAGTGCGGTAACGCATGAATGGCAGGGCGTTTTCCTGCACGGCTTGCCAACTCAGCGAGGATGCGCCTAGCAAGAGCGGCTCGTCGTGGCTGAGTTGCGCGCCGTTGACGTCGAACGGATCAAAGTATTCCTTTTTGGTGCCCCACGGCGGATTGATGACCGCATAACCGCGCTTGACGCACTCCGCGGCAAACCCGACGCCGCCGACCCACGGCATGAAAATGACATCCTTGGGCGGCGCGACCGGATCGATCGGGGCGCCTTCCCAAATGATCATCCGCTTGCCGTGCTTCTTCACAATCTCGTCCATCAATTGCACGTGTTTGCCGAAGACCGCGGCGCCATAGGGCTTTGGCAGGTTGTGTTTTGCCACCCAGGCCTTGACCTCCGGCAGGTCTTCGGGCGGCAGGCCGGCCTCGTCGCAGCCGATGTGGAAATAGGGCGACGACTTGAACACCTCCGACATTTCGCCGACCAGGGTGTCGAGCGTCTGATAGGCCTTTTCGGTGCACATGTTGATCATGCCGGGGCTGGTGATTTTCCCCTTGTCGTCGAGGTAACCGAAGACCTCGGGCAGGCTGCCGCGAAGGGCGGCGCTGTGGCCGGGAGTCTCCAGTTCGGGAATGAAGGTCACGGCGCGCGCATCGGCAAAGGCCACCAGTTCCTTCAACTCGTTGAGTTTATAGACCTCGGGCTTGTCGCCGCCCGCCCAGGCGAAATTCGTCGAGCCGAGTTGCGGATAGGCGGTTGAGGGAAACGTCCAGGCGTTTTCGTCGCTCATGTGGAGTTGAATGAAGCGGACCTTGTAGAAGCGGGCGGCAAGCACGCACTGTTTGAGTGTTTCGATGGAATGAGGCTTGCGGGCGATGTCGATCATGGCCCCGCAAAACGGGAAGTGCGGGCCGTCGGTGATGGTCATGCGGGGAAGTGTCAGCTTGCCTTTCTCGTGGCGCAGGGACTGCAACAGCGTGACCGTGCCCTGGGCGATGGAGTTGTAGGTCCCGCCGGCGACTGTGGTGGTTTCCGCCACCGTAAGCGCGTAATTCTCGCCGCCGGGTTTCGGATCGAATTGGAGCCGGATGTCGCCGGGCTTGGCGGCGCCCATGGCGGTCGGAAGCCGCAAGACATGTGTTAACTCGATTTCTTCGGCGAGGATGGCCGCCAAGGGTTGGAGCCTTGCGTCATCGGTGACGATCCGTGAGGCGGCGGTGAGTTCCGCTTGGCCGGTGCCGAGCTGGACCGACTTCGGCCATGGGATGATGCCCAGTTGGGCCGCGTCGGCGGCATTGTCCGCGGCACGAGCCGAAGCCGCCTCAAGAATGCAGACAACCAGGGGTGCGATGAGGTTTTTTCCGAAACATTTCACGGGATTATCAGGGTTAACATTACTTGGGGAGTTGGAGAATCAAATCGTCCAGGGGCTTGGGGCTGCTCATGCCGGGCCCTTGGTAGCGGGCGACCGATTGGCCCTTGTTGCCGGGGCCGGTAAGAACGGTTAGACGGTGTTCGCCGGGGTCCAAGTGCAACTCGGACGGCGCGGTGGCGGCCGCCGCTACCGGGCCTTTCTTCTTGGTTTGCGGGGGGGCTCCACGGGCTACTGGCTTGCCATCAACGAGAATCTCGGCGTTGCCGTCGGCCCAGAACTGATAGGCTCCCGCGGCGGGGATCGAAATCCGGCCCTCCATCACCAGATAGGTCGAGGTGAAATAGACGCCCTCGTGCGACGGCTGGAAGGTGAGGCGGCCGAGCGGAAATGTTAGAGACGGCTTCAATCCCAGGGCCGCATAATCTGGATACAAACGCCGCGTGCCGTCATCGGCTGTGAGCAGCCTGTCGGCCGCTTCCCGGATGGCCGGGTCGTCGTACGCGCGGCAGATCAGCATGGGGGTGATTGGGAAATAGCGCCGTTCGGTGCCGTGGCCGATCCGGTGTCCGTCCTGATCAAACAGCGCGGCATAAATGACCGTAGGTTTCGTTAGAACGAGCGGCTCCTGATAGACGGGCGACCCGGCGTCTGGCAGGGCCGGCGGATTGAAGTAATCGAGGTCTTCCATCCGATAGCGGATTGTGCCGGTCCGCGTGCTGCGGAGCCGGAGTGTCAGCGATTGGTGGAAGACGATGTCATCGGGACTGAGCAGCCCGTCGGCTTCGATTTTCACCGGGAAGACCAGATCGTCCAAGCTGGCGTCGGCGGCCTGCCAGGTCTTCTTCCACTCGTCCCACGGCTTGCGGGACTCCTTGTGGTCGTGGTTCCAGACGTTTTCGGCCACCACCGCCATTGTGCGGCGGAAGTCACGGAAGGTGACAAAATGCCAGTTCTGCCACGACAGGATGTGCGCCCCTAACACGTTCTCAGGACCCGGGAGCGGCCCGCCCTTGAACATCCTGTAGTCGGCGTTATATATCTTTTCGGTGAAGCTTGAATAAAGCATGATCGTGTTGTAGGGCGGCCCACAGAAAGTGACCATGTGTTGCGTGACCGAACCGCCTTGATAGCGCACCGTCGGGTAGCCGGCCTTGGTGAATGTGTCGTCGTTGCCCACCCAAGGCATCTGCACCACATTCTTGGGCCCGCCCTGCCCATAGGTCATCAACGACTTGTGATGGCGATTGGCGACATCGTTCATCCGGGCGATGAAATTATCATATACCTCGCCGACGCCTTTCAAATCGTGCTTGCTGCAAAACGCCTCGTATTCCGCAATCTTCGCGATCGCAGGCCGCGCCACTTCGTCGGCTCCGATGGAGACGTAGGGGGATGAAGTGAAGACATCCATGACCTCATCTAGCAAGCGGCCGCAGGCGTCGATCGTGTCATCACGGGTGATGTTCACCATTCCCGCGCTGCGGTACTTGCCGGTTGTGGGATCCTTCGTGCCGAAGATTTCCGGCAGCAACCCGCCCGCGTCGCTATGGCCGGGCATTTCAATCTCGGGAATGAGCGTCACGCCCCGCGCGTCGGCGTAGGCCACCAATTCTTTCAACTCTTCGATGGTATAATGGCGGCGGCCGTTCTTGCCGACGGTCGCCAGTTGCGGAAACAGCTTCGATCCAAACGTGAACATGCCGTGGTCGTTCATGTGAAGCTGGAGATAGCGAATCTTGTAGAAGCGGAACAGTTCGACCAATTCGTGGAGGTTCGCGAGGGGGTGCCACTTGCGGGCGATATCGGTCATCGCGCTGCGAAACGCGAAATCCGGCTCGTCTTTGATGGCGAGCTTGGGCAGTGCGACGCGTGTCGCTTCGATCACAAGGGCTTGCAGCAGCGTCGCAGTGGACCAGGCGAGTGCGACATACGTCCCCCCCCGGCAGACCGCTTGGTCGTTTACCGCGAAGGTGTATTGTTCGCCGTGGAGCGAAAGATCCATCTGCAATACGATGTCGCCGGCGCCAGCCTTCCCTTGGCCCGTGGCCAAGCGCACGCCGCCGATGCGGTAGATCTCGCCGGCCAGAACTTCGGTTAGAGGCTGGAGTTCCGCATCGACCGCGACGATCCGCGAGGCCGAAGTGATTTGCATCTGGCCGCTGCCGGGGGTGAGCGACTTCGGGCATGGGATGATGTGCGGTTTGGCCGCGTCGTCTGTTAGGTCCGCGGCGCGAGCGGTTGGCCCCTGAAGAAGGGTGACGGCAAGCGCGGCCAGGCAGAGTTTCCAAGAAGGATTCATTTATCACTCAGATCCCGGTCGGGCAGCATCTCCCGGCGATATTTGTCGAAGTACTTGCCCAAATTGCGCTTGGCAGTCAGTTCCCAGAGTGAAGTCTTGCTCTGCCGCATGGCCAGTACCGAGGTGATCCAGCCTTGAGTCCAACCGGTTTCGGTACACCAAACGCCCCAGCCGGCGTCGCTGCTGCTGGCCCAATATTCCCAGCGCTTGAAATCGAAGCCGCGGAACCAGCCGCCGTCGAGTGCGGGCTGGGTTTCGCTGCGAACCTGCGCGCGGCAAAGAAAAGCGGCGAGTTTGTCCTCGGCCTTGCGGTAGAAATCATCGCCCGTGGCGGCGGCCGCCTCGTGCAAGCCCAGGAAGGCGAAGTTGGTGGTGTAGAGCAAGTCGCTGATGGTGTCGCCGTCTTGTTGGATCAGCGGGGCCTCGCCCGAGCCGTAATGCCGATTGTATTTGGGCGGTGCGAACATTCCCTTGCCGGGCAGGCCCAGTTCCTCGCGGATCGCACCGCTGGGCTGCTGCAAATTCACCAGGCCCTCGGCACAGGTCCGCAGCCACTTGCGATGCTCAGGTGTGTCTTCGGTGCGCACCAGCCAGGCCAGCGGCAAAATCATGCGTGCTCGCTCCTGGGCCAAGCCGTTGGTCCAGCGCCAGCCGTCGGTGTGTTGCTGCATGGTCATGCCGATCGCCGTCCTGGCCCGCTCGAGAAACAGCGGGTATTTCGTTTGCTGATAGGCCCAGAGGAAGCAGGACCACAGATAGGCTTCCATGTGCGGCGAGTAGTTGGTGAAGTTGGGACGTTTGAAATACTTCTCCCAACCCTCCCGGCCGAGTTGCTTCAGATAAAAACAATCGCCGCGGAAGCCGAGTTGGCCCGTGGTGCGGAGGTTGGCCAGCAGGCACATCATCATCGGCTCGTCGAAGCGATCATCACCTAACAATGTCGCCGCCGCCGCGGTGCCGAGCATCAGCCGGGCGTTGTCGTCGCCGTAGTTGCCCGGCGAGTTGATGCTCCAGGCGATGAGGCCGTAAGCTCCATGCTTGGGATCGCCCCACTCCTTGTCCCGCGCGCCAGCATCGAAGTACCAGAATTTCAGGATGTTGCGTGCGATTTCGGGGAACACATTGTCGCCAAGCGCGCGGCCTCCCAGCGCGAGGGCCAGTGCCGATTCGCCTTGGCAATCACCGCGCCGCGAGGTGCCCTGCGGCTGGCTGCCGTCGACTTGAATGTTAGAGACGATCGCCTCCATGATGCCCAGCTTGCCGTCGCCGCAGGGCGTCGTCGGCGGCGGCACGGTTGCCAGATAATCGCCCTTCTTGACCATCTCCTCGATGCCGGCGAGTCGCTCGGGCGAGAGGATCAACTGCGAGTTGCGATACCATTGGACGCTGCGGCGGATGGCCGCTGTTTCCACATCAGCGGGGAGATTGTCTGCCGCACTGAAGGTCGGTCGCACGGTGGGCGTCCACGCGAGCATGGGAAATGTGGCGTCGGGAACGAGCCAATGCAACACGCCCGCCCAAATCTCGCGCCACGCCTCCGCGGGTGCATAGCGCGCCGTGACAAAGCGGCTCAGCGCGGTGCTCGCGATCAGCGCCCGGCCATCGGGATGTTCGAAGAGCAGGGGGAGGGCTTCTTCGGTCAGGCCGTAGACGGCGGTATCGACGCCTGCCACGCGCGACGCCACCAGATGCGTCTTCCCGGCCGTGGCTGTGACCGGGAGAAATTGCAGGCTTTGGATTTGCAGGATGCGCAGCTTCGGCAGCGCCGTGCCGAAGAAATCGGACGCCACCACCGCCCGCTCGAATTTTCCGGCGCGGGGTTTGCCGAGTTCCACGCCCGGGAGTTCGGCCGGATATTCCAGATAGACGCGGCAGTTCTTGCGCGCCGCCTTTTCTAGCAGATCCGGCGGTGTTGCGGTGCGGGATTGCGGATACCCGTCGGCCAGGATCATGATCCCGCCGCCCGTCACGGCGCGTTCCAACGCCTCGGCCGGCGTGCCGGCGAGCGTCACAGCGATGCCGTTGGCCTTGAGTACGCGATACAAGTCATTTCCCGTTTTGCAACAGAGCGCCAGTTTCGCAGGCGGCTCCGCCCCTTGTGCGGCAAGACCGGGGAGAACGGTCGCTCCGAGGAACAACAGGGGGAACAGGGATTTCTTCATGATATTAAGCGGATTTACAAAAGTGCCTCAATCGGTGAATTCCACCTGGCCGACCCACATGATGTTAGGCCGGATCGGGTGGCCGCCGCCGGGGAGTTGCACGATCCGCAGGAAGCCGATCGGCTGGTCCGGCAAGGGGTAGCTGCCGATGGCCGATTGATTGTTCTCCACCTGCACCACGGTCAGCCATGGGTCCCCGGACTTTCCCTTGATCTGGATGAGGTAGTTGCGGGAGATCCACCAACGGCCTCCCTCATCGTTGTTGATGTCGTAGGCCCAGGTGATTTGGAAGCGTCCGCCACTGACAGGCTTGCCCAGCGCGATTTCGATGCCGTGCGCCGACTCATCCTCTTCCGACGCCCAAGCGCATATCTGCCATCCCATGTCCTTGCGCTCCTTGACGCCATCGACCACCGGATTCAGGAAATAGTTGGGTTGGGAAGCCGTCGCGGTGAGCTTCGTCTTGGCAGCCATGCCATTGCATGCGGTTTTGAGTTCCACGCCCGTGGTCTCGTCGAGTTTGAGCTCGGGCACTTTGATTGCGGCCGCCTTGGGAGCATCCGCGGCGTGGAGCAATGCGGGCAACGGGACCATGCCTAAGCACGCGAGGCCGCAAGACAGGGCTAAATATACGTTAGGGATAAATCGACGCATGATGGTATGACAGTTCATTGTTTCACGCCTTGGCGATCATCTCCTCCAGGCGCTGCCAGCAATACCACTGCATGCGGGGCAGATGGAAAAAGCCCTTCCAGATGTTGCCTTTGAGCGTGGAGGACACCGTGCCGTCACGGTGCAGATAGCCGAACCATTCTCCATATAGCGGGTCGGCGAAATGCGCGTAAGCCCAGTCATGTGCGGCCTGATGCCAGCGCTCGTATTTCGCATCTCCGGTCATTTGATAAGCGAGAAGACAGGCGATGATGGCCTCATTTTGCGGCCACCAGAACTTCATGTCGTTCCAGTATTCCGTGCAGGCCAGCCCGCGGGCATCGCGGTTGTATATGATGCCGCCGTACTCCTGGTCCCAGCCGATCTCATAGGACCAATCCACAACCTTCAAACCGATATCCATCAAGCGCTTGTCGCCGCCGCGCAGGCGCGCCTCTTCGAGAATGAACCAGCCCAGCTCGATGGAGTGGCCGGGATTGACCATGCGGCCGTCGAAGTTATCATAGAACTCGCCATTCGGGCCAACGGTCTCCAGCACGCACTTGAACTCGGGCCTCATGAAGTCCTGTTCCACTTCCCGGATGGCACGGTCAATGACCTGGTTGCAGATCGGGTCGTCGACGGCCTTGCGCAGTTCCTGCGCGGTGACGATCAACACCATGGGGATCGCCAGGCCTTTCATCGGGCGGACATCGGGATTGGTCTTGGCCGGACAAAGCCCTGGGGTGTCGAGATATCTCAGTACCAGCTTGAACAGTTCAAGCGCTTGCTGCTTGTAGCGGTTGTCGTCGGTCGCCGTCCCGTAGGCCGCCAGCGCGATGACGGCGAAAATTTCGGAGAAGATATAGCGACGCTTTCGCAGCGGCTTTCCGTCCTGCGTCAGCGAGAAGAACATCCGGCCATCGGCGTCGAAACACGCTTGATTGATGAAATCCACGCCGTGTTTCGCCAGCGCCAGCCATTCCTGCTTTGGTTCCACGGTGTTGTATAGGGTTGCCAACATCCAGGTGAAGCGGCCCTGAAACCAGACTGACTTGTCGGTCTGAAGCAGCGATCCGTCGCGACCGAACGACGTCAGGAACCCGCCGTGGATGGAATCCACCGAGCGGGGAAACCAGAACGGGATCGTGTCATGCAACAGTCCGTCGCGATACACGTTGCGATATTGAACCATCCGGTCTTTTGTCATCATTGCGAAGCTCCTTTCAAAATCACTTAGCGGCTCTTGTCCAACCAATACTCCTCAATCTCCTCAAGAGTCTTGCCCTTGGTTTCGGGCACCATTTTCCAGAAAAACACCGTCGCCACCAGGCAAATCACCGCAAAGGTGAAAAAGCCGGCGTTCATGCCGAAGCGTGCCACATATCATGGGAACAGGAACGCGCTGACCGCGTTGGTTGCCCAGTTTGCGAACACCGCGATGGACACGGCGCGACCCCGGATTCGGTTAGGAAATATCTCCGGCGTGAGAATCCAGATCACGGCACAGATGGATAGAGCCTCGCAAGCCATGTACGCGCACAACGCCACGACGATCCAGATACCCGAGGTCAGTTTCAAGGTGAACAACACGCCTGTGATGAACATCATCAGGGTCACCACGACCATGCCCCAGATCAGCAGGGGACGGCGGCCCCAGGTGTCGACTTTCCAGATGGCGATGAGGGTGAAGATCAGATTGATGAACCCGAGGGCCACCTGGTACTGCATGGCGTTGCCGATCTTCATGCCCGCCTGTTCGAGAATGCCCGGCCCGTAATACACCACGATGTTGACGCCGGTCATCTGGCCGAAGATGGATAGACCCAGTCCCACAATCAAGGCCAGGCGCAGGCCGGGCCTGAAGAGTTCCCGGATCGACCCCTCCTCATTGCCAACGGCATCGCGGATCTGAACCATCTCCTTCTCGGCGGAAGCCCGCCCGCCAATGCGGGCCAGCACCCCGAAGGCCCGCCTCATTTGGTTATTCTCCACCAACCAGCGCGGACTTTCCGGCACGGCCAGCAGCATGACAATGAATACGACATTGGGGATCATCAGGGTAGCGAACATGCCGCGCCAGACTTCCGCCACCAGAATCCAATGCAACAAGCCGGTTTGTGCGAACGCATGCGGATGCGTCTCGGAAAAACACAACAATGCCCAGTTGGAGAAATAGGCCAGCAGGATGCCAATCACGATGGATAACTGATACAACGCCACCAGTCGCCCGCGGATTTTGGCAGGGGCAAACTCGGAGATATACATTGGCGCCAGGACCGACGCCATGCCGATCCCCAGGCCGCCGAGCATGCGTGCCCAGATCAACACCCCAAAGGTGTGGGGAATGGCGGAAAAGATCGCCGAGACGAGAAACAGGAATCCCGCCACGATCAGCGCCGGCTTGCGACCGAACCGGTCACCGGCCCAGCCGGCAACCAGCGCGCCGAAGATACAACCCACGAGCGCCGCGCTGCCAAACCAACCCACCTCCAACTTGCTCAGCGAAAATTGGGCCTCCACAAACCCAAACGTCCCGGAAATCACCGCCGTATCAAACCCGAACAACAATCCTCCGATCGACGCCACTCCACAAATGAGCGACAGGAAAAGATAACTTCCCTTCTGCGGCACCTCCAGGCTCGTCCAGTTGCCACTTGTGGCAGTCGCTGTTTCACTCATGGCTATTCACGTTGATTATTGGCAATCCACCTCAGGGCAGCGCGCTTGGGGTCGCCAGTCGGCGGATCCCCGTGCGTGCCACGGCAATTTAAGACCGGGTCGGCCCATTGGTCAATCGCCTTGCGGAATCGCAGTCCGCGCGCAAGGCGGGGATCTGCCGCCATTCGCCGGGGGGACTGCGGAGCGGACCATTGCTGGCAGGGCTTCGTCTGCTCGGACTCCGCATGGATTATCAATTGCCATGCAGATCTTGCTAATTGAATCAAATGCTGGTTTTGGTCCCGTCCAACGATCAAGCTGGAATCTGTCCGGAATTCAGTTTAGTTGATTTCAACCCCAAACCACCCCCATGAACCCCAATCGCATTTGGATTTGTCTCGGTATTGCTGCGCTGTTAACGAGCACGCGAACTGCCACCGCCGGAACCCCGGATTACCGTGTTGACTCGGCTTATGGCAAGGATCGACTGGCCAGCGCCCCACGAAACATCGCTATCGATGAGAAAGATCAGATTTATATGCTGCTGGAGGACGGCTCGGTGGCCATCCTCGATGCCCAGGGAAAGACCGCAGGCGGTTTCAAACCCGCCGTGACCCCTCCTGCCAGTGCCATCGCCGTTGCGGGCGGGAAGGTGTATTTGGTGGTTGCCACCGTTCAGGAAGTGGTGCGCGAGACCCAGGGGCGCAAACAGACCAAGGCCGGGCCGGCCGCAGTCAAGTGTTACGTGTTCACTCCCACCGGCACCAAAGAGTCCGAGATCGAACTGCCGGGATTGCTCTCGGCCACCGACGCCCATTTCATCGGCGCACAACTGGCGGTGGCAGACTTCAAGGGCAGCCAGATCGTCACCTTTGAACTCACCAGCCCCAAGGCGAAGCCCGCCAGGAAACTCAATGACGTTTTCCGCCTGTGCTGCGGGATTTTTAATTTCTACCCGTCGGCCGATGGCAAATCGCTCATCGTGGCAAACCTGGGCGCCTTCAAGGTGCAGACATACACCGGCGGCAGGAAGTCCCATGAGTTCGGCGCCCGTGGCGATAAGGATGAGGAGTTCCACGGCTGTTGCAATCCAGTGAATGTGGCCGACATCGCCGGCGAGTTCCTCGTCACCGTGGAGAAAGCCCCCACCCGCGTGAAAATTTGCGGCCGCAAAGGCCAGGACCCCAAGTCCATCGAGGGCCTCGGCGAGTTGGTGGACGGTTGCACCACGATTCCGATCGCCATCGATAGCAAGGGCTCGCTTTATCTCGCCTCTGCCACCCGCAGTTGTGTGGTCAAGTGTGTGACTGATGCCACGCTGTCCACGAGCGCGAAGCCAGTCGTGAGCCCGGCACCTGCCTCGAGAATGCTCGCCGCCCCGGCCGCCGGCCCGATGGAACTCAGTGAGACCCGCGACTGGCACGATGTCAGCGGTCGCACCGTCACTGGCAAATTGATCGCCTTCGAGCCTGTAGCCGGCGCGCCCACCGGCAAACCCATGCCGGTCCGTGATGGCAATATCTGCCTGCTGGTGAACGGGAAATCCTA
>Ga0118677_10006553_pt1 | contig 14530 bp, 12 predicted proteins | sample AliMusrvi5mmetaG_FD_86154 | JGI IMG/M metagenome (GOLD analysis project Ga0118677, IMG submission 86154) | reverse complement strand
CGCCGAAGCCTGTTATTCCAAGTCGTGTCCAAGCTCGGATAATGATCCAGAGAGAAACAGGTGGCACCGCAGCGGGGGTATGGGGCCCGCGACTCGGCACGGACATCGTCCACTACTTCCCTTCGCCACCACTCGGGGTGCAGGACCGTGGATCCCATGGCTGCAGTGCCGAGGTTGCAGCGTTGGCTGCTGAGAATCCAGGGATCGCCGTTGTTGTCGTGGTCGTCGGACTGGCTTTGGTCGTCGGAGTGTTTTTCGCCGCCGTGGTCGTTGTCGTGGGGATGACCGGTGGGCTTACCGCAAATGCCGTTCCGGTTACCACCGTCACCGGCGAAGCCATGGTGGGGTCATAAGCCATAACGGTCTGGCCAGTCATGGCCCGCATGACCGTCTGTGCTTGAGCCACAACGGAGGAATTGAGAGAGTTGTAGGTCACCACCGTCTGGGCGGGATTCCCAACGGGAGTTGTGTCGCCCACCGTGCCAATGTTGAAACCTCGAGCAGCCAGTGCAGAAGCCGTTGCTTGCGCTTGTCCAGAAGTGCCACTCCCATTGAGAACACTGACCGTGGTCTTAAACGGCGTCGGGAGCTCTCCGCCGGTCATCGTGTTGGTTGAATATCCCACACCCAAGAACTGCGTAATGGTGGCCAAATCAGGGTCGTTGATCGGGAACGTGACGTTACCGTAGTTGTACCCCCTGTAGATGTACGAGAATGAGGATGAGGTCATCACCGGCAGGGTGTACTGGGGAACATTGTCGGGATTGACATTTTGGAATTGCAAAATCATGCTTGCCATTGCCGACGTAGAGAAGGACGAGTCGACGACGAGGTTCGGAGCAACGGCATTGACGATCTTCGCGTCAGTAATGGGATTGCCAAGACCTTGTTGACGAACTGCATCTCCGAGGACCCGAAGGAACTCGTGGTTTCGGCGAATACGCGCTAAGTCACTCAAATTTTCTTGTGGCCAGTTGGCGGGGTCTGATCCAGCCGACGCATTGAGCTGGTATTGCAAGTGACGAGCTCGGACGACGGCAAGAGCTTCGACACCATTGAGCTGGACACACCCAGGGGTCATTTGCTTGAGTTGCGAATACGCGTCGTAGACAGGGACCGGGAAGTACATTTTCACGCCCCCGAGAGCGTCGACCACTTGGGCGAACGTCTCAAAGTTCAACTCAACGTAGTGCTGAATCGGGATTCCAAAGTCCTGCTGGATGGCGTTGACCAACTGACTCGGACCTTCGGCCAATGCCGCATCGATCTTGTTGGCACCGGTCGAGCGAGCATTCGGAATGAAGGTGTCACGAGGAATTGAGAGAATAGAGATCTGCGATGTGTTGTAGTTCAGATGCAAAATCATCACCACATCACTGTTGACCCCGGTCACACCTTGAGAACAGATTCCATAAATAGGGTTTTGGGTCTTGAGCGCACAGCGGTCCGTTGAGCCCACCATCAAAATATTTTGTGTTCCCTTACTCTTCCCGGTCTCGTCACCAGTGAGACCTTTAACCGAGATTCTATGAATTCGCGTCGATTGGTAGTAGGCGTAGCCCGCAGCCGCACCCACAATCAAGACCAAGACAATCCCGAGCGAGAGGACAATTTGCACCCAGCGCTTGCGGGGCCAAATTCGGCGGCGGGACTTCTTCGCGGCATGGCGCGGTCCATTCGTCGCCGTCTCTAGGGCTCCTGCGGCAGGGACGACTTCGTCATTGGGGGCCTGATTGTCTGAATGGGGTTCCCCCGTTGTCGGCATAAAGTCAAACGATATCGGGCTGAGTGGTGGTTATGGACCGCAGGGTCGTAATTACTTCATCCGTAGGGGCGATTGCCGCTAAAAGCCTGAGGGACTCCGCCAAGATCTGCTCGCCATATTCAACGGGCACACCGCAGACGGCATCGCTGGCGATGACGATTTGATAGCCCAAGTTGGCGGCTTCAACACAGAGTCCAAAGACGCCCACGTTCAGCGATACTCCTGCGACAATGAGCGTTCGCGCTCCAATATTGCGGAGCGTGGCATCAAGCTCAGTCCCAAGGAACGGCGAAACGCCGAAATGACGATCAACAATAAGGTCGCTCGGGTGGCCTGCAAGTTGGGCAATGAGCTCGACAGCCTCAGTCCCTTCCAAAAGGTGGCTGCTTGATCGTAAGACTGCTGAGTGAAGGGGAGTGTTGACAACCGTTGCAGCTCGGTCCTTTCGAAACGATGCCGTGCAGTGGACAACGCTGATGCCACATTCACGCGCGGCGTCACTGAGTTGGCCGGCGTGCTCGGCAACGCCAGTCGCAGAAGCAGCGACGGCTAATGCTGGGAACGAAGCTAAATCTCCCATAACCCCGCGTTGCAGCTCCATGGTCACTACGGCAATTCCCGCCGAAGTGGTCACCCCCCGGGCGTAACCGTTGCCCTTGAGGAGTTCAGCGAGTTCGATCGGCACTGCCTACTCCGAAGGCGTCTTTGTGGCAATGATGTCACTTGCCCATCGATAGTCAGGTTTCCCGCTGGGCGATCGCAGAATTGAATCAACAATGAAAAGTTTGCGAGGCAACTTGTAGCCAGCCACTTTTTGTCGGCAGTGCTCTTGAATGCTGAGCAAGTCAGTCGATCGGCCCTCACGCAATGCAACGATGGCGGCAACTGTCTGACCCCAACGCTCATCAGGAGCCCCGGCAACAATGGCATCGAGAACATCGGGGTGAGAGCGAACAGCGGATTCAACCTCTTCGGGAAAAATCTTTTCTCCGCCAGAGTTGATGACGACCGATCCCCGTCCGAGCAGCGTCACTGAACCATCAGCCTCCACTGTGGCGAAATCGCCCGGCATAACGTAGCGCGTGCCGTCTACCTCGAAGAAGACCTCAGCGGTCTTCGCTGGGTCGTTGTAGTACCCGATAGGAATATCTCCCGAACGAGCAATCCGGCCGATCACACCGGATCCTGGCGTAACGAAGTTTCTCTCTTCGTCGAACACTACGGTGTCACCGAGAATGCTCACTGTCGGCCCTGACTTCATGTGCGTGTTGTCCTTGGAGATCATTGTCATCCCATTGTTTCCGCTCTCCGACGAGCCAATGGCGTCGGTAATGAAAAGGTTGGGAAACTTCTTGAAGTACTCGTCCTTTACAGGTGCACTAAAAAGCGCCGCAGAGGAGACCACCGCATAGAGCGACGAAAAGTCATACGACACATCGTCGTCCAATGATTCGATCAACGGCTTTGCCATGGCATCGCCAGTGACCATGACGGAGTTCACGTGTTCGTCTTGGACCAACGTCCAGACGTCATGGGGATCAAACTTCGCCATTAATACGATGCGGTCACCAACAAAACTGCGTCCTAATACCGACCACTGCGTTGCACCATGCATCAGCGGAGCAATCGGGAGGTGCGTGATCACCATGTCCTTCCCTTTGGCGACCATCTCTTCGGGAGCCTGGACCCTCGTGTTGGTCGTCGGGTCGACGCCCCCGCCCAGCGCGTAGAAGACATCTTTGTGACGCCAGACAACGCCCTTGGGCATCCCTGTAGTCCCACCGGTGTAGAGAATGTAGAGATCGTCGTCGGAGCGAGGTTCAAAGTCGCGCACCGGTGAACACGCTGCAAGGGCGTCTTCGTAGTGAATTGTTCCAGGAACTGGATCGGCCTCGACCGAGCCGTCTTCAACGACGATCAAATGATCCAATGTTGGGAGATCATCGATGAGAGGAGCCAAACGAGGGGCGAACTCTCGCTGGAACACGAGAGCTTTGAGGTTTGCGTTACCAAAGAGGTATCGCAGCTCGTCTTCGACATAGCGGTAGTTGATGTTGATCCAAATGGCTCGGAGTTTGAACACGGCCCAGGCGGTCTCAACCCATTCAACGGAATTATAGGAATAGATCCCTACGTGGTCTCCCGGTCCGACGCCAAGCGATTGGAGATAGTGGGCTAGCTGATTGGCCCGAGCTTCCATCTCGGCGTAGGTGCGGCGAACCCCGTTGGCGACCAAGTACTCCCGGTCCGGATATGCATCGACAGCGGCTTCGAAAAGATCAGCAAGGTTGAAAGACACGAATTGAGACTAGAACACGTTCTGCTTCGCTGGCATTGTGGCCAATTTTCAAGGCTTACGGGGCAGAAGTCGAGCCATCGAACCAGGCGATTGCTTCACTCTTGTGCCGGCCGTAGTCCATCTTCCCCGAAGGCGACCGCCCAATCGTAGCGACCACCCGCACATTCTTGGGTGCTTTGTAGTGGGCTAGGTGCTCTTTGACGTGAGCGATGATCTCGCCCTCATCAAGTGGGCTGGCCGCCGCCACCAGTTCGACGATTCCAATGACTCGCTCGCCGGTCTTGGGGTCCGGAATTCCAACGACGCAGGCGTCGACGACCGCATCGTGACGCTTGAGAACCTCTTCCACTTCTTCAGGGAAGACTTTCTCGCCTGCAGTATTGATACATTGCGACCCGCGCCCTAAGAGCTGGATGGTGCCGTCGCTTCGGACCTTGGCAAAATCACCGGGCACGCTGTAGCGCTTTCCGTTGAAGAGGCGGAAGGTCGCGTCAGATTTGGTTGGGTCCTTGTAGTACCCAAGTGGGTTCCGACCTCCGAGGGCCAAGACGCCGGTGATATCGGATCCCGGTTCAACATCATTTCCATCCTCATCAATCACCCGAACATCGTCCCCCAACGTGAATTCTCCGGTGTGGCGTTCCGAACCGGCTTGTGAAACAGAACTTCCCATACCGAGCGCCTCAGAAGAGCTGAAGGCATCGATCAACATCATGGTGGGATGAATGGCAAGGAGGCCTTTTTTGACTTCTTCGCTCCACATTGCCCCCGAGGACATCATGGCAATGAGCGAACTCAAGTTATAGCGCTCCGTGTCTTCAGAAACCGCCTCAAGCAAGGGGCGAGCGAAGGGATCACCCACAATCACCGCAACGTTGACCCCGTCACGGGCAATGGTTGCTGCGAGTTGGTGAGGGTCATAGGTCCTCTCCTCCAAGAGCACAACTCGTCCGCCTTCACTGAGCGTTTCGATGGCGGTAAACATGCCAGTTCCATGCATCAAGGGACACGCTGGAAGCAGCGCTAAGCCGGGACCTTCGCTGCCAATCATGGCGACCGCACCCGCTGTGCCCTTCTCTTCATCAAAGCGCCGAAACCCCCCACCGTTGAGGCGAGCAAAGAGATCGTCTTGCCGCCACATCACGCCTTTGGGCATACCCGTTGTGCCGCCGGTATACAGCATGATCAAATCATCTGGCGTTCGCTCCCAGTTGTAGTCAAGTCCAGGCGCAGGGTTCGTGGCGAGTGCGTTGTAGTCGACTGCCCAATCCGGACAAGGGCCTGAGCCGTCATCGACCCAGAGCCAACCCTTGATAGCGGGCAACGAGCTGCGAATGGCTTCGATTTTTTCCACGAAAGTCCCATGGAAAATGACGGCGATGGCGTCAGCGTTATCCCAGAGGTACTGGAGTTCCTCGTCGCCGTAGCGATAGTTGGTATTGACAGGAACAAGACCAATTCGAAGAGAGGCGAAAACGCCCTCCAAGTATTCAGGGCTGTTGTAGAGATACATCGCCACTTTGTCCTGGTGGCCGGCACCGAGCGACAAAAGCCAGTTACTGATGTTGCGGGATCGCAGATCAAAGGCACCCCAAGAAATGGTGCGTTCGCCTTGGACAATCGCAGGTTCGTCAGGCTGGACTTGGGCGATTCCTTCCCATACCTCGGCATAGTTCCAAGCGGTCATTGCTGTTCCCCCTCCCTTGTGCCCCTTGGGGGCGTTGGTGAGCCTACGCTACGGCACATGGTGATTCGCAGGAATTCCGAACCGATCGCAGACAGCGTCGCCGCTTGGCTCGAAGAGAACCCCGATCCCAGCGGGGCCGCACTGGCGCAAGCAGGGCTCGTAGTCCCTCACTGGCTTGAGCCGTGGGGTCTGAACGCTGATCCGACTGAGCAATTGGAAATTGACGAGCTGCTCGTCAAGGCCAAGGTCCAACGACCAATGAATCCAATAGGGATTGGATGGGCGGGACCAACCTTGTTGGCAGCGGGAACGGTTGACCAACAAGAACGCTGGCTTCCACGCTTGCTATCAGGCGAAGATTTTTGGTGTCAGCTTTTTTCCGAGCCATCAGCCGGTTCTGACCTCGCGTCATTGACGACGAAGGCTGAGCGCGACGGCGACGAATGGGTCGTTTCAGGGTCGAAGATTTGGACGAGTGGTGCACACGTGGCGAAGTGGGGCATCCTCTTGGCTCGCACCGACCCCGAAGCCGATCAGCATCACGGGATTACTTATTTTGTCTGTCCCATGGATGCACCGGGAATTGACGTACGGCCCATCGTTGATATGACTGGCTCCCATGCGTTTAACGAAGTGTTCCTCGATGAGGTTCGAATTCCCCACGACCATGTCGTGGGTACTGTGAATGATGGATGGCGCTTAGCCAAAGTCACCTTGTCGAACGAGCGGGTCTCGCTCTCTGGTGAAGGGTTGTTATGGGGAAGAGGCCCGACAATGGACGATGTCATCGCATCGATCAAGGAACGGGACACTCCGCTCACCAGCGTTGAACGCGATGCCTTCGTCGACCTCTGGGTTCGATCAGAAACCCTCCGGGCGCTGAAGCTCCGATTGGTGGCAAAAGCGCTGCAAGGCGCCACACCAGGCCCAGAAGCATCGGTTCGAAAAGCATTGGCTGATGATCTCGGCATGGAGACAATGAACTTTGTCGTCTCGTCACTTGGGCTCTCGGCGGTCGCCTCAGGAACGGTGCAGAATTCTGCTGCATTGTGGTCCTATGGCTTTCTCTACGGACCGGCACTCACGATTGGCGGTGGAACCTCAGCAGTACAACGGTCCATCATCGCAGAAAAAGTTTTGGGACTCCCGAGAGAGTTGAGTTCTTAAACCGTTTCAATCGGGCCAGCGTTGCCAAAGCCCTGTCGGATGCCCTGACCAGCGCGCTGAACGAGCTGGTCAGGTTCAAAGAGCATCCAGTACGCGTTCCGGGCGTGGTCCTTGGTGCGATTCTCAAAGAGAGATGCAAGTACATTCTCGTCGTCAGTCTCGTCTTCGTAAACAAAGACCTCAAGAATTGGAGTGCTCGTCATGAGTTGCGCTTGCATAATTCCTTGGCTGGCTTCATGAGCACAGACTTTGTCAATATCAGCACTACCGGGCATTCCACAAGCGACCACGATTGAAGCACCATCGCGTTCAATCATGTTCTTGGCCGCGACCGCGAGATCTTTGAATCCCGGAACCGTCCGGCGAAGGACGCTAAAGGTATCACCGAAGCCAGCACAGGTTGATAGCTCTTCAAGAGCCGCGGCTCCCATGTTGTAGCGGGCAAACATTGTGTCGACGACGCCAATTGTGATCATCAGAACTCCTTTTATTTCCTGCCCCCTACTGTAGTTGTCGAAGCCGGGCACACTTCAGCGTTGACAGGACCCATTCGTGGTGTTGAATCGTAAGGTGGAAATGACACGGTCCGTGCGCAAAGTAGTGGTGGTGGGAACGAATACTGACGTGGGAAAGACCTGGGTGACCTGTCAACTCGTTGAAGCTGCGGTCGCCAATGGGGTCGCAGTCGCTGCCCGCAAGATTGTCCAGTCCTTTGATCCCTTGGCTGACAGTCAACTCCAAGACCGAGTGCTCCTTGGGCAAGCGACCGGCGAAGATCCGCTCATCGTCTGTCCTGACACTAAGTCCTTTGGTGCGGCCTTAGCCCCCCCGATGGCCGCAGCGATGGTGGGCGCGCCAATTCCCAACTTGGCAGAGCTACTTGATCTTTGGCCCTGCGACGACGGCACGGCGCTGCTCTTCATCGAAACTGCTGGTGGATTGAGAAGCCCGCAAGCAATCGATGCTGATGCTCTTGACGTGACGGCGTGGATTGACCCTGAGGTCGTGGTGATCGTTGCCAAAGATGAACTTGGGGTCATCAGCCAAGTTCGGCTGTGTTGTGATGCCCTCGCCGATCGACTTGGAGCTACACCGATAGTGGTGATCTTGAATCAGATGCCGGGTACGACGCCGTCTCTGCTCAACAGTGCGTGGCTGCGCGAGGAAGACGGATTCGATGTTCGGTTAGCGCCAAAGGACCTTCAAGGCCTTGCGGATGTTTTGACGAGCGGCCTGAGCGATTAATCGCTGGGCGAGGAGGGACTCAGGCAACGCCCCATTGACTACTCGACGGAATTCCCGCCACGAGGGGTGGCGTCACCAGATCGGCTACGAGCTCGACGGACAAAGAGTGTTGATTTAGACGGTTGTCTCTTCAATCGTTCCATGCGTTTTACAGGTCGCACTCCAACCCGTTGGCGCTACGCGCACGGCCATCCACCCGCCGCACAGCCCACAGAAGTGTGGAGGGTCATTTTGGCGGCACCCGGAACACAGATCGCTGCTCTTGCCACATCCAGAACAGAACGTCATTGCTTAGAGCGCTGCAGAGAGTGCCCCGATGGGCATCTGTAGATCGTCAAGCATGGTGAGGTCTTCTTCGGGAGACCGACCGAGCGTCGTGAGATAATTTCCGACAATCAGCGCATTGATCCCTGAGGTCATTCCCATTACTTGGAGTTCACGTAGCGTCACTTCCCGCCCACCAGCAAAACGGAGAATTGTTGCGGGTAGGGCCAAGCGGAACAGAGCGATCCATCGGATCGCTTCAAGTGCGCTCATGATGGGTCGATCGCCAAGCGGAGTGCCCGGCCGGGGGTTCAAGAAGTTGAGCGGAACCTCTTCAGGGAGGAGGGACTGCAGATCAAGCAGTAATTCAAGGCGCTGATCGTCGGATTCACCCATACCGAGGAGAACGCCGCAGCAAAGTTCCATACCGTAATTTCGCACCAACTCGCAGGTTGCGCGCCGCTCGTCGTATTCATGGGTCGTGACGATTTGAGGAAAAAACGAACGAGACGTCTCGAGGTTGTGGTTGTAGCGGTGGACGCCGCCTTCGGCAAACCGTCGAGCTTGGTCGTCGGTGAGAATTCCGGCGCTCACTGCAACATTGATCCCCGCTGCTTCTTGCACCAGTGGAACCAGTTCCAAGATCCGTTCCATCGTGCGCTCATCGGGGCCACGGATGGCGAGCACGATACAGAACTCAGTAGCGCCGAGTGCCGCCGTTTCCTTTGCCGCAGCAAGTACTTCATCGGTGTCGAGAAACGGCGTGGCCTTGACGGGGGTATCGAATTTCGAACTCTGAGAACAGAAGTGACAGTCTTCAGGGCAACCTCCGGTCTTGGCCGACAAGATGCCTTCGATCTCTACTTCTGGGCCACACCAGCTCAGACGGACCTGGTGGGCTAATGCCGCCAGTGCAGCCGTTGCGGCGATATCAAGACTCACAAGGCCCGCAAGTTCTGAGGCCGTGAGGAGTCGCTTTTCGTCCAAGAGGGCTGATTCGGCTCGTGAAAGTGTGGCCCGTTCCTCATCGGTGAGGGCTCGAGCTGTTGGGAGCGTCCTTGAAGAGAGCGAAATTGGAGTGGCGTGATCGTTCGGCATGGACCTACGGTAGCAAGAGAAGCCAGTCCGGCTGCTTGGCCGACTGATCGACGGAGGGTGTTCTATGGCGTGGGACTTCGAAACTGAGCCCGAATTTGAGGAAAAATTAGAGTGGATGCGGGGATTCGTCGTTGACGAGATCTTTCCTTTAGAGACGCTTGCATTGACCTATGAGCAGATTGCTCGAGTCATGAAGCCTCTCCAAGATCAAGTGAAGGAGCGAGGTCTCTGGGCAGCGCACCTGCCCCCTGAACTTGGGGGAATGGGATTTGGGCAAGTCAAGCTCGGCTTGATGCATGAGATCTTGGGGCAGAGCCCTTACGGCCCAGTCGTCTTTGGCAGCAACGCCCCGGATTCGGGAAACGCCGAACTTCTCGCTATCGGTATGGAAATGTCGGGCAATGACGATCATCGAGCTACTTGGCTTGAGCCCTTGCTCGACGGACGGCTCCGCAGTGGTTTTTCGATGACGGAACCGCACACTGCTGGTTCGGACCCGACCCTGCTGAAAACCAGCGCTGTCCTCGACGGTGATCAATGGGTAATTGATGGCCGCAAGTGGTACACGACGAACGGATCAGTCGCTGATTTCTTTATCGTGATGGCAGTGACGAACCCGGACGTTCATCCATATCAAGGTTCCTCGATGATCATCGTGCCGAAAGACACGCCAGGAGTCACGGTGTTGCGCGACGTTGGTTCGATGGATGACCCAACGGTTGTCTACGGCAAGTTTGGGAATCACGCGGAGATTCTTTACGAATCAGTGCGCGTGCCAAAAGAGAATTTGGTTGGGAACGAAGGATCAGGATTCCAGCTAGCCCAAGCACGCCTTGGACCGGGCCGGATTCATCACTGCATGCGGTGGCTCGGTCAGTCAAAACGAGCGTTCGACATGATGTGCGAGCGTGCCGTATCGCGCTACACCCACAAGTCTCTTCTTTCAGAGAAGCAAACCGTTCAGAACTGGATCGCTGATTCGATGGCAGAGATGCATGCAGCGCGGTTAATGACCTTGCAAGCAGCGTGGAAGATGGACAAGGTAGGCGCCTCTGCGGCTAGGAATGAAATTGCGATGATCAAGTATTACGGTGCCCAAGTTCTCTACAACGTGATTGATCGATCCTTACAAGTAAACGGTTCGCTTGGCTACTCCTCGGACCTTCCCCTTGAAGCGATGTATCGAGCGGCACGGGCGGCGAGAATCTACGACGGACCAGATGAAGTTCACCGCCAAACTGTTGCCCGTTCGGTCTTGAAGCATTACGAACCCCGGGAGATTCCCACTGACCACATCCCGACTCGGAAAGCCGCTGCGCAAGAAAAATTTGCCGAGATGTTGGCGTTCTTTGATGCTGATATTTCGGGGTAGGAACTAGGGATTCAGGATCATCGGAGCACGAGTGACCCCGGCAATAATCGAACTCGGGCTGCGCTCGAGGGGTCCTGCGATTTCAATCGTTTCGAATCGCCGAATGAGTTCTTCGAGCACAATCTTGGCCTCTAACCGTGCCAATGGTGCGCCGAGGCAGAAGTGCGTTCCGAATCCAAAACTGATCTGAGGGTTGGGATCTCGGGTGATGTCAAACAATTCCGCGGTTGGGCCGAAAACGGTCTCATCGCGATTTGCCGCGGCATAGACCATCAAGACCGGATCACCGGCATCAATTGCCACCCCGCCAAGTTCTGTATCAATCGTTGCCGTGCGAAGAAACGAGATCACCGGCGCGGTCCAGCGCAACAGTTCTTCGACCGCCTGGGGAATCAGCGATGGGTCCGCTCGCAACATTGCCCACTGTTCAGGGTGTTCGGCGAGCGCCACCAGTCCTGCTGACAACAGGTTCCTTGAGGTCTCATTACCCGCCACGAGTAATTGAATGAGGAACATCGCCAGTTCCGCTTCAGATAAAAGATCGCCATCAATGGCCCCGGTCGCTAATTGCGAAACAACATCTTCGTGGGGTTCATTACGCCGAGCAGTAGCGAGCCCGATGAGGTACTCCCACATTTCGAGTTGTGATGCACCACGCTCTTCGTCGGTCATTTCACCCACGCCGGGTATCGCCGCCTCTGACCATCGAAAAAATGTTGGCCACTGATCGGTATCAGTGCCAAGGAGAGAGCAGATGACTTGCAAGGGATAGGGAACAGAAAGAGCCGCCACGATGTCGACTGGCGTCGTTGTCGGAAGTGCGTCGATCAAGGTTGTCGCCATTGCTCGAATATCACCGTCAAGTGAGCGAACCGACGTTGGTTTGAAACTTGGCTGCACTAGGCGTCGGTAGCGAGTGTGCGCCGGCGGGTCCGTATGCATCATCGTTGGTGGAGCGTCATACGTCACCCCGATCTCGTCGACCAGGATCCCCTTCCCCGAACAGAATCGCTCGGGGTCAACAGAAATTTCGCTCACGAGGGCATGGGATGTGATTGCCCAGAATCCCTTCGAGGCAACCCACGCAACGGGAGCGTTGTTGCGAAGTTCTCGATAGAGGGGAGCAGGATCGCTTTGATACAAGCTGGGATCAAGCAACGCCTCCGCAAGGAGGTTTGGGGGGTGGGGAGCACTCATGCGTTTGCGAGCGGAGCAACTGTTTGGATATTCAGCGCCTCTTCGAGAGCTGCAGCAGCCCGCAAAACCACGAGATCGCCATGTTGGGGCCCGATAAGTTGCAAGCCCAGGGGAACGCCGCACGCTGCTTGGCCGATGTTGACACTGGCTGCAGGGGAGCGAGTCATGTTGAAGGGGTAGGTAAAGCGGACCCAATTCAAGTCCTCAGCCCCGTTGACGATGCCTAATCCGCCTAAAGCTGTGGGTGGGGTGACGCCAGCGGTCGTTGGAGTGACGAGGAGGCGAACATCGTGGAACTCCTCCATCAGCTTGAGATTGAGTTCGTGGCCATAGTCGATTGCTTCCACTAGAGACACAGACTGTTGGGAAAGACCCAGGTCAACGAGATACTGCAGTGTTGGGTCAACATCACCGTAGCGATCGTGGTCTTTGTGCGACCCCATAGACCGAGCAAGACAGGCTGCGACAATCGTGAGCCACTCATCGACAGGGTCGCGATCGAATGGACCTTCAATTTCAACGATTTCAATGCCGAGTTCTTCAATCACCGTGAGTGCCTGTTCGCATGCCGCCAAGACTTCACTATCGACTTCGGCATAGCCAAGGGTTGGAGCCCATCCGATCCGAGCGGGAAGGTGAGGGTCACGAACTGCGTTACTCCAGGACGCCTCAGGCCGTGGCAGCGATGCGAGGTCGCTCTGGTCGGGCCCGACAACGACTTCAAGCGCTGCGGCGACGTCGACAATAGAGCGAGCCATCGGCCCCTTTGAACTCAGCTCCATCCATCCCGGTGCTTCCAAGCCTCCGGCCGGCACGCGTCCGAGCGATGCCTTCATACCGTTGAGCCCACAGGCGGCAGAGGGGATGCGGATTGAACCGCCACCGTCAGACCCGGTTGCAAGAGGCACCATCCCTGCGGCGATGGCCGCTGCGGAACCTCCTGATGAGCCACCGGGGGAGTGATCAAGGTTCCAGGGATTTCGGGTGAGCCCATGAAGGCTGTTCTCAGTTCTCGACGTCCAACCAAATTCGGGTGTGTTGGTTTTACCGACAACGACGCAGCCGGCTTGACGGAGTCGGGCAACCAGCGGCGAATCAAGTTGCGCGGGAGCCACACCTTCGTAGAGGGGCGATCCGTGCGTGGTTGCAAAACCCATAGCGTCTTCGAGGTCTTTCACCCCAATTGGAATTCCAGCCAGCGGCCCTGGGTCTCCCCCCGCCTCCACCAGTTGGTCGATGGCCGATGCTTGTTCGAGCGCTCGCTCGGCGTCTACTGAGACAAAGGCATTGATCGATCCATTGTGGCGATCGATCATGGCCAAACTATGAGTGACGAGTGCTGTCGCCGTCACAGATCCTTGCCGAACTTGGGCTGCTAGCTCTCTGACGCTGTCAATTTGATAATCCATAACTCTTGACTAGCACTCCTGAGCGGGACGTGCTTCTTCGATTACTAAAGAGCAGTCAAATAGGGAGCCGTGGTTTCATTGAGCCATGCCAACAACTCGTCACCTTGTAAGCGTTCCGTTGTTTCATTGGCTCGGGTTCTCCGGAGTTTGTAGGGAGACCGTGGAGCGCGATCGAGCCACAACAGACCTCCCTGGGGCTCGCCGGCCGGCAAGGTGGTAAGCCAGACAAGCGTGTCAACACCTTCAGCGGGGGAGCGCAGCAGGGGTCCCATGATCTTTTGGAACGTTGGCAACGACGCGGCGACACCGGGGGTGCGAGCCCAACCGGGGTGTACCGCACAAAATGTTCGCTGGCCAGCGGGCTCAAAACGTTGCCATGTTTGCGTCAAGACAACTTGCGCTCGCTTGGCTCGAGCGTAGGCCACTGACCCTCGGTATTGCTCCGGAGCCATTGCCAAATCCTTGAGCACAAAGCGCTCGGTGTACATGCCCCCTGAAGTCATGAAGATGACTTTTGCCTGATCCGCGCGAGCCATAGGCGAAGCGAGGCGATTTGTCATGACGTAGGGGGCCAAGAGGTGGACGGCCAATGTTGTTTCAAACCCCTGTTGAGTTGGCGTGTAGTCATTTAATAAAGCACCAGCGTTGTGGATGAGCACATCAACATGGTCAAAGCGCGCAGAGATGCGATCGCACAAGGCAACAGCGTCGTCGAGATTGGCAAGATCTGCCTGTTCTATCGCGACCGTTCCCCCTGATTCCGCTATTTGTCGTGCAAGGTCGCTAAGCCGCCGCTCATCACGTCCTACAGCAACGATGGAACACCCGAGGTTTGCAAGTTCAATCGCTGCTTCTCGACCAAGGCCTGAACTCGCACCGGTGATGACAACGACACGCCCCGGGCACTGCTCGGGGGGCTGCCAGTGGGAGAGTTTGCCTCGTGAAACGGGGCCAATGCGAGTGAAACTTCCAGACACCGATTCCTCCCGGGCTACATCACAGCGACGCGAGAGAACCGAATTCGCCT
>Ga0118677_10010108_pt1 | contig 14531 bp, 13 predicted proteins | sample AliMusrvi5mmetaG_FD_86154 | JGI IMG/M metagenome (GOLD analysis project Ga0118677, IMG submission 86154) | reverse complement strand
GTCTCTGGCGGAGACAGTTCTCCTATACGGCATCGCGGGGTATATGTTCTTCGCTCCTTACGTTCCCGCCTCGTGGATCGCCTGGATTGCGGCAATGAATCCGATGCGCCTGGATTTCATCCTGCTACTGATCTACGGCATTACCGCGCTGGGCGTTGTCGGCATTGCCGTGCACTGGCTTCGCCAGGACAGAGTGATGCGTTGGACGGAGGCCAGGGGCAACGGGGATTCGGCCGGGCGGGCTCAGGATCTTCCAGCAGGAACGCCGGTGTGACACGTGAATGGGGCACCGCCGCAAAAGTCTTGTCAGTACCCTTCCGGGAAGGGTATACCTATCCGCACTGTCCGGCGGGGCAAGCCGGTCTGGCCGGATGCGTGCAGGCTGGTGGAGAACAACATTCAGAGCAGCGGGAGATTGCCGATGTACACGGAAATATCGGAATGTCGGATCAGCGACAGCCGCAACCTGATCCCGGTGCTGTCGCTGGGCGAGCAGGTTTTGACGGGTGTGTTTCCTGCTTCTGCGGACACGCGCGTTACAAAAGGCCCCCTGGATGTGGTCTGGTGCCCGGACAGTGGCTTGCTGCAGTTGAAGCAGTCGTACAGCCTCGACGAGATGTACGGCGACAACTATGGTTATCGTTCCGGCTTGAATACGTCCATGGTGGCGCACCTCACGAACAAGGTTCGCGGCCTCGAGCGGCTGGTGCCCCTTTCGCCCACCGATCTGGTCGTGGACATCGGCAGCAACGACGCGACGACCCTGAAGGCTTATGCCGGGAGGCATCTCCGGGTCGGCATCGATCCCACGGGCAACAAGTTCGCCTCGTTCTACTCGCCGGAGATCACCCTACTGCCTGACTTCTTTTCGGCGCAGGTGTTTCGCAGCCGGTTCCCACGCGACCAGGCCAAGCTGGTGACATCCATCGCCATGTTTTACGACCTGGAGGCGCCGCTGCAGTTCATCCGCGAGATCGAGTCGATCCTTGCGCCGGACGGCATCTGGCATTTTGAGCAGAGCTACATGCCGTCGATGCTGCGGATGCATTCCTACGACACGATCTGCCACGAGCACCTCGAGTTTTATTCGTTTACCGTTGTCAAGCGCATGCTGGAGCAGTGCAGCCTGCGGGTTGTCGATGTGCAGATGAACGCCATCAACGGCGGCAGCTTCGCAGTGACGGCCTGCCGGCAGACGGCGCCGTACAAGTCCAACGAGCCGATCATCGACTGGCTGCTCCAGCAGGAGAACGACATGGGGCTGCACACGCCCCGCCCGTACCGCGACTTCGAGGAGGCCGTCTTCCGGCACCGGCGCGACCTGGTGCGGCTGCTCGAGTCCCTGATCGGCGATGGAAAGCGCGTGCTGGGGTACGGCGCATCGACCAAGGGGAACGTCCTGTTGCAGTTCTGCCAACTGACCACGCGGCACCTGCCGTTCATCGCCGATGTCAACGAACAGAAATTTGGCTGCTGCACGCCCGGCACGCACATTCCCATCATTTCCGAGGCAGAGGCCCGCGCGCACAAACCCGACTATTTTCTCGTCCTGCCGTGGCACTTCAAGCACACGATTCTGGATCGCGAGAAAGCCTTTCTTGCCGGCGGCGGGAAGTTCATCTTTCCATTCCCCGAGATCGAGATCGTATGAGTCTCCCCATGAAGCGTTCCGCCGTCATCAGTGGTATCGACGGTCAGGACGGACAGTACCTCCGCGCCCTGCTGGTCGCGCAGGGGCTCGAGGTCGCCGGCCTGGCAAAACCGCCGCTCGGCAGCCCGGCGGGCGGCGTCGCTTGTCCGGCGGCGGTCGACGAACTGGTTGCGCGCGTGAGACCGGATTTCTTTTTTCACCTGGCCGCGAGCTCCACCACGCGGCATGACGTCCTGTTTGAGAACCACGCGACGATCGTGACCGGCACGTTGAACATTCTGGAAGCGATCCGCCGGCATCGGCCCGACTGCCGGGTGTTTCTTGCGGGCAGCGGCCTGCAGTTCGTGAATACCGGCGCGCCAATCTCGGAGCATGCGCCGTTTGCGCCGTCCTCCGCCTACGCCCTGGCGCGAATCCAGTCAGTCTATGCCGCGCGGTACTACCGCCAATTGGGCGTCAAGGCCTATGTCGGCTACCTGTTTCATCACGAGAGTCCGCTGCGGAAACCGATGCACCTCAGCCGGATGATTGCGGATGCCGCCCAGCGGATCGCCGCTGGGAGCGAGGAGCGCATCCGGCTGGGTGACATCTCCGTACGCAAGGAGATGGCCTTCGCGGGCGACATTGTGGCCGGCATCTGGACACTGGTGCAGCAGGATCGGATATTCGAGGCGGCCATCGGCACCGGCGTTGGCTATTCGATCCAGGACTGGCTCGAGGTTTGCTTTGCCCGGATTGGGAAGGAATGGTCCAATTATGTGGCCCCGATGCCCGACTTTGTCCCGGAATTCCAGACGCTGGTGTCCAACCCGGCAACCATGAACTCCCTTGGCTGGCGGCCGCAGACCAGTATTGACGAGCTTGCGCGGATGATGCTAACGGGAACGCCGGCGACAACAACCCAAGGATAGAGCCAGGCGCGAGGGCCGGTCCGCGCGGGAACAACGATGCACAAGATTGCCATTCTTGTTAAGACCTACGCCGGCGACCTTCCCTACGTCGAGCGGTTGATGCCCTCGCTCCGCCAACACAACGCCGACCGAATCCCGGTCTACCTGGTTGCCCCGTCGCGCGATCTGGAACATTTCCGGAAGTTTGTCTGCGACGGCGTCGAACTGCTCAGCGATGAATCCGTCTCGCGATGCCTGGCGCGGGAGCCGGTCGCCGGCATCCGCCCCGGGTACATCAACCAGGAGATCGTCAAGCTCGCCTTCTGGGAAACGGGGCTCTGCGAGAACTATTTCTGCGTGGACTCCGACGGGGAGTTTATCCGCGATTTCTACGTTGCGGACCTCATGTACGACGATGACACGCCGTACACAATCCTGGCGGAGGACAACGAACTCGTGGTTGAGCCGCAGTACTATGCCGAGTATTGGGCCGGACGCGAGAAATGTGTCCGGCTGATTCAGAAAGAGGTGGGGCTGGAGGATCGACGCATGCTGACCTGTCACGCCTTCGCCATCTTCTCCGCCAAGGTGCTGCGCGCGTTTCACGAGAAATTCCTGGTTCCGCGAAATCTGACCTACCTCGACATCCTGGCCAAGTCGCCCTATGAGTTTTCCTGGTACAACATGTGGCTGCAGAAGGACAAGACCATCCCCATCCAGTTCCGGGAGCCGTTATTCAAGTTTTTCCACCACAAAAACCAGCACATCGAGTATCTGCTGCGTAATGTGACGCTGGCGGATCTCGCTCGAGGATACATCGGCGTGAACATCAACTCCAACTTCTCACGCGGGGTTGGGATGATCGATTTTGCCGCTGCAGACAACCGGCTCAAGTTGCTGGCGAAGTATTTTACTGTTCGCGAACTGCTGTTCTTGTTTGCTTACGGGTTGACGGAAAAGATTCCACGATATGCCAATTTGTTCCAGTTGTGGCTTCGGGGTCGCTATCCCCCTGCATAGTCCGGCAAACGGAGGAGCGCCGTCGCAGAACGGTTTGCAGTGAGGGCCGATGAATACGCGCAACACAGTTCTGTTTTGTTCCGATCATATGACGGCCGAAGTCGAGAAGTCCTTGCGCTTCGACTACCAGGACCGGAATCAACTGGCCGTTCATGCCATTCCCGGCGGGACCATCTATCCGTTGGAGGATTCGGGCTCGACGGTCACTGAATGCGGGCAATACGGCGGTGTTCTGGACCAGAACTTCCGCTTTGTCCCGGCGTCGCTGCAGCGCCGCTGTTACCCCGATCCCATTACGCCGTCGGCGGACTGGTACATCGGCGCCAGGCCGGGATGGGATCCCGCCACCCGTGAACGTTGCGACGAGGAGGTGGTTTTCCTCGGTCCGGCCAAGCGCCACTTCGCGCATTTTTATCTCGAAGCGCTGGCGCGCGTATGGTTCTTTCTGGATGAGCGCAACTGCAAATACCGTGTTGCCTATCTGGTGCGACCGGGCGACGAGCCGGATGCGCAGTTGTTGCAGGATGCGTTTTCTCTTCTCGGAGTGCCTGTGCAGAACCTGATGGCAATCCGCGACCCCACGCAGTTCAAAACGGTCCTGATCCCGGAGCAATCGTTTGTTCTCAATCGCAGTTATCATAGCCTGTATGTGCAAACGATTGACCGGCTGCAAAAGAATATTGCGCCCCGGGAGCACAAAAAAGTCTTCTTCTCCCGGCGGCTGAATTATCCGGGAAGCACCAGAAATATTGGCGATGACCTGGCCGAGGCGATCTTCCGGAAGAACGGGTATGAAATCTTTCACCCGGAAGGCATGACACTGCCGGAGACCCTGGCAATTATGAAAGGATGCGAAGAATTCGCGGCATGTTCCGGTTCGAATGCGCACAATGCGGTCTTCCTGAGGGAAGGTGCAACGATTGTTATCTTGAACCGCTCCGAACATATCCACCCCATCCAGACCATGATCAACGAAATGCGGCGCCTTCGTTGTGTATATGTGGATTCATTTTACGACCTGTTGCCCGTGAACTGGTCCATCGGACCTTTCAGTTTCTGTTACACACCTTTTCTCGAGGCCTATCTGCGGGAGAATCACATGGCATATGACCGCGCCGCGCTCATTGCCGCGTCTACCCGTAATCTGATTTTATACATTAAGACCTGGAGCGAGTATTATGCGGATTCTGCTTTTACCGAACCGACGCTGTCGCATTCGATCGATGCGAAAGCGCTGGCCAAGAAAATCCGCCACCTCGAGCTAACCCTTGCGCAGACGATCTCGAAACGGCGCGCATTCCTGATGACGTGCTACCGGGTGGCGTGCGCCCTGCGTGAAAAACACCAGAGGGCGCGCTGGTGGCGATTCGTGGAGCCAGTCCTGAAGTGGGGTGGGCGGATGGTTTCGCGGCTGTCGGCCATTGGGAGATGACGGTTCTGAGCGTGTGATCTCCGCCGGGCGCGCCTGGGGAACCGCGGCGGTCGGGATGGAAAGCGATCATGGAACACCTGTTTTATTCATCGACAGCCGTCTACCGGTCTTTTGTCCTGCTGCTGGACGAGGCCGAGCAGCGCATCCGCGCGGGCGAAACGCCGATTTTCCTGACCTGCGACGGCAGCCTGACGCAGTATTGCTTTGGGAACGTCTCGGGGAGCCGGAATGTCTGCCGCCTCTGCCGGTGGATGCGGCGCGAGGGGCTCGCGGCGTTGTCCAAGCCTGTGCAGAACATCGCCATTGCCGAATTGCTTTCGCCGGACGACGTCCGGCGCATCCGGGAAATGCGCTTCGACTACCGCGCAACCGGGGATCTCTACGACATCGCCTACAAGGGCGTCGACATCGGGTATGCCGCCTTCTCGCACTACGTCTGCGGCACGCGTAATTACGATCCGGAGTGGACGCCGGAACTCCGCCGGTTCATGGACGGATTCCTGCGGACCGCCGTCTTTCTGACGGATGCAATCGAGCGCCTGCTGCAGGAGCACTCCTTTGCATCGGCCTCGCTGTTCAGCGGGCGACCGTTCGACACCCGCCCCGTGCTCCGTAAGTGCGTGGCTGCCGGCATTCCGACTCGCGTGTTCGAACTGCTGGTGGTGAATGACACTGACGTGCGCAAGGTTTGCTTCCCCGATGCGTTGCCGCTGAACGTAGCTATGCAGGGGCGGTGGATCAGGGGGCAGTGGGAACGTGCCGTCGCCTGGAACGCGGCAGAGACCATGCGGATCGGCGAGGCCTTTTATCAGCACCGCCGCGGCGGCATCCGCTCCGGAGATCGTGTTTACATCGGGAGGCAACAGAAGAATCTGCTGCCGCCCTCATGGGATGCCGGCAAGAAAAACATCGTGTTTTTCAGCAGTTCTGAGGACGAATTTGCGGCGTTGGATCGCGAATGGGATGCGAACAAGCTTGTGCCGACGCAGATCGGCGGGATCCGAACGATAGTGGATGCGCTGCACGATCGGCAGGACACATGTCAGGTATACGTCCGGATTCATCCAAACCTTGCGGGCGTCCGCTTTGCCTACCACACGGATCTGTACATGCTGGAACGGGAGTATCCGAATGTAACCGTGATTTCCCCCGATTCGCCAATCAGCACCTATGCGCTAATCGACCACGCGGACCAGGTCGTTGTCTTTGGATCCACCGTGGGGATCGAGGCGGTATACTGGGGGAAACCGGTGATCCTGATCGGCCCGGCATACTACCGGGATCTGGGTGCCTGCTATGTCCCGAAGGATGAGGCGGAGTTGAAGGACCTGCTGACATGCGACCTGGCCCCGAAAGATCGGCTCCCGGCTATCGTCTACGGCTACTCGATCCTGGGTGACGTGGGGCTGGGGTTTCCCTGCTTTGACTTCCTGACGTTCTGGCCGGACCGCTTGCTGCGCCGGGTGATCCCCGGCCGCGCGTTGCGCACTCGCATCCTGAAGAGGTTGATGCCGGCGTTGCACAAGGTTATCCGCCGGATCCAGGATGCGTTCGGCGCGCATTCCGCCCGGCTGCTCCGCCGGGCGACAGAGAGGCATCCATGACCATGAGTGTCCCTTGATTGTAGCGTGGCCCGTGAGAAGAATCCTTTTGCAGGCATTGGCAGCGCATTTCATCGCGAAGTTTGTGGAGAAACAAATGTTTTTGCGTTCACCGGTCCAACCAGATTCCACGCCAGCGGCGTGCCGCGCGCGATCTTCCGCACGGCGCAACGGCCGAGTACCTTCGCGAGGTGCTTCGGCGGCAGGCCGTGGCCGGGGCGGATCGAGCGGACATTCTCGGTGGTGAAGTGCTCCCTGGCGCACATGTCACGGACCACGAACAGTGAGCGCCGGAAGGCCCGCGATGCCCCCTCCTGCGCGGTCGGGGCATACGAAACCCGCCCCAGCGCGCGTTCCGCCACCCGCACCGCCTGCACCATCTCGCGGAATTCGTGCGGCTCGAGCGAGAAGGCGGCGTCAGGCCCGCCAGCGGCGCGCGAGAGCGTGAGGTGCTTCTCGATGACACAGGCGCCGAGCGCCACCGCGGCCACGGGAACGGCAATCCCTAGGGTGTGGTCCGAAAGACCGACGGGGCAGCCGAATGCCTTGGCCATGTGGGGGATGGTTCGGAGATTCATCGATTTCGGCTCTGCGGGATAGGCGCTGGTGCACTTCAGCAGAATGATGCGGCGGTTGCCGGTGGCACGGATCGCCAGAACCGCTTCGCGAATCTCGGCCTGCGTCGCCATGCCGGTGGAGAGGATGATCGGCTTGCCTGTGGCGGCTACGCGGCGGAGCAGCGCATGATCGACCAGTTCGAACGAGGCGATCTTGTGCACGGGAACCCGCATCTGCTCCAGAAAATCCACGGCCATGGCGTCAAACGGCGTGGAGAAAAAATCCAGTCCGAGTTTTTGGGCCTCTTGCTGCAGACGCGGCTGCCACTCCCACGGCGTGTAGGCTTCGCTATAAAGATCATGCAGGGTGCGACCCTGCCACAGCGTGCCGCGGATGCGGAACCATCTTCGGTTGCAATCGATGGTTAACGTGTCGGCGGTGTAGGTCTGGATCTTGACCGCGTCGGCACCGGCGTCTTTGGCGGTCTTAAGGATTCGGACGGCTTGTCGGTAGTTCTGGTTGTGGTTGGCGGAAAGTTCAGCGACGATGAAAATGGGCTGGTGGGGTCCGATTCTTCGTCTGCCGATGGTCACGATCGGGAGAGCATCGGATGCCGGCAGATGTGATCGTTGCGGTCTCATGCGGGGAAGTCCTTCCTGAGAATGCAGCGGACCGCCGGCTGGCCGTCTACGGACTCCTGTGCCTGCGACGTGAACCCAGCCTTTGCAAACGTGCGCAGCGAGGCGGTGTTCTGCGGTTTGATCAGTGCATGGATTACCGCCGGGGCAGCGGGATTGGCAAAAAAACGGCGGCAGGCCGATTGCAGAACAGGTATAGCAAGTCCCTGTCCGCGGTATTCGCGCGCCACGCTGATCGAAACGACGGCGGCGGTATTCGTTACGTCGAAACGCACTTGGGCGACCCGCCGGTCTGCCGCGTCTAGCGCCAGGAGGAACGTAGTGGCCGGGTCGCTCAGTTTTCGTTCCATCCATTCCTGGTGCGTGGCAAATGGGATCGGTGCCGGGTGGAACGACATGGCCCGGGTGTCCGGGTCATTGGCCCACTCCCAGAGCAGACGTGCGTCGCCGGGGACCACGTGCCGCAACCAGATAGTTCTGTTCAACAACCGCATGACTACTCGGTCGGCGCCGTATCCATCCACCAGCGCGCGCGCGTTTGCGCTCAGCTTGGAGCGTTGCGTCGAATCACACAGCAATCTCCCGATCGCATCCCGCCAGGCGGCGGGGGCGGGTGTTGCTCGCCGGTCCAGGATTACGGCTGCCTCGGCGCGTTGCAGGCAGTCCACGACACCCTGCTGGTTGTCGGCGGTTTGCAGCACCAGCGCGGGAACTCCCATGCTGGCCAACTCCCAGCAGGTGCTGCCGCCGGCCGTGACTGCCGTATCCGCCCAGAGCATCAGCGCGCGCATGTCTCGGACATTTGCGCACAACTCCGTCCGGACAGGCAGTTGTGCGGCCACGGCAGCGAGCGCGTTGGCGCGCGGATTTTCCAGCCCAACGACGACGCGCACATTCAGCTCCCCCGGGCGGCAGATCCCTGCCAGTGCTTGCAGCACGGCTGCGGTGGCGTTGTCCGGATCGGCAGCGCCGAGGGTCACGAGAATCCGGCGTGCATTAGGCGGAAACTCCCGCAGCGTCTCCTCACGGGGAAGGAAGCAATCACGCAGTAGAAGGTACCGGGCACCGAGCAACACCCGGGTGCGGGGTTCGCGGGATGCGTACAGCGCTTCACTTGCGCATGGATTCTGGCAGAGGATCCAGTCGGCAAAGTAGCGGTCCGCATGACCGTAATCGTCGAGAACCAGGAAAGGCCGTCCGGCAGACTGCAGCGCGCGCTGGTAGGGAGAGCCGAAACGATAGCCATCAACGGCGATTTGGTGCGCATCATGCCGGCGCGCCAGTTCGACTGTAGCGGCGGCATCGGCTGTGGAGCCAGGCTCGACGGAAAGCGGGTCGATGGCAAACCCTTCTTCCAGCACGCACTGCGCCAGCGCAGGGGCGGAACTGGCCATGGCGAAGCGGGCAGTTCCACCTGTTCGCCGCCAAGCCTGGGCCAGCGCCAGACAACGCATGACGTGGCCGGCGCCGAGCTGTTCTCCGCCGTCAGCGCGAATGAGGAGTGTTGGCATCTGTGAGCACCTTGTGCATCCGCTCGGCGATTTCCCAGTCTTCCGGCGTGTCGATATCCTGAACCAGGTCGCGCGGCAGGAGAACGGGCACGGCATGGCTGGAGAAGAGGCGCCCTTCCTGCAGATATTTCGGCGTGTCGCCCCAGTAAAACTGGCCGGCGTCGTGAAGGGCCTCGGGAAAATCCTGCGAACGCTTCTGCCGGTTTTCGGGCCAGATCATTTCGAGGCAGCCGCGGGAGTTGGTCTTGAGTGAGCGGTAAATGCTGTACGGGTAGGTGGTGACCGAAAAGGCAGTGGTGGCCTGTTTCTCGCGCAGCAACGCCAGCCCCTGCCGGAGGTATTCCGGCTGCAGGAACGGCGCGGTCGCGTAAATGCAGCAGAAAAAATCGGCCGGACGCCCGCTGTCCGCCAGCCAGCGCAGGGCATGGAGCAGGACCGCGTCGGTGCCAGCCTCGTCGGTGGCGAGCTCCGGAGGGCGGCGGAAGAGGACCTCCGCGCCGTATTGCCGGGCAATGGCGGCGATCTCGTCCGAGTCGGTGGAGACTAGGATGCGGTCGAAAACCTGCGCGGCAGCCGCGGCGCGGATCGAGTGCGCGATCATGGGGAGCCCGGCGAACGGGCGGATGTTCTTGCCGGGGATGCGCTTGCTCCCTCCGCGGGCCGGAATGATCGCGACAGTCGTCATGGCAGGCGCCTCAGGTTTTCTCGAACAGCCAGTAGGTGACGTCATCCCATCCCTGGTCGCGCCCCAGGAACCCCTGGCGGCGCAGCTGGAGGTCGGGGAAGAGCTCCTGGTACAGGCGGCCGTAGTTGCGCTTGAACAGCGCGCCGGTCTGGTTGCGGTAGGGGACTTCTGCGGTTTGCTCGGCGAAATATTCCCCGCACAGCACGTATCGGCGCGAGCAGCGAACGATCTCCGACATGACCAGCGGCAGCGTGCTCTCCGGTTGGTGGATGAGGACGCCCATGGTGAATGTCAGGTCGAACCAGCGATCGCGGAAGGGGAGGTCGCGGATGGGGCCCCAGACTGCGTTGACCTCCGGCAGCAGCCGTCGCAACTCGACCAGCGCTTTGCGGTTGATGTCGATCCCGAACACCTGGTGAGGAGGGACCTTCTCGGCAACCCACGTCAGGTTGGCACCGAGGTTGCAGCCGGCCTCCAGCACGGAGGCGACAGGAAACTCTGTCAGCAGGCTGCGCCAGAACGGCTCGCGCGGCCGGGCCGCTTCCCGGTTGCGCTCGACGTAGGCGTTGCCAAAGTCACCGGACCAGAGGCGCTCCAGGCGTTCGGTTTCGGTGGTGGAGGGGATGGTGGGCGAACTCATGCGTAGTCTCCTGGATGAATCGCTACAACCGCATGGCAATGCCGCGGCTGTGCAGGTGCTGTTTGGCTTCACGGGGGGTCTGTTGCGTGAAATGGAAGATACTGGCGGCTGCCACGGCAGAGGCATGGGCGTCAAGAATTGCCTCAGCCATGTGCTCGAAGTTGCCGGCGCCGCCCGAGGCGATGACGGGAATGGCGACGGCGCGGCTGACGAGCCGGATCAGATCGAGGTCGTAGCCCTGCATGGTTCCGTCGCGGTCAATGGATGTCAGCAGGATCTCGCCAGCACCAAGTGCCTCCGCCTCGCGGGCAGCCTCCACAGGGTCGCGCCCGGTGGCCTGCGTGCCGGAGCGGATGAAAACCTCGTGCCGTCCGTCCGGGTGCTGCCGCGTGTCGATCGAGACCACTACGCACTGCGAGCCGAAGCGCGTGGCAACCTCGCGGATCAGCGTCGGCTGCTCCATGGCCATGGTGTTGAGCGCCACTTTGTCTGCGCCGACCTGCAGCAGCCGGCGCACATCCTCGACAGATCGGACACCGCCACCTACGGTCAGCGGCATGAAGCATTCGTCGGCGAGCTCGTCGATCGTCTCGAAGTCCGGGGCGCGACCTTCGCGGGTGGCGGTGATGTCGAGAAAAACGAGTTCGTCGACCTCGCGCATGTTGTAGACCTTGACGGTCTGCATGATGCTGCCCACGCGTCGCCAACTGTCGAAGGCCACGCCCTTGACCAGTCCGAGGTCCTTGAACAACATGGTCGGCATGATGCGGGTCTTCAGCATGGGGCGTTCGGGTCCAGGAAGTTGCGAAGCAGCTGCAGGCCGGCCCGCTGGCTTTTCTCGGGGTGAAACTGCACCCCGAGGATGTTGCCGCGCGCCACGGCGGAAGTGAATCCGCCGCAGTACGGTGTGGTGGCCAGTTCGTCCTGCGGGTCGGCGCAGGCAAAGCGATAGCTGTGGACGAAGTAGAAATCCTTGCCAACGGGAATTTCGCGGAACAAGGGCGATGGCCGTTGCGGGGTCACGGCATTCCATCCGACGTGCGGGATCCGGTCGTCCGGGCCCTGCGGTTGCAGCCGGCGCACCTCGCCCGGGATCCAGCCGAGCCCTTCGGTTTCCTCCACCTCGTAGCCGCGGGTTGCCAGCAACTGCATGCCCAGGCAGATGCCGAGGCACGGAATGCGCTTGGCGAGGACCTGCTCGGACAGAATCCGGTCAAGCCCGCGCGCGCGGATGTTGCGCATGCCGGCGGGGAACGCGCCTACGCCTGGCAGGATGATGTGGGTGGCTGTCTCCAGGTCTTGCGACTGGCTGGTGATGAAGGCTTTGCCGCCGCACTCCTCGACCGCGCGGGCGACAGAGTCCAGATTTCCCATCCCGTAATCGACTATGGCTACCTTGAGCATGCAAAAAAGGCGGCGTCGCCAATCACTCCGCGTTGTCGTAGTTGCGCTTGGTCAGGTTGCCATCCTTGTCCTTCAGGAGGTTGCCGCGCGCGTCGCACACAAAGAGCTTCTTGTTCGTGAAGCGGTCGCAGACCGCGATGAACTCGTCCCGCGTCATCTCGATCTCGTTTAAGATTTCGTCGAGCGAGCAGCCGAGGTAGGACCACGGGAACTTCCCGTCGTGCAGGCGCACCATGCGGACGGCGTCTTCCCGCGGCAGGCGTCCGCGGCGGATGTGCATGCAGGCGAGGTCCGTGGCCCGGCCGAAGCCGTACTTCAGGAACTTGAAGTAGTCGTGGATGCCGGTCTGGCAGTTGTCGAGGTTCTCGTAGTTAACGAGCGATCCTTCGACGGTCTTGTGGTAGGTCTCGAACCCGTGCGCCTGCGAATAAATGGCGTTCTGGTAGCCGTCCCAGGGGAGATAATAGCCGAGGAACAGCCCAGTCAATCCTGTCCGCTGCAACTCCGCGTCCGAAGGGTAGGTGTACTGCAGCAGGTGGTGCTGCTCGATGCCTTCCTGACCGACGAGGTCGGACACGCGCATCCCCAGGAGACCGCCGAACTCCTCCAGCCAGCGCCGGGTCAGGACGTTGTCCTTGGCCGCCGCAGCAGGCCCGCCGTATTCGTTCTGCGAGTTCTCGCCCCAGACCAGCAGCGGCACGCCGAGTTGCACGGCGATCCGCACGGGGATTGTGAAGATCGCAACATGCTCCGGCCAGGAGATGTCGCCGACTTGCCGCAGAGCTAGGCGGTTGATGCGATGGCGGATGAGTGGATTTGGGGTGACCTCAATGTAGTCGACGCCGCGATTCTTCAGGTTCTCGATGTTCCGTCGGCCGATAGGCGAGAGTTTGTCAGTTGTGGCCGTGACGCAGAGCGGGTTGATGCCGAGTTCCAGCATGCGCAGCACCTGGTACGTGCTGTCCTTCCCTCCGCTCACTGGCACGATGCAGTCGTAGTTGCTGCGGTTGGCGGCTCGGTACTTCTCAAGAATCTGGAGCAGTTCCTGTCGGCGTGCCGACCAGTCGACACCCTTGCGGGCCTCGTAGGCGCGGCAGGCGCTGCACACGCCCTCGGCGTCGAAGTGGAGATCGGGTTTGGTTTCCGGCATGATGCAGCGGCGGCAATAACGCAGTGGGGCAGACATGACGCTCAACACCGTATCCTTTCTGTGAACCGTAGCTTGCTCAACAACGTTTCTGGTTTCCGGTTGTCAGGCCGACAATTGCGTCAATGACGCGATCAACTTCTTGATCGGATAGGCTCGCAAACAGGGGCAGGCTCAGGGTGCGCGCATAGTACGCTTCGGCAGCCGGACACTTGCCCGGCGCGTAGCTATACCGGCGGCGGTAGTAGGGCTGCAAATGCACGGGGATGTAGTGCACCTGCGAAGCGACGCCTTGCGCGCGCAGCGTCTGCATAATTGCCGTGCGGGTCGTGCCCATGGCGGCGAAATCGATCTCCAGCGCGTACAAGTGCCAGGAAGGTTTGGTTGGACCGAACCCGTCCACCGCACGATCTGCTCGCGGCGGTGTGCGGACGTACGGCAGGCCGGTAAAAGCGGAATTGTAGCGGTCCACGATTTCCTGTCGGCGGGCGACCCAGGCGGGCAGGCGCTTCAACTGGCTGATTCCCAGCGCACACTGGATATCGGTGATGCGATAGTTATACCCCAGTTCCTGCATCTCGTAATACCAGGGACCTTTTTCAGAGGTCAGAGGACAGAGTTCGGAGGTCAGGAATTGCGAGGGATCCTTGGTAATTCCGTGGCTGCGCAACAAGCGGCAGCGGGCAGCCAGTGCGTCGTTGTTCGTCAGGATGGCACCGCCTTCGCCGGTGGTGATGGTCTTGACCGGATGGAAGCTGAGCGTGGTGAGGTCGGCCCACGGGTGGCCACCGACCGTGTGCCAGTTTCCCTGCGCGAAAAACTGCGTGCCCAGGGCATGCGCGGCGTCCTCGATCACGACCGCGCCGTTGGCGCGCGCCACTTCCGCGATACGCGGCAGGTCGCACGGGTAGCCGGCGAAATCCACGGCCACTACGGCGCGGACATCCTTGCGCCACTGTTCGGCCAGCAAACCGGGGGACAAGTTGCGCGTGGCGGGGTCAATATCCGCGAAGTCCGGCATGGCGCCGACGTATGCCGCGCAGTTGGCAGAGGCGGCAAAAGTGTTGGGTGAGGTGAGCACCCGGTCGCCCGGACCGACCCCGGCGGCGAGCATGGCCAGATGAAGCGCGGCGGTGCCGTTGCTGACGGCAATGGCATGTTGGGCGCCGCAGGTTTCGGCCAGCGCCGCCTCGAATGTCTCGACGGCCGGGCCGCAGGTCAGCCAATCCGACCGCAAGACCGCTACGACGGCGGCAATGTCTTCCTCGTTGACCTGCTGCCGGGCGTAGGGAAGTATGGGCGTGGGGGCGTGGGGGCGTGGGGGCGTCATGCTAATGAGCCTTCGCAATAAGAG
>Ga0118677_10007639_pt1 | contig 14531 bp, 7 predicted proteins | sample AliMusrvi5mmetaG_FD_86154 | JGI IMG/M metagenome (GOLD analysis project Ga0118677, IMG submission 86154) | reverse complement strand
CACGGGAGGCCGTCTCCGCCGCGCTCGCGCGGTCCCTGCAGCTCGCCGTCGAACTCTGCGTCGAGGTTTCTTTCCAGCGCCTTTCGTTCCGCAAGAGCAGTGGCGGCATGGACTTTGCCCACCGAAGGATGCGTGGAGCTTCCCTTGGTGGAGAACGAGAGCAAGGCGACACGTGGGCGCACGCCGAGCAAGTGTCGGGCAAGCTGCGCAGTAGTTACCGCGATGTCAGCAAGCTGCTCGACGGAAGGCTCTTCAATGACATCACAATCCGCCATGACTATTACACCATTCTCGCCAAAGCGTGAGTCTTCGACCTCCATCACCATGCAACTGGATATCGTGCTGGTGTGCGGAGCGGGTTTGATGGTCTGGAACAGCGGCCGTAGGACACCGGCCGTGATCTGGCTGGCGCCGGCGACAAAGCCGTCTGCCTCGTGCATGGCCAGCATCATCGCACCGAAGTAGTTTGGCTGCAGTACAGCCTCGCGCGCTTCCAGGACCCTCATGCGCTTTCCGGTATACTGCTGCAACAACTTGAATCGGCGGGCGAAGTTGTCCACGTTCTCGCTTTCAGCCGGGTTAATGGTGCGGACACCTTCGAGGGAAATATTCTGAGCCTCGGCGGCTTCAGTGATCTTGGCTCGGTCACCCAACAGAATCGGCACCCCGAGTTGGAGCGCGTGGAACTGGCGAGCGGCCTGGAGTACGCGCGGTTCGGTGCCTTCCGGGAAGACGATCCTCTTCGGATGCCGCTGCAGTTTTTCGATGATTCCGCCAATAAATCGCATGGCGCTTTAATAGCTTAGCGGCCAGGAAACCGCAATTGCATAAGGCGGGGGCAAGCGGGCCAAGGCGCAACTTGGTGCTGCCACTAAAAGTAGCACAAGCCTCCGGCTTGCGCTGCCCAAACAGGCCTTCGGCTTGTCGGCCCCGCCCGGTCACCTACCGTTTAGCCAGCTAAACCCCAAGGGATGGGGAATTTGGCAAGCCGGAGGCTTACCCTACTGCTGCGTGGTGCCGGTACCGGGATGCGTGACGCCGCACTGCTGCTCCAACCGCCTCAATCCCCGCCCTCTTTGAGCACCTCCACTCGCGTGGCACGACCGCTTACCAGCTTAAACGCCACACCCTTCTTCAGGTCAGCACCCTTAAGCGCGTCACGGAATTGTTGCGGGCTGGCGACAGCCTGCTGATTTACGGAAGTAATGATATCACCGACCTTGATTCCCTTGCGCGCGGCCGGAGTTCCTTCATTAACCGCTACGACGATCACACCGGGGGTCAGGTCCACGTGGAATTGCTTGGCCAGCTCGCGGGTCAGCGGGTGAACCGTAGCTCCTAACACGGCTGCAGCGCTCTCAGTAGAGCCTCGCCGAGCTGCGGCAAGGGTGGGACTCGGCTCGACCCATTCGACGGGCTGGACCGGGACTTTGATCATCTTGCCATGGCCGGTCAGATCGGAACGGTACACATCCAGCGTGACGGGTTGGCCGAGTTTCCTGCCACGGATTTCGCCCCGAAGCTGCTGCGCAGTGGCCACCTGCCGCCCGTCCACGGCCGTTATGACGTCGCCCAGCTCCAGATCGGATTTGGCGGCCGGCCCCCCGGGAACGATCTGCTGTACCAGGACACCGTCGTCCACGCCCTTGACCGTTTCACTTAAGTCGAGATCGTCTCGAAGCGCCCGGACGCCAACTCCCAGCCAGGCCCGGGTGAACTTGCCCTCGGCAACGAGTTGGTCCGAGACTTCCTTGGCGAAGCTGCTGGGAATCGCGAAGCCGATGCCACTATGCATACCCCGAATCAAGGTATTGATGCCGATGACCTCCCCATCAATGTTCACCAGTGGCCCACCGCTGTTGCCGGGGTTGATGAGCGCATCGGTCTGGATGAAATCCTGGTCCATCGCCGCGGCCCCATTACCTTGCAGCAGGTTCGACCGCCCCTTGGCGCTCACGTGGCCAAACGTGACAGTATAGTCGAGGTCGAACGGCGTGCCTACTGCGACGGCGAATTCGCCCACACGCGTCCTGGTCGAATCCGCCAGCACGGCGACAGGCAGCCCCGCCGCTTCTATCTTGATTACGGCCAAATCCGACTGTGGATCAGCGCCGCGCAGCTTCGCTGAAAAGCTGCGGCCGTCCCGGAGCCGGACCCGGATGCTTTGCGCGTCCTCGACGACGTGGCCGTTGGTGAGAATGTAGCCGTCGGCGCGAATGATGACGCCCGATCCCTCCCCGCGTATCCTCTCGGGAAACTGCTGCTCGAACTGCTTGTGAAAGTACCGCCAGAACTCGCGTGGCAGCGAGTCAAACAGTCCGCCTGAACCATCGTCAACCGGTGCCGCAGAAGGCTTTTGAACTACGGTGATGACCACGACCGCCGGGGAGACCTTCTCCGCCACTTCGATAAAAGCCTGGTTAAGCTGGCGTGCTAACTCCAGGTTGGCGCTGGCTGCGTCGGCCGGTGCCGGCCCTGCGGCCACAATCAGGCAGAAAACCGCCAGCCGCGTCACACTGAGTTTCAATGTCGTCATCATTTAGCGGTGCTGAGCAACCATCGCTCAGGTTTGGGTCTTTGGCCAGCCGAGACGATGGAAAGACAATTCTCATCGGACCCTCCTCAAGCGGAGGGAAGACCGCCGGCACTCCGTGCTGAGCAGGTGAGATATCCGGCCCAGACGCTCCCTGTCTGCCCTGGCCACGATCACACTTTCGAAGCCGCTCCAGACAAACCCTCATCCCGGTTCGACCAGCCCCGTATCGGCGGCCTTGTCCGAGAGCGAGAAATAGAATGTTGACCCTTGCCCCGGTTGGGATTCGACCCATATTGCGCCGCCATGCCGCTCGACAATCCGTTTGCAGATAGCCAGGCCGATGCCGGTGCCAGGATAGTAATTGCGGGTGTGAAGCCTTTGGAAGATCTGGAAGATCTTCCCAAAATACTTCGGCTCAATGCCGATGCCGTTATCGCGCACGGAAAATACCCATCGCCCATCCTGTCTCTTGGCGGCGATATGTATCTTAGGGGGTTGCTCGCCGTGGAACTTAATGGCGTTGCCGATCAGGTTCTGGAAGAGCTGCCTGATCTGACCGGCGTCCACCACCAGGGTCGGCAGCGGATCGAGGGCAACAATCGCCTGGGCCGATTTTATGCTCGTCTCCAGGTTCAGCAAGGCCTGCCCGAGCGCGTCCTCCAACGCAGAGGGCTGAAAGGCGTCACCACGCGAACCGATGCGAGAGAAGGCGAGCAGATCGGTGATAAGCCGCTCCATGCGGGTGGCGCCGTCGAAGGCGCCGTTAATATAGCCCCGCGCCTTGGCATCGAGCTTGTCCGGAAAACGCAGTTGGAGCAATTTGACGTAACCGCCGACGGCCCGGAGCGGCTCCTGCAAATCGTGGGAGGCAACGTACGCGAACTGCTCCAGATCGCGATTGGAGCGTTTGAGATCCTCAGTGGTCTTCTGAAGGGCGGCTTCGACCCGCTTGCGCTCGGTGATGTCGCGCAGGAGCACCAGGATGGCTCGTTGCCCTTGATCAAACACCGGGGAGGCTACCACCTCGACGTCCACCACCACGCCGTCCAGGCGCACAATCTTTTCCTCGAGTAATGGTACCCGCTGGCCTGCCATGAGCGCGCCGATGCGTTCACGCATCATCGAATGACAATCCGGGTGGAAGATGTCAAAGGGCGACTTGCCCAAAAGCTGCTCCGCGCTGGAAGCGCCGAACAATCGGAGGGCGGCTGGATTCACCAGCGCAATTCGATCGTCGCGATTGACGAACAAGCCCTCGGGCGACAGTTCAATCAGGCTGCGATACCGCTCTTCGCTCTGGCGCAACTCGGCGCTGACCTGCTCGGCCCGCTTGCGGGCCCGGATGGCGTCGTCCATGAGATTGAAAGCGGCACGGCGGGAGCCGGCAAGTGTGTCAACGGCCTTCTGCAGGTCGGCGTTGATTCGTTCCGCCTCGGTACGGGCTTCGTAGGCGTCTTCAGCCAGGCTCAGAGCGGCCCGGCGGGAAGCCTGAACTTCTTCGTTGGCGACCTGCAAGTCGGCCAGCCGCTGCCGCAACTCGGCGTTCAACTGCTGCATCGCCGCTTCAGCTTGCTTGCGAAGTTTATCGTCGCGGAGGATTTTCGAAGCACCGATGATGCGACCGTCGCTATTCTTCAGGGGAGAAGCCGTTACTGAGACGGGAACCCTCTGCCCCTCCTTGGTCAACCGTATGGTCTCACAGTGCGCCACGCGTTGACCAGCCTCTAAACACGCCATGAGTTGCTCCTCCTCGTCCTGCCGTTCGGAAGGCAACAGCAATCGGATCGAACGGCCGATGATCTCCTTGGCCGTGTAGCCAAACAGCCGCTGGGCTCCAACGTTCCAACTGGTGATGTTCTCCGCCAGGTCCTTGGAAATGATGGCATCTTCGGACGACTCAACGATCGCGGCCAATCTGGCGTTGGCCTCCTCGGCCAGCTTCTGTTCCGACACGTCGGTGTTGGTGCCGAACCACTGCCGGACGCGGCCTTGCGTATCTTTGAGCGGGATCACGCGCGTTAGGAACGGGCGGAAGACACCATCAGCCCCTCGCAAGGGGAATGTCATATCAAAGGGTTGGCCGGTGGCCAGGGATGCCTTCCAATGCTCGATCACGGTGGGAAGGATCTGCGGATCATGCACGCTCTGCCAACCCCATCCTTCCATCTGTTGGGATGTCGTGCCGGTATACTCATACCACCGCCTGTTGTACCAATTGATGTACCCGTCGGCGTTGGCCCACCAGGCAAGGTTGGGGATGGAATCCGCCAGAGTGCGGAATTGCTGTTCGCTCTCCCGCAACACCTCCTCCGCCCGCTTGCGCTCGGTGATGTCCTGAACGATTCCCGTCATGCCCGACCTCTTGCCGGATGCATCAGACCGGTGCCGGCCGGCCGCCCAGATCCAGCGCACTTGCTGGTCCGCGCGACGAATGCGGCACTCAAAGTTCCAGTCGACACCCGTCTCCACGGCACGGCGAAACCTGTCGTTCACCATTGAACGATCCTCGGGCAGTACATGCTCCAGGAACATCTCGTAGGTCCACTGCGGCAGCAGCTCCGCGTAGCCAAAGATGCGGTCATGCTCCAGCGAACGCTGGGCTGAGTGATCCCCGAGGTTCAGCTCCCAGGCGCCCGTGTGGCTCGTCTCCAGCGCAAACTTCAACCGTTCCTCGCTCCGGCGCAACTCCTCTCCAGCCCGCTTGCGCTCTGAAACGTCCAAATGCATGACCACGGCGCCACGGATACCACCAATCGGACGAATGACACTCATGAAAAACCAGCGCTGCTGGGTCGGTGAGTGACAGGGGTATTCCAGTGTAAATTCGGGCCGTCGTCCGGCCAGTACGCCCTCGATTCCTTCCAGCGCCTCCCGGGCCAAGGGCTCAGCCGCCGCAGCGGCTCTGCGGCAAACGCCAACGTAATCCGCACCGACGCTCACCCGGTCTGCCTGCTCCCCACCGTTCCGCCTGGCAAACTCCCGCCAGGACTCGTTCACAGCCGAGACGATGCCCCGTTCGTCGACTACGGCGACATGGGCCGGCAAGGAATCCAGGATGGCCTGTGTGAACCCTTCGCTCTCACGCAAAGCCGCCTGCGCCTCGTAGGCGGCGGCCTTGTGACGGGAACGCCGGTAGAGCTCGAGGACCGTGCTGATGAACACGCCCGTGCAGGTGAAAATCACCAGCCCGACAGCATCAATCGGGTTGCCGATGCCAAAAGAACGCGTGGGAGCGAGCAACCAGTAATCCACGGCGAGCGCAGACGTGAGCGTAGCCAGCAGGCCCGGCCCGAAACCACCGAACAGGGCGACAACCAAGATGAAGGGGTAGAAGGTGATGTAGGCAGGCAGCCCTTGGCCCACGAGGGTGGTCAGCCCCAGGCGCAACAGGAGGCCGACCCCCACGGCAGCCAGTGCGGCGGCGTAGCGCGCAAGCCAGTGGCTCTTGGATGTCAGCTTGGGTGGCATGATAAAGAGGTCGAAACGCCTGTTGCTGCATGAGGTGCCACGCAAAGCGCTTGGAGTGCGTCCAGCTTGCTGGCGCTGTCAGAACGCCTAGGACGGTTCGAAAGCGGGAGCAAGCTCCGCGCACTCCAAACGCTTCGCGCAGTCCGCTTGCGGCATTGCCGCGCTGCGCCTTTGCTCCTTTGCAGTGCAAAAGGACAGAATCGCGCATTTCGAGCAAGATTTCCTCTCCTGCTGTCTTCTCCGTGCTCATCGCGTCTCCGCGGTTTAAGGGGCGCTCGCATTTTGATTGCGGCTCCGCTGCTCCAAGTCTTTGCGTAATTCATGGCGTCGGCCGCGCTCTCTCGTCCGGTTCAGTTGCATAACGCGGGGGCTGGTGGAGCCGGGCACAGAGGTCGTTGACCTGTTGCTTCAATTGAATGATGCGCAGCTCGCGGCCCACGGTCACCCGGTTAAAGCGGGTCAGTTCCTCGTTGGCCGTCTTCAGCTCTTCCACCCGCCGCCGAATCTCCGTCTCCGCCTGTTTTTGCAAATTGAACAGGTTGCGATATCGCGCTTCGCTCTCGCGCACCGCCTCCTCGGCCCGCCTGCGCTCGGTGATGTCCCAGCACACACCTGTCATCTGAACAGCTCGGCCCGTGCTGTCGCACTGAACTTTCCCTCGGGCACTTATGTGGCGAACGCTGCCATCCGGCCAGACCGCGCGGTATTCTGTCTCGTAATCGCTAAATGATTCGACCGCGCGGGCAAGGGCCGATTGCACGGTGCTCCGGTCTTCAGGATGTATGATCTGAAAAAACTCTTCGGCTGTGCCAGTGAAGGTCTCTGGTTTGGTTCCCAACAGGGCATGAACACCCTGGCTCCAGGCACGCTTGTTTTGGACGATGTCCCAGTCGAATGTGGCCATTCTCGATGAGGTTAAAGCAAGGTCGAGCCGCTCTCGACTCTTGCGCAACGAAACCTCGGCCTCTTTGCGGGCGCTAATGTCGAAGTGAAGCCAGAGCCGGCCGCATGACTTGCCATGCACCTTCAAGGGGACAAAATCCCGCAGACACGTCCGCCCCCCCTCCATGGCAATTTCTTCGCCCTTGACGGGCTGGGCTTGCTCAATCATTTCCCGGATGCGGGTGACTGCCTCATCGGGATGCAGGTAGCCATGCCTGATCTTCTCGATCATGTCCCGGGCCTCCAGCCCCATCAGGCTGGCGGGGGAATCCGTCAGCCCGAATTGGTCGCAAATAGCCTGATTGGCGAATTCGACCTGTCCCTCATCCGTCAGAAGCAAGAGGCCGGAAGACATGCTGGAGAGAACATGGTAGAAGCGCTGCAGCGCGGTTTGCAGGGCGGTCTCGGCCCCCTTACGCGCCGTGATGTCGCGGATCGCAGTGTGGCGTCTCGCACTGCCTGCGAATACGAGCTGACCACGCGCTTCGACGACTATCCGCGTGCCGTCCTTGCGGAGCATGGCATGTTCACTCAAAGACTCCTGACCCTGCCGGATATTCGCCATGACCCGGTCGCGGTCTTCGGGTTCAATCAGGGAGGCAATCTCCACGCCCTTCAACTCGGTCACGGAGTAGCCCAACATTCGGGCCAACTGCTCGTTGCAGTCCACGATCCGGTCCCCCTCGCTTTCGACGATACCCTCAAAAGTGGCAGCCGCGAAGATCGCCAACCGCGCCTGGCTGTCGCGCAAGGCGGCCTCCCGATCATAGGCGGCGGCCTTGTGCCGATAGCGGCGATAGAGTTCGGCGACTACGCTCATGAACAGGCCCATGCCGATGAAAATCACCAGCCCCAGGCGGTCCACGGGTGTGGCGATTGCAAACTGTCCGACGGGTGGCAGAATCCAGTAGCCCACCGCCAGGCTCACCAACGCAGTGGCCAGCAGCCCCGGGCCGATACCGCCCAGCAGGGCCCCAACCATCACCGCCGGATAGAACGTAATATAAGTAGGCAATCCAGGGCCGACCCACCATGTCCCGGCCTGCCGCAAGCCCAGCGCCGCGGCCACCGCTCCGGCCGCCAGCCCATAGCGCAAAACCCAGCCCAAGGGCGTCTGCAGCCGGAAACCCGCCACGAGCAGGTTCTCTCGCCCGGATGCTCCGACTGGCGCCAACGAGAGTGTCCATGCGCCGGCTTCCCGTGCCGCCATGAAGGCCGCAACGAATAGGTAAGCGCTGCCGAGATATTGCGTCAGCCGGTTCGTCCAGCCGAGTATGCTGCCTTGAACCGAAAGGAGCAGCACCCCGGTCAGTCCGGTCGCAACCAGGGCCAGGCCCAGCCCATACCAATAATAAAACGCCCCGGCTTGCCTCCAGAATCGTTGAATCATATGCCACGCGACCCACGCGAACATGGCCACGGCCAGGAAAAGGACAACCTCCCGGACCGGAGTGCCGCCCTGGCCTTGGATAAAGAAGACCGGGAGGGCTCCCGCCCATGCGGCCCGGAAGATCACGACCGCCGTCATTAGCGCACCCGCATAACCCACCACCAGCCACCTGCCCGGTCGTCGCAGCCGGCCGCGCCAGAGCAATCCGACGAGGTGGCACGAGGCCGCTCCGAAGACGCCGAGATTGTGCACCGTAACGGTCAGGTTCACGTGGTCAACCACTGCAGCGGCAGCCAATGAGGTGACGCCCCACAGCAATGATCCGCAACCGAACATCAGCAGAGCCGGTTGACCCTTGGCCAGAAAACCGCGTGCCGTCAAAAGGCAGATGCAGAGGGAGGCCAGCCACGTGAAAACCAGATTCAGCAGCACCATCAACAGCCTCGATTCGTAAACCGTCCGCAGGTCCGCGATCCACAGACCAGCTATGGTCAACGCCGCCAGGGGGACCGGCATCCACGCCAGTTGTCTGAGGCGCGAGCTTCTCTGGGTCGGCTCGGGGTGGTCCTGATTGGACTGGTTATTGGCCATAAATCAGGTTTAACGCAGAGACGCCGAGGACGCGGAGGTACGCAGAGGAGTAGAGCCTTCTTTCTCCTTTCTCTGCGTTTCTCCGCGCCCTCTGCGTCGCTGCGTTTCTCGGCATGGCTCCGCGTCTCTGCGTTAAGACCGGTCTGGTTGGGGGCATTGCGAGGGGGGTGCCTCCTCGCCGCTGATTGGCCCATAGCGCGGGGGTTGGCCGAGCTGGGCGCAAAGGACATCAATCTCCCGCTTCAACTCGATCATGCGCAACTCGCGGCCCACCATGGCCTCGTTGAAGCGGTTCAGCTCATCGTTGGAGACCCGGAGTTCCTCCGCGCGGCGCCTTAACTCCTCCTCCGCATCCTTCAATCGGCTGATGTCGAGATTTATTCCCACCCAGCAGAGAATCTCACCCCTGTCGTTCCGGACTGGCACACCGCGCGCCAGCACGGGGTGGTACTTCCCGTCCACGCCGCGGAAACGATGCTCGATGTCCCACCTGCCCCCGGTGCGGACACATTCTTCCCACGCAGAGATGGTACGTGCAGTGTCGTCGGGATGCAGCACTTCGCCCCAGCCGAAGTTGGAGCATTGTTCCTGGGTCAGGCCGACCAACTTCAGGAAAGATGGACTGGCGTAGATATTACGCCCGTTCGGGGCGCAGACCCAGACACCGTAATCAATAGATTCGCCGATGGCCCGATAGCGCGACTCACTTTCCCTCAGTGTCTCCTCCATCTCCTTGCGCTCAGTGATGTCAAAATTCACCCCGAGAAACCGCACCGGCTCGCGTTTGCCCTCCGGGGCCGAATCGCCTGGCTTGCCCGCGTAAGCGAACCGCCCCAACCCCGCTAGCCAGCGCACCTGGCCATCGGCGCGGACGATGCGGAATTCCGCATTCAGGAAGCCGGTTTGGGTCGCCTCGGACCATTGGGCCTGTACCCTCGCCACGTCATCGGGATGAAGGTAACGGAAGAACGTGGCCGGCACGCTCGGAGCGTCGCCGGGTTTCAGCCCCAGCAACTCGAACTCCACCGTGTTCCAGCGGCCCTCGCCCGTACGAAGATCGACCTCGAAGGTCCCCATGGAAGTCGCTTCGAGCACCAGCCGAAGCCGTTCCTCGCCGGCTTCGCGCAGAGCCTGCTCCGCCCGCTTGAAATCATTGATATCGGTGCAGGTGCCGAACCATTTAAGCACAGTTCCCTTCTCATCCACGACCGGCACGCCACGAATCAACCACCAGCGATATGTCCCGTCCACGCGGCGAAGGCGGCATTCCAGTGAGTAGGTGGCCCGGTTGGTTACCGCATTCTGCCAGGTGTCCCAAGCGCGTTGCTGGTCATCAGGGTGGAATGGCTTGTTCCAACCAGGGCCGTAGCTTTCTTCCAGTGTGAGTCCGGTATAATCGACCCACTGCTGGTTGAAATAAGTATTCCAGCCGTCTGCCCGCGTGGCCCAAACAATCTGTGGCATGGCTTCGGCCAGCAGGCGAAACTCCTTCTCACTGAGAGCAAGGGCTTCGCTCTTGCGCAGCGCGGCCTCGACCTGGCGGCGCTCTAGTTCACCGGCGGCGCGCACGGCGACGATTTGCAAGACGGAGGTGACGAGGCGGGTGTCGGCCAGGGGCTTGCGCCAGATCAGCGCGATCAGGCCGATGGGCTGGCCCACCGCACTCCAGAGGGTGGTTCCCACATAACCCTCGGCCAGCAACTCCTGCAAGACGGCGTCCTTGGGAAACAACCCGCGCACGTCCCGGGGGAAGCAGCAGATCGTCTTGCCAACCACATCGCCACACGGCGTGTCTTTCAGGGCATAGGTCACGTTGTCCTGGAACTTACCGTCGGAGAGGACCGCCACCGTCTGCGCAGTCAGCGAGCCTTCCTGGATCCGGTCAATGCAAACGAAGTTCGCGCCCAGGCTCTGCGCCAGGTAACGGGCCAACCCCCGGAAAAAGTCCTCCCCCGACGGCCCCCAGCCACACTCGCCCACAAAGCGCAGCGCCTCTTGAGCCCGCTTCTGCTCCGTGATGTCGCGCACGACGGACACCGAGCCGATGATAGCGCCCTGGGCGTCTTTGACCGGGGCGGCACTGACCTGGCGATAGCGCAACTCGCCGCTGGCAGGAGTTCGGACCCTCTCCTCTTGATCTCGCACGGTTTCTCCTTGCAGGGCGCGCAGCGGCGGCGCTTCCTCGACCGGGCGCGGGCTGCCATCGGGCCGCAGCACTTCCAGGCTCGCGGCCAACTGCACCACGCCGATCCCTTTGGCCGGCTCCAAACTGAATGCCCGGACAGCGGAGGGATTGGCCAAAGTAAACTTCCCGGTGGTGTCCGCAAACCAGACCTCGTCGCTGATGCCGTTGAGCACCGACGAGAGTGTCCCCTTCTCCCGTTGGACCGCCGACAGCAGGCTCTGCACTTCTTGATCGGTCCGCTTGCGCTTCGTAATGTCCAGGCAAACGCCCAGCATGCTCCGCGGCCGGCCATCGGGCTCGGACAGGACCTCGCCGCGGGAGTGTAACACACGCACCGTGCCGTCAGGACGCACGATACGGAATTCCCCTTCGTAAAGGCCGGTTCCCTCCAGGGCGGACTGGACGGCGGCGTCGAACGCGGCCCGGTCTTCAGGGTGGATGCGCTGTTGTAAGCCGTCGCGGGTGGGGGTGAACCAGCCCGGTTCTTCGCCCATCTGGCGATAGGTCTGCTCGGACCACCACAAGGCGCCGGACTGCAGGTCCCATTCCCAACTGCCGACATTGGCGACCTGCTGGGCATGTTTGAGCCGCTGCTCGCTCTCGCGCAGCGCCTCCTGGGCTCGCTTGAGCTCGCTGATGTCGAGAAAAGCTCCAACGGCGCCGTAAAGATGGTTTCGCTCGTCTAGGAGCGGTGCGGCGTTGCAGTAAACGGTGAGCGTCCGGCCGTCCGCGCGCACCACGTCTATGATCTGGCCCATGACGGTCTCCCCGCGGACGGCACGCTGCATTGGCAGTTGGTCCACGGGCAATTCGCGACCGTCTTTCAGCGTGCGGTAGCGGGCCGGTTCGAGGGCGCGCCGAGGCAGCTCTTCGCCGCGTTCGAGGCCGTACATCTTCTCGTTGGCTGGGTTGCCCCGGATATGCAGGCCCTCGGGATCCTGGGCAATGGCCAAACCGATGGGCGCGGTATCGAGAATAGCTTGTAACTCCGCGGTGCGGCGATGAACACGGTCTTCGAGCTTCTGGTTAAGCTGGCGCAACTCCGATTCATGCCGCTTGCGTTCGCTAAGGTCGGCGGCGACGACGGCGATGGTTTCCGCGTCCTTGTAGAGAGGTCGCAGCGACATCTGGAAGGGCAACCCCGGGCCCTCCGGGGAGCTGAAAATGAACTCGGCTCTGGTGCCACCATGCAACGCACTAGCCACCAACGCACGCACCGCCGCCTGATGCTCCGGCACAACGCGTTCGCAGAGGCAAGACCCGATGATCTGCTCAGTCGTGGTAGCGGCCATCTGGGCAAAGCGCTGATTGCAATACAGGACGGTCCCGTCCCGGGTAACGGTCGCCGCGCCTTCGTTCATCGATTCGATCAGCAGGCGGTAGGGCCTTTCGGCACCTTTCAGGGTATAGACCTCCTCACCCATGACCAGCGCGTCCACCTCGCCCGCGCGGATGGCGCGCAGGGTTTCCTCGGCCTCCTCCAACCGGGCGCGCAGCTCGGCATTCTCAGCCGCGAGACCAGGTGCGTTTGGGGTATTCATATGTTCAGCGGGAGAAACGCAGAGACGCGGAGAACGCGGAGGTACGCAGAGGAGCAGAACAATCCTTCTGGACTGCGCCTCCCTGAGCTCCGGGGGTCCTTGCTTTAAAATGTAACTTCATTGCATTTAGATACGAAACGAGCCCGGAGGCGGCGGCTCGTACTCCGCGAGGTCATTAACTACCCGCGCTATGCCGTCCTTCAGCACCGGAGCGTGGTAGTTGATCAGGAGGCCCAGCCGCAGCTTCGAGAGCCGCAGGTACGTGAGCAGTTTCACCTTATCAATCGGGAGAATTGCATCCTTGGCTTTGTTATCCACGATGACCTTGTCATAAACGATTAAGTCAAGGCGTAGATCTGAGCCGAGCCTGACCCCTTTGTAGTATATTGGCACCGGTTGCTGCCGTTTGAAAGGGATGCCGCGCACCGCGAATTCGTGACACAGCGATTCCTCGTAAACTTGCTCAACCAGCCCCGCTCCGAAGTGCTTGTGCACCTCGATGGCCGCCCCGATGATCAGGCTGGACACTTCATTCTCGTGCATAGTAGCAGGGTCTTGTCCCGTTCCTCTGCGTTTCTCTGTACTCTCTGCGTCTCTGCGTCTCTGCGTTAAATCCCCGGCCCATTCGTCACCGCCCGTGGTTCTTTCTTTCGCAGGTCCAAGCCGACCAGGATCTTCTCGGTGCCGGACATGTCGCCGATGAAACGGCGCAGTGGCAGCGGCAGCTTCTTGATCAGCGTCGGGGCGGCGATGATCTGCTCGCCCTCGGCCAGCGTGGGTTGCTGGTAGATATCAATTACCTGCAAATCGTACCGGCCTTCGAGGTGCTCCTCGCAGATCTTGCGGATGTTCTGGATGGCCAGCGTGGAGCGCGGCGTCAGCCCGGCGATATAGAGGCGCAAGACGTAGCGTTCAGTGGGCTTCTCGGCGGCGGCCTTTTCCAGCGTGGCGTGCGCTTTCGTCCGTTTAGAGAGGTGTTCGGTTGGCATAAGAATCAAATTCTCGAGCGTCGATGTTGGTCGCCATAGATATTTGCCACGTGGCACCCGTCACTCTTGACCTCACGCTCGCCGCAGGTCAAGGCCAACCAGAACGTTATGGTGGGCCGGCCCTTGGGCAGGCCGCCTTCGGTAATTTCGTCCAGCCCGCGGATGCCGGTCCGCGTCTTAGGCAATGACGGGGGTTCAATTGGGGTTCGACTGAGATTCCTGTTCTTCATAGCTTACATGGTTCGCGTCGCAGCCATCCAATGCCAAGTCATCTACATGCAAAACACAGTCCCTTCCACCGAGTTACAAGGCTTCTCCTTACCCCCCGGAACCCGCAACCGATAATTACCGTGCGTCCGCCCGGGTGCAAGAACTTTTCCAGACATTGGAGCGCCTCCTTCGCGGTGGCCTTGGGGGGGGAACCGCGTACGGTCCTGCACCCACCCTCTACTGCTAAAACGAACTAAAAGCCGCCTATGCGATCAGGCAAGCTTTTCCAGGCGTTCTCGGGGGTCCTATCCGCAGCCCGGCATCGCTTAGCTCTGAGTCGGCTTTGCAGTGGTTTTTTCAGCTTCGCCCCGCCAATGAGGTCCGTGCTGCGGGCGGAAGGTTGGCGCGACGGGCCGATGCATAAAAAGACGGCACGCGGCTTGAGGAGCCGCGTGCCGGTGGTTGTTTAAGTGTTAAGTCTTAGCCTCGTTGCCCATGAATAGTCACGGGGCGAACCGGATGCCGAAATTAATCGTCACCACCATCGGAACCTGAGTGTCGCCGCCTCACAGTGATGTTTACCGGAGCAGAAATGGTAGTTGCTCCCGCGTTATCGGTGGCGATCGCAGTGACCACATACTGGCCGGGTGCTACGTGGCGCCACCGGAACGAATAAAAG
>Ga0118677_10010107_pt1 | contig 14532 bp, 11 predicted proteins | sample AliMusrvi5mmetaG_FD_86154 | JGI IMG/M metagenome (GOLD analysis project Ga0118677, IMG submission 86154) | reverse complement strand
GTATCCTCCGTTCGACTTGGACAACGCCATCCCCGCCAAGATCGCCCGGGCGCTGCGACTGCGGCGGTTTGTCATTCCGCGGGTGTTGGAAGGCGGTTCGATCGACGTGAACGGCGCCGGGTCGCTCCTCACCACCGAGGCGTGCCTGCTGAATCCCAACCGCAACCCCACGCTCAGTCGCGCGCAGATCGAGCAGATGCTGCGCGAGAATCTCGGAGTGCAGCAGATTCTCTGGCTCGGCGACGGCATCGTGGGCGACGATACGGACGGGCACGTTGACGACCAGACACGGTTCTTTGCCGCCGACGGCATCGTGACGGTCGTGGAACCCAACCGGCGTGACCGCAACCACGCCGCTCTCCAGGAAAACCTGCGCCGCGTCCGCGCGTTGCGCACGCTGGCGGGCGGGAAGTTCCGCGTCGTCGAGCTGCCCATGCCGGCGCCGTGCTACTGCGAAGGCCAGCGGCTGCCCGCGAGCTACGCGAATTTTCTCGTGGTCAACGGCGCGGTGCTGATGCCGGCATTCCGGCAGCCCCGCCGCGACGCGGAGGCGGCGGAGATTCTCGACGGCTGTTTCCCGGGGCGTGAGATCATCGCCATCGATTGCCGGGAACTTGTCTGGGGCCTCGGCACTCTTCATTGCATCTCCCAGCAGCAACCCGCCTGAACCCATGAAGCAATTTACCGTCCTTTTTCTCGCGCTGCTCGCCCTGGCCGTCTCCGGCTGTGACTCGATGCCCGGCGGCAGCGGCGGCCGTCCGGGACCTGCGCCGGCGACTTCACGGGTGTTTCAGGGTGACCCCCGGGCCGTCTATGACGCCGCCCGGGTTTCGCTGGCTAAAATGGATTTTCGGGTGACGGGTGGGGGACCTGCGGCAGGGCGGATCGAGGCCGTTAGCGGGTTGTCCTCGGACGAGTCGTTGAGGAGCACCCGGCAAATCACCATGTCCATTCGGATCAGCGACTTAGGGGATGGAAGCTGCGAGGTGAACGCTGTGCTGAAGGAGGCCATCGAGGAGGACTCGAGGGAGCGCCAGGGCTTTGTCACCCAGACGACGTTGCGGGACACGCCCTATTACGAGGTGTTTTTCAACGGGTTGGTGCAGGCACTGGCGCCGAAAAAGAGCTGAATTTCAGCTTGCGACAGGCAGCGGCCCGGGGGAAATTGACCGTTCGCGGCAATAGTTATCGGTCAAGCTGGCGTCGCCGCGATGCTCCCGCCGGCTTTTCACCCTCAGTCAACAGTCAACCCACGGCCCCGCTTTACGGCGGGACCTCCACCGGTGGATTGGCGCTGCTGGAGCAAAGCGCCTGTTTGCCGGTTTTCCGCATATGAGTTCAGTAATGTCAGACCTGCTCGCCCAGTCGTCCTTTGATAAACTCAAGGAAGGCGCGATTGTCCCGGGCACCATCACCGAAATCCGCCAGAACGAAGTTGTCGTCGACATCGGCGGCAAGTCCGAAGGCCTCGTTCCCGCGAACGAATTTCTCGACATCGGCGAGCTGCAAATCGGCTCCACGATCGAAGTGCTCGTCCAGAAGCTCGAGGACAAGAACGGCGCGCCCGTGCTCTCCTACGACCTCGCCGAGCAGAAGAAGAACTGGGACAACATCCTCACCAAGTTCCCCGAGGGTTCCGTGGCCGCCGGCCGCGTGAAGGCCAAGGTCAAGGGCGGCCTGATCATCAGCATCGGCGTCGATGCGTTCATGCCCGCGTCGCACATCGACGTGCAGCCCCCCAAGAACCTCGACCAGTATGTCGGCCAGACCTACGACTTCAAGGTCCTCAAGATCAACCTCGACCGGAAGAACATCGTCCTCTCCCGCCGCGAGCTCATCGAGGAGCAGCGCACCAGCAAGCGCCGCAACCTGCTCGAGAGCATCCAGCCCGGCCAGGTTCGCAAGGGCGTGGTCAAGAACATCACCGATTTCGGCGCGTTCATCGACCTCGACGGCATGGACGGCCTCCTCCACATCACCGACATGAGCTGGGGCCGCATCTCGCACCCCTCCGAGATGCTCAAGCAGGGTGAGGAGATCCAGGTCATGATCATCGAGGTGAACCGCGAGAAAGAGCGCGTCTCCCTCGGCCTCAAGCAGACCACCAAGAATCCGTGGGACGAGATCGACCGGAAGTTCCCGGTCGGCGCCAAGGTTCACGGCAAGGTCGTCAACCTCGTGCCCTACGGCGCGTTCGTGGAAATCGAACCCGGCGTCGAGGGCCTCGTGCACATCACCGAGATGTCCTGGACGAAGCGCATCACCAAGCCCTCCGAGCTGCTCAAGGTCGGCCAGGAGCTCGATGCGGTGGTCCTCGGCATCCAGAAGGAGGAGCAGAAGATCTCGCTCGGCCTCCGCCAGCTGGAGCCGAACCCGTGGGACATGGTCCGCCACAACTACCCGATCGGCGCCCGCGTCCGCGGCAAGGTCCGCAACATGACCACCTACGGCGCGTTCATCGAGCTGGAAGAGGGCATCGACGGCATGGTGCACGTCTCCGACATGTCGTGGACCCGCAAGGTCAACCATCCCTCCGAAGTCCTCAAGAAGGGCGACGAGGTGGACGCGATCGTGCTCGACGTGGATTCCTCCCAGCAGCGCATCAGCCTCGGCATGAAGCAGCTCGGCACCGACCCGTGGTCGGACATCGACTCCTTCTTCCGCATCGGCGACGTCGTGCAGGGCACCGTCACCAAGCTCACGTCGTTCGGCGCCTTCGTGGAGCTGAAGGACGGCATCGACGGCCTCGTGCACATCTCGCAGATCAGCGAGGAGCGCATCGAGAAGGTGAAGGACGTCCTGAAGCCCGGCCAGCAGGTCAGCGCCCGCGTGATCAAGATCGATCGCGACGAGCGTCGCCTCGGCCTGAGCATCAAGGCGGCCAACTACAGCGCCGAGCAGCTCGCGGCCGAGACGACCGCCTACGAGGCGCTCAACCGCCAGAGCGGCACCGACATGATGAACCTCGGCGACATCCTCGACGAGGCCTCGAAGAAGGAATAAGCCCCCTTCGCTCACTTCAAGCCGCCCTCCCGCTCCGTGGGACGGGCGGCTTTTTTTTGGTGTCGCGGGTGTCCCGAGCCGTGGGATTGCCATGCGGGTCGATTTCCACAAGAGACCCAGTGCCTGGCTGCGTTGGCATCAGGCCTGCAGTGGCCCCACTTTACCTCCCCCCGTGAAATCCAGACCGCTTGCCCTCGCCCTGCTCAGCATCCTCAGCCTGGCTTTTGCCGGTTGCGAAACGGTGCCGGAGCCGCCTCCGGTGGTGGCCAAGCCCAAGCCGGTGGCGGCGCCCGTGGTCGAGACCGAGCGCGAGTACACCAACATCAGCGTGAGCGAGGCCAAGGGCGTCTCCTCGCCCTTCCGGACTGAGCACGGCACCGTCTTCCCCGAAAACAAGATGGGCTACCGGCTGGTCCTCACGGGCGGCGTGTCCATGCCCAATCTCATCGCCACGGAGGTCAGCCCGACCGAGATCCTCGTGCAGGCCCGCGTCTGCAACCGCCTCGATACGGCCCAGACCCTCGACATCACCTTTGCGGTGGGCGAGGACCGCGAGTCCTACCACGCCAAGGGCGTCGTGTTTCCCGCGGACCGCGCCCGCGACATCAAGTTCAAGCTGAGCCAGCAGGCCACGCAGAATCTCTGTCTGATCGTCACGCGGAGCAAGTGAGGCCGGTTGCCCGGGTCCGGGTGATGCCGGCATGCGTCGACCCCATTAAACGACCGAGGCCGGCTTGATGGCCGGCCTCGGGGATGATGGGTGGAGGGAGAATGCGCTTAGTTGCGTCCCGACTTGGTCGCCTTGCGGGACTTGGCCTCGACAAACTCGCGGATGATCGCGTTGCGCTGGCGGATGCGCTCGTCCTCCTCGATTTCCTCGACGGTGCGGACGGCCTCGTGCTTGGCCATGGCGCGGCGCATCTTCGAGAGGGCGAGATATTCCAGCTGGCGGATGCGCTCGCGGGTGACGTTGAACTTTTTGCCGACCTCCTCGAGCGTCAGCTCGTCCTTGCCGTCGAGGCCGAAGCGCAGCCGGATGATCTCGGCCTCGCGCTCGTCGAGGGAATCGACCATGGCCCGCAGGTCGGAGGACTGGTTCTTGTCGCGCAGGCCGTCGTACGGGCTGACCGCGTTGTCGTCGCCGACGATCTCGCCGAAGGTGGCCGAGTCGCCGTCCTCGCCGACCGGGGCGTCGAGCGAGGCCGGGCGGACGCTGACGGACTTCAGGTGCGCGGCCTTGTTGGTCGGGATCTGCAGCTCGATCGCCAACGCCTCGTCGGTGGGCTCGCGGCCGAGTTCCTCGGTGAGCTTCATCGCCGTGCGCCGCATCTTGGAAATCTTGTCCACGAGATGGACGGGCAGGCGGATCGTCTTGGACTGGTTGGCGAGGGCGCGCTTGATGGACTGCTTGATCCACCACGCGGCGTAGGTGGAGAGCTTGCCGCCCTTGCGCGGGTCGAAGCGCTCGACCGCCTTCACCAGGCCGATGTTGCCCTCGCTGATCAGATCCAGCAGCGGCAGGCCGAAGTCCTTGTAGTCCATCGCGATCTTCACCACCAGGCGCAGGTTGGCCGAGATCATATGATCCCGGGCCGCCTTGTCGCCGCGGCGGATGCGCTTGGCCAACTGGATCTCCTCCTGAATGGTCAGGAGGGGAGTCTTGCCGATTTCCTGCAGGTAAAGCTGGAGGTTGCTGCGTTCGCCGTGAGGGATAGGGGCCTCGGCGGCAACGGGTTCGGAACGTTCAAGAAAGGACGGCGGCGCATCGGGCAGTTCAACCCGGAGGGCGGGCGAAGAGTCCTCGGCGTCTAGGACGGTACTGAGGGACTTGAACTTGGCGGGCATGATAAGTTCTTTGCTAATGTTAAGAGACTCGAGTGGGAGAATTGTTCCCCAGCTTGCGCCGTTCCAAGTCTTAGACGCCCGAACACGGGGCTAGGATGCCCTAAAGCGCATTTTTACAACGGGCACTTGGCACACTTAGGCCTGACTTTGCGCCATACTAGCGCAGATCTGAAAATACAGAGCCTAGAACTGCTCGGCCATGGCAACCGCCTTCAGGAGGGCTGTAGCCTTGCTGATGGTTTCCTGATATTCGCTGGCCGGAATGGAGTCGGCCACGATGCCGGCGCCGGACTGGATGTGGATCTGGCCGTCCTTGAGCAGGGCGGTGCGGAGCATGATGCAGGTGTCCATGTTTCCGTCGTAGCCAAAATACCCGAGTGCGCCCGCGTAGAAGCCCCGCTGCGTGGGTTCGTACTGTGCGATGATCTGCATCGCCCGGATCTTCGGGGCGCCTGAAACGGTGCCGGCGGGAAACGTGGCCCGCATGAGGTCATAGGCGTTTTTCTCCGGATCGATGGTGCCCTCGACCTGGGAGACGATGTGCATCACGTGGGAGTAGCGCTCCACGACCATGAACTCGGGCACGTGGATCGAGCCGTAGCGGCAGACCCGGCCAATGTCATTGCGGGCGAGATCCACGAGCATCAGGTGCTCGGCGCGCTCCTTCTCGTCGGCCAGCAGCTCCTGCTCCAGGGCATGATCCTCGTCCGTGGTGGCGCCGCGCTTGCGGGTGCCGGCGATGGGACGGATCTCCACGCGGCCGTCGGTCAGCCGGACGTGCACCTCGGGCGAGGCCCCAACGATGGAGAAGTCGCCCGCCTCCAGGATGAACATGTAGGGCGACGGGTTCACCGACCGCAGCGCGCGGTAGAGGTCGAGGGGCGATTTCTTGAACTCGCGGGTGAACCGCTGCGACGGCACGAACTGGATGATGTCGCCGGCGCGGATGTACTCCTTGCCGTCCTCGACCGCCTTCTCGAACTGCGGCCGGGTGAAGTTTCCGGGCGGCACCACAACCTGGCCGGGATCAATGAGCGGCGCCGGGGAGATTTCGCGCGGCTCCTTGAGGATGGCATACAGCTGCTGCAGTTCCTTGACGGCCGCATCATAAGCTGCGCCCGCGTCGGCCGCGCCGGTGCGGAGGTGGGCGTTGACGCAGAGTCGGAGGGTCTGCTTCGCGCGGTCGAAGATCAGCAGGGAGTCCGACAGCATGAAATAGAGCAGGGGGACCTTGAGGTCGTCGGACTTCGCCACCGGGACCGTGGGCTCGATGCGCGTGACGTACTCGTAGCCGACAAAACCCACGGCGCCGCCGGTGAAGCGCGGCAGGCCCGGCAGCGTCACGGGCTTGTAGCCCTTCATCTCCGCCTCGATCAGCGTGAGGGGATCGGCCGGCGTCACGACGACCTGGGTGGGCTGGCCCGGCTGGCGGATTTCCGTCTTCTCCGGGCCGCAGACAAACACCTTGCGGGGCCGGCAGCCGATGAAACTGTAGCGGGACAGGCGCTCGCCGCCCTCGACGGACTCGAGCAGGTAGGAGGGACCGGCCTCCTTGAGCTTGGCATACGCCGACACCGGCGTCTCGAAGTCCGCCATCAGGTCGGTGTAAACCGGGATGACATTGCCCTGCGCGGCGAGGCGGAGGAAGGCGTCGCGGGTCGGATGGATGTTCATCGGCGAGGGTGGCTTATGCGAGGCCGACCGCGGCGCGGCAAGGCGAATGCGGTCCGCCCTCTTCGCGCCCACTGATCCAAGTCACTCCACCGTGACGGATTTCGCCAGATTGCGCGGCTTGTCGACGTCGCAGCCGCGCTCCAGCGCGATGTAGTAGCTCAGCAGCTGCACGGGGATCGCGGCGACGATGGGCAGCACGGCCTCGTGGCATTCCGGGATGCGGATGACCTCGTCGGCGAGGTCGTCGGGCAGGGGAGCGTCCGCCGTCGCGATGGCGATGATCGGACCCTTGCGGGCCTTGATCTCCTGCATCGAGGAAACGATCTTGTTGAAGATCTCGCTCTTGGGCGCGAAGAACACGCTCGGGCATTTCTCGCTCACGAGCGCGATGGGCCCGTGCTTCATCTCCGCGGCGGGATAGCCCTCGGCGTGCACGTAGGAGATCTCCTTCAGCTTCAGGGCGCCTTCCAGGGCGAGCGGAAACAGCGAGAGCCGGCCGAGGAAAAGCATGTCGTGATACTGGGCGTAGCGTTTCGCGATCGCCTTGATTTTGGGCGCCTGCTTGAGCGCCTGGCGGACGAGCTCGGGGGCGCCCTTGAGCGCGTTCACGTACTCGACGCCGTCGCTGTAGCTCATGTCGCGCATCCGCGCCACGTAGAGCGCGATCATCGCGCCGATCAGCAGCTGGGAGGTGAAGGCCTTCGTGGAGGCGACGCCCACCTCGGGCCCGACGTGCTGGTAGAGGCCGCCGTCGGCCTCGCGGGCGATGCTCGAGCCGACGACGTTGTTCACCGCCATCACGCGGAAACCCTTGCGCTTGGCCTCGCGCAGCGCGGCGAGCGTGTCGATCGTCTCCCCGGACTGGCTCATCACGAAAAAGAGCGTGCGCGGGTCGAGCGGCGAGTTGCGGTAGCGGAACTCGGACGCGTAATCCACCTCGACCGGGACGCGCGCGAACCGCTCGATCAGGTGCTCGGTCACGAGGCAGGCGTGCCACGCCGTGCCGCAGGCGCAGAACATGAAGCGCTCCATCTCCCGGAACTCCCCCGGGGAAATGTTGAGCCCGCCGAACAGCGCGGTGCTGCCATCGGCCGAGAAGCGTCCGCGCATCGCATTCTCCAGCGCGGCCGGCTGCTCGAAGATCTCCTTTTCCATGAAGTGCGCGTGGCGTCCCTTGTCGGAGTCGGCAACCGACCACGTGAGCTGGTTCACGACCGGCGACACGTCCGCCTGGTCGAGCGTGGTGATGGAGAACCGCTTCGGCGTCAGGTGCACGATCTCGCCGTCCTTCAGGTAGACGACGTTCTGCGTGCGGCTGACCAGCGCAGAGGCGTCGGACGCGAGGATGTACTCGTCGGTGCCCACGCCGAGGATGAGCGGCGACGCCTTGCGCGCGCCGACGATCTCGCCGGGATGATCGACGCAGAGCACGGCGATGCCATAGGTGCCCTCGACGTGGTGGAGGGTCTTGCGGATGCTCTCCATGAACCGGTTCCGGCCCTTCGCGCGGGCCGGTTCCTTCGCGTAGTGGTAGGCGATGAGGTTGCAGAGCACCTCCGTGTCGGTTTCCGACTTGAACGTGTAGCCCTTGCCGGTGAGGAAGGCCTTCATCTGCGCGTAATTCTCGATCACGCCGTTGTGGATGAGCGCGAACTTGCCGTCGCTGCTGACGTGGGGGTGGGCGTTGGCGTCGGTCACGGCGCCATGCGTGGCCCAGCGCGTGTGCCCGATACCGGTGGTGGCTGTGAAACGCCGTCGGCCGAGTTCCTTGGCGAGGTTGTCCACCCGCCCGGCCTTCTTCACGACCTCCAGCCGCCGACCCTTCTCAAGGCAGACGCCCGCGGAATCATAGCCGCGGTACTCGAGGCGCTTCAGGCCCTCGAGGATGATCGAGACCGCGTTCTGTCTTCCGACGTAGCCGACGATGCCGCACATGACTGATGGTGGTTTTAGACTGGCGAATTTGGGGCCACGCGCAAACGTGGGGCCGGATTGATTTTGTCCCCCCTTTCCAGCCCATGACTACTCAAAAACGCGTTCTGGCCGTAATTATGGGGGGTGGCCGCGGAACCCGCCTGCACCCGCTCACCACCGAGCGCTGCAAGCCGGCTGTGCCCCTCGCAGGAAAGTACCGTTTGGTCGATATCCCGATCAGCAACTGTCTCAATTCCGATATCAACCGGATTTTCCTGCTGACGCAGTTCCAGACCGCCTCGCTGCACCGGCACGTTCAGGGCACCTACCATTTCGACCCGTTCGGCGGCGGTTTCGTCGACATCATGTCGGCCGAGCAGACCGAGAAGGGCTCCGACTGGTATCAGGGCACGGCCGATGCCGTGCGCCGCAATCTCATCCATTTCCGCTCATTCCCACACGACCTCGTCCTGATCCTCTCGGGTGACCAGCTCTACCGGATGGATTACCGGAAGATCATCGACCAGCACCTCGCGACAGGCGCGGACGTGACCATCGCGGCCATTCCCTTCCCGGTGTCGAAGGTGGGCGGCCTCGGGCTCATGCAGGTGCACGACAACCTTTCCATCGGCCGCTTCGTGGAAAAGCCGAAGGATCCCGCGGTGATCGATAGCCTGACGCTGAGCCCGCTGCTGCAGTCGCAGCTGCAGACCGCGTCGAAGGAGAAGCACTGCCTGGCCTCGATGGGCATCTACGTCTTCAACCGCGCCGTGCTGGCCGAGGCGCTCGACAACACGATGACCGACTTTGGCCGCGAGATCATCCCGGGGCTCCTCGGCCGCAAGAAACTGTTCGCCTACATGTTCGAGGGTTACTGGGAGGACATCGGCACCGTGCGCGCGTTTTTCGAGGCCAACCTCGCGCTCGCGCAGCCGCTGCCGCCGTTCAACTTCTTCGATCCCACGGCGCCGATCTACACGCAGGACCGCTACCTGCCGGCCTCGAAGCTCAACAAGTGCGCCATCGACCACGTGGTGATCGGCGACGGCTCGATCCTGACCAATTCCAGCATCAAGCACAGCGTGCTCGGCATCCGCTCCTACGTCGGCGAGGGCTCGGTGCTGGAGGACACGGTGCTGATGGGCGCCGACTATTACGAGACGGACGACCAGCTGGCAGCCAACCTCAAGCTGGGCCGGCCGCACCTCGGCGTGGGCCGGAACTGCCGCGTGCGGGGCGCAATCATCGACAAGAACGCCCGCATCGGCGACGGCTGCGTCCTCTACGCCGACGGCAAGTCGGACGGCGCCTATGCCAACGGCGCCGTGATCGTCCGCGACGGCGTCCTGGTCGTGCCCAAGGGCGGTCTGATTCCGCCGGGAACGGTCGTCTGAGCGACGACGCAGATCGGAGTTCGCAGTTCGAAGCTCGATGGCGCCGCGGCGCCATTATCCCTACCTGCGATCTCCGATCTGCGATCTACGATTTCCGTTCCGAGAGCGGCGGTGATTTCCAGAAGACGAGGGCGAGTCCGGCCAGGACCAGGAACAGCGAATAGAACGTGCCCCGGCTGAGGCCGAGGATGAGCGAGGCGTCGGGCTCGCGGAACATCTCGCCGATGGCCCGCGCGGCGGCGTAGGCGAGCAGGAACTCGCCGCTCAGCCGGCCCGGGCTCCGCTGCACGACGTCACTGCGCCAGAAGCGCCACTGCATGAAGGCCAGCAGCAGCGCGCCTTCCAGTCCCGCCTCGTAGAGCTGCGACGGATGTCGTGGCATGAGCGGGTGCGGGCTGGCGGGAAAGATGACCGCCCACGACACGCGGGTGGGGGTGCCCCATAGCTCGCCGTTGATGAAGTTGGCAATGCGGCCGAACAGCAGGCCGGCGGGTGCAACCGATGCAATCAGGTCGCCGAGGTGCCGGAAAGGGATGCGCTCCGCGCGGCTGAACCAGGCGAGCGCCAGCGCGACGCCGATCATGCCGCCGTGGCTGGCCATGCCGCCCTCCCACACGCGGAAAAAGCTGAGCGGATCCTGCCAAAGCTGCTCGGGATGATAGAGCAGGAAGGAGCCGAGGCGCCCGCCGAGCATCACGCCGACGACGAGCCCGAGCATGAAGTCCGCGATCTTGTCCGCCGGCAGCCGCGAGCGGCCCGCCGCGGCGTAGCGTCCCAGCAGCCAGGCGCCGACGATGAAACCTGAGAGATAGGCCAGGCCGTAGTAGCGAATGCCGAAGTTGCCCCAGTGGGGGCCGAGGAAGGGACTCAGGTCGTGGACCCAAAAGGCGAGCGTCATGGGAAAGGCGGCCGGGATCAGAGGTGCGGCGTGAACGGGACCGCGCTGGAGCCGTCGGGCTTATGCGGCCGGATCGACTTCCGCAGCTTGGCCCGGGCCAGCTCGCGCATGTCCACCGCCACGTCGTCCTTCTCGAAAATCTCGCGGCCGAGCAGGAGCTCCATGGCGTCCTCCATGGTCACGACGCCCGCCGTGGAGCCGAATTCGTCCACCACCACGAGCAGCTGCTGGTGGGTCTTCAGGAAGACCTGCAGGGCGTTCGCGACGGTCACGGTCTGGGGGATGAAATGGATCTCATGCATGAGCGACTCGACCAGCGCGGTGTCCTGGTCGTTCGCCTTGGCCTTGAGCAGGTCGCGGCGCCGGGCCAGGCCGACGATCTCGTCGAGGTTGCGGCCGTAGACCGGCATGCGGCCGAAGGGCAGGTTGGGGTGCTCGCGGAACACCTCGCCGATGGTCGCCGACTTCTGCAGCGCGGTCACGACCGTGCGGGGCGTCATGATCTCGCTCACCCGCACGTCGTCGAGCGCCAGCGCGTTGGTGATGATGCTGGACTCGCTCTTGCTCAGGGTGCCCTGCTCGGCACCGTGCTCGGCGAGGAGGAGGATCTCCTCCTCCGAGGCCTGCGGCGTCCGCCGGGCGGGCACGAAGGGCCGGATGATGAGGTTGCAGACGTAGGTCACCGGGTGGAAGAAACGGCGGATCCACCAGATCGGGTAGACCACATAGGGCTGCAGGGTCTTGCGGTAGGCGACACCGAGGTTCTTCGGCAGGACCTCGGAGAAGACGAGGATCGTCAGGGTCAGGACGCCGGTGAGGATTCCGAGCTCGGTGTCGCCGAACTGGTGGGCCGCCAGGCTGCCGACGATCATCGAGCCGAGCGTGTTGGCGATGGTGTTGAGGGTGAGGACGGCCGAGATGGTCTCATCGAGGCTGTACTTGATCGTCTCGAACCGCTCGCCGCGGCGCGGATACCGGCGCTTGAGCGCCTGGATGTCCGCCGTCGTCGTGCTCAGCACCACCGCCTCGAGCAGCGAGCAGAGGAAGGAAAGGCCCACGGTGAGGGCGATGGCGATGACCAGCCAGTGCATGATCCCAGTTTATGTAGGGTCCGCGCGTTGCGAATACAAACTTTGGCCGATCCGGCCGACCCAAAACAGCCTTGCCGCCGCCCCGCCGGAAGCGCGTAGTTTACCCATGAGTGACCTGAAGCGCACCCCCCTCCGTGATTTTCACGCCGCGCACGGCGGCCGGCTGGTGGATTTTGCAGGCTGGGAGATGCCCGTGCAGTACAAGAGCATCCTCGAGGAACACAAAGCCGTCCGGCGCACCGCCGGTCTGTTCGACGTGAGTCACATGGGCGAGGTGGACGTGCGCGGCCCCGAGGCCGGCCGGTTCCTGAATCACCTGGTCACGAATGACGTCACCAAGCTCTACCCCGGCCGCGTGCAATACTCCCCGATGTGCTACCCGACCGGTGGGGTGGTGGACGACCTGCTCGTCTACATGAACGGCCCGGACGACTACTTCCTCTGCATCAACGCCGGCAACATCGACAAGGACCTCGCGTGGATCCGCGAGCAGTCGGCGAAGTTCAAGGTGACCATCACGGACCGCTGCGCCGACTACGCCCAGCTGGCTGTGCAGGGGCCGCGCGCGGCGGCGATCGTGCAGACGCTGACGTCCACGCCGCTCGATCCGATCAAGTACTACCACTTCGCCCGCGGCCGCGTGGCCGGCGTGGACTGCCTCATCAGCCGCACCGGTTACACGGGGGAGGACGGCTTCGAGCTGTATTTCGCCGCGTCCGCCGCGGTGGCGCTGGCCGAGGCCGTGCTGGCCACCGGCGCGCCCTTTGGCCTGGAACTCGCCGGTCTCGGCGCGCGCGACAGCCTGCGCCTTGAGGCGGGTTATCCGCTGTACGGCCATGAGATCACGCAGGACATCTCGCCGCTGACCGCCGGGCTCGGCTGGACGGTGAAGCTCGACAAGGGCGCCGACTTCATCGGCCGCGCGGCGCTGGTCGCGGAAAAACAAAACGGCGCGGCGCGAAAGCTCGTCTATTTCAAGACCGGCGACCGCCGCATCGTGCGGGCCGACACCCCGGTGCTTGGGGCCGATGGCGCCGTCGTGGGCAAGGTCGTGTCCGGCACGCTCTCGCCGATCCTCAACGAGGCGATCGGCTCGGCGCTTGTCGCCTCCGCCGCCGCAGCGCAGCCGCTCGCGGTCGACATCCGCGGCGCCAAACTCAATTTGCAACTGGTCAAACCTCCGTTCGTCGAATTAAAGAAATCCCCATGAGCAACGTCCCCGCCGGTCTCCGGTACGCGAAATCCCATGAATGGCTGAAGCTTGAGAGCGACGGCACCGCGACGGTCGGCATCAGCGACTACGCGCAAAACTCGCTCGGCGACATCACCTACGTGCAGGTGCCCAAGGTCGGCGCGGCGCTCAAGGCCGGCGAGACCTTTGGCGTCGTGGAATCGGTCAAGGCCGCCAGCGATGTGTACGCGCCGGTGGCGGGCTCCGTGGTCGCGGTGAACCCCGCGCTCCAGGGCGCCCCGGAGACCGTCAACCACGCCCCCTACGAGGGCGGCTGGATGATCAAGATTAAGGTCGCGAATCCCGCCGAGGCCGCCGCCCTGCTCGACGCCGCGGCGTACGCGAAGCAGATCGCCTGAGGGCTTTGAGGCGGCGGAACTCCGGGAAGGGACGCAGTCAGCACCTCCCGATAAGGGAGCTTGTGGGAGCATGTGGGAGCGAGCTTGCTCGCGACCTTTGGAGGTTGCCGTGATTCAGTCGCGAGCAAGCTCGCTCCCACGCGGTGCAGAGAGAGGCAGGTGCAACCCCGCAGCCTCAAGCACCACGATGCGAGGCTTTCAACCAGCGGCTTTCAACCTTCAGCTGGCCGCGTCAGCGGCCCCCCGGCTCAGTTCTCGAACTTGGCCTTCTTGGCGGCCTTCTGGCGCTCGCCCTGGTTGAGGATGCGCTTGCGGAGGCGCAGGCTCTTGGGCGTGACCTCGACGAGCTCGTCGACGGCGATGTACTCGATCGCGCGCTCGAGGGAGAGCTTGGTCGCCGGCGTGAGGCCGGTGGCGACACCCTCGCCCTGCGAGCGGAAGTTGGTGAGCTTCTTTTCGCGGACCGCGTTGATGGAGATGTCCTCGTTGCGGGGATTCTCGCCGACGATCATGCCCTCGTAGACGTTCTCGCCCGGGCTGACGAAGAGCTTGCCGCGCTCCTGGCACATGACGAGGGCGTACGGCGTGGTGACGCCGGCCTCGGTGGCGATGAGCGTGCCGGTCAGGCGCGTGAGCACCTCGCCGGCGTAGGGGCCGTATTCCTTGAAGAGATGGCTGAGCACGCCGCGGCCGCTGGTGGCGTTGACGACGTCGATCTCCATGCCAATCAGGCCGCGCGTCGTGATCGTGGCCTCGATCATCGTCGTGTGCGGGAGCTTCTCCATGTTCGTGAGCAGGCCCTTGCGGTTGGCGAGATTCTGCATGATGGCGCCGACGCACTCGTCGGGCACCTCGATCCAGACAGTCTCGTACGGCTCGTGGCGGGCGCCGTCGACGATCCGCTCGATCACGGTCGGGCGGGAGACGAGGAGCTCAAAGCCCTCGCGGCGCATCGTCTCGACGAGCACGGCGACCTGCATGGCGCCGCGGGCCTTGACGTTGAAGACGCCGGCCTTGTCGGTGTCCTCGATCTTGATCGAGACGTTGGTCTTCAGCTCGCGCATCAGGCGCTCGCGCAGCTGGCGGGAGGTGACGAGCTTGCCTTCCTGGCCGACCAGCGGGC
>Ga0118677_10010106_pt1 | contig 14533 bp, 12 predicted proteins | sample AliMusrvi5mmetaG_FD_86154 | JGI IMG/M metagenome (GOLD analysis project Ga0118677, IMG submission 86154) | reverse complement strand
ATACCAGTCAATGATGGACGTGTCCGAAGGCGTGGCTGGCGGCTGATTGAGCGCCTTGAGCGTCGGCAACGGTTCGGGGCTAAGCGGTGGTTCGAGGGCGGCAGCGGGATCGGCGTTGCCCATCAGGTAGTGATTGAAGAAGGCGTACATCCGCTCGCGCATGGGCTTGGAGAAATCGTGCTCGGACTCCCATTGGGCCGATTCCACGGCGGCCTCTTGGCCGTAAAGGCGATAAATGCTTCGGATCTCAGGGAATCCCTCTTTGGGGAAGGTCCTGGTCCAATCACCAGTGAGTGACAGGAAAAGGGCCGGCCGCGGGGCAAACGTGGCACAAATTTCGGGCTCGTCCGTATCACGCAGGATGCCGGGAGCAACGTTGCAGATGCAGTGCGGGAATCCGACGGGGTTCATGATGCGACGAAAGTAGGAGACCAAGGCCACCGGCACGGCAGCTTTGATGCGGTCGTCCACTGCCATCAGATACATGGTCTGCTGCCCGCCGCCCGAGGCTCCCGTGCAGCCGATGCGTGTGCTATCGACTTCCGGCAACGTCTCCAGCAGGTCGATGGCACGCATGTTGTTGAAGGTCATCACCCCGATCGAACTGGCGCCGACCTGGAACGACTCGGGAGGAAGATGGACGGAATCGACCATCAATACCACGTAGCCCTTCTTGACCAAACCGATACAGCCGGACTGCATCACAGGATGCGTCGCCCCATTGTCCCAATGTCCGTGCGGGTTAAGAATGGCCGGGTGCTTGCCCGGGGTCTTTGGCAAATACAGCCAGCCCGAGGCATAGACCTCCGGCCAGGTCTGGAAGTAAACACGGCGAAGCAGGTAGTCCTCACGATCCAGGACGCCCCCATAGTGAACGTCCAATGCCAGGCGGTCGGGCAAAGGGTCCAGACCGATGTCCCGTAGCGTTTGCCGGCGGACGATCTCACGACGTTCCTGCCACACGTCCAGGGACTTGAGTTGAAGGTGATGCGGGGAGGACAGGCGCTCGTAGTAGCCGTCAAGCATCGCATTCACCTCGCTCAAATGCAGCGCTGAATCTGCCTGGGTCTGTGCGATGACAGCTGTGCGCTCAGTACCATTTGCCGGTGCGGCTGCCGCCCGACTCCGCACGAGCGAGAAAATGATGGCTACCCAAGCGAACGAACGATGAACTACGACCATAGTGTGTGTTCTCTGCAGCATGGCTCGCCTGCGTCTCCATTCAAGGATTTTCGAATTGCGGTACGCTCTTGGCAGACGCGCCGCTCTTCGCTACGTTCGCCGGTAAGTCGCGGGCCGCAGCATCGCTCACCCGAACCTGAACAGAGCTTGCCACGCCTCCTGACAATAGACAGCCATGACTGCACAAACTTGGACCAGCCGCCGCCGCGTGACAACGGCGCTTAATCACCAGGAACCCGACCGCGTCCCCTATGACCTGGGGGGCACGATCCTAACCGGCATTCACCACCGGGCCTATCGCCGACTGCGGAAGTACCTTGGCCTGCCGGAATTGGAGGTCGAAATCGAGGACCCCGTCCAGCAGCTCGCCCGCGTGCACGAGGATGTGAAGAGGAAACTGCAAGTGGATGTCTGGGGCGTTAATCCTTCCAAGCCGCGGGGCATTAGCGCCCTGCCCTGGAGCGAGGATGGCTACGATAAACTCGTGGACGAATGGGGCATCGAATGGTGGAAACCCCAGGACGGTGGCTTCTATTACGACATGCGGCGGCATCCGTTGGCTGAAGTTGACAACGTGCACGACCTCGCGAAATACAAGTTCCCCGACCCGTTGGACCCGGGGCGTTACGAGGGCTTGGTAGCGCGCGCCAATGAGTTGATGAACCGCAAGCAGGTCGCTTACGTGCTGGGGCGCAACGCGCCCGGCATCTTCGAGATCGCCCTCTGGATGCGTGGATTCGAGAACTTCTACTGCGACCTGGTTGCCAACCAGCCGTTCGCCGAAGCGCTGCTCGATATCATCATGGAAGTGAAGATGAAGTACTGGGCCCGGGCGCTCGAATTGCTCGGCCCCAATGTGATGATCATCTCCGAGGCCGATGACCTGGCGAGTCAGAATCGCTGCCTGGTTAGCCCGGAACTCTACCGCAAGCTCATCAAGCCCCGCCACACGAAGCTGTTCGCCTTCATCAGAAAACATGCCCAAGTGCCGGTGAAGATCTTCTACCACTCCTGCGGGGCCGTCTCGGAGCTCCTCCCGGACCTGATCGAGTCGGGCATTGATATCCTGAATCCGGTGCAGGTCAGCGCCGCCGGTATGGACAGCAAGGAGCTGAAGAAGAGATTCGGCAAGGAACTGACTTTCTACGGGGGAGGAATAGATACCCAGCGCGTACTGCCGCAGGGCACGCCCCAGGAAGTCCGCGATGAAGTGAAGCGCCGCATTGACGACCTCGCCCCCGGCGGCGGGTTTATCTTTAACACCGTCCACAACATCCAGGCCGATGTGCCGCCTGAGAACATCATGGCGATGTGGGAAGCGCTGAAGGAGTATGGGGTTTATGGCGGGGATAAGGGTTAAATGAGTTACATAGGTTACATGGGTTACATGAATTACATGAGTTGTTTGGGTTGCATCAGTGGCAATAAAGCTGTGGGGCAGCCCAAGACTGAGGATTGAGAATGGAAGATACAAGATGGCGACAGCGGCTGCCAATTGCGCTGAGTTTCTACATTCTGCTGGGTGCAGTTACGCACGCAGTGGCCATAACCAACGACCCGTGGACCATTGACTTCAAGTATGCCCCTCCGTCGTGGCAGACGGCCATATGCCTGCCGGACGATTGGCAAAAGACGCTGGTCGGCAAAGATGGGAGCCTGCTTTACGACTACCCGGGCAGCCACGCTGGGTTCGGCACGAGAATTACTTTTGGGCTGCCGGGCGATACCCACTGGCTAAAGCAAGAACTAGCGTCGCCCCGCGTGCCGATTGTCTTCACGACACACCGCAATGGCGACGTGGAGATGGTGCAAGAGACGTTTGCGATTGCGCCGCCGCTGGCTTCGCCGAGGCGGAAAGCGGAGCTTGTCCTTGAGCGCGTGGATTCACCGGGTGGCCAAGCCGGATGGGCAACCCCACCCGCCGGAACCGACCCGGCCTTTGGCAACGTGGCAATCGGTTGGGGCCACGCGGTGCAATATCGTTTCAAGGCCAGAAAGGCGCAGCGCTACACCGTCGTCTTCGGCCTCTGCGAAGGCTACCACTCCAAACCCGGCCAGCGCATTCTCATGCTCCAGGTTGAAGGCAAGACTCTTAGCACGGTGGATCTGGTTGCCGAGAAGGGACGCAACCAGCCAGAAGTGTATTCCTTCCCCGCCCGCGACGAGAACGGCGATGGCTGGATTGACCTCGCTGTGGCGACATCGGAGAACTCGCCCGATAAGAATGCGATCCTGAACTCGCTCTGGGTCTTCAGCGGAGAAGTTGCGCCGTCAAAGCCAGAGCTGCTTGCCGGCGGCGGCGCGCAGTCGCCGCTCGCGCATGTTGACTGCGGCGCCGATCCGGCCCTGAATCAGACGCCGCGCCACGACCTGGCGCTCATCCGGCTGCGCAATACCGGGGCCAGCCAAGTCCATATCGCCCCCACTCTCACGATCGAGAGCGCCTTCCCCGTTACCCTGGATGCTGTCCGCCGCCGTGTGCAAATAGGGGGGGCCACCAGCCTCGCCTGCTCCTGCGCCATTGCCGGCATGGAAGAAGGCTCTGGCCGGGTGGTGTTGCGCTTTCCAGAAGCCTTGGTCCCACCTCACGGTGAACACGTTCTCTGCGTCGTCGTCACCCGCGGCCGGGATGCAGGCAATCTGTCGGTTGATGTCCCACGAGCCGAATCGCTGCGTCGCAAAGCCGAACGGTTTTGGCAGACGGCACCTCTACCCTACGACCGGATCGAAGTTCCTGACCCTGGCGTACAAGCGCTGGTGGACTCTTCGATCCGCAATATTTACCAGGCGCGCGAGATCAAGAAGGGGCTGCCAGCGTTCCAGGTCGGTCCTACCTGCTATCGCGGCCTGTGGGTGGTGGACGGCTCGTTCCTGCTCGAAGCGGTGACCTATCTGGGCCGCGCGGACGAGACGCGCAATGGGGTGAAGTATCTGATGAGTTTCCAGCGTGACGACGGCAGCTTCATGCTGATGGACGCGCATTGGAAAGAGACTGGCATCGCTCTGTGGGCCATCACGCGGCATGCGCGCTTGACGGGTGACAGGAATTGGCTGCTGGGGCTCTGGCCCAATGTCGAACGCGGTTTCGCTTCCATTCGCAAGATGCGGGGGATGCCGGCCGCCGACGCGCCGAACGCGCGGCTCGTTCCGGATGGCTTCAGCGACGGCGGATTGGCGGACAAGGTGCCCGAATACACGAACATCTACTGGACAATGGCCGGCCTCCGGGCCGCTATTGACGCTGCCCGCTGGCTCGGCAAGTCGGATGAGGCGGATGAATGGCAGCGGGAATATGATGACTTTGTCCAGACCTTCCGCCGCGCCGCCGAGCGCGATACACGCACTGACGCGCACGGGAATCACTATTTGCCCATCCGGATGCGATTCGACGAGAAGATCTCGCCGCAGAAAGCGCAATGGGCTTTTCTGCACTCGCTCTTTCCCGGAAAAGTCTTCTCCGCTGAGGACCCATTGGTGAAGGGCAACATGGAAATGTTGAAGGCCGTCGAGAAAGAGGGCCTGGTGCAGGACACCGGCTGGTTGAAAGACGGTATCTGGACTTACTTCGGGTCCTTCTACGGTCACGCCTGGCTCTGGCTCGGCGAGGGCGACAAAGCGGCGCGCACGCTCTACGCCTTTGGCAACCACGCTTCGCCGCTGCTAGCGTGGCGTGAGGAGCAAATGCTAGTAGGTCAAGGGGACCAAGTGGTCGGCGATATGCCGCATAACTGGGCCAGCGCGGAATTCATCCGGCTGGTGCGGCATTCTCTGGCCCTGGAGCGCGGTAACGAATTGCATCTGTTCGAGGCCATGCCCGCCAAATGGGCACGGCCTGGAGCGGTCACCAGGCTCCGGGACATTGCCACTGAGTTTGGTCCGGTCTCGCTTGAGTTCCGCGTGGCCAAGGACGGCACCAGCGGGGTTTTTAAGCTAACCCCGCCACAACGCACACCACGCGCCCGCATCGTCCTGCACCTGGACAACTGGTCGGGCCAAACTGGCACGTTGGACTTGCCGGTGCGAGGGCGAAGCCGAACTGAAATCAAAATGCACAACCGCCCAACTCCTTAGCCGGGCTGGGAATTCAAATCAGCGCGTCATAGGGGGGCGAGGACGGGACTTGGCGGGGTGCTCCGCGTCAGTTTGGTGGCGGTTGCTGGTGCGGGGTCGGATGGAGCGAGCCTGCTGAAACACCGGGCTATCCAGGCGGTTTGAAGGTTTTCCCGTCTTCAACTCCTCGGTCAGGTCCGCCACGGAATTGAGGACCCGCGTGGGTTGATAAACGTAATCGGCGAGGTCATCAAGGGTGGTCGATCCGCTCAGCACCAGGTAAGATTGGAGGCCAGCTTCGATCGCGCCCCGGATATCCGTTTCCATCGTATCGCCAATGACGACGACATTCTCAGGCCGGGTCCCGCCCACCATGTCAGCGAACCGGCGCAAGGCGCGGTGGAACATGAAACCGTTGGGTTTGCCAAGATAGTATGCCCTTCGGCCGGTGCTAGCTTTGGGCCAACGGTGGTCCGCCGCGGGCGTCGGCGACGGGAGTGCCGCACCGGCCCGCTGCCGGCCTAGCTGAGGCCAGGTCCAAGCCTGGGCCTGGCCAAGAGGTAGGCAACCACTAGGCAACCACTCCGATGTGGATCGGATCCACATCGGAGTGGTTGCCTACCCGTTGGCTACTGGTTGGCCAGTAATACGCCTGGAGGGGGCCTGGGAGCGGGATGAAAGTGCGGCCGGGGCGAGTAAAGCCACTCTACCGCAAGCCACGACGCATTCTGTGACGCCAATTAGTCCCCATTGTTCACGGGAACACCCGCATTTCCCAGGGCGAATAGCCAAACGGGGTGGCCCGCTTCGTACCGTAGAAGCGAACCCAGCGAGCGGAAGTCGGTGAGAATTTGATGTCCTCCGTTCCACCTCCGCCGTTGGTTGTGGTATAAACGTCCGTCCAAGTAGTGCCATCCAGAGAGACCTGAATGGCATAGCTTTGGGCGCACGCGGCTTCCCAGTCCAAAACCACCCGCGAGATTCTCAACGGTGCCCCAAGATCAACGGCCAGCCATTGAGGATCGCTGAACTCGGATGACCAGCGGGTGTCGGGGAACCCGTCCACGGCGTTCTCAGGGCGATAGTCGGTGCCGGGTTCGACATAAGTGGAGGAAGCTTTAACCGGCTTGCCGCGGGCAATCCCATCCTCCTGGTTGTTCTCTGCCGCGCCCACTTTGAGGTCGCGCAGGCTGCGCACCGGCTTCATCCCACTTCGGAGCAGGGCCGCCTCGAGTTGATAATTGCCAGGCTCACTTGGCAGAATGAACATGAACTTCATTTTCGTTTGCCCGAGCGGAGCTACCCTGCAAGGTTCGTTTTGATTTACGATCACTTTGTGGCCTTGCAGGAGGCGAAACCGGACTTTGCCATGCCAATCCTCATAGAGATCGTTGCTGATGACCACGGGCACATCCACTACTTTGCCCGCTGGCAGTTGTGCTCGCCATTCATCGATCATCAACCCCACCGGAGCAAAAGCATCCGTCATGTACTGCTTGAACTCGGGTTCAAACCGCAGCTTCTCGATGTCAATGAAGTTGTCGCAAGTCTGGCCGTTGGTGCGTGAGTAGCCGAGGCCGCAAAAATGGAGCACGCCCGCACAAGCGCGATGCGCCCGCCAAAACTCCGTGATTGCCGCGTTGTAACGGGCGTTCAAGTGCCAGCGTTGGGCTGGAGTGGCATTCGTGCCCAGCAGTTTATCATACGCCTTGCTCGTGAGCGTCGTCGGAGAACCGTCGCGATTCAGCCACAGCCAGTCGTATTCGTTGATGATGATGGGATTCTTCGTCTTGTTCGGAATGGCGTTGCCCTGCGGCACCCCGGAGACGCGGGACACTCCGGAGAGCTTGAAATTGGGATTGCTGAACAGGTAAGGATGCGACTCGAAACTGTCGCCTGGCGACTGCGGCTGGCCGTAACCGTTGTCCCAGGGGCGGTTCGAAAGATCCAGGCCACGCACGGCCCGAAGCGCCTTGCCGGTTTCGGCCGTGCTCGTCTCGTTTTGCGCGTCCCAGATGACTACGCAGGGATGGTTCCAGCGCTCCTGCATCCATTCGGTGTACTCCTGGATCAACTGCGTGCTGGTCAATTCAGCCGGCCAGCCTTTGGCCCCGCCGCCCCAAATGGGGAACTCGTCCTGTATCAGGATACCTTCCTCGTCCGCGATGCGATACCAGAACTCCGGCGGGAAGCCGATGCAGTAGCGCAGCGCGTTCCAGTGCATACCCTTAAACGCCCGATGCAGGCGCCTCACCCAATCCTCCCGCCAGGGATGGTCAGCACACTGCGGGTCTTCAAAGAAGCGGTAAAGCGTCACGTTGCTGCCGCGCAGGAAGTAGGGGCGCCCGTTCAGCATCGCACGACCGGTTTCATGGTCCAAATGAAACTCCCTCATGCCGAAACGGGTGCGCAGAGTGTCCACCCCGGTGCTGGCTTCCAACTCGTACAGGAATGGGTCCTCGGGCGACCACAATCGGCAATGGCGGATGGGAATTCGCGCCATTAAGATCTGCCCGTCGTTGCTGTCGAGAGTTACCTGGTCAGAGTCGCCCTCGCCGACCAGCTTGTGAGAGCGCGCCTCGCGTATCTTGAAGTGCAGGCGCGTGCTGCTCTTCGGGCCGGCGTTCCGCACGACGGCTTCCACGCGAACAGTCTGGCTGGCAATCTCGGGCGCTACCTGTACGCGGACAATGTTCGGCGTCCCCGACAGGATCAACTCGACCGAATCAAAAAGTCCCGGGATGTATCGTACCTTTTCGTAGTCCCAACCTGACGCGACGGTTGGCGGCAGCGCCTCACGAGTGGCCCCGACACGGATGATCAGCTCGTTTTCAGCCCCGTTGCCGCGCAAAGCAGGCCGCGCATCAAAATAGCAGGGCGTGAAGCTGGGCAGGTGCTCGCCCAATAGAACGCCATTCAGGACGACGTGCGAACTATAAGCCGCCTTGCTCAGCTTCAGCATGGCGATGGCGGGCACCTCGCCTTTGACCCGGAACGTGCGTCGGTACCAGAACGCCTCGCGCTTCAGGCTGACCTGTCCGACCTCCGCGAACGGAGGCCGCGCCTCATCGACGAGACCAGGCACAGGCACGCGGTGCTCGAACTTGGCTGGTGCTGAGCCCATGTTTCCCTCGGCGATCTGCCACTCACCATCCAATGAAACGACAGTTCGGCCTCCTAGCGCGTGATTCGGGCATATGCAAAGCGCCCAGCAGGTCAGGAGTCCGGAGGCACAGGTTATTCTGAGGCGATGCGGGCTATTCATAAACAGGAAGCTAGTTGACCTCAAGTGGCCGGCGTTGGCGAGCCACATTTCTCCCAACGCTTACTCTCCCGCCTCGAAGAACGCTTCTAACTTCACTGCCTCAGCTTCCGGTACCAGTACTTCTCCATATAGATCTCGAAGCAGGGAAAGCCGGCCGCTGTGGTTCAGCGACGTAATCGGAGAGGTGTCGCTGACGACAATCACCTCGACCTCAACGCGGCGAGCGTGCGCAGATCAGCACGGAAGTCCTCCACATCGTAATGGATGGGAATCCCGCGTTGGCCAAGCTCGCGTTGGAGGTCCGACTGCGTCAACCGCGCAATCTCGGCCGCCCGGCCAAGTGTTACCCGGCGTTCCGTGAACAGGCCAATGGCCAAGTCAAGCAGCGCCTGGCTCTCGGTCAATCCCAGCCCGTGCAGAGCGTCATCTTTAAGGTCAATCAACGCCAGAGGTGGATAGTTCTTAGAAGGCACAGAGGCAAGAGCAATGGCGGTTCCACCCTCCAGTTACACTCACTGCCCCGGTTCTTGTCCACCCGCAACAGCGGGCGGGAGTTTCAAATCGAACATCTTGGCCAAAACCGACTTGGCTTCTTTCAGATTCTCGGCCGGGAACGGCCCCAGCCGTCGTTGAATGCGATGGCGCTCGACGGAGCCGATCCCTGACAGATTCACCACGCAGACTTGAGCCAGCCATGGCGGTTTAGCAAAAGCAACCTCGTTCTCGCCTCCACGGATTTCTTGAGTTAATGGCGCAACGATTGAAACAGTGCGTTCCCGGTCGGGCCGGGAGCACAGAACCAGGCAAGGCCGCACTTTGGCAACCATGCCCAGGTCAACTAAGACGATGTCTCCGTTACTCGGGGAGGTTTTCATAAACCACTTCTGGAGCCGGACCGAGGTTATCCCAGACTTCCTGCAGAGCCTCGTAGTTCTCCGGAACAGGCGGAAGCGCTGGAAGGCCGTATGTGATCAGATCACGAAACAAATCCGCCAATGTCTTCTTCCGCTTTGCCGCCTCGTGCTTTAGCGCGGCATACTCATCTTCAGAGAACCTAACCGGGTAGCTGATGGTCTTCACGCATACAGTCTGTATTCACTAGTGCCCCGTTGCAAGCCGTTTTGCTCCGTGCAGCCGAGAGAATCTGACTGACGAGGGTTCACCGAATTGGGGAGGCCTGCAAAGCCATTGACGTTCCCTGCCCTGCCTGAGAAAGTGCGGCCCATGCCAGTTGCCGCAACGCCTGCCACCAGACCGTCCGCCACGGTGTGCACAAACCTCTCCTACCTCGTTCCCATCTGCCTCGTCGCCACGCTCGGCGGCCTGCTCTTTGGCTACGACACCGGTGTTATTTCCGGAGCCATCGAGTTCCTGACGGCCCGATTCCATCTCACGGTGGGAATGAAAGGCTGGGCGTCGGGTTGCGTGCTGATCGGCTGCGCGACGGGCGTTTTGCTTGTCGGACCTATCTCAGACCGGTTCGGGCGAAAGAAGGCGCTGGTTCTTGCGGCAGCGCTCTTTCTGACTTCGGCCATCGGCACAGCTCTCGCAAGCGACATCTGGACTTTCATCTTGTTCCGCTGGCTGGGCGGCATCGGCATCGGCATCGCCTCCATGTCCACTCCCATGTATATCGCCGAAATCGCCCCAGCCCACCTGCGCGGACGCCTGGTATCGGTCAATCAGATCGCAATCGTTGGCGGCATTCTGCTCGTCTATTTCGTCAATTACTTCATCGCCCGCTACGGGGACCAGGCCTGGAACGAGACGGTCGGCTGGCGCTGGATGTTCGCCAGCGGGGCCCTGCCCTCCATCGCCTTCGCGTTGCTGCTGCTGGGGATTCCGGAAAGCCCGCGTTGGCTCGTCGAGATGGGCCGTGCTGAGCAGGCCAAGACCATCCTCACAAAAGTGGCGGGGGAGGATTTCGCCCGCACCGAGCTTGCGAGCATCCGCGCCGCGCTGTCCACGGAACGGGGTAACTGGGCCCAGCTATTCTCCCGCAATCTGCGGCTTCCGCTGGTAGTAGGCATCCTCTTGGCCATCCTCCAGCAGGTCACAGGCATCAACGTCTTCCTCTACTTTGGCACGACCATCTTCAAGAACATGAGCGCCTCGACCGGCGTGGACGCCGGGATGCTGCAACAGATCATCATTGGCGGCGCCAGCGCCTTGTCCACGGTTGTGGCCATCGCCAGCGTTGACAAGTGGGGACGCAGGCCACTCATGCTGCTCGGGGCCACCGGCATGGGCCTGGGCCTGCTAGCAATGGGCCTCATGGCCCACAACATCGCGGACCCAAGCACCGTGAGCGGCTGGATGCTCCTCTTCATAATCATCTACGTGGTCTGCTTCGGGCTCTCGGTTGGGCCGGTCACCTGGGTCATACTCTCTGAAATTTATCCCACTGCCGTTCGCGGGCGGGCCCTGGGCCTGGCCACGTTCTTCCTCTGGATGGCGGACTACGCCGTCACACAGACGTTCCCGATGATGGACGCAAAGGGCTCGTGGCTCGTGCAGCGCTTCAACCACGCCTTCCCATTCTACATCTACGCGGCTTTCTGCTTCGTGCTGATCTATGTAGTCTGGGCCCTGGTCCCTGAAACTAAAGGCCGGTCGCTCGAGGAAATCGAGCGAAGCTGGGCCGTAGATAAAACCAAATCCACAATTCTCCGTTGACTTGAATCAGCGCGCCCGCCTAGTCTGACGCTTAACGTTCGCAAATGCTACCAAAAGGACACCTATGCCGGATCTGAAAGAACTCTATGAAGCAGTGGTAAGTGGTAACGCCAAAGCCACTCAGGCGATCACCCAACAAGCCTTGGCCGACGGAGTTGACCCGCTCAAACTGGTCAATGAATACATGGTCCCCGCCATGGATGAAGTGGGTCGGCGATTCGAGGCCAATGAGTATTTCGTGCCCGAGCTGCTGATTTCTGCACGGGCTATGAAGGCCTCCCTCGAACTCATCCGCCCGATCCTCACCGCCCGCGGCGACAAACCGGTCGGCCGCGTCGCCATCGGCACTGTCAAGGGCGACTTGCACGACATCGGCAAGAACCTCGTCGGTTCCCTGCTTGAAGGCGGCGGCTTCGAGGTCATTGACCTCGGTGTTAACGTTTCGCCGGAGAAGTTCATCGCCACCGTCAATGAGAAGCAGGCCAACATCATCGCGATGTCCGCCCTGCTCACAACGACCATGCCCTCCATGAAGACTACGATCGACGCCCTCAAACAGGCGGGGGTGCGTGAGAAGGTGAAGGTCCTGATCGGCGGAGCGCCCATCACCCAGAAATACGCGGATGAAATCGGCGCGGACGGCTACAGCGAAAACGCTGTGGGTGCCGTCGCCCTGGCAAAGAAGGCCGTCGCAGGAACATAGCCTTCTGGCCGATCTGGTGCGAACGTCACGGGCCTTAATGGTGGCACAAGGCCACAGTCTATGACCAGTCGAGAAAGAGTCCTCGCCCATCTAGAGGGCCGCCCGGTGGACCGGCTGCCCCTGATGCCGATCACCATGATGTTCGCCTGCGCGCAGATCGGAGCGCGCTACCGCGATTACTGCACCGATTACCGCGTTCTGGTCGAGGCTCAGATTCGTACGGCGGAGGCCTTCGGCTTCGATTACGTCAACACCATGTCCGACCCCGCCCGTGAGGCAGCGGATTGTGGCGCAGTGGTTGAGTATTTCGACAACCAACCCGTCGCCATCGTCGAAGACCAGGCCCTGCTGGCGGACAAGACGAAGCTGGCCTCCCTCAAAATCCCCGACCCGCTTTCCGGCGGCCGCATGCACAACGCCCTCAAGGCGCTTGCGCTCCAAAAAGAACGTGTCGGCAAAGACAAGATCGTCGAAGGCTGGATCGAAGGACCGATAGCGGAAGGAGCGGACCTTCGCGGCATCAACACGCTGATGATGGATTTCTTCGACGACCCTGCCTTCGTTCGGGACCTATTCGCGTTCGTGATCGAGCTGGAGTTGCGCTTCGCCCGCGAGCAGTTGAATGTCGGCGCGGATATCATCGGGGTCGGCGACGCCGCCGCCTCGCTGGTCGGCCCCGAGATCTACAACGAGTTTGTCTGGCCTTACGAGAAGCAGCTCGTGGACGGGGTTCGCGCACTCGGCGGGAAAGTACGCCTGCATATCTGCGGGAACACGCGGCGCATCCTCGAAGGCATGGGCAAGCTCGGGTGCGAGATCGTGGACCTGGACTCCATGGCGCCCCTGCCCGAAGCACGACAGCAGATGGGCTCCGATACGGTCTTGCTTGGCAACCTCAACCCAGTAGCGGTGCTCCGCAATGGCGACCCGGCGAGAGTTACCGCGGCCATAGCCGAATGCCACCGCGATGCCGGCGCGCGTTTCATCGTCGGAGCCGGCTGCGAAGTGCCGCGCGATACGCCACCAGACAACCTGAATGCCTTATGTTCCTACGCCCATACCCACAAGCCGTAAACCTGAGCCCGGTTGACGGTTCTGATCTGAAGGCTTCAAGACTACTACCCCTCAAACAGGATTATTCCATGGCTAACCAGCGACCCTTTCGGGCTTCGGATTTCGGCCTTCTTTCGGCCTTCGGGCTTCGGGCTTCGGATTTCTCCCGCCGCCCAATCGCCCGCTTGAAACCTCAAGGCATCCACTTTGCAGCCTTGGCTTTCTTCATCGTTTGCTTCACCCACTGGCAGGCGCGCGCGTCCTCACCCCCTCCGGGAGATTATCTTTCCCCCGCGGCGCTTGTCGCCGCGCCAGACGGCAATCGGCTTTTCATCGCCTGTGCCACTGCGAACCAGGTTCTGGTCTTTGATCCGGCGGGCAGCCGTGTCATTAATGGTATCCCTGTCCCCTACCCACCCTCGGGCTTGACGCTCTCTCCCGACGGAGCCCGGCTCTACGTAACTTGCACCGCGCCCCAGAGCAGCATTCGTGTGATCGAGGTCAGTTCGGGCAAGACGCTTGCCACCATTCACGCTGGCCACACCGCGATGGCCCCCGTCATCAGCCCTGACGGGAAGACCTTGTTCGTCTGCAACCGATTTAACAACGATGTCAGCGTCATTGATGCGAACACCGCAAAGCTACAATGCCGCGTCCCGGTTCAGCGCGAACCCGTGGCCGCGGACATCACGCGGGACGGAAAGTTCCTGCTGGTGGCGAACCTTCTGCACGGCGGCTGCGCTGCCGATGGTTGGTAATTTCATGCGTAAGGCCTGATTACCGAAAGTCGGCACATTAAAATGCGCGCGCTGGATACGTTCATCCCAAGGCAGCGCTAAAGCGCCGATACCGCCGCCAAAGCTGATGCCCATATAACCGATGTGGCCGCTAAGGTGCGGATATAGCTGCAGTAATACCGACACCCCCTGCCAAAGATCTTCGACACAACCGCCGAGGATATAATGCCAAGGGTCATCTATACCGTTTAAAACGTGCAGACTTGGATTATCGGAAACAAAATCCTGCCGACTGCGCCCCAAACCGCGAAAACAGGGGAATAAGAAAGCTGTTTCGGGGATACGTAGATGATAGTCCGGCTGATCGCGACCGCCATAGCCATGTCCAACGACAATGCCCTGCTTTATGGTTTGGTTTTCCGGAACCAGCAACCAGCCGTTGATAATCACTTCGGCATCGGCCCGGTAACTGAGGTCATAGACCAGAAAACCGGCATAACGCCCGCAGGCGGTCAAGGTAAAATCAGGAGTGTAAGTCAGGCATTGCTGGTAACGTTGTTGCCAGAAGTTGGCAAAATCGTCCGGCTCGTTGGGGGCTGGTACAGCCAATAAGTCCTGTAGAGTAAATCCATAACAGGGGTCGAAAGGATAGTTATGGTCAAAACGTAACACTAGGCTGTCTGGATGATTTAGCTGCTGCGCAAATTAGTTGGGGTGGGTGTGCGGAGGCAAACCCAATCTGCAAATCGAAACTAGAACCTGACTGGTTGGTGTCAGATATGAGGCGGGATGACCCGCCTCAACAGTTATACCGGCTGAATACAAAACAACCGGATTTTAATCCACTATTTTAAATTTCTCGCGTGA
>Ga0118677_10010105_pt1 | contig 14533 bp, 11 predicted proteins | sample AliMusrvi5mmetaG_FD_86154 | JGI IMG/M metagenome (GOLD analysis project Ga0118677, IMG submission 86154) | reverse complement strand
GTATCATTGTATGTAGCTCAACAATGTGATTACTGATTAAACTACCTGCAACTATATTAATCTGGCCGTCTGATTTTTGGGTTGATATTGTAATTCGCTTATCTTCGGGAGTATAAACAGAAGCACTTTTAACAAATGCCGAAATTGTATTAGTAGTTTCAATAAAGAGCTCGCCGATTTTGACGGGTTTGACCGGTTTGCTTTTTGAACACCCAAACAATGATGTTGCAAAGATTAAAATCATTGCCGTTTTTTTAAGGTTCGGTAACATTAATACCCTCCTAAAAAAATATTTGATAGTGAAGACACCTTTATATGTTGCGCTGCTTCGATAGTTATCAAGATTGCGCCCCGATGGCGATGCTGATTGCCTTGCCTGGACAGGAGATGTTACAGACGCCTCACCCAGTGCAGTAGAGGCTGCCCTAATGGAGCCACCTTTTGGCGGACCTTTATCGTGTCGAACTGGAGGCAAAGACGCCGTTGGAGCACATACGGGAACATATGGCGCACAGGCTGCATCGTTCCCGGTCGATGGCAACTTCGTTGAGCTACACCAGTTCCGGGTGGATAGACTGTATAAAAGCTGTTCGCTTCAATCTTTTGTTTCGAGTCGTTGCCGAAACTTCGTGCGTAAGGAAGTCACTGTGAGCAGCATGTTTTTGAAAGTCTGGGCTCGGAATATATTCCCCCTTGGGAATTTATTAGATCCGCATCTAACTGCGAAACAACTACAGATGCCCCGCTGCTTACGGCGGAGTGATGCATGTGTTGCGCGTTTATGAAGCTTAGGCCGTATGGCAACTTATGTCACTTGGCTGACGACTGCCACGTACCTGTAAATCAATTGCCTGAATAACTGTTTCGATCGTATGCCCCCGCCATGTTTTGCGGATTACATGATCTTTTCTTGGCTAAACGAAAGCACCAGGAATTCAACCTTGTTATTTACGCTCCGATGTTTCTGGCCGACAATGAGCTGTAATTCTTTCTTTATGGCTGGATCAAGCCTCAAGCTTAATTCTGGTGTTTTTGACTGTCAGTGGTGTTGTACCCACTCTTGCTCGTCTCCACTACAAAGCGGCAGAGCACGCATAATTAACGGTATGTTCGTCAACTGCTATTAAAGTGCTTCCGCCGGCTGGAGGATGGCGAAAGCATTTTGATCCGTATCGATCAATAATCCGTGATTCTTGCTGAGCCTAATGAGTCGATTTGATAGTTTACATTGTTCCTTCGCGTACGCCGCAGCGCGCTGGAGAAATTTCCACAGCTGTAGTCTCAACCGTACTGCCACTCTTAGCCGCCTGTTTGCGGATCCATTGGTGCAAAACGGACAGCGCCGCAACCTCGCGTTGATTATGGGTGAACTCTGCCAGTTCATCCGGCATACCGGTAAATACAGCCTTCTGCCGGATGTCCATCGTGTCCACTCTGATCAGGCTGTATCTATAAGCAATCTTCTTCGCCTCGGTGCGGTAGAACTCAAGCCGGCGGCGCCGTACCTTGTCGCAGAGGTGATGGTATTCCTCGGAAAGGATCTTATTCCTTTTCCGCATTACATCTGCCTCTGCAAGTGCCTGCGGTTCAAAGTCGGGGCACTCGGTGCGCCATTTGATCACCAGTCTGGCGAATTTTTCCGGTTGCAGACGTTTGTCACGGCGAAGCGCTGCCACCTCTCCCTTCAGAGCCTCAGGTGGTGTTGCCATCTTCTCCAGCAGCCATGCATGGTTCGCGCTGGCCACTGCTGTGATTCGATCCTGCAAGGTTTTGCAATAGGCCAGCTTGTCGATGATCACCTGGGGCAGTATAATGTGCTGAGCCCCGGCGCCATCATTGATGGTGGCCATCTGCAGGCCGCCGGCAACCTGCTGCCAGCCAAAATTGATCCGGCATGAACGGGCACTGGGACGTGCCACAACTTTGCTGTTTTCGTTCGTATAGGTGAAGGTTACCGACCACCGGAAGTCGGTCCCCACCTTCCGCCTGTTCACGGTCAGGGTCTTGAGGGTGACTTCCACTGGCAGCGGGCGGTGCAGGATGATCGGGAAGTCGAGAGTCCGGCGACTCTTGGTGCCGGCTTCGTTCTCTCCGGTATATACCGTGATCGCAAGAATGCCGTACTCGCGCTTATCCCGCCTCGAACCGGCAGACTGTAGCTGCGGGGCAGGAGTGTTGCTCCCAATCACCTCGGTAAATTCTGTGCTGGTGATTTTCCGGATCTGGGCGACATTATTCTTGCCAGACAATAGGTCTTCGGTGCTCATGCCCCTGAATATCTGGCAGGTGAACCGACCGGATCCGTCGAAGTTTTGGAATCGCAGTTTGCCACCTTCCTTGATAGCCCTGCTTCTCGCTGTGTTGTAGCTCTTAATGACGGCGTTGTAGTTGCCCCACCAAAGGCCGGATGCTTTATATGCCTGTTTGACCTCTTCCATTCGATCGGCTTCCAGAGCAATAGTCAACTCCTTGACGCGTCCCTTGGCTGCGGTGCGGATCTCCTTTGCACTGATGGCAATCTTTTTCAGTTCGGCTCTGGACGCCTTTATGGCATTGTCCAAGGGTGATGTATGGAGGCTGCTTTTCTTGCAATGCAGCATACCAAGCTGCCGGCGCTGGGTACCCATCTCAAAGATCCGAGCCATTTCTGCCTCAATGGCGGTCTGGATGCTGGCAACCTCTTTGTCGCTGTTTACGATCGCCCGGTATCTGTGGCGATATTCCAGATCAATCTCCACCAAGCGGTTCCAGAATTTCTTCTGCAGGTAGAGGTGTTCGAAACAGTCAACGTCCCAGTTGATGGGGTCAAGCAAGCCATAGCGGCGAACAACTACGGACATAGTGTGACCATGTGAATAGGTAGCTCTAATATGGCTGGGCATGGCTTGGCTGATTATTGCTCGATAAGTCCAGTTAACATTTGACAGTCGGTTTCAATAAAGCCGTTGGTTAATTTTGCCACAGCTTTAAAGAAGTTGGTTTCCGTTATTTCTACAATATCGTCACATACCGCAGGCACCCATTTCAGGATATGATTGTTAAGGAAATCCACCTGAAGCTTCAACCGGGGTAGTGCAGCAGTAATGCCGGAGTCTAAATCATCAATGCTCTTTTGGGACATCTGCGACATAAAATGGAATTCCGCCGTGATGTGGTCGTCTGGCTCATGAAAATCCTTGTTTTTACCGATTCCTTCGCTGTAGTAGATTTCCAGCACCTCGTCCCTTTGATCCTGCATGCTGATCCGGTTGGGCGACAAATAGACCGATTCCTGCGGAACTACGCTTTTCAGTTTGGTCGCGTAACTGGTGCTGAGGAAGATACGGGCAAACTGCATTTTCAGAATACCCAGCTCGGCATCGCTGGTGGCCTCTACATAGTCAATCCCCTGGAGCAGGTGTTCGTTACCGAGAGCGCCCTGTAGCTCCTTGAAGATCGGCATAAACGTGCGTAATTCAGCTATATACTCTGCATCCGCCTCTTTGTAGAAGGCGTATCCCAGCAGGGAGTATATCTTCTTCCGTACCGCCAGGTATTTTTGCAATTCTTTTACTTCGTGCAACTCATTCATCGTCTGTACCTCGTGAGGGTGGAGGGGCTTGCGCCCCTCCGAGCAGTAACTTAAGCTGTTTTAGCTGTCTTCGCTTTAAAAATGATGTTGGGTCCGGTGCTTGAGGCCGTGAATTCCGGCAACGCTGTTGACGCACTGGGATACTGGGCGATCAGCTCGTTCATCGGCCCGGCATCCAGTGCCCGGTTCCAGCAGGCGGCAACACAGGCAGGCTTGAGTCCTTCATTGATCCGCTCATAGCACAACGTGCATTTGGTCATTTTGGGCCTATTCGGATCATTCTGGGCATAGGTGGCATAATTGTCGACATAGAATTGTGGCGTGCTCCAGGGACATGCGGATTTACATCTGCCGCAGGAGATGCATTCTGCATTGTTCCAGAGCACAATGCCAGTTGTGGCATCTTTGAAAGGTACCCCCATCGGGCAGGCATCGACGCAGGCCGGCTTGTCGCAGTGATTGCAGCCCATGGAAAGATGACGTACATCCACCGTGCTCTTGAAGGTATGGTCGAAAGATTCCGTGATGTTACCGGTTTCGCTCCGGTCAACCTTACGCCACATTTCCTTCATGTAATATTTTCTGTACTCTTTATAGTTGTTGGTGCCACTCACAGGATCAATGTAATTCGATCCGGCATCAGTAGCGTGAAGGCTCACCTGGTACTTTTCCAGCGTCAACTGATTGATCTTGGCGTCGCCGCGTTTCGTTTCATTCCACTGTTTGCACGCCACAATACACGTCTTGCATCCTACGCATCTATCCTGATTAAAGTAAAATCCCCATTTACTCATTTGTATGCTCCTTCATTAATTAGGTTTTGTAAGGCTTACCTCAACATAACCACCATGCGCACTCACCGCCTGGCCGGTATATTGTTCGGTACCGCCAAAATCGTATGTCAGCACATTTTCCGCACCGCCAACATCCACTGGCATAGTGACTGCCTCAAAATCATACTCGCCGGTTGTGCTGTTATACTTAGTTTGCTGCCACACCGTTACCGTTTCCGTTGGATGTGCGCGGTACCAGGCGCCGTGCTCAATGCTGATGACGCCTGGCACGACACTGTTCGTAACCATCGCCGGAATTTTCGTGCAGCCCCTGTCGTTGTACGCATAAACCATGTCACCATCCTTGATCCGCCGCTTACCGGCATCAATGGGGTTGATCTTTACATTCTGCTCGAACTGGTCTTTGATGATTGCCACGTTATCGAACACGGTATGGGCACGGTGCCGGGCCTTATTGGTAAGATACTGCAACGTATAGCTACGCCCGCTCTGTGGAGATGTGTGGCCGGTGAACGTGCCGGTCAGCGGGTTGCCATTGTCAAAGAACGTTTCGTATCCTTCATGGAGCGGCTGATATTGTGCCGTAGCATTTCTGAAACCATCCTTGCCGCCGGGCACATTTGGGTTAGAGGTGGCGGGTCTGACGACACCCCACCGAGGAGAATAAAGATTGAGCTTACCAGTTGTGGTCTCGAACTTCCCGAAGATGCCGTTGGGATAGACGCCGAACGCAGGGAGGTAAGTACCCTTGGGGATGGACCGCTCAACAACACCTAGTTTCGTGAATTCTTCAAACGAGGGATTGGCAGCAGCTTTAGGGTCAACCATTGCACGGTATAAACCACTAACATCTTTAAATAAGTAGTTACCCCCGGGCGCAGGCTCGGCGCTGAATTGGCTTATCAAGCGTCCCTTGACTGTTATCCAATTCATACGACCCTTTCCGGGGGATGGCGAAGCTGAGTGTCCAGGGAGTCACGGAAGAAGTAGTAGTTGTTGTCGCCGCCGATCTTGTTTTTGTCGCCGTTCAAGTCCTGGGCGAATCTGGCAAAGGCGGACAGACGTAATGTGCCGCCACCAAGTTTGATCGGGTCGGTGTTGACACGAAGGTACTGGTAAAAGTCCTGGTCGTTGGAGAAGTCGTTGACACGAAGCTTGTAGCGGGACGTCAAGGTGGTGTAGATCTTCGTACCTTCCGTCAGGCCTATGCCGGTGAAGCTCTCCTGAAATTGACCGGGCGATACCTGCTGCTTCCAGGTGTCAGGGGTGTTGTACCCCTCTTGCTCGAATGCCTGTGATTGAACCACACCGCCGAAAAGCAGCAAACCACACAGCATGCATGTAAACAGAATACTTCTAACCATTACGTTGCTCATCCTTACCCCCTTTATTAAATTCAAGTTGTTGTCAGGAATTCACCCTGATCTACGTCAAAGTCCACAAAAACCGCGACTTGGTTCACCTGCCTTTCCTTAAGAATGACGTGAGCTTTGTTCATAACCTCAAACACAGCCAGACAGTCTACTGGTGAAATGACTGCTCATCCCAGCGAAATGACAGTTTCCTTAGCGGAGCCTCCTTTCTTTAGAAATCAGCCAACATACGGCAGAAACGCTGTATGAAACCATGCGGCCGTGAGTGCCGACAATGCCAAACTTGACAGTGCCGGTCTTTCATGCAAAATCAGAACCAAAATAAGCCGCATAATCCTGACGAGTTGAGGCACGCAGATGCCAAATCCGGATGCTTTTTCTCGTCAGAATACCGCTTGAGAATTGAAGGTGCCGACGGCATCGTTTTCACTTCGGGGTGATCTACTTGGATTCCTCCGACACAGAGAGATCACTTCTCTCTATCTCTTTCTGCACATCCACCGGAGCAACTTTTGTTACCGCCTCGCCGAAGGTTACCCTCTGCGCAGCGGAAATGGCGTCCAGATCTTCGTCATCCGCGACGATATTGGGTGTCAGCAGAATTAACAGGTTGGTTTTCGTTCGTGTCTTGCTCGTGGTCTTGAACAGCCAGCCCAGTCCGGGGATGTCGCCCAGAAAAGGTACCTTGCTAACCGAGTTGTTTTCCTGATCCTGAATCAGGCCGCCGATCACGACAGTTTTCCCGGATTTCACAACAATGCTGGTCTTGGCCGAGCGTTTTGTGGTAACCAGGTCGACAGCCTGGCCCTTGTTATCCTTGACCGAAGAGATTTCCTGGCTGATGTCGAGGCGAACATAATCCTTTCCGTTGATCTGAGGCTTGATTTTAAGATTGATGCCGATGTCCTTGCGATCTACAGAGGTTGTGGTTCCTATTGCGCTTTGGGTGGCGGACCCCTGGAATGGTACATTTTCGCCGACGTTTATCTCGGCTTCTTTATTGTCGGACGTCAGGATATTCGGGGTGGAGAGTATGTTCAGCAGGCCGTTGGAGTCTAACGCCTGGAGCACCGCCCCTGCAGTAACCGGCTTTGTGCTGTCGCTCAGGTTAATGTTGAGGCTTGAGAACTGGCCGGTGATGCCAAAGGGATCAAATACTCCGCCGGCGTTAACGTAGCGGCCGATTGCTCCTGCTGCCAGCGCACCGGCTTGAACCCCAAACTTGTGCGATTTGTCCAGCGATACCTCGGCAATCAAAACCTGCACAAAAACTTGCCTGCTGCGACGGTCCAGCTTTTTGATCACCTGAATCAGATTGGTGTAGTCGTTGGGGGAGGCCATGATCACCAGGGAATTGGTGGTTTTGTCCGGAGTAACGGTTATCTTGCCGCTTTCAAAGGGCGAAGCCTGGGGTGCTCCGGCCTGGCCCGGCGCCTGCTGCGCGGAGATGCCTTTGACCATGCCGTCCAGGACCTTGGACATCTCGGTGGCATCGGTGTTTTCCAGGTAATAGACATTGACCTTGCTGCTGGCCTCGGGAGGGGCTACATCGAGCTTTTCAACCATCTCCTTGACCGCTTTTTTTATGGCATCGTTGCCGAATACCAGCAAGGCGTTCAGGCGCTGGTCAGCCATCACACTGCCGGACGTGCCGCCGCCTGCCGCACCTGCCGCCGGGGGCGCGGACTTGCTGTCGCTGCCGGAAAGCCATTGACGGATGGTCGTGGCAACGGTTTCCGCGGATGCGTTTTTAAGGTAGACGATCTCAACGCCTTCGCGGGTCAGTTCGGTGTCAATGGTGGCCAGAATCCCCTGCAGCTTGCGGATATTGAGGGACGAATCCACCATCAGGAGCAGGTTGCCGGGACCAAAGGCGGAGATGTGGCCGTCTTTGGAAACCATAGGCTGCAGAAAAGGCAACGCATCCTGGGCTTTGATGTTTTCCAGTTTGCTCACCTGGGCAACATAGTTCTCGTTGACAGGGGCACGCTTGCCCGGCGGCAGCAGGGGGAAGCCGGACTGTTTGGCGACCGCCGAGGGGACGATCTTGGCCACTTTGCCGCTCTGGATTACCGTGAAGCCCTTCAGCTCCAGCACCGAGACAAAGACGTTGTAGGCTTCTTCAGTGGAAAGTTTGGAGGGGGAGTAAACCGAAATTTTTCCCTTGACCCGGTCGTCTAGGACAAAGTTCCTGCCGGTCAGGTCGCTGATGAACTTGACCATGGTGGAGATATCCACCTCGTTGAAGTTGAGTACTACCCCTTTAGCGGCGGCATGCGCCTGAGAGGTGAGAAGGGTGGCCGTCAAAAGCAGGATACAGCAGGTTCTGATCAGATATCGTGTCAAGCGGACCTCCACGGTGCGGCAGAGTGCAAACGTAATTCCGTCGTCGTTGTTTTAACGTATATCATAATTAAAAGGAAACGGTAGATTGCAGTGATCGGTTACGGACAGGCCATTCTTCCATGGGAATCACGTAGCGATATTGCCGACCATTCTCATCTCGAAGCCGTGGTCGAGCACGGTTATCTCCGCCGAACTGCCCGCTGCTATCGTAGTATTCGGGTCAAGTTTCAGAAGACAGTTACCTTTGGTAAGAGAGGCAAGATTGGCTGAACTCTGGTTACCGGTGCTGCTGGCGGTGTAAATCCCATGTTCCAGCGAGATCCGCACCCTGATAAAGTGGGGACGGTCTCCCCGATTTGCCATCTGCTCGGACAGAATCGCCCTGACCACCGGTCTGAAGATACGGGAATGCCCCATCATCCGCAACATGGCCGGACGCACGAACATCTCGAAAGCCACCATAGCCGCCACGGGGTTGCCGGGCAGGGCGAACACCTGTTTCCCCCCAAGAATGGCGAAGGCAACCGGCTTACCCGGCTTCATGTTGACCTTCCAGAAGAGGAGTTCTCCTCCCAAATCCTGAATGGACTTCTTTACGAAGTCATGGTCACCAACCGACGCACCGCCGGTGGAAATGAGCATGTCAGCCTGGAGTCCTTCCCGGATCTTTTCTCTGGTGGATTCGCCGGTATCCGCCGCAATGCCGATCAGCAGAGGTTCACCACCGGCCTCAAGAACCTGGGCGGCCAGGCTGTAGCTGTTACTGTTGATGATCCTCCCGGAAGCGGGCGCAGCCCCCATATCAAGCAGTTCATCGCCGGTGGCAAGGATGGCGACCCGTACCCTGCGATACACCGAAACCCCGGTCCTGCCCAACGACACCAGCAGACCTATCTCCTGGGGTCTCAGCAGTGTGCCGGCGGAAATCACCAGATCATTCGCCCGTATATCCTCGCCTTGCTTCCTGATGTGGGAGCCGGGTGTTACCTCACCGATAAGGCGTATGCCTTCCGGAGCCTGCTCTACCTCCTCCACCGGCACGACTGTGTCACATCCCGGTGGGATCGGGGCGCCGGTCATGATCCTGACCGCAGCACCTGGAGCAACCGGGGTTGTCCGAACACTACCGGCCGGAATGAAATCGGATACCACCCACTGTTTCCGCTCTGGCGACAGGGAAGAAAGGGCATACCCGTCCATAGCGGAATTGTCGGACTGAGGAATGTCCCATGGTGCATGGACGTCCTCGGCGATTATCCGCCCCAATCCTTGCAACAGCGGAACATCTTCCACCGGAAGCATGCTGGTCCTGCTCAGAGTAATCCGTTGTGCCGATTCAATGCTGATCATAATCAGACCTCTCTGTTTTTCAGTTGCTCCGCCTCGGTGGGCTGTGGTTCTCCCTCAGCCGCTTTTTTGAAGCCGCGGATTGCGCCGCCGAGCGCCGACCCGAGCTGGGGCAGCTTGCCCGGCCCGAAGATCAGCACCAGGATAACAAGAATTATGATCAACCCAGGCATACTGATTCCAAACATGTTATTTCTCCTTTAGTTACCGCGTAGCGGGTTACTTCGCCTCGTTCTTGTGCTGTTCTTCCATCATCTCTATCATGCCTTCAATAAACTTGATGTCCAGGCGTACATATCCCATGGTTATGTCGGCAAGGCTTTTATAGAAGCCATCTTTGGCAGCCTCTCTCAGGTCTTTACACAGCAGGTGCACCCACCTCAATAAATGGCCGAACATGAACTCTTTCTGGGCTTTGAGTTTTTCTACCGCCTCTTTCGTATCTCCTTCGCTTAAATCTTTCAGCGTCAGGTTGCTCATCCCGCTTATAAAGCTCAGTTCGGCGCAGACATGATCTTCAGGCTCTTTAAAGTCCTCCTTGTTCACTCCCATGCCGAATCTGGCGTAGAATTCCACAACTTCATCTCTTTGTTCCTGCATTACCAGGTGTTCTGGTGAGAGATAGACCGATTCAAAGGGGTTTACATGGTCTACCGTGTCCTTGTAACCCACACCCATAAATAAGGTGGTGAATCTCCTGTTGAGTTCTTCGAGCGTTTCTGCTCTGTCCTTGATTGATTCTGTAAATTCTTTCAGACACTTTACGCCATCATTAAGGACTTCATCTTCGGAGTCTGTTGAAAGTCTCTCAAATGCAGGAACTATTTCCTCAATGTTCTTTAAGTATTCTTCGTCCACTTCGCGCTTGTAGCCCCTGGATAAAAAGGCATAGATGTCGCCTCTTACTCTTATGGCTTCGTTGAGGTTGTGTTCCACTTCCTGGTGTGACTGCGTTTTTTCGTCCATTGTTTTTCTTCCTTTTCTTTTTTGTCGGTTTTTGTTTACTGCTTCCAAGTTAAATTTTACACGAGTTATGGCCCAAAATGTGCCATCCCCACCGGTAATTCCAGGTTTAAACCTTTAAAGCCTCATGGCATGTCTGGATAGGATTTGCAGCGAAGTTCACGATGCTTTGACATTGAACAAAAACCTGGTGGCTTTTGGGGTCGCTGCATTATGATCTCGGATGAGGATTGGTACGTTCGGGGCGCCGGCAATTGTTCCTGGTGAAGAGCAGCTGGTACCGAGGTTCCGATGATAGGACAGCAGCCGGAATCAATGATTATGGGCAGGGGAATTCTCTGTCTCCCCTGCCCATGATTGCATCTTTACTTGTTACATGAAGTCGCTCTGATTGTGTCCGTCACCGCTAGCCCTGGGTGTCCTCTTCTTGAAGATGATGTTGGGCTTGGTGTTGTTCCCGAGGCTCGGTACGAAGTCGCTCGGGAAGTTAATGGTCGCAGGTGACCAATCAGGGTACTTCGCCTTCATTTCATCAATCGGACCGGCGTCCAGGGCCCTGTTGAAACAGGACGCTACACACGCGGGTTTCAATCCCTCTCTGGTACGGTCAAGACAGAAGGTGCATTTCGTCATCTTCGGTCTCATCGGGTCGTTCTCGGCATATTTACGGAAAGCGGTGTCATAAAACTGGGGCGAGCCCCATGGACAGGCGTCCTGACACTTGCCGCAGGATATGCAGTTGGTGTTGTCAACCAGAACTGCGCCGGCGGTCGGTTCCTTGGCGATTATCTGCATCGGGCATACGGTAACACACGCAGGCTGATTACAGTGGTTGCAACCAAGGGAGAGGCCCAGAACATCGACGTCGGGCGGGATTGTGCCGTACTCGGTCTTGGTTACCCTACGCCAGAATTCCTTCATATGGTATTTGCTGTACTCGGCAAAGTTCTGCCTTCCGTCGTTGGCTAATTCATACTCGGAAGGGTTGGCATACTTGCCGGTGTCAAGCCAGCTCAGAGATACGTTGATGTTCGCATCACCGCGCTTGTCGTCATTCCAGGCCTTGCACGCTACCGTGCATGCCTTGCAATTTACACATCGGTCCTGATTGAAATAAAATGCCCATTGACTCATTTAAATATCCTCCATTTCTTATTTGTCCGGGTGGGTTAAGCTGACTTCGACAAAATGTCCGTTAAATGTGTTGTCGCCGGCGGTTCCGCAGAAAGAATCTTTTACTCCGGAATCCCGGTCATTCGTGAGGGTGTTAGGCGCGCCCCCCACATCCACAGGCACCGTAACTTTCACAGGTCCGCTGCCGTCCATATCGTACCAAGCATCGTAAGTCTCGGACAGGCTCGCCCTGTACCATTCTCCGTCGCCGATATGAATCGCACCCTTCGAAATCCTCCTGGAGACGGTTACCTTTACTTTCGAGCATCCCCAGTCGTTGTAGACATACACGTAATCACCATCATTTATCCCCCTTGCAGCTGCGTCCGCCGTATTCATTTCGCACGGATTGGGGAAATTTTCCTTGATTATCGCAACATTGTCATATGCCGAATGCGCTCTTCTCCTCTGGTGGGCCGTGGAAAGCTGCAGGGTGTACCTGAGGTTCACGCCGTTCTTGATTTTGTTGCCGGTATAGCCTCCCAGGTACGCGCCTGTGACCTGGTCGAAACCCTCGAAGTACGGTGCGTACATCGCCTTGGGCGGGAAAAAACTCCTGTAGTAACCGCCGTCAGCCCTTGGGACGGCGCCGGCAATGGTCTTGTCCCTGTTGAAATAGAAGGGGGAGAAGAAGTTTATTCTGCCGGTTTCCGTCGGATATTTACCCGGCGCAACTGTTACACCCAGATTCAAAGGCGCCTTGGCGGCAGGAATGGGCAGCTGGAATACTCCCGAAGCGCTGAAGTCCTCAAAACTCGGCAGCGTTGCGTTAGGCGTTATCGCCAGCAGCAGTGGGTCAATTTTCGCTCCGGCCCACTGTTCGGCCATCAATGTCCTGGCGGTCTTGCTACCCTGTGGACCGTATTTCCCGTAGTTGACGCCGAGTTTTTTCAGGATTTCCGCATTGATTTCACCCGAATCCTTGCATTCGTACATCGGCTCTATTACCTTGTTGCTGAAATAATAGACCTGGGGTTTGCTCTGCCATGAATCATATTCGAGGTGGCATGTCTGCGGCAGGACGATGTCGGAATGCGCCAGACTCGGTGTCATGAAATGGTCCATGCCGTACATGAAATTTACTTTTTTCAGGGCCTCCCTGTACTTGCCGATAGGGCCGCTGGCCTGATTGAACTTATTGCTGCTGGGACCGACACATATAAATTCTACCCTCATCCTGCCGTCATTGCCGTTGACGTCGTCCCGTACGGCCTTGAATGCGCCGAGGTCTATACTGTTTTGCTTCAGAATATCCGCCCTGAGCTGCGCATAGGTCCTGTTGTCAGTGCCCTGCAGGATTATTTTGGAAATGGCGATCGTGGAGAGATTAATAGTGCCGAATGTCGCCGCCGTTGAGACAACCTCTTTTGTTGCTCCCAGAGAAACGGGCGTAGGTTCGGAGTAGTCTATGAACCCGGGCGCGCCGCCACTCTTGTTTGACTGTCCGGTCATGCCCGCCAGGGCGATCCCCATCATCGAGAAATGCATGGCATTGCCCGACCTGTTTGCCCCCCAGCCGCTGAACAGACATGAATACTTCGTCGAGCCGTAGGCGATACCGAGGTTCTCGATGATCGTCGCCGAAATGCCCGAAATCTGCGCCGCCCAGGCCAGCACACCGTTGTAGCCGCCGTTCTTTGCCTCCAGGTCGTCAAGATACTCCACAAAGGACATCCCGGTCGGGGTCGTAAAGGTCTGCCCCGATGCCGCCACCCCTGTTACGGGGTCTTTAAAGCTGGATTGGCTCACAACCGTATCGCCTTTGAAAAACCCGAAGCAGTACGTTTGTATGAAGGAGACATCGTGGAGATTCTTCCGGTAGATGACGTTCGCCATCGCCGCCATGATTGCGGTGTCCGAGTTCATTCTGGGGTTTAAGTATGCCGGCAGGTTGTATTTGGCATAACCGGTGGAAAGGGTCGTGGCCGTATCGGTACATGTCGGGTCCAGGGTTACAATAGGAATGCCCATTTCTTTTGCCTTGGTCAGATACCAGTAAATCGGATATTGATGGCTGAAAGAGACGGCGGCATTGCAGCCGAAATTGAGGATGAACTTGGAGTTGAGCATGTCTGGAAGACCGTTTGAGAAAATGGTGTTCCGTTTTCCTATGCCGCCATACATCCCCTGCTGGAAGTTATCGGTGGAGGGAGAGCCCGATGTTGTAACTGCGATACCGAAATAGTTGAAAACTCCTCCCAAAGCGGGAATATATCCCAATGCGGCCTTCCTCGCTATTACCGTTTGATACTGGCTTGCGATCGTAGTATATGCCTCATCCCAGGAAATACGGACAAAACCGGAAAGATCACCCCGTAATTTGGTCTGCTTCATCGGGTATTTCAGCCGGTCCGGCTGGTATACCCTTTTTACCATGCCATAACCCTTGATGCATGCTCTGAATTGCGGCTGGTCAATGGATTCGTCCGCCGCGGTTGAGCCCGCCCTCGGGATGTCGGCTATGCCGCTTGTAATCTTAACCATTTTTCCATTCTTTACATGAATCTTAAGCATGCACCTGCCGCCGCAGTTATAGGGGTGGCCTACCATTACAGTCTTCAGCGACTTGTCAAAGACCAGGTTGTCCTGGGCTGTTACCACTCCCTGGGACCCGTTTCCTCCGCCGCTGCAGCCGTAGAGCGTGGCGGTCGCGCTTAATGCGCCGGCCATCTGCAAAAAATTACGCCGGCTCAGTTTGGTTTTTTCCATCAGTTGTTCCATTGGGTTCATAAAGTTTCTCCTTGTTTGTTTGAATCTAATTGGGTTTCAATGTCTCTCGCCTTTAGATCCATTGAATACGCTCCCTGGTTACTTGAAAGCATTAGGCGCATGCGCGGTTTTGTGGCACACAAAGCAGGTGGTCTCCTGGATCGGGTAGTGACAGGTGCCGCAGTGGCGGTTCTGAAGACCGGTGCCGGTGCCGAGCCAGCCGGGACGGTGGCTTGAAGGCACGGTGTGAAGGTGAC
>Ga0118677_10010104_pt1 | contig 14534 bp, 13 predicted proteins | sample AliMusrvi5mmetaG_FD_86154 | JGI IMG/M metagenome (GOLD analysis project Ga0118677, IMG submission 86154) | reverse complement strand
GTCCCATTGTATCTTCCTCCATAATGTTTGGTTTTGTCACTTAACATTATATCAGAGGTTCTTACTCTGGGACTTCTCTTTATCTCTTTGGACATTTTATTTTACAACTTGCCTTCCGTTGTTTTTTAGTAAAAAAGGACGCACCCTAAGGCGCGCCCTTCGCAATCAAATGATGAATCAGACTATTTTCTTTCTGCAAACAAAGAATGCCGCTGCCGCTACTGAAAGTGTCGCAAATACCGCGATGCCCGCGGTTGCAGTACCGGTCAGGGGGTTGGTTTCGCCTTTGTTCATAATATCTACCGGTACAACTGTTCCGTCAAAGGTTTCGGTGCTGTCAACAATTGTTGAATCATCCGGCGTTGTTTGGTCAGGTGTAGTCTCATCCGTTACCGTTGTTTCATCAGTCGGTGTGGTCTCGTCGGGTGTTGTTACATCGGGCGCGGTTGTTTCATCCGGTGCTGTCGTGTCATCCGGTGCCGTTGTGTCGTCCGGTGCTGTTGTTTCATCCGGCGCCGTACCAAGCGGTAACGTTTCGAGCGGTGTGGTCACCGTCTCATCGGGCGCGGTTGTTTCATCTGCAGGTAATGTTTCGCTGACTGTGGTTTCTTCGCTGACCGTGGTTTCCGGCGGAGCTGCATCCTCCGCGAAAGCTATCACGCAGAAGGCAAAGGCGAAGATCATTGAGAGTAACACGCTGAGAATTTTTTTCATTGTTTTCATCCTTTCAAATAAGTTGATTTTAATACATTACCATAGGCCCTCTCAGGCCATAAAAGTAGTAATTATAGAGCGGCTGGTCTATTTTCAGTGTGCCCAAAACACTGCCGGTATCCATTGAGAAAGAAGTCAGCGCCGCGCCGGAAAGTGTATAAAGCGTATCGTTTACATAGGTGCCTCTTGAAATGCCGCCGTAATAGGTTGAGGCATCGCTTGATTTCACATCCGGTTCCTTGTAGCTGCGAACCGGTACTATTTTGCTGTTTTGAACCGTAAAGGTGTCGAATGTTGAAACGATACCGTCGAATGCGACACCGGTCGAAACGGAACCGCTTGAAGAGCTGCTGTCGGTATATGTCTGATAGTCGTATTTAACGACCGGGATACCGAACAGAACTTTTTCGGGGTAAGTCATCAGTGCTTTGTGGTTGTTCGCCGCTTCCGTATAGCAGTCGCCCTTGATAATATATTTGTCGATTTCTTTCGGATTAGCCGGGTCGCTCACATCAAACAATGAAATCTTGATACCCTGCGTGGTTCCGTCGGTGTCGCCGTTCTGCCCTATTCCTAAAAGCAGCGTATCGGTAACCGGCTGCAGGTAACTTGAAAAGCCCGGTAATTTTAATTGGCCGGTAATTTTCGGCGCGGTCGGATCCGATAAATCCAAAACGAACAGCGGGTCGGTCTGCTCATAGGTTACCACATAGCCTGTGTCGCCTGTAAAACGCACCGCGAAAATCTGCTCTTTCGGAGCAATTTTTTCAATCTTGCCGACTACATCAAGTTTATCGTTTAAAATAAAAACATTGCTGCTGGTATTGCCCCAGTCGCCCTGGGTTGTGGCGATTCTGAAATAACCGTTATACTGGTCCATCGAGAACTGGTTAAGAATTTGCCCGGCAACCTTGCCGGAATTTTCAAATTCAACTTTGCCGCCGCCTATTGCGAACTGATAAATCTCGGTGCTGTAGCTGTCGTTTGAGGACACGACGGTGACATCTCCGCCCCAGTCCCTCGGCTGCTCGTTATAGGCATAAACGGTTCTTGAAGCAAAAAGACTGTCCGCTGTGCAATAGGCTTCAGACCCTCCGCCGAGCACTGCCTTTGTATCCGGCTCGGTGTTTAAATCGTCAAGATTCAAACCGCAGACAACCAAATAGCTGGGATCCGGGTTCTTTGTGATGCTGATATCCGCCGCGGAAATATTTTGGCTCTTGCCGTCAACCGCAACCGCGGGGAAACAGATATCTTCCAAATAGTTTTTCGCATAAAGGTCAACATAATAAGAACTCAAAATATAAATCTCGCTGTTGATAAGCCTTGCGGAAATAAAGCTGCCGTCCTGTGAAATTTTCTTGATTTCCTTCGGAGCCGCTCTGTCGCTGATATCATAAATAGTGCAGACGCTTTCGCTTTTGCTGTAATAATATCCGGGATAATTATTATAACCATAGACAGATTTGGTATCATTGGCTGCGGTGTTGGCAGCATCGGTTGTATCAGCAGCAGTTGCGGGCTCCGCGGTGTCAGCACCTGTTCTCGCGCTGCCTGCGCTTCCGGGGCTGCTTTGGCTGCCCTGCGTACTGCCGGCGGCATCCGTGGCGGTATCATCCGGGACAGCCGGTGTTTCCGCTGTGCCGGTACTGTCGGGATTGGTTTCAGCCGGGGCGGTAGTGGTTTCTTTAAATACTTTGTATGTATTCACGTCGCTGAAAACCACAAGCAGGTCGCCTTTGACAAACAGCGAGTTCGCGTATTCGGATTTGCTTACATGCTCGGCGAATTTTATGGTTGAAACAAGCTTCATATTGTCCGCCGGCAACAGGCTGTAAATGTTAACCTGATTGCCGTTTGTAACCGTGTATAGATAATTGCCGTCATTTTTCATCACATCAGGCTCATCAATACCCTTTACCTGCACATTGGTTTCGCCGTACGTGTTGTTATTCGAAGTTTCATTTGCTGCGGTATCGCCTTGTGCCGTGGGCGTGTAATCGGCTGTGCCTTTCTCAGCGCCTAAAGCGGAGTTAAAAGTGTATCTGTTGGATTGTTTGGCTGCGGCGGTGCTGAGCTTTTTGAAGATATCCAGGATTTGCTTGTTGTTTTTCGCGGTTGAAATGTCGGCGTTTTGCGCTGCGGCTGTTTTGCCGTTTAAATTGTCAATCGCGAGTTTAAGCCCCGATGAACCGCCGAACAGGCTGAACGCCGTAACCGCGCCGAAAATAATAATGACTGCCGCCGCAATTGATGTCAGCCGCTTCATCTCGATTATTTTCGCTTTCTTTTTTACCGGAACACTCTGCTGCTTTAATTTTTCGGTAATGCTTTCCTTTGAAAGTTCCGAAGGAAGCGGATTTTTAGCTTCAAAGTCCTCAAGCTTGATTTTGATTCTGCTTGCGGTTTCTATATCTCTTTTTTTCATAACACTTTACCTCCCTGTTATTTCTCCAACTCGGCGCGCATCCTTTTGAGCGCTCTTGAAAGCTTTGAGCGGACAGTTCCCGCCGGGCAATCAAGTATTGTTGAAATTTCACTGCTGTTGTAGCCTTGCAAGACGCTGAGTATTACAATCTCCCGCTCGTCATTTGCGAGGCATGAAAATATTTCTTCCATTTCGAATGTGGCATTGAGGGTTGAGGGTGGCGCTTCGAGGGTTTCCTCCAATTCGGCATCAAGAGGAACGGTGTTCCTCTGGCGGGACTTTTCGGATATATACTTGTTGCATATATTGGACAGGATTTTGAACAGCCATGCCTTAAAAGCTTCCTCTTTGCGCAGTGAGGATATCTGTATGAAGGCAGCGCAAACAGCGTCTTGCACAGCGTCCTGCGCCAATTGCTGAGAGCCTAATACATAGCAGGCGAAACGATAGAGATCCTTCGAGTACCGTTCGTAGAGCTCGCCGAATGCTTCAGCGTCATTGCTGCATGCACGCCTCACCAAAAGATTAGCTTTTGCATCCATTGCTGTCCCTCTTTCCTGCCCTCGTACCTTAAGTGTAAAATAAAGGGCAAAGTGTTGCAAAAAAGTTGAAAATTTTAAGTATTAAAAAATTTCTTTTCCGTATGTTGCCGGAGTGATATAATATTTATTGTATCATTATATCACTTTGTTGTTGCCTTTTAAAGATGAAAATTTGAAAGGAATGTTAATATAAATATGAAAAAATATTTCGCCGTTCTCTTAATGTTTTCTTTAACCTTAACATTAACCGCTTGTTTTCATCAAAACAGCGATAACGGAACAACCGCTTCGCAAGAGTTTACGACTGCGGAAATTTATTCTTCAACACAAGCCGAAATCACTTCGGAAACCGCAACTACAATCCTGAATACCGAACCATCAACCGTTACCACCGAACCCGTGACGACTGCCATTGAAACTTCAGCCGCCACGCTGCCTCCGGTTACCACCGCGAAAGCGCCGACAACCGCCCCTGTTGAACCTACTACCTCAAAGTTTGAAGCTGTAACCGGCGCGCCGGACCCCGATGCTAAAACCTACACCGGCTATGAACCTTTACCGCAGGTTAAGTTCACCGTTTTGGACCCCGGCAACAGCAGAGGGCTTTCCACAAAGGCCATGGGCTTCGGCTTCGGTATCGGTAAAAACGGCGCGCCGCCTGTTGAATCAATAAACAATCAAAAATTCTTTGACCGGTACGATGCCCTCGCGCTTGACAGGGTTTCAACCGGCAAGGTGCTGCATCTGACCTTTGACTGCGGGTATGAAAACGGCTACACCGCAAAAATTTTGGATACCCTGAAGGCCAAGCATGTTCAGGCTGCCTTTTTCTGTACACTTTCCTTCATCAAATCGGAGCCGGCGCTTGTCGCGCGGATGATAAAAGAAGGGCACATTGTCGGCAACCATTCAAGTACCCACCCTATTTTTCCGAATATTACCCGCACGCAAATGGCTGAGGAAATTCAGAACTGCGATAATTATTTAAGGCTGAATTTCGGCTATTCCGCGCCTTACTTCCGCTTCCCCGAAGGCAGTTACTCAACAAGCTCGCTTGATTTGGTGCAGTCTTTGGGGTACAGGTCTGTTTTCTGGTCCGTCGCCTATGCGGATTCGGACCCCGCTAAACAGCTTGGCACGAAGTTTGCGTTTGATACCGTAACATCGAGGCTGCATCCCGGCGCGGTCATCCTGCTTCATGCCGTTTCGAAGGATAATACCGCCGCGCTCGGCAGCATCATCGACTGGGCGAGAGCGCAGGGGTACCGGTTTGAATCCCTGTGAAAGCAAACAGTTCAAAAACTTCCTGCTGCCGAAACGCGCAATGGTCATTCACCGCCAAGCATACAGATATGCCAAGTACGCTTATAAAACCCTCAAAGCGCATACACGCCTTGAGGGTTCAGTTTGTTGCAGAAATTATAGTATACTGCCGCAAGGTATTATTTATGTACTGCGGCATTCACTATCCCTATAAAATATTTTCCGAGCTTATCCGGCACATCAACGACCTTCATATAAATATTACTGAAAGTATACCACTCAAGCACAAGCTTGCCTTTCCAAATGAAGAGCTGCGCTGCGCCTTCTGAGAAAAGCATATCTTTGCTCGTCTTAATAAAGCGAAGTTCCGGCTGATTACTGACAGAATAGGGCACCCGGCGGGTTTTTACCCCGCTGTGGGAGCCAAAAGGATTATAGAAATTCCGGTCAAAAAACGCAACCAATGCATCAAGTTTGGCAGTGTTCATATTCGGGACGGGATAAAACACAAGTCCGGCAGCGCCTAATTCTCTGCGAGCGCATTCATATTTAAAATTTTTCGGGTTTGCGTAATAAGCATGCAGTTTTTGCCACTGGCTATCGCGGCAATAAATGCTTTCCCCGTTGCCAAAATCTCTCACGTTCACGTTACACAACAAATCATACTGCTTGCAGTCCATGCGGAAATATCGGTTTAAGCCCTTTTCAAGCACGGGCCTACTGCCATATTGAGGGTCCATATAGATGAGATTTCCCTGAAAATTATTTCTGTACAGCACGCCTTTAATTTTAACTGTTTTTGTTTTGGCCTCAGAAGCGGCTTTAACGGTGGTTGGTTCCGTCGGCCGCACAGTGGTATTAGCCGCGGCAGTAACATTGCCGGCGGCCTGTGCGGTAGAACCGGAAACCTGCTTTGCAGGCGCTGTGCAGGCGGAAAGCAGCAACATTGCAAGCAAACAAAGCAGGATGGATTTGCACTTATTCATAGTTAATATATTTCCTCTCATAGCTGATGCTCCCCCAAGCACCATATAACGCTCGGGGGAGCCTTGGTTATAGTTTCGCTTGTCAAGCTTTAAAGGGGGTCCATTGCAGCCAAATAAAACCGCCCAATAAAATGACGCACAACCATTGGAGCACATCGTATTCTACATTCACATTGAAACTGGCTTCCTCGCCGGTTTCAGTTGGTGCTAAAATAGTGACGGGGTACTCACCGCGCTTTTCAGCATTCCATCCCTCACCGGTTAACGGATTTGAACCGCCACTGCTCAGGGCAATTTTCAGGTCTCTTGGCTCATAGGTGGTGTTTGCGAGAATCTCACTCCACGGAACAATTCCATGATAGCGCGCCTTGATGGTTTCTTTCGGGAGACTGAGCACGGCGGGGGCAGCGGTAATATTGTAGCTCCCGGTATAGTAGCCGCCCAGTGTGGCTGCTGCCACATAAACGGTTTCGTTGGCGTCGAGTTGTAAAGAAACGCTATGCGCATAAGAACAATTAAAGTCCAGCGAGTGAACAATCTGACTTTCATCATGTACGTTATGGCGACGCACTACAATATAAGGATGACTCGTGGTGTCGCCGGTGATGTTAAAGCTGTACCAACCATACTCAGTTGTTGTGAAAACAAAGCCCTGCGCTTTATGCTTTTGGCTAATAGTCACTTTTTGTGCTTGCCCTTGTGTCAGTTCAGAAGTAAATTGAGAAGGTCCGGTCCACATGAACGAAGTGTCGAAAGGTATTATGGTTAACTTGTTAGTGGCAATATAATCTTCATTTTTTGTTTCATAATGCGCCACAATCCCGGCGTTATCTACTCCATAGGAGGTCGTTACGTCCATACTTCCGGTGCCATCCGAGTCAGAAAAGGCATAATGGAGCAAGTCGCTTTGATCGGGCAAGAGGAACCGTTTCGTGAAGCCTGCGTTATCTGTGAGCACCAACGTGAGGCCGGTTAAGTCCGGCAACCCGGCAAGCGGTATGCTCTCCATGCCACTGGGCATCTCAAAATAAAGAAAGGCTTCTTTCTCCGGTTTTGCTGCCGCCGAAGCGGGCACCCCCAGCATACCAACCAACACGAGCGCCATGAACAACGAAATTATTTTTTTCAAACCCATACCTCTTTCTATCACTTGTAAACAACATATCTTTTTTAATAGTTGCTCCACTGTTGATAACTAATACTCCCCCAAACACCCTTGCGGGTGCTTGGGGGCCGCAACTTAATCATGCCAGCATCCAACACCTTCGGTTGCCGTTATCAAAGCCAACGTACGGCCGTCTAAAGATAATCCTATATTTCTAATTCCCACTTCTTCTTTCGCAAAGCTATTTGCAGTTTCCCACATTATGCCTAAATAATAAGTACCAGTGGATGTCGTCAGGTAAATGTCCAAATTAACTTGAAGAATTGCTTGGCCATTACCATGGTTTGCCTCATAATTACCCACCGCTTCCCATGAAGAGTTAATTATCTCTCCCTTTATGGAATCCATTAATTTACCGATTTGTCCCGGAAGATCATTCACGTTCACCTTGATGTTCTTGCACATCAACGCTTCCAAAGCATCAACGTCCTTCGCCTTTATGGCGCTGATTATCTTGGGCGCAGCGATATTCGTACCGTTCGTTTGTACCAGATGATTGTATTGCAGACTTCCGGAATTAGGGAACAGCATCAGTAAGAATGCGGTAAATCCGATTACGAATTTGTTAAATAGTGCAATCAATGTAGTCATAAAAATATTTCCTCTCTGTTAATAATGAATATAAAACCGAGTAATTGGCATCACTTTACCTACAGCATGGCGATGAAATTGTGCAAGAAAGACACAGGAGACTGCACTTTGATTCGCACCGATATTTAATGGTCGGTTCATTTAATTTGCTGAATCAACAATTCCAATAATATTATATTAGCATAAAATGGGCGTTTGTCAACAATTATTTTCTGAAATAATGCACAAAGTTTTAAAAAGAAATTTGTTGAAATTGACTTAAATGAGAATTATGTTATACAATATATAGAAAACGATGGGCAACACGGGGGACAGTTCTCTGATTTATTCCAATTTATAGCGAAATATCGAATTAATAATATAATATGTAATATTAGAATTCATGTCAACAGAACATGCAGTTATGGTATGTTCACCTGTCGAAGCGGATATAATAGTGCGAGTTTGGCATCTTAAAAAGCATTGTGGATACAGTGAAGGCATCGGAATTATGATTTTTTGACGGTTTCCCGAAGTCGGTCACGCAGTTCAAACGCTTCCTGCTGCCGAGCGCATAGCAGACCTTCACCGCCAAATTATCGCCCGCGCCGGGCGCACAAGCAAAACGGCTGCCTCACTTCAACATGAGACAGCCGTTCATTTGTTTTATCCTATAAAACTCTGACTTTCACGACGCCGTCGATCTTCTCAATTTTTTCTTTGTCCGCCGTGCCGGTTACATCCGCAACCGTGTACGCCCAACCCTTTTTAACAGCGCTGTTCAGCGAATTAATGGCACAACCCGCGAGCGCCGCGGCGATACTTGCATGAATTCCCTCGGCATCCTTGTGAATGACGCATACTCTTTTTGAGAAGGTCATCGGCAACTGCATTAACGGCATATTAACGGAATTCACAATCTCGCCTCTTTCAAGGTAGGCAACCAACTGATTCGCTGCCATAACAGCGCAGTTATCCTCACTCTCGGGTGTTGAGGCGCCCAAATGCGGAATAGCGATAACACCCTTGCCGCAGATTTGCTCATCTGTCGGGAAATCGGTTGCATAAGCCGCAACCTTGTCGCTTTCAAGCGCGTCTATGATATCCGCTGAATTAACAAGCTCGCCGCGCGCGAAATTTAAAATCCGGACACCGTTCTTCATCGCCGCGATGCTCTTGGCGTTGACAATGTCTCTCGTTGAATCGTTAAGCGGCGTGTGAAGGGTAATGTAATCGGAAACCGCAAAGACTTCTTCAACATTGCCGACAACTTTCACTTTCGGGTCGATGCTCAGCGCGTTATTAATAGAGAGATACGGGTCATAGCCTATAACATCCATGCCGAGCGCAAGCGCAGTGTTCGCGACCAGAATACCGATTGCCCCGAGGCCGATTACGCCGAGGGTTTTGCCGCTGACTTCCTGCCCCGTAAATGCCGATTTGCCTTTTTCAACCAGTTTGCTGACTTGCTCGCCTTCGCCTTTAAGCGTTTTGCACCAGTCAAGCGCTTCGGAAACCTTGCGGGAGGAAAGAAGAAGCGCGCAAAGCACAAGTTCTTTCACCGCGTTCGCGTTGGCGCCCGGCGTATTGAAAACAACGATGCCTTTTTCGGCGCAGACATCGACGGGAATATTGTTGGTGCCGGCACCCGCTCTGGCTATGGCGAGGACGCTGGCAGGGATTTCCATATCAAACATCGACGCGGAACGGACCATAACGGCATCGGGATTGCTAACAGCTTCGCCGCAGGTATACTTTTCTTTGTTAAACTTCTCAAGCCCGAACGGGGAAATTTTATTAAGTGTTAATATATTAAACATAATGTCATTCCTTTCTGTATGAATCCCACCACCGCTTCGCGGTCCCCCCTCCCTTTAACAAGGGAGGCAAATTGGGAGTCCCCCTTGCTAAAGGGGGATGTCAGCGAAGCTGACCGGGGGATATTTTAATTATTCGCCTCAAACTCTTTCATAAACTCAACGAGTTTTTCGACGCCTTCAATCGGCATCGCGTTGTAGATGGAAGCCCTCATGCCGCCGACCGAACGATGCCCTTTGAGGTTGACAAAGCCCGCCGCGGATGCTTCTTTAACGAATTTGTCGTTTAGCTCGTCCGAAGTCGCGACAAAGGTGACATTCATCATCGAGCGGTCTTTCGGGACAACAGGATTATGAAACATTTTGCTTGAATCGAGGAAATCATAAAGGATCTGCGCCTTCTTTTGGTTGTGAATTTTCATTGCTTCCAGCCCGCCGAGATTTTTTATCCATTCAAGAACAAGCTTGCAGATATAAATCGTATAGCACGGCGGGGTGTTTTTCATTGAATCGTTATCCGCCATAATCTTGTAATCCATAACGGTCGGCGTGTAGGCTCTTGCATGGCCGATTAAATCGTCGCGGACAATAACAACCGTCAGGCCCGCCGGAGCGACATTTTTCTGCGCACCGCCAAAAATAAGGCCGAACTTTGAAACATCAAGAGGCTCCGAAAGGAAGCAGGAGGAGACATCGGCGACAAGCGGAACATTGCCCGTATCCGGGAATTCCTTCCAGCAGGTGCCGAAAATTGTGTTGTTCATGCAGATGTAAAAATAATCCGCATCCGGGGTGAAATCAGCCTTGTTAAGCTCCGGGATGTAGGAGAAGGTTTTATCCTTCGAAGAACCGACAACTTTGATTTCGCCGTATTTGAGCGCTTCTTCATACGCATTGGTGGCGAACTGGCCGGTTAATACATAGTCCGCCTTGCCGGAACCGTTGAGCAGGTTCATGGGAATTCCCGCAAACTGAAGCGTAGCGCCGCCTTGGAAGAAAAGAACCTTGTAGTTGTCCGGGATGCTTAAAACTTCGCGGAATAAAGCCTCGGCACTGAAAATGATCTCTTCATAGACCTTGGAACGGTGTGACATCTCCATGACCGATTGACCGCTGCCCTTGTAATCGAGCATCTCTGCTGCTGCTCTGTTCAGCACACTTTCGGGCAACATGGACGGACCTGCGGAAAAATTGAATACTCTGGACATTTTTCTACCTCCAACATTATTTTTGGGGCTGCCGACCTGTTTCGTTTGTAACCGAAACATTAAATTAGGTTAATTATAAATCAGCGGCGCAATACAAGTCAATAGAAAAAGGTTAAGTATTCTTTGTACTTGCAATAATAATTCTGTTCAATTTAACGGAAAACAGACTTGAATGTTGTATCCGGCTGTGTTTGGCAAAAAATATGTAAAACCGCAATTTTCGCTATTGAAAAGCTGCTCACTTCAAAGTATAATGAACAATATAAACATCTTTGGATTTAAAGGGGAATGTAAATATGCCGAACACAAAAAGCAAACAATCGAAGAAAGCTTCCCAAAACCGTCTCATTGTTTTCGCAATAGCCGTTTTGCTGATAGCGGCGCTTATTGCCGGAATATTTATTTTCGGCAAATCCAAAGGCAAAGACACGAACGCCACAACCGAAACAACGGCAACAACCGCGCAGCAGACTACCGCGCAGCCTGTGGTTTTCACAAACCCGCTGACCGGGCTTTCGGGTTTCAATAAAAACGCTGTCGGCAAACGGCCGATAGCCGTTGTAGTGGAAAACTCTCCGCCCGCCAGGCCGCAATGGGGACTTTGCTCGCCGGATATTGTCATTGAAGGTATGGTTGAAGGCGGAATTACCCGTATGCTTTGGATTTACGCCGATGCCAACACAATTCCGAAGGTCGGGCCCACACGCAGCGCAAGGCATGATTTTGTTGAAATGGCTGAAGGGCTTGACGCAATATTTTTCCATTGGGGCCACAGCATATATGCTCAGAGTGCCTTTGATAAAAGGCATGTCGACCATGTTGACGGCATATACTATGCAGGCAGATATTTCTTCCGCGATACCTCCCGCGGTGTTGCGATTGAACATACGGGGTACACAACCGGCAAATTAATAACCAAGGCGATAACCGATCTTAAATTCAATACCCAAATAGGAGACGACTACACCGAGCCTTTCAACTTCGCTCCCGAGGGCAGCCCGGTAACACCGGCCGGAGGAACCTGCCGCAGCATTTCCATAGAGTATTCATATGCATACAAGCACACTTTCAAATATAACGCGAATGACGGCCTTTATTATAACTACATGAATTTAAAGCCGATGCTTCAGTTCGGCGGCAAGCAAATGGCTGTAAAAAATGTTATCATCCTCTATTGCGGCATTTCGTTAATGGGTGATAAAAAAGGCTGCATCGATATGGACCTTACGGGCGGTAACGGTGTGATTGCGACAAACGGCAGTTATGAAAATATCACCTGGAAAAAGGGCGGCCCGACTAATATGCTGAGGCTCTATTCCTCAAGCGGCGCGCAGCTGACGCTGAATGCCGGCAAATCCTACATCGGCTGGGTGCCGAAAACGGAGATCGGTCAAACGATTATCACCGGCGCAAGCGAAACCACTACCTCATAAGGCTGAGACAATTTTACACTGTTAAATTGAAAGACCTCGAGAGTAAAAATTTACCCCCGAGGTCTTTTGTTTGAAAGCACTATTTAACGATTCCAAAATCCTCATTAACGCTCTTTTGAATTGCAATTTCGGTATATTGATTTAATGATATCTCCATCAGCGAAGCTTTCAGCGCGGCTTTTTTATGAAGCTCCGGTGAGATTCGAACATTAAAGCAACCTTTATATGCCTTCTCGGGTTTCTTGTTGTATCTTGAACACATGTCAAGATAATCATCGACAGCGTCATGAAAAGACTTCTTCATTTCTTCGATGCTTTTTCCTTCGAAAGTTACTAAATCGTTAATTCCGAGTATTGCACCGAAAAGTACTTCGTCTTCGTCGCTGTACTGAATTCTTGCAGAATATCCTTTATAATCCATCGTGTTCATTTAATATCACCATTCCTGCAAACTTTGAAACCAAAATGGGATGTTTAACCGACATCGTTTTTGTCGTACTCGGCAATAATATATGGATGGTCGGGGTCATAAACGGTTAAAGTCACCGGGTTTTCGACAACCCCGCACGGGCGGTTTTCGGAGCCTGTTATTTTTGTCAGTGTGTCGCCGAGTTTTTCTCTGTAATCTAAGTAGATTCTTGTCAGCTCCTCAACAATATCCGGGTGTTCGTTATAAACATTAATATCCTCCGAAATATCACTGTCAAGGTCAAAAAGCAGCTGAACGGGTTTGCCGCTTTTATAGAAATGCAGTTTCCAGTTCCTTTTCCTGACCGCTTCCAGCCTGGAGCCGGAGGCGTAATAAACAAAATTGTCGCGCGCGGATTCCGCGCCGTCCAAAAGCATGGCCGACAAATCAAGCCCGTCGATTTTTTTGCCGCCGAGTTTTTCGCCTAAAATGGAGGCAAATGTCGGCAGAAGGTCCATATGGCTAATCATCTTATCATTGAGCGACGGTGCAAGTTTTCCTTTCCAGTACATGATGAACGGAATGCGCAGGCCGCCTTCCCATGTGGTAAATTTCCCGCCCTTCAGCGGGAAATTGCTCGCCCCCCGGTCGCCTCTGGAGCCGTTATCCGAGGTGAAAATAACAATGGTGTTATCCAGCAGATTCAGTTTTTCAAGTTCGAAAATCAACGCTCCGCTTGCCCAGTCGGCTGACGCGACGCAGGCGCCGAAATCACCGTTTTCGGATTCCATAACAAATCTCTCCGCCGCGTAGTGCGGCAGGTGCACATGCATCTGGGCAAAGTAGAGGAAGAAATTATTGCTTTGGTTTTCTCTGATAAACTCAACGCATTTTTCAACATACCTCTCCGTCAGCGAGCGCTGGTCGGGTTGTTCTTCAATCACCTCGCTGCCGAAAATCAGCGGCAGGGGCGGTGAGTTTTCGGGGTCATCCCTCCCCTTCATCATGCCCATATCGTTGCTGTAGGGCAGGCCAAAGTAGCTGTCGAACCCAAATTCGCAGGGTAAAAATTCTTTTTGGTCGCCGCAGTGCCATTTGCCGACAATCGCGGTGGTATAGCCCGCGTTCTTAAACATCTGCGGCATGGTGAATTCGTCCTTGCTTAACCCCAAAGGGTCAGCGGGAAAAAGAACCCTGTCAATGCCCACCCGCGGCGGATAGCAGCCGGTGAGCAGCGCGGCCCTTGACGGCGAGCAGACGGGCGAAGCAACGTAGCCGGATGTGAACACCATGCTTTCCTTCGCGAGCTTGTCGAGGTAAGGGGTTTTATTTACTTTGCTGCCGTAGCAGCCCAAGTCGCCGTAGCCCAAATCATCGCAGTTGATGATGACCACATTCGGTTTTGTATCGCTCATTATTATCAACCCCGTTTATATTATTTTACAGATTCCTGCAGTAAATCCCCGGGTTGCTGTCCTCAATCACCGTCGCGCCGACCGCTTTCGCGTAATAATCCACCGGGCCCGCTCCGCCGATGATGGAATAGGCATAGCCCTGCTCCCACTGGGATTCGAGGCAGCGCCACAAAAGCACCGAGCCGATGCCCTGCCCCCTCATCTTTTTCTTGACGCCCGTCGGGCCGAAAAAGCCTTTGCCGGTGGCGTTATAGCAGGCGAAACCTAAGATTTCATTTTTTGCGTCCACGGCGATGAAGCAGCCGACGGGGTCGCTATAAAAGGCCGCCGTTGTTTCGCTGGCCCAGCCCTCGCCGAATTCTTTCAGAATAAACGCCTCTACTTTTTTAAAGCTCGGGGAAAGCACGCGCAAAAAGCGGATGCCGGTTGTTTTTGTAATCTCCGCTTCTTTTCGACGGAATTCGTTATAGTCCAGTTTCCAGAGTCTTACGAGCATGTCGGGCATATTATTTTCTCCTCTTTCTTTATTCAATACTACGCTTGAAAGATTACCACATTGCATGGGGGATGTCAAATGAGTGGGC
>Ga0118677_10010103_pt1 | contig 14535 bp, 7 predicted proteins | sample AliMusrvi5mmetaG_FD_86154 | JGI IMG/M metagenome (GOLD analysis project Ga0118677, IMG submission 86154) | reverse complement strand
GCACCGAGTGGATCCGTGACGCCTAATCTCACGTTTCAGGCGGGGGCGACGGTGACGTTGCGGGATTTTGTGATGCTGGGGGCCTCCGTGAGCACGAACATCTCCTTGCAGAGCTCCTCGCCCGGTACCGCGTGGAAGTTGGTGGTTTCGGCTTACCGGTCGGTGCAGGGGGTGGCGGTGGAGGATAGCGATGCGAGTACGGGGTTACCGATTGCGGCTCTTTCGTCCAAGGACAACAACGGCAACGCGAACTGGACGTTCGGGGTGGCTCCGACGTCCTGGCTCGGTACGAGCAACAGCAACTTCCACACGGCAGCGAATTGGTCATCTGCGGTAGTGCCGGGCCCGACGGAGCGGGTATTGGTGGCGACGGGCAATCCGATGACGATCACCGGAGCGGTGACGCTGCTGGAATTGACGGTGGGGGGCGGTACAACGGCGGCGGTGGTGACGGCCCAGGCGCCGTTGACGGTAGTACAAAATGTCGTGGTGTTGAGCAACGGGACACTGACTCTGAACCAGCCCTGTGTCATTAGTAATGGCTTGTATGTGCAGGCGGGCGGCCTGCTGACCCATTCGACCAACACTACGACGGAGGTCAATAAATTGAATCTGACCGTTCTGGGTAATGTGGGAGTGGATCTGAATGGCAGGATAGACGTGACAGCAAAAGGGTATGCGCATGGTGCCGGCAACGGCAACGGCCCGGGTTCACGTGGCAGTTATGGAGGATGCGGGGCGGATCGGCCCGGCCCGTGTTACGGGTCGATTATTGCGCCGACGAATTGCGGTAGCAGCAGCGATGATGATGCCGGTGGAGGAGCGGTTCGGCTGTTGGTCGGGGGGGGCATGCGTAATGACGGGCTTGTTTGCGCGGATGGCTCGGGGGTGAGTCGCTCGGGGGCTGGAGGGAGCCTATGGGTGACCTGCGGAACGCTCACCGGGGTTGGCTCTTTCCGGGCGAATGGTGGCGTTGCGAATGCGGCCGGTGGCGGGCGCATATCTCTGGTGGTGACCAATGCCGGTGCGGACTTTTCGTTGTATGCGGGGTCGATTCTGGCCTTGGGGGGCGGTACGGGCGCCGGTGCAGGGACGATCTATAAGCAGCGCGCGGCGGATCGCCCTGGCCGCGGCTCCGTCTGGGTGGACAACAGCGGTAGGACCAGCGGCTATACGGACGTGCCGCCCAATTCAAACTATGTGCCTGGTGAAGTGGATCGGGCCACGTTCACCATCACCAACGCATCTATTTTGCGGCTGACCGCCGACTTTGCCGTTGGTGATATCTGGTTAGGGACGAATACCCTGCTCAATTTGGGGTTCAAAAACCTGACGGTGCATGCCAAACAGCATGCGCTTGGGCTGGGTTCGGTGACGAACTACGGTTCGATTATCTGGATTCCCGACGTAGAGGGCAGTTTGTTTATTATCCGGTGATGGGGATCCGGTCTGCTGTGATCAATAATAAAGGTGGAAGTCATGACTAATCAATTCAAGATCATTGCCTTTAGCAAATGGTGCGACCATTTGCCGTTAGAGGAGCAGGCTAAATCATTGAAGCAGGCGGGCTTTGACGGAGTGGATATGCCGTGCCGCCCTGGCAGCGCCATTACCCATGCCACCGCTCCGAAGAGCCTTCCAGAGGCGAAACGAATTCTGGCCGGACATGGGCTTTCGCTGGATCGCCTTGTTTGCGATATCGTGTCAGAGAGCGATGACGTCAATGAGCGCTTTCTTGCATGCTTAAGTGACCTTGGCATCAGAAAGATTCGTGCCGGTGGCTTCCCTGTCCCGCCCGGAACGGACATCAAAACGGTGTTTGATGCGGCCCGTCGACGGCTGGAGACGATTGAATATTTGCTGGAGAAGCACGGAGTATCGGCAGGTATCCAGAACCATAGCGGGGATTGCCTGGAGGCGAATATTTCGTCTGTCCTGCGTTTGCTTGAAGGGCGCAACCCGAAATGGCTGGGGATCCAATATGACCCTGGGCATCTCACCCTTTCCGGAGAAAAACCGCATCTGGCCATCGGTTTGATGGGCGACTATCTCCATAGTGTCAACTTCAAAAGCCCCCGGCAGGAATATTTTGTTGAGCGGGAGAGCGGCAGATTAGCCTATTGTCCCGTCTGGGTTCCCCTGGCGGATGGTATGCTGGATGTTCCTGCTGTGATGTGCGCATTGCTGGCCGTTGGATACCGCGATCCCCTCAGCATCCATTGTGAGTACCGGAGCCATTTTTTCAGAGTCGAGAAACATCCGGATGATGTATTTAGAATTGTGAAAGAAGATGTCGCTTATCTGCGTGCCCGCCATACGGGAAACAAGCCGCAAAACTATGAGGAGACGATGAGATGAACAGGAAGATAAAATGGAGTCTATGCGCAGCAACACTGTTTTGTATCGGAACAACTGCCATGGCGGACAATGTCGATGAACTGATGAAGGAGAGTTCAGGGGCAGCCGCTAAAGTCGATAGCGAAGCCCTGAAGCTTGATCCTCAGTTGGAATTGTTTGCAGAGACTGCGACTGCAGATCAACTGAACCTGCGGATCATGCAGGCGTTCGCTTCAAACGGGAAGATGGACAAGGCGATCGGGTATGCGCAGAAAATACTGGAATCGAAGACCGCACCGAAGGCGGACAAGATTGCCGTTCTCTCCGGAGCTAACTGGACTGTAAAGCGTGTAAATAAGACCATGGTCACAAGGTCGAAGGATACCGTTAAGGATGAAAAATACTGGAGCGGACTGATCGGGATGACTGATTGTGGTTCACGTATGGCGCGTTACTACAGGGTTGATACCCTTCTCACTATTGATGAGGCGGAATCCAAAAAAATCGCGGTGGATAATATCAAATACCGCAAGATTCTACTTGGAATAGATCCTTCCAATGAAGTCGTACAGTGCGATCTGGCAGCAGAATACCTGTCTCAAGGAAATATTGATGAGGCGCTCCCGCTGCTCGAAAAACTATACAAGCGGAGTGTCCCCGCTGCAGATGCCAGCATAGAGGCCCGCGGGTTCTATACGGATGTCTGTATGTGGTATGGCAATACCCTGTTTGCGAAAGGGGACCGCCAAGGCGCGTTCAAGGTCATGGAAAAATACCTTGTCGATGGCGTGTTCGACCGGCAGGCGCGCGGGGGGTGGTCCATGGGAAAGCGTGATGCGGAGTTCTATCTCTATGTCCTGCGTGATGGCGGGCGGTTCGATGACATCAAGTTCCCGCATTACACCGGTGCGAAAGCCTATCCTGAAGCCAAAGAAGCAGAATATTCCGAGAAGTTTGTGCCGCTTTCAAGCGTTAAACTCGAATTCGGTGGCGACCTTACGAAAAATGATCCGCGGGTCCGTTATCTCTCACAGAAACTGGAAGCCTGCGGAATCGCGGTCCGTGATTCCGCTGCGTTTACGATCCGGTTCAATACCGGTTCGGTCAAGGCTCCGGATAAACCAGAGGGCTACATCGTAAAAGTGGCCGACCAGGGGGCGGATCTTCAAGGGTTTGATCGCGCGGGTACAACCTGGGCCGCCTCAACGTTCGTTCAGCTTATTGACCGCGAAAACGGAGCAAAAATACGGATTTGCACCGTGCGTGACTGGCCTTCCCTGAAGTTTCGCGGAAATTGGGGGAAGAGTTGGGACATCCGCTTCCCTGAATACTTCATTACGGCAAAACTGAACCTGAGCGCGATTGGAAGCTATCTGGATATGAGCTATTGGAGCATTGGCGTCATGAAGCCCATGACACGTGCAGCGCAAGTTGAGTACATCAAACTCATGCGCGAACTCGGAATCACGGTCTATGTCACGATGCCGACCTCCTGGTATATGCCCAAAACAAGCGACCGCACCCTCAAGTATTACTCTGAACTCTGTAATGAAATTGCCGATGCGGGCGGGAATGTCTGGTGGCTCCATGATGACTCCTCTGCCGGCGGTCAACCCGCGTGGGACATGAAGGAATGTAATGGCGACATCTATAAGGCCGTCCTCGCCGAGTTCAGCTACCTGAACGCGCTCCAGGCTGCAGTAAAGAAAAATCATCCGGACTTTAAACTGCTGTTCAGTCCCATCTATTACTTCTTCGACGAGGGGGCAGAGTACAACGGAATACCCAAAAACGATTACATGCGCGACCTTGGCAAGGTGTTGGACAAGGATATCGAAGTCATGTGGTGCGGCACACGGGTTCGCACAACGGATGTCAAAAAAGAAGAGCTGGATCTCTGGAAAAGCCTGGCGCTACGCAAGCCTGCCTTCTGGCAGAATCCCTACGGACCGCATGAAGCGTATCATATTGTGCTCGGTGATTGTTATCCGGGATGGGCGGATTTCCACTACAAGGGCTTTTTTAATGATATTACGATGTATTTTGATGCCGGGGATATTTCTATTCGTGGCGCGATGCTGATGGAGTATGCAAACTTTGCCTGGGATCTTGCTCGGAAAGAGAACGGTTCGAATGAGGTCTCAGAAGCCACCCAGAGGCTCGCTTATGACGTCTGTTACGGCAAGGGGGCGCTTGAAGTGATTAAGCCTGGCGCGGAGGCAATATGGGTCATGGATCCCTATCCAACGTTTTACAACATCGGAATGCAGCATGATCAGCGTACGAATCTGCAGCGCGCGTTGATGGAATACGAAAGAATTATGGAGGCCATCGCCAAATCCGAAGAGGTCTGGGCCAAGATGCAGGAACTCTATGGCCCGGCGCTTAAGGTCATTCCCACGCAGTATGTCGATATGGCCGGGCGGGAACGCCTTGGAAACCCGATGCAGGCAACCTTTCAAAAGATTGGGCGCGAGGGGATGATGCGCGAAGCTGCAGAGGCGGGGCATTATACCGCAAAGGCGGGCGACCAGTTTAAGAGTGCAGTTGAATTCTATGGCGGCGGCGAATCCACGCCGGTGCTATACGCGAAGAATGAAGTTTCGTTCGATTCAGGCAAAGTCCCGTACCATAAGAAAGTTTTCGGGGTCGGTGCCAAGACTGAATATAAGGACAACAATAAGGCCAGTTCCCGGATTATGCCCAGCATCACCGTGCGTATGGATCAGCTCGAAACAACATTCTTCCGTTCCTCTGGTGCGCAGGGTGATGGGGAGTTAATCCTGTGCGGGAACAACGGGATATTGAATGCCGAAGGCCGGAATTGCCGGATGACGGTCTTACTCAATGGCGAAAAAGTGTTTGAGGGGACGAATGCGTTTCCGCGCGTCGAGAAAGAGTTCGGGATGTCGGGTGCCTTTGGAATACAGAAGCTCACACTCCCTTCGAAACTCATCAAGGAAAAGAACTCTCTTGTCATCCGAAATCTTGAGGCCTACGATTCCAAGCCCACGGTCAATAACTCTGAAGGCAAAACTCCATATTTCAGCCTCAAGTACGCCGTCATCCGCAAGAAGTAACTAGACTGAATGGACGCCTTCCTTGACTTGTGTTTAAACATTTGTTCTGCTGGTGCACGTGCAACCTAATCATTCTTCAACTTTTACGATGTCGGAGATTGCCGCGGAACTTGGACTTTCGCGGAATACCGTGTCCGCCGTTATTAACGGTGCCAGTTCAAAGCGATATGTGAGTGCCGAGACGGAACGGCGCGTGCGTGAGCATCTGGCGCAGAGAGGCTTTGTGCCTTCGCGTGCCGCGCGTCATTTGCGATCAAGCCCAAAGCGCGTGATCGGGCTCCTGCATCTTGGCTCGCTGTATAGTCATTTGGTTGAAGCCTTTCATTTGCTTTCAGAGAGTCTCACCGGCATGGCACCCGGACTGGAGATTATGGTGACGCCCCGGGAGCAACTTGAGTCGGCCTTGCATGAATTGCTGTCACGGCGGGTGACGGATCTGGTATGGCTCAACAATCCCAGTTCCGGCGAATGTTACCGGGAGGATCAAGTTCTGAACTATCTCGGGAATACACGTACGATTGTCTATAACCATTTCTTTAATGCCTGGCCCGGAGATGAGGATTTGCTCAAGCGGGGTATCGCCCTTGTGGGGGTTGATCGTACGGCGCAGCACCGGCGGATGGCTCGCTTTCTGCGGGATCTTGGGCACAAGGTGATTGCCCTTCCGAGCGTGGATCTCTCTGCTCAGGCTTATGTGGACGCTTTTACGAGCAGAGGTCTTGTTGTGGCTGAATGCCCGTCGCCGTTTGAGCCGGCAAAGCTTGTCCATGCCATGAAGGAACAAGGGGTTACGGCAGCCTGCTTTAAGGGAGATCGTGAGGCTTGCCAGGCCATTTCAGCCTTGCGAGAGCTAGGGGTGCGCATTCCGGAGGATCTGACCGTGACGGGTTTTGATGGGATGTCCCTGACGTACAGTCAGGATCTTACCACGCTAGTGATGCCGGTTCAGGAGATGGTGGCCAAAGTCTGTGAATTGGTGGCGGATCCCAAACAGGAATTACGGCATTGTTTCGATATGGAACTGGCGAAAGGCAAAACTCATGGTCCGCCCGCCCGGCGAGGGAAGGTGATGAAACTTTGAAGAAACATGATGACGCCTTGTGTGCCTTGATGTCAGCCGCGTGTGGCTGTAGCACGCCTGAGGTAGGGGACCTCGCGCCGGGGATCACCCTGCGTGAGGAGTGGATCAGGGGGGAGCGCGCCGTGATCATGGAAAATTCGCTTTATCAGACGATGATGATCCCGGGAAAGGCCATGTTGCCGGTAACGTATTTCTACAAGCCTACGGGGCACGATCTGTTTTTGCGTCGGGCGAAAATCGAGCAAAGCTTCGAATATCTTGATGGATGGTATGACTGTTTGCCCTGGGTTGGCGATAGCCAATCGCGTGTAGCGAACAAGGGGTTGTTGCGGACGGCGACTTGGGCGGTAAAGTCCGAGGTTGCTGATCATCAGGCAAAGGTCCGATTCAGTACGGAAATCAGTTATCCGGATCCTGTTACGGATAGGCCAAATCAACTATCTTTCGTCAAGACGATCGTTGGTTCCAGTTGGGATTCCCAGTTGCGCATGGACTATAACGTTCAGAATATAGGCCATGACAGGGCAAAATTCATTTTGGTTGGTCATGGCCGGGTCGTTGCTGCTGGGGGTTACGGGCACGGCAATTACGTCTATGTGCCAGGTAATAAATGCTGGATTTTGAAGCATGAGTGGCCTGCTCTGAATGCCTTGGGGGTAAAATCATGCAGTTGGACATCCTGGCCGGTTGAAGGGGTTGTGGATTTCGTTCCCAAAAAAGGCGTTGAGCGAAAGGGCGAATATGTCTATGCCTTTGTGCCGGGTGCATGGGCTGTGGTCGGGGATGAAAAAAGTCAGGAATACACCATCTATCAGTGTTCGCCCATTCAACTCGGCAAGACGGTTCTGCCGATGCCGTTCTGGTGTGTGCTCCATAGAGATGATGACTATCTATTGGAACTCAGTCTTTCGAGGGCACTGGGGGTTGATCATTGGGATGAGCCTTGGGCGACAGTGGCACTGGATCCTGGGGAAAGCGCCCAATTCTCAGTTTCAATGACGCCCGGGCAGGGATTAACCAAGGCGGATTTTGTCAAAGTGACCGAATGAATTATTAATCATAATTGACTGGACATGATCACCCTTGGTAGGGCGCGCAGCATAGCTATCAAGCTAAGCAAATGTGAAGGAAATTTGAACAGAAGCACGCAAAGATCGCAAAGGGTTATAGTTGTGCTTCGCAGGAATATTGCCGATTTTTAAATGTTGAAAGGGTGGGGTATGCAAATTACCGCCATAGGCGGCGTACTCGTCGCCTGTGGCCTTCGCGGGCTTTGCGTGCTTCTGTTCAAAACTTTCTTAGCTTGATAGCTATGGGGCGCGCAGTCCCCTGCGCGCCGCAGCGGCCAAGGGACTGGCCGCCCTACCTAGATCATGAAAAGCCAATAATGAGACAGTTAATAAGAAAAAGGGAAATATGAAAGACATCAAAACACAGGATTTGGGTGGAGGTTTTCTGGATCATGGGGTTGCTTCTCCCGTGAGCACTGCGCGCGGGACGGTGGCTACGGTGGATGGTGAGGGACGCGACGTCGTGCTGATATGGTTGATGGACTATAATGGATGCGCCTCGCTACTGATGATCGACGCGGATACTGGAGCATGTGCCCAATATAGGCTTCCTTTTCCTCCCGGGGAGGATGCGCCATTCGCTTCCGTGCTTTCGTCTGGAAATAAATTCTACACCCTCTTCAATAGTCGGTTTGTGGAGTTTGATCCGGTCAAGCGTGCCTTTACATTCATCAGGAAGACAACACCCCGGGCGGCGATGGGGATGACAGAGGATGACCAAGGGCGCATCTGGACTTTAACCCATCCCGATAGCGGTGCGATCATGTACGATCCCCGGTCTGGAGCGTTTCGCGATTACGGTTCCGTCCATCAGGAGAACTGGCGCCAATATCAGCGTTCGGTGGCTGCGGACGATAAGGGTTGGATCTATTTTGCATTGGGTAAAACTTCCAGCCAACTTCTGGCTTTGCATCCGGATCTCAAAGCGGCGGTTTCGCTGCTACCTGAGACGGAGCGTGTTCCTGGCGTCAATGCGCATGTTTACCGGGATTTGGATGGGAAAGTCTACGGATTGGCCAATGAAAGCAAGTGGGAAGGGCCATGGTATCAGTTATATTGCGGAAAGGCGGTAAAGATGGACGGATCTGCACCCCTCAGCGTAAAGCCGATCGCTTGCGGTTTACAGGGGTTTTTCTACAAAAAATTTCCGTCTGGCAGGCAGATTAAAGAGATTGATTTGATCTCTTGTAAACTGACGATAGAAGACCCCGCTACCTTAAAAGAATCGGTTGTCACCTTTTCATTTGAAAGCAGAGGGGCGCGCGTGATGGGGATCGCCGTTGCTCCGGATGGCTCAATTTCAGGGGGGACCACCTTTCCGCCGCGCTGGGTCAGTTATGATCCCAAGCGTGATCAATGGACGGATCGCGCGGTGGCCCATCAAGCCAATGGAATATCCATGCAGGGGGATAAATTCTTCATCGGTAATTATACGAACGGGATTCTTCAGGAATGGGATCCCGCCTTGCCTTGGACGGGGCCGAAGCCGAAGGGGGAGGCGGGCGCCAATCCCCGTACGCTGGTTGAGTGTTGGCCGGTCATTGACCGTCCGCACTGTTTGCTTGCTCATCCGGATGGCAGGATGGTCATCATGGGTGGCGTACCCGGTTATGGTTATACGGGCGGTGGACTGCTGTTTTGGGATCGTGAAACCGAGTCGAGCGTTCTGCTGAAGCATACCGATCTGCTAGTCAATCAATGCGTCATGTCGCTTGCGGCATTACCGAATGGGAAGTTGCTGTGCGGTGGAGGAACGCGGGCAGGCACGGGTGGCGAAGTGATGGCAAAAGAGGCGGAACTTTATGTGTTGGATATGGCCACGAAAAAGATGGAGTGGCATACGGCACTGATTCCGGGTGTTCAGGAATATTCGGAAATGCGGGTGGGCCCTGGCGGATTGGTGTTCGGACTGGCGGATTTCCGTGTGTACGAACCCACGCTGTATGATGAGGAAAAGGTGTTCTTTGTGTTCGATCCGGTCAGTCGGAAGGTCGTCTATCAACAACCTACTGTGTCGGAATTCGGCTACATATTCTTGCAGCAGGAACAGCGCAAAATCGTGATCTCGCCTGCAGGGCGTGTCTATGTCCTGTTCCGCAAAGGAATTGCCAGCGTTGATCCCGTCACCTTCAAATTGAGTTGGTTAGCCAAATCTCCGGTCTCTATTGATGTGGGCGGGGCTTGGCTTGATGGGCGGATCTATTTTGTCCATGCCGCCCGTTTGGGCAGCTATTGTGTCGGGCCGTGAGTTAATGCTTTGTCAGAAAATAGCACTTCAAGTACTGCCGAAAAACGGTACTTCAACTGATTGAAGAAATTTGGTAAATCCAGAAAAATCCAAGGTTTTACAGGATGGGTCTGAAGCGAAGAAATGTTTTACGATTTGTCATGGCTGGGCGGGTCTGTGTATTCTCTGAGCATGTCTGATATATGACTCCCAGCCATGGAAAATCGCAAAACGGTATTCCCCAAACATGGGAGAAGAATGTAAATCCATCATTTCATAAAATTAACCAGCATACCGCAACATTTGTTCTGCCCAATCCTGAGTTATACTGAATGAGGTTGCTTGTGAGGGATTTCATCGCTCGGATCTGATTTCTTTCATTTCTCAAATTAGTTGAAGTCTTTTCGTAGGGTGTTGGTCGTTTATAGATGGGGTCTAACCCATGCCGAGGCCGGTCGAGATATAAGCGCCTGTACCGGGTGGAACAAGGGTTTGTCTTTCGGGGCGGAACATCCGGATCAGGCGGCGGCGCATTTGGAATCCATTATTTTTTAACGCCAGTTTCAGAGAGTCGTTGTCCAATACGGCAAGCGTAATTGCACGATCACCGTCGATCTCCCGGCGGGCCGCACAAAGGGCGGTAATCACCTTCATGGCATGGCTGGCGTGGTTGGCCACCACCGGGCCGATCCCGCCGGCCAGTCGGCCGGGGCGTGAGAACCCGAAGGCGATGATCTGCCCCTGCCGGACGAGCACACGTCCGGCTGCGCCGGGCTCTGAGAATAAATGGCGTAACTGCGCGAATCGATCAATGCCGGTGCGTTTCCGGTCCAGTGCGAGGACCTCGTTCAAATGAACTTCCGAGAGGGGGGCGCAGTCCGGGTCATCCGGCCCGCCGTTAAGTCCGCTCCACATTTCGTTCCCGACATCCGACAATACAAACCCATACTTAAGGTAGATGGGACGGCCTGCATCAGTGGAATCGAGTCCCAGATGCTTAATCCCTTGTCCCTGGGCGTACGCGATGACGGCTTCAAACATCTGCTTTCCGTAACCCTTGCCACGCAGTGATTCATCTACCAGGAAAGTTCCGACCCAGCCGAAATCCTGGAACCGGTTTACGGTGGTTGTGGCCATCAACTCGCCATTGATAAAGCCTCCAATACAGCCCTCAGGATTGAGGTCGATGCATCGTTGCCAGTCGGCTGAGAGGTGATTCCATCCAACTTGGTTACACAGGCGTAAAGCTGCGTCAATATGGTCTTTGGTAAAATTTCGAATCTCAAGCATCGCGTTCCTTTTGGGTAGTAGGCATGACAATCAGATTTTTCAATGGCATTTCTAAAGGAAGATTATGATGTGTGCTTTTCACTATCAACAGAATTTTATGTGAATCCAAGGACGGGTTGCATATGACCTCCGTAGGGGGGGGATGGGCCAAAGATAAGAGAGCTGAAGATTTACCACGGAGACACCGAGACACAAAGAAGAAATCTTAATGTGGCGAATATTTCGCCCATGTGAGTACCCATGGCCAAAATATTCGCCACGGTTTTTTGAAGGAAAACTCTGAGGGGAGGATGTGTCGCTGGTTCCTCCTCTTTCTCGTGGTAAGGCTCCAAGAAACCGGCGCGGGATTTTTGGCTCGGGGACCTGCCCGCAATGCTACGCATAGCGTTGCAGGCGGGTCCCCGAACGAAAATCCCGCGCCATTCTCTTCTTGGTTTATATCTTCTCGGTGTCTCCGTGGTAAATCTTTCCTGTTCCGCTACTTGTCTGTGAATAAGCCCTGCAAAGGTCACATGCACCCCTAGGACGGGTGTTCATCTTCGACATTTCTCATTAGCCAGGTGAGCATTCAAGATTCATAGGGGCATTCTGTGTAGCTGCCGCTCTGTGAGCGGCTTCGCCAGTAAGTGTCAGTGAGTGGATGCGTTCTGTGCTGAAGCGCCCGGGGAGATGGCTTTATATCCGGCAGACTGCCGTTCACAGAGCGGCAGCTACACAATGAGCGGGCGGTATCCCAGCCTGTTATCTTAGATCGGAGATGCGCCCACCGGATGGCCGGGTGAAAATCCAGTTGACTGAATCTGAATGATGTGTTGAAATGTAACACGTGTCACAATTAGAGCAACAATTTCCGACCATGAAGGAGATCATGACGACTTCGCCGGAGCGTTATGAAGCCGCGGCTGTCAAGGCGAGGCTCTTTTCGTCAGTGTCCAGCCAATTTCAGGAAGGCAAGAATGGGGATACAGTGAGGGCAGTGCTTTTAGATTCGCGCGAGATAAAAGTTTTGTAACGGGAGGCGACGATGAGAACGATAAAATGGCTCATAAGGATTTTAGTGGCGACCATGATGTTGGTGCAGGCAGCGATGTTGGCTGCTGCGGCCGAGGATCTGAGCGCGTGGCAAAAGCGAATGCCGATTACATTCAGTGGCTACACGCCGCCGGGGGGAGGGGCGCTGACGAATTTTCCGGTGCTAGTTATTCTCAGCAACACGACGGCGGGAACTGGTTTCAATTATGCGGACTTCCAGTCCCCGCCCTATGGGGATTTACGTTTTGGTGCCGCGGATAAAACCACCCCGCTCGATTTTGAGGTGGAAAAATGGGACACGAACGGCAATTCGTATGCCTGGGTACAGGTGCCGCTATTGACGGACACGAACACGCGGATTTATGCGTTATGGCGGAAGAGTGGGGTTGAAGTGCCCGCCTGTACGACCAACGGGGCTGTTTGGACGAACAACTATATCAGCGTGTGGCATCTTGGCGAAACCAATGGAAATTTGGTGGCCGCGACGAGTAATCGTTACGCCCTTTCCGGCAATGCTGGGGTGACGCGTGGAGCAACGGGTGCTGCGGCAGGGGCGTGCTCATTCAATGGAAGCAGCGGGTGTGCCGAGATGGCGAATGAGGCGGCTCTTAATCCCACCCAGGTGACAGTGGAGGCCTGGGCGAAACTGGGGACATGGTCAAGTGATTGGCATATGCTGGTGACCAAGGGTTTTGACGGTGCCTGTGTGCCCTATAACCTGTCATTGGCACCCAATCCTACGGGGTCCCAATCTCAATAAGATCGGGTTCGGGTCGTGGTTTCCCGGTGTTGTTGCACACTGGGCGATTGGGGGGACCGCGGTATCAGCAGGGAACTCATATCATGTGGCGGGCACGTATAACGGGAGTGAGTTCGTGGTATATGTCAACGGGATGCGGGATGGTGCCACCACCTTCAGTGGATCCCTCCCCGCAAATAGTCGAAAATTGAGCGTGGCGGCAGGGTCGGATTGGAATGGGTCATCGAGCTACTACTTCAATGGGATTCTGGACGAAGTCCGGATATCTAGTGTTGCCCGTGCCTCAAACTGGGTTTGGTCTTGCTATATGAATATGGCTTCGAATGCCGTCTTCAACAACTATGGTACACCGGAGAACCAGGAACTTCCATCTATCAACAATGCCAACGGTGTAACGAACGTTACGTCGTCTTCAGCTGATCTGAACGGGTTCTTGAATGCTACGGGTACCGCTCCAACTACGGTTTTTGCCTTTTGGGGCACATCCGATGGAGGGACGAATGCTTGGGCGAATACGAATGTGTGGGATGCGCCGCAGTCACCGGGCCGCTTCACGGTTCATGTGACGGAGCTCTCCTCCAATACGACCTATTACTACCGGTTTGCCGCAACGAACCAATATGGTTCGGGGTGTGCGCCTACCTCCTCCGTCTTTATTACGGGTGACGTATGGATCGATAGGCTGTCTGACGCATCCGAAGTTGGCCTGATACCGGGGACGTTCACGGTGCACAGGGCCAGCGCGGTGACGAATGAGGCGTTGATGGTGAACTATATGGTCAGTGGTACGGCCAATGGAGGAGTGGACTACGCGATGTTGAGCGGCTCTATTCCGATTCCTGCGGGCACCGATGCAGTGGCGCTGGTGGTTTCTCCCATTTTTGATCATTTGTTGGAAGGGACGGAAACGGTGCAGGTGACGGTGGCGTCAGGAGCCTACGTGGTAGGTACCTTGTCGAATGCGGTGGTCAGTATCGCCGATGCCGGTGGGGTGAGCCTGACGTGGAACGGGGCTGGGGCGAATGCGCTGGCGAGTAATCCGACGAACTGGGTGGGTGGGGTGGCGCCGGTGGCGGGTGATGCCGTTATTCTGGATGCTACGACCAACAAGAATATGACCTGGGATCTTAACGTTCCGATTCAGTCTTGGACGCAGGTTGGGTATACGGGCGTGGTGACGCTGGCGACGGTCTATGGGGCAACGGGCCTCACCAATTTGACGATCATGGGTGATTGCGTGATCAGCGACGGTGTTTGGACGCATAACGGATCCCAGGCTACGCCGGTCAACTGGCTCAACGCGAGGATCGGCGGAAATCTGATGGTTGGCTCGAATGGAGCGATTAATGTAACGGGAAAAGGCTATAATAGCAAAGCAGGGCCGGGCTACTTCGGGGTGGGCGTTGTCAAGGGCGGCAGCTACGGCGGGTTCGGCAGGGGATGGAATTACGGGGGACCGTGTTACGGTTCAATCGTGGTGCCGACGAATTTGGGAAGTGGCTCAGACTATAACTCGGGAGGGGGTGCCATTCGATTGATGGTCGGAGGCGTGATCACAAACACCGGACTCATCTGCGCGGATGGGGCAGCGAGCGGATCTAGTGCGGGATCTGGCGGCAGTGTCTGGCTTACGGCGGGAATGTTGATCGGAAACGGCA
>Ga0118677_10010102_pt1 | contig 14535 bp, 12 predicted proteins | sample AliMusrvi5mmetaG_FD_86154 | JGI IMG/M metagenome (GOLD analysis project Ga0118677, IMG submission 86154) | reverse complement strand
CTTCTGCTCCAATCCCAATCTCCTGGAAAATCTTTTCTGCCGGGCAAATATCCACACTGAATACCCAACAGGCATTCATTTTTCGGATCGACAGATTTAAAATACTTTCTGATTGGAGCGGCAAAACAAGAAAACATGCTTTGCCCGTGAGTGGCTGCGATAAGATAATTGTCCTCCTCAGCCCACGATAGCTTCTGAACGCTCGCTGTAGTCAATCTGCTGCTGATCGAAATCCAGGTCTTCCCTTTATCCGGACTCGTGAATACGCCACGGTCCGTTCCGATATAGATGAGATCTGGCAAATAAGGATCCTCCAGTAGGTAGTTGACTTTGTCATCGGGTAATCCACCAGAGATTTTTTTCCACGAAACCCCGTTCTTTTCCGAACAAAACAAATAGGGCTTGATGTAATTAAATTGGTTGATGAACTACCACGGAAAATGTCGGCTTGCATGATAGCCAAACAGATTTTAAGAAGTTCAACATCAGTGGGTTCGAATTATCGGGCAGCATGCAGGGCAAAATCAGATGCTGACTTTTTAAACAAACTGAGGATTGTTGAGGAAGAATCTGATGAGACCTCTTACTGGCTGGAAATTTTAGAAGAAGTTGGGTTAATTGATCACCTCCGGATTGAAAAACTGAAAAAGGAAACCAACGAAATAACTGCAATCATTGTTGCATCACAGAAAACAGTTCAAAAAAAGATTCGTTTAAAAGACAAAAACTGATTTACTTTAGATTTTAAATATTGGAGAGAAATGCCCGGAGTTCCTATTCCAAAATCGAAAATCGAAAATCCAAAATATTATATGGCTTCTTTCTTCCTCGCATTCAAAACCATCCTGCCCCTGTTCCTGATCATTCTGGCGGGGGTGGTGATGCTTAAATTAAAGGCTGCAACCCTTGAATGGTCGGATGTTCTGAATAAATATGCCTTGAAAATTGGTTTTCCTGCTTTGATCTTTTCGGCCCTGGTAAAAATGGATTTTAGTTTTACTGAACAATCGACCCTCATTTATACCAATTCAATTTACCTGGTTCTTTGCATGTTGCTGGCTTTCCCGGTAGGGACAATTTTCAAGGTTTCTGCAAAAAACCGGCAAACCCTGATCCTCCTTCTCGCTTTTGGTAATATCACCTACCTGGGTATTCCTGTCATTGTCAGCACTTTGGGCGATATTGCAAGGGGTCCTGCGGTTTTGATCACTGCCATGAACCTGTTCTGGATGTTTTCAATGGCACTGATATTAATTGAAGTGGCTGATGACAGCAAACTTCATTTCAAAACCATCCTGGTCAAGCTGGTTACCAATCCGTTGTTGATTGCCGTCTTCCTGGGATTGATAGGTTCCGCGTTGCACATACCCACGCAAAGCAGCGTGATGAAATCGCTGGATCTCATTTCACAGTCAGTTACTGCTTTGGTATTGCTCTCCCTTGGGATATTTATGGGATCGCAGAAGCTTGGAAAACTCAGGGATTGGGTGCCTGTTTTTGGATTGTCCCTGGCTATCCTGGTTATACTTCCCGGGATATTTTACTTTTTTCTGAAATTCACGCACATGGACACACTATCCTTCCGGTGCTCGGTTCTGGATGCTGCCATGCCATCGGGATTAACGGCATATGCACTCTCGCATCAGTACGGACTGAACACAAAACTTGCCGGACGGCTGGTAGTGCTGTCTACTTTCCTTTCCCTTTTTACACTTCCTGTGTGGATCGCTTTGACGGCCTAATCCTGGGAATAAATCTTTTTGAAATACCGTAACGCGCAGTCCTGTAATATTTTATTTTTTCGTTCTTCGGGTATTACGGGTGCCAGCGCCTTTTGTCTGAAGACCGGCCACCCTTCCTCGTCCGTGCCGGTTCTTTCCGTTAAGCCCATTTCCTGGTACAAGGTACAACTGCCCAGATGGATCAGGCTCATTTTCTCCTCTTTCGTAAAGCGCTGAAAAGTGAGACCACGTTCGCGGATACCCACCAGGAAGAGGACTCCGTTGAGGTCTATATCGATGTCGAATTGTTTGCCAAGATGATCGCACAATTCTGTCCAGGTTGAAAATGTCATGATTACAAATTTTAGACAAAGCTAGCAGAAATGAGAAATAAAAAGCATGGGGCATGGGGCATGGAGCATGGAGACTAGAGGAGGCATATTGGTATCAGGCCATTCTGATACCTATCGTGAAAAACCACTTTTATTCCCGGTATATTCCATCAAAACCCTAAGTTGTTCGGTGGTCTGTTTGTCATCTGGTTTAAATTTCAGAACGATCCGGTAATCTGCAATGGCCCCCTGATAATCCTTCAGCATGACTTTTGAATAGGCTCTGTTAAAATAGTTAATATAGTTGGAATTATCGATTCGTATGAGTTCATCACAATCTTTCAACGCTTTATCATACTTTCCTGTCTCCAAATACAAGGCGCTTCTGTTCCTGAGAACTGCCAGGGTTTGTGTTGGATCCTTTGCCAGGGCTGCATCATAATCCTTTATAGCCTCTTCCTTCAGGTTCATCTGATCAAGGATCATTGCCCGGTTGTAGTAGGTCCTACCATTTGTGGGGTGCAATTTCACAGCCACATTAAGAAGCTGAAGCGCTGTTTTTAGTTCTCCCCTCGATTGCAGTATTACTCCCACGCCCTCATAGACATCAGCTGAGGCTGTTTTGTGCTCAATGGCCACCTTGAAATCTGAAAGGGCTTTGTCCTCAAGGATCTTTTTCCCGTCCCTATTTTCAACCTGTGCCGATTGCCCGTAATAATATTTGCCCCGTGCCCTCCACGCCAATTCCTGGTCGGGATGGTTTTCAATTGACTGGCTAAAGAGCGTTTCAGTACTATACCAGACATTCACCTGATTCCTTGCCAGGATAAGCAATGTTATAATAAAGGAACCGGATAATAATAAAAGCCAATATCTGCTTCTGCCACTGCTTCTGGAAACAAAATAGGCAGGAATGATTGAAATCCCGATATAGGGAAGGTAGGTATATCTTTCTGCAAGGATGGCCTTGCCAACGGAAATGAACTGTAGTACCAGAACCAGCATAACCAGATAAAAACCAAAAGAGAAAAGATAGATTTTTGTCTTTTTCAAGGAAAGAACTACCAGTAAAATAGTCACAACAAAACCAAGGAGAGAGAGCCATAGGATGATCGGAAAATTTCCGTGGTTCATTTCATTTACATCCGGATAAGGGTAAAAGGCTGACTGATTTACGGGGTAAACAAACTTTATCAGATAAACAAAGAATCCATAGCAGGCAATCTGGCTTCGCTGCAGCCACGAAAAGGGAGCAACAATATTGATCACGGAATCGGGTTCTTTCATGAACGTAAGCATTCCGAGAAAATTTTCACCACCCTGAATCTGAAAAGCCATTATTCCAAAAAACAACGACAAGGCAAAAAGCGGTAATAATGCGAGTAGGGATTTGGAAGAAAAGGTCTTTACCAGCGCTGATTTGTATGAATTTTCTGCTTCGTCACCCAAGCTGAGGTAACTGATTAAAATGGCAATAACAGGGAATACCACTGCAGTTGCCTTTGAAAGGCAGGCCAGAATATACAGCATATAAGTGAGCGCAAGCCAGAGATACTTCTTTGCCTGATCGTTTAGGTACTTGTACCAGGTGATCAGACCCGACAAAAAGAAAAAGCTGCTTAGAACATCTTTCCGGGCGGATATCCAGGCAACTGACTCAACATGCATTGGATGAACGGCAAATAGGGCCGCCACAAAAAATGCGAGCAATAGATTTCGGGTAAACAGTAAATAAATAAGTGCAAATACGAGTATTGTATTAAGCGCGTGCAATAGGATATTACCAATGATAAATGGTTTAGGCGATATCCTGTCCGGACAATTCATACAACTATTATCGTTCAGGTTCAGGCTGAGTATGGTAAGTGGTTGGTAATTCAATGAAATAACCGTGGAAAAGATCTCTTTCAGATTGGTTTCTCCTTCCGATCTTACCAGTTTATTGTTAATGACATATTCACTGTCGTCCCAGCCTACAAAGTTATTCCTGATCGCTCCTGAATAGGTAAGAATAACAAGGAATACGAGCAAAATACAGGCCCCATACAGCCACCTGTTCGAAGAAAATGTAAATGAGGGAGATAATCCCCTGTCAAACAAATATTTTGTTTTCGTATCTGACATACTGCTAAAATATCAAAATAAAACAATCTTGCTAAACCCAATTTAAATATTTTTATTTCTCGCTGTTTTGATTTCAGTAAAAACTTATTTTTTGCATTCTATTTTTTGCAGGAATCGGGCAGCTCAGGATGTGATCAGAGCGGATTTGTAAAAGGAACCGGAGACGCTTTTTCATCCAAGTTCGGCATTAAGTTCCAATCCGAGTGCCCTTCAGGCTTTGGCTGCTCTGTTAAATTCGCAAATTGGCAAGTTGTTTTTGACCCGAAGAGGCACGAAGAGACGCCAAAATGTGTAATTTTGTGTCTGATATCAATTTAATACAGAAAAGGAACTGTTTCCCAGGTAAGATCATATCAATGAAAAAAATTCAGATAGCAGAAATATTGAAGTCAGGTCAGGTTGGCGCTGAGATAACGATCAAAGGTTGGGTACGTACCCGACGCGGCAGTAAAAATGTTAATTTTATTGCCCTGAATGACGGCTCAACCATCCATAACCTGCAGGTAGTTGCAGAAGTAGAAACCTTTGGAGAAGAGTTTTTCAAAAATATCAACACCGGCGCGGCCATCGGTGTGACAGGAACGCTCGTGGCTTCCTCAGGTTCCGGCCAGTCGGTCGAATTGCAGGCCGAAAAAATTGAACTCATCGGTCTGTCGGATCCGGATAAATATCCGATCCAGCCCAAACGGCATTCGCTTGAATTTCTAAGGGAGATGGCGCATCTTCGTCCAAGGACCGCTACCTTCAGCGCGATCTTCCGGATACGCCATGCCATGATTTTTGCCATCCACTCTTTTTTCAATGAACGTGGATTCTTCAATGTTCATACCCCGATTATTACCAGTTCAGATGCCGAAGGGGCAGGCGAAATGTTCAGGGTTACCACACTACCCGCAACTGATGCACCGCTGAATGAGGAAGGGAATATTGATTATTCTCAGGATTTCTTCGGGAAAGCCACTAATCTAACCGTTTCCGGTCAGTTGGAAGGCGAACTTTTTGCCATGGCGCTTTCAAAAATTTATACTTTCGGTCCGACATTCCGCGCCGAAAATTCCAATACTTCCCGCCATCTTGCTGAATTCTGGATGATCGAGCCTGAGGTCGCATTCTGTGACCTTACCGATAATATGGATCTTGCCGAAGAATTTTTGAAATATCTGATCAATTACGCGCTGGAGCATTGCATGGATGACCTGCTTTTCCTTAGTAACCGGCTTATGGAAGAGGAGAAGGTTAAACCTGCGGACCAGCGCTCCATGGAGCTGATTGAAAAACTAAAATTTGTGGCGGAGAATGATTTTGTCCGGCTGACCTATACCGAAGCCATCGAGATATTAAGGAATTCAAAACCGAACAAAAAGGGGCAATTCCAATATCCTGTCGGCGGATATGGTACGGACCTCCAGAGTGAACACGAGCGTTACCTGGTCGAGAAGGAATTTAAGAAACCGGTTATCCTTACCAACTACCCCAAGGAGATCAAGGCTTTTTACATGCGTTTGGATGATAACGGACAAACCGTAGCGGCCATGGACGTCCTGTTTCCGCAGATCGGCGAAATCATTGGCGGATCCCAGCGTGAAGAGCGCCTGGAAGTGCTTGAGAGGCGCATGGAGGAGATGCACATCCCGAAAGAAGATATGGAGTGGTATCTCGATACACGCCGCTTTGGAGGATGTCCACATGCCGGATTTGGTCTTGGCTTCGAACGGCTAATGCTCTTTGTGACAGGCATGGGCAATATTCGTGACGTCATTCCATTTGCCAGGACGCCTAAAAACTGTGAGTTTTAATTTGAATAAATGCAAAATCTCTCCCTCCAGCAAAGGCTGCTTCAGAAGCTCTCACCACAGCAGATTCAGGTAATCAAGTTGCTGGAGCTTCCTATGCTTCAACTGGAGGAACGAATCAAGAAGGAGCTTGAGGAGAATCCGGTTTTGGAGCTTGAGGATGGTGAAACTGCTTCCGGTGAAGCTGAAGTGGCCAATGATCTGAAGACCAAAGAGGACAACGACAATGATGAGTTTTCCGTTGACGATTATCTGAACGAAGAGGATTACCCCACCTACCGTTACGAGGCCAACAATTATTCGAGGGATGAAAAGGGCGTGGATATACCCTATTCCGAATCTTCCTCTTTTCACGAATACTTGCAGGAACAGATTGCCATGGTCATGCTCAATGATGAGGAGGCCATTTTGGCAGAACAAATCATTGGGAATATAGATGAAGACGGATATCTGCGCAGAGATCTGGAAGCCATCGTGGATGACATTGCATTTGGCAGGAATATTCTGACGGATGAAAAGGAGCTAGCAGTCATATTGAAAATAATACAGGATTTGGATCCTGCCGGTGTAGGAGCCAGAGACCTCAGGGAATCACTCATGATCCAACTTGCAAGAAAGAACATGGGAAGAGAAGAGATCAGGCGAGCATACAGGATTCTCGATGAGATGTTCGAGGAGTTTACCAAAAAGCATTACGACAAGATTCAGCGCAAGTTCAACCTGGAAGAAGATAAGCTAAGAGGAGCCCTGGATGAAATACTTAAATTAAATCCCAAACCGGGTAGTTCCTACAGCAATAACCTGGGTAGGGGCAGCCAGACCATTATCCCCGATTTCATCCTGGAAATTGTCAACGACGAAATGATTCTGAGCCTGAACCAGCGCAATGTTCCTGATCTCTCCATCAGCAGTTATTACGCCAACATGCTGAAAAGCTTCCGTGATAACGGGAAGGGGATGACTTCTGACCAGAAGGATGCCTTGCTGTTTGTCAAGCAAAAGATCGATTCAGCCAAATGGTTTATCGATGCCATCAAACAGAGACAGGAGACCCTGATGCTGGTCATGAATGCATTGCTTCAGTTTCAGCACGAATTCTTTGTGGAGGGTGATGAAATCAGGCTTAAACCAATGATCCTGAAAGATATTGCCGATATGACCGGATTGGATATTTCAACCATATCTCGTGTTTCCAACAGTAAATACATCCAAACCCATTTTGGCATTTATTCGCTGAAATATTTCTTTTCCGAGTCGATGCAGAAAGAGGATGGCGAAGAGGTTTCCACCCGCGAAATCAAATCAATATTGAAAGAATGTATCGGTAACGAAAACAAACAGAAGCCAGTTACCGACGACGAGCTGGCCAATATATTGAAAGACAAGGGTTATAATATTGCAAGGCGCACTGTGGCCAAATACCGCGAACAACTGGATATCCCTGTAGCCAGGATGAGGAAGGAACTGTAAACTATCAGACAACAAACTTGTACCCGATACCCTTGAGGGTGCGGATATGGTCGTTGCCGATTTTTTCGCGAAGTTTGCGAATATGCACGTCAATAGTCCGGTCGCCGACAATCACATTATCTCCCCAAACAGCCTTGTAAATTTCATCGCGCAAGAAGACCTTGTCGGGTTTTGAAATCAGAAGGGAAAGCAGTTCAAACTCCTTTCGCGGCAACATCATTTCGGTATCATCAACCTTGAGGGTAAATTTTTCCTTATCGATGACAAGATTGCCAATATGAATTACTTTTTCCTGATCTACACTTTCGGAAGGCACTCCGCCGCTTCTTTTCAACAAAGCTTTCACCCTGCTGATTAAAACCTTGGGTCTGATTGGTTTGGTGATGTAGTCGTCTGCACCTGCATCAAATCCAGCAATCTGTGAATAATCTTCTCCCCTGGCCGTGAGAAAAGCAATGACCACGTCACGGCATCCGGGAAGCTTGCGTATCTCTTCGCAGGCGGCAATACCATCCATTTCCGGCATCATAACATCCAGAATAACCAGGTTAGGCTTAACTTTTAGGACCATTTGGATGGCTTCCCTGCCATTCCTGCCAGTAAAAACTTTGAAACCCTCCCTTTCAAGGTTGTAGCTTACAAATTCGAGGATATCTTCTTCGTCATCCACCAGGAGGATGCGTGGAATGCTTTCTTTTTCTGTCATGACCATATAATTTTGATTCTGAACCAAAGTTGTTATGAAAACAAAATCCTTTGTGTTCCTTTCGTTCTTTACTTAGTGACCTTTGTGGTAAAATAAAAAAGGTTAACCACAAAGGACTCAAAGGATATCACAAAGGACTCAAAGGAGGGGATAATTGACATCCCAATTTTAATGATATTCTATTCTGAACTATAAAAATAGAACAATTTGAAGATTAAGTGCTGACATACCGGATATTATTTTGTCAACTTTCCTTTTTCGAGGGCAAAGGTGAAGGTCGTTCCACTCTCAGGAGCGCTTTTGACATGGATTTTCTGCTTGTGTGCCTCGATGATATGTTTCACAATCGACAAGCCAAGTCCGGTACCCCCCTGCATTCTGGAACGACTTTTGTCAACCCTGTAAAAGCGCTCAAATATACGGGGCAGGTCTTTTTTCTCGATCCCGATCCCATCATCGCTCACTTCGATGAGCAGCAAGTTGTTCATGTCGTAAAAGCCAACGTTTACATTACCTTCCCTCCGGCCATACTTGATGGCATTTCCTATCAGATTGCGCATGGCTTCAAAGATTCGTTTCTTATCTGCCTTGACCAGAAAAGGTTTGCCTGAAGTGATGTTCAGGTTCATGGTAATGCTTCTTTCAGTTGCTTCCCGTAGTTCGAGTTCGAAAACTTCCTCCACCAGTTTGCTGATATCGAAAATCTCCGGATTCAGTTTCAGTTCACCGGACTCCAGTTTGGTGATGGATTCCAGGTCTTCCACCACATTGATCATTCTGTCGATGCTTTTTTCGGTGCGTTCGAGGTAGAGCCTGTTAATCTCAGGATCTTCGAGTCCACCATCTAAAAGTGTCAATATATATCCCTGAATATTGAAGATAGGAGTTTTCAATTCGTGGGATACGTTTCCCACGAAATCCTTGCGGTATTTTTCCAGATCGCGGAGGCGCTCGATCTCTGCCATTTTATCATCCGCCCATATCTTGACATCATGTTCTACTTCGGAGAGGATATCCTTGTTCCGGTCTTTCTTTTTTTTCTTTTCATTGCCCGGCGCGCCGCTAATCGTTTTGTAGATTGGGGTAATCTTGTCGTTGATCAGGTAATTTAAGATATAACTTGTTGAAAGGTAGGAAAGTAAAAAGATGACTGGAATTAAAACAACCAGCAGAAGCGGGTAGCCGAAATAGTAATTCAAGGTAAGCATCAACGCAGCGACAAGCGTTGTGATCAGGGACGATACCAAGGATAATTTACCGGGTGTATAGGATCTGAGGATTCGCATTATAAAATATCACAATCCAAAAAATCTAAACAGGTAGTAGACCAATGCTGCGACGATTCCGGAAACCGGAATGGTAAGGATCCAGGCGTAGAGCAGATTGATTGTAACACCCCACTTTACTGCAGTTACTCTTCTGGGCAAACCTGTTCCCATGATGGCTCCTGTAATGGTATGGGTTGTGCTGACGGGTATCCCGAAAGCATCGGTTCCGAAAAGGAGAGTTGCTCCTGCTGAATCAGCGGCAATTGCTTCAAATGAAGTGAGTTTGGTGATTTTGGTTCCCATTGTCTTGACAATTTTCCATCCTCCTGAAATTGTTCCAACACTGATGGCTAAGTAACAGCCCAGAACAATCCAATGGGGTATGGCATGGATTTTACCGCCAACCAGCGTAATATGCGCCCAGTCAGGTATGGATGCGGGATCGACTCCCTTGAAATAAACCATCAGTGTGGCGGCGATCAGACCCATTACTTTTTGGGCGTCATTGCCTCCATGGCCGAGACTTAGCAATGCAGATGAAACAAGCTGAAATTTCCTGAAATATCTATGGACGATTATTGGATTAGCCTTTCGGAAAAGATTAAGCAAAATGACGGAATAAATGTATGAGATGGCCATACCCAAGAAAGGAGCAAGGAAGATGAATGCGGCGATCTTTAAAATGACACTGGAATGAACAACGGCCAAGCCTGCATGGGCAATGGCGGCTCCTGCCAATCCTCCGATCAGGGTGTGGGAAGAACTGGAGGGAATGCCGAGATACCAGGTCAGAAGATTCCAGAGGATGGCAGCGATGATGCCTGCAAGAATTACCTGCAGATTGATGGCATTGGTATCGACCACTTTTGATATGGTATCGGCAATTTTTAGTTCGAATATAGCGTATGCCAAAAAGTTAAAAAAAGCGGCCCACATGACGGCCTGGAAAGGAGACAATACTTTCGTGGATACAATGGTCGCGATGGAATTGGCAGCATCATGAAATCCATTGATAAAATCGAACAAAAACGCAAGGACGATGATGATAATCAGGAGATTAAAACTCATTACCAGAAGATTAACTGATTAGTTTCTACTTTATATTCAAAACGAATTTTTGACATCATCCCATTTTTATGATCAGGGAAGAGAATATGTTGCCTACGTCATCACATTTGTCGATGGCTTTCTCGAGGGTGGTCAGAATATCCCTCTTTTTGATTAAGTCGATCGCGTTGACTTCCTGCTCAAATAGTTTGGACAGATGTTCCTGGTAAATATCATCCACTTCACTCTCATATTCACTTATTTTCTCAATACTGTGAACATGTTTTTTGAAATCACTGACAGAACGTACGCTGCGCAAAACATTCTGAATCTCTTTGTTGGCAGAATGGATCCGGTCTGCAATCCAGACGAATTCTTCCGGAATTGCGGACAATTTATAAAGGTTGATCCTTTTGGAGGAAGAATGAATATAATCGACAATGTCATCCATGTTGCTAATGAGTTCATGAATGTCTTCACGTTCAAAAGGAGTGATGAATGTACCGTTCAGTTCGGTAAGCAATTTCCGGGTGATATCATCTCCGATATGCTCCACATCCTTGATCTGCTTCATGTACTCCAGTCTCTGGCTTAAATCTCTTTCCCTGACCAATTTAATCAGCAATTCAGAAGCAAGTACGAGATTGTCGGCTGCATCGTTGAAAAGGGGAAAAAACTTGTGGTCTTTGGGTACCAGAAAACTAAAAATTTTGTCGAGCTTCATTATAAAATCGTTTTAAAAATTTTAACAAAAATAAACAATTAAAGGAGATTATATATCTTAGCGGAGCGAATCCCGAAAATTAACACATACGCAACTTATTGTTAACATGGATTATCTCGACAGTTATCATTTCCTGAAAAAGATTGTCAACTACGAGGATCACAAGATCAGGATCGATGATAAACTAAGTATGTACAATTTTTCATTCCATTCAGAAAACGGATATATTCTGACCGGAGAAGATTCGTACCATTGCCGTTCGCACGATTGTTCCTTCAAGGATGCGAATGAATCCAGGTATGAATATTCCCGACTCGATTATTTTCTTGATTCGCGCGATTCAAGGATCGATGAGAATCTCAATTTCCGTTACCATGTATTCACCCCGGTAAGCCAGAATCCTGTCAGGGAAGTTGTAATTTACCTGAATGGGTTCAATGAAAAATACTGGACCAAACACTTCAACTGGGCCAGAAAAATCGCCGATGATACAGGCAAGACGGTTATTCTTTTCCCTGTGGCGTTTCACATGAACAGGGCGCCGTTGCAATGGAGTGATCCGCACACGATGTACAAGGTGAGTGAGGAGCGCAAAATCAAATTTCCGGATATCATTTCGTCTACCTTGTCGAACGCAGCCATCAGTACCCGTCTTAATGCCAAACCACAGCGGTATTTCTGGTCCGGACTTCAGGCATATTATGATGTAATTCAGCTGGTTGATCAGATAAAAAATGGAGAGCATCCATTGATTCCAAGCGATGTGAGCTTTGATTTTTTCGCCTATTCGATTGGCAATCTGCTGGCGCAGGTCTTGCTGATGACCAATCACAACGGATATTTTGACCATTCCCGCCTGGCGCTCTTCTGCGGCGGGTCTGTATTTAACAGGATGTCGCCGGTTTCAAAATTCATCCTTGACAGTGAAGCCAATGTGGCGCTCTATTCCTATGTGGTAGAACACATTGAGAGCCACCTGAAGAAAGATGCGCGCCTGCGACATTATCTGGGCGAAGACCATCCTGAAGGACTTAACCTGCTGAGCATGATCAACTACAAACAGATGCTCGGGCACAGGGAACGACTTTTCAGGAAGTTGAGCGACAGGATATTGGCCATTGCGCTCACTCATGATACGGTCATTCCGCCTTATGAGGTGATGAACACGCTTCAGGGGATCAACAGGGATATCCCGATACCTGTGAAGGTTTTTGATTATCCGTATCCGTATAGCCACGAAGAGCCTTTCCCAGCCAGCGCTAAAATCAGGGAACCCGTTGATCAGATGTTCAGAAAGACGTTTGACTGCTTTTCTGAGTTTTTAGGCTGATTACATGCTGCCCAAATGGATATTGATACCTGCAAAAACTGTTGTCAGTGGCATGGGGTAGTATCTGTTCGGTGCATAGCTTTCTCCCAGGAGGTTTTCCCCGCTCAACGTCAATTCAAGATGCCTGTTCAGACTCCACGCGGTTTTTGCGTTGAGTAGACTGTAACTGATAAGGTTGACTTTGCCTGTTGCATCATTGTTCAGGTCCGAGATCTGCTGGAAGGAACAGTTAAATCGAAACTTCTGCCAACGGTAGGTTCCGCTCAGGAAGAGGTTGTTCTTTGGTGTGGCAAGGAGTGGAACCTCCATGTTGATGTAACTGTAGGATAGCAATAGCTCCACATTTTTGACGGGTCTGGCGTTGATGGAGAGTTCTACTCCCTTGTTGTTGATTTTACCCGTGTTGTAGAGGTTACCCATGGCACCAGTCACGATCAGGTTATCCCCATTGACAATATAACCCGTCAGCTCGACCTTTAGTTTGTTTTGCAGGAAGGTATGCGCCAACCCGGTTTCATAGCTGTAAATTCTCTCCGGTTGCAGGTTGGGATTGTGATTCCACATGTACAACTCCCTGATGGTTGGACTGCGAAATCCTTTTGAAAAACTTGCCCTCCAGGTCGTGAGAGATGAAAGTTGCCAGGCGAAACCTGCAGAGGGAATCCACTCACTTCCGTAAACACTGTGGTTTTGCAACCTCATTCCGCCATTCAATGTAAGCTTTTGAAAAAGTGTTTGCTGCATGAAGGCATAGATACCGGCTTCACGAACTGTGGTGTCTGCAAATTGGATTCCCTTTCCGTTCATGGCCAATGTGTTTTCAGCTTTGCCACCATATTTGGCAAAATCGGCGCCGAATGACAGATTGCTGCCTTCTGCCAGTTTTAGCGTCTGGTACAGATTGATCCCATTGTTCATGTCTTTGGAATGAAAGCCGTCGGAGATGGTGTGCTCGCCAAAATTATTGTAGAATTTGATGGCACCCGAGATCTTCTGGAATTCATCCGAAATGGCCACCGAGGCATATCCACGGGTGATGTCCATGCGACTTCCGGATACGGCATGCAAGGTGTCAGGGCCGGGGTCCTGGGCGTTGAATTTCGCGATGGAGAAATCGGCATCTGCCTTGATGTGCTCATTAAATTCATATCCCAGTTTGATATAACCGTTCACGATTTCAAAGTCTGAACTGGGCCTGTGACCATCCGTTTTGTCGTGGTTGAAGGAGACAAACGTGCTGAATTTATTTTTCTTCATACCTCCGGAGACCGCCTGTTTCCAGGTATTGTAAGAACCAATCAACAACCTGGCATCACCGTAAATCCCCTCATGAACCTGCTTCCTTGTGATGATGTTGATAACCCCGCCCATGGCGTTCGATCCATACAAGATGGATGCCGGACCCCTGATCACTTCTACCCGTTCAACATCCGAAGCCACATAGCTGTCGGGAAGCGGATGCCCCATCAACCCCATGAACTGGGGATGTCCGTCTATCAGCACTAAAACTCCTGTGGTTGGATTGCCGCCGATGCCCCGCATGGTAATCTGTCCGGCTGATCCGGTCGCCACACCAAAACCGGTGACGCCTCTTTCTGTCACAAACAATCCGGGAACCCTGCCGCTAAGCATTGGCAGGATGGCGGTTTCGTTGCCCTCTTCAATCTGTTTGCGGTCCATAACTGAAACTGCAAGGGGAGTATTGTTCCTGTTGATTTGTGTGAGCGTACCCGTAATGATGACTTCTTTGATGTTGATGGTGTCCTTTATAGACATTGTCTTTTCCTGGGCGTTGGCTGTACTGAAATAAAATATGATGGTGAAAATCAGAATGTACTTTTTCATTTTAAGTGCGAATGTTATAGTTTTTAATTATTGATGTTCAATGAAATAAAAAATGTATGACTTTGCAATAGAAAAATTAATACTAATGACTCAAAACCCTTCGACTTCGCTCAGGGACCGACTATTGTTTCCTTGATTAGACAGTCACTTCGACTCCGCTCGGTGACCTTCACAT
>Ga0118677_10010100_pt1 | contig 14540 bp, 12 predicted proteins | sample AliMusrvi5mmetaG_FD_86154 | JGI IMG/M metagenome (GOLD analysis project Ga0118677, IMG submission 86154) | reverse complement strand
CCATAAAACAAACAAATCGCATGCCCGTCATATTTCAAAAGATAAATGCAAAGAAATCGGTGTGTCAATAGTTGACATGGAACAGGATAATGATTTACAAGATCTGATTCTTACCGTTCATCACGCCTTCATGCATACTTTTGCCCATAGCTCTGCAACAAAGATCGTTGAGAATCATCTTGGAGTAGCATATATTGAAAGTTTACCTGTTCAGTTTTCAAATCAGACTCAAAAAACCTAACTTTCCTTACAAACCCGACCAGATACCCCTCGTTTGTAACCTACTCTTTATACACAAATAAAGAATGATTATCTTCGCGATATAACTAAATAATGGACTACGATGGAACCGCAACAATTAGAAATTGATTACAGCGGGATGTTTCAAGATAAACGTCTCGAAAAAAGGGGCTGGAAATCTTAACGAAAATGGAATCAGCACAGACGGCTATATTAAATCAATTAGCAGTAAGTCATGCAGATAATATGGCTTATAGTCGATTTTTCAACAACGGTTCTGTAACTCTTTCCTCTCTGAAAGAAAGTTCTCAGCGGAAAGTAAAGGAGTTAAGTATAGGCAAGCATGTTCTGTGTCTACAGGATTCAAGTGAAATAAATTATCAGAAACACCGTAATTTTTTCCACATCGAGGATCAGGATCTTGGACCAATCGGTAATGAAAAGGATATAGGATTTTTTATCCACCCGATGCTGGTTGTTGACATAAATGGATATTTTCCACTTGGGTTTTCCGCTATTCACTGTTGGAACCGTCGTTTTGATAAGAAAAACAGAAACCAAAGAGATTATAAGAATCTACCCATCGAACAGAAAGAATCTTATCGATGGATTTCAGCAGGTACTGAGAATATAGACCTTTTAAAAGGGAGTGTAGCCCATATGACCATCATCGGAGATCGGGAAAGCGACATTTATCAGGAGTTTATTGATTTAAAAAGCGCGAATTCCGATTTACTGGTACGGTCAAAAGAAAACAGGGAGCTGTATGGGGAAGAAAACAGGCTAAATGAATATTTATCAGAACAGCCGATCTCGGGTACTTATAAAATAGCTGTACGTAGCGATAAACGAAAAAACCGTGAAAGCAGGAACGCAATTATCGACGTGAAGTATTGCAAAGTAAAAATAAGGCGTCCTATACGACCTATCTACAAGAATTTGCCTGAATATATTGAACTAACCGCAATAGAAGCCTGTGAAAATGCGGAAACCGTTCCACATGGCGAAAAACCAATATTATGGAGATTGCTTACCACTCATCAGGTAAATGATGTATCAATAGCTATCCAGATGGTCTGCTGGTATAAAACCCGATGGTTGATCGAGGAGTTGTTTCGTTTACTGAAACAACAGGGAATCGACGTAGAAGCTAGCCAGTTAGAAAGTGGGAAAGGATTAAAGAAATTAACGGTAATGGCCATGCAGGCAGCACTAAAAATATTACAACTCAGACAAGATAGAGATGGGCTTTGTTCCATGGGTGCTTATCTTGTTTTCAGTGAACAGGAAATAGAATTTGCAGAGCGGGTATCTCGGACCAAATATGAAGGGAAAACTCCATTACAGAAAAACCCTCATCCGGCTGGAACACTAGCGAGGATGTCATGGATAATAGCACGTATGGGAGGATGGAAAGGATACCAAAGTAGCGGTAGCCCCGGCCCAATAACTCTAAAAAGAGGCCTCGATAAATTTAATCTAATGTACCAAGGCCTCATCTTAGCTGAACCCTACAGAGATGTGTATAAAGAGTAGGTTTGTAACGAGGGGTTTATTATTATGAGTTTGTAACTCCTTTATATTCATGTAGTAATTTCAAAATATATTTGTTGAAATATCGTTGCAAACGATTAACCATTACCCCCTCGTTGCAAACGAGGGGGAGGTTTCCGAACAGCTAACCAACGGTTCCGAACGACTAAACTATGCTACGTTATGCCTAACTTACATCATGTCACGTCTAACCTACGTCACGTCACGTCTAACCTATGTCACGTCACGTCTAACCTATGTCACGTCACGTCTAACCTATGCGACGTTATGCCTAACTTACGTCGCGTCACGTCTAACTTTCGTCACGTCACGCCTAACCTATGTCACGTCACGTCTAACCTATGCGACGTTATGCCTAACTTACATCACGTCACGTCTAACCTATGCTTTCAAAGACCAAAAAAAACAGCGGAAAGTGTGGCCTATTTCCGCTGTCTGTGAGCAGGTTAAATAAATAATTAATTAACCGGGACCTTTTGTACTGCCGGGGCAGGTTTTGCTGCACGGTGTACCTGCTTTTTCAATTCCGCAAAAGTGTACTCCTTTGATTTCAGCGGATCGGCAGTTTTGTAAAGGATTTTCCCAACTTTCAGAATCTCGTTCAACTGACCATATAATTCGTTCAATGAATCGAGGTTGCCCTGAACAATGTGCTTACGGTTGCTTATGATGGCGAATTGCTTTTGCTTATCTTCCGCTACAGCTGTGGCGGCATTCGCAAACCGGGCAACCAGATCATCAGGCATTCCCTGCGCTTTGAGTAGATCCTTATACTTGCTGATATTTCCGTTAATGGTATGAAGCGCCTGCATAACCCCTTCGGCATCACCCGAAACGATCGATTTCCTTAGGTACTTAATACCAAAATCGGCTAATGAAATGGTTTGCTCCAGCTGAGCCAGGTTAATATAACCTGTCAACCGGTTAAGCGGATCAATCAGACCATCGAGTGTGGAATGAAATCTTTGCGTGATAATTTTCAACTCCTGTGTCTCCGATTGAGGCTCAACCAGATCAGAAGCGTTTAAGATGCGGGTTTTAAACCCAGTGAGGTAATCATTGGTAAAATTAGGCGAAAAGGTAGAAAAATCTGCCAGGTCGCGGTTCAGGCCATTGGCTGCATAATTACAAATGGGGGCGAGCTCCTCGTCCTTACAGTTGTAGTCGCGTAAATGAATTTTATCCATTTTTTGTGAATTAGATTCAGAAAATTTAATTCAATGCCACACAACCAAATATACAAAAAATAATTGATATTTTATTTGTTGTTGAATAATTTACATTTTATCCTTGAGAAAGTTATCCAAATTCCTCACCTGTTCGGGCGAACCCAAAACAAAAAGCTGGTCCAGATTGCTCAGAACATAATCGCTTCCGGGATTAAAAACATATTTCCCCTCACCGTTTTTTAACCCGATAATCGTAGTCCCTGTAACCTTACCCAGACTAAGTTCCCCTATCGTTTTTCCACTATAAATGGAAGCCATAATACTGCAGTGCACTTCGTGGATACTGATGTCGCGGTTTCGCTGCAGCATAATGTATTCCATAAACTCCACCACATCGGGTTGGGTAACCAGCCGGGCCATGCGCTGTCCACCCATCCGCTCGGGCATAATCACATTTGTTGCTCCCGCCCTTTTTAATTTGGAGTCAGAGCCAATCTCGGAGGCACGACTTACGATGGTCAGATCGGCATTCATACTTCGGGCAGTCATCACCACAAACATATTGTCGGCATCGTTTGGAGTGGTAGCAATCAAAGCCCTTGCACGGTCGATCCCGGCAGTGCGCAACACCTCTTCGTTGGTTGCATCACCCTGAATAAACAGAAGATTGGGATCTTCCTGGATCCGTGTAATTACATTTTCCCTCCGCTCAATGATCACAAACGGATGGTTATGATCGGTCAATTCGAGTGCGGCCTGTTCGCCGTTTCTGCCGTACCCACATATGATCACATGGTCGGTCAGTTTTTCAATCCTTTTGCTCACCCTGCTAGTTTTTAATTTTTTAACAAATTCACCATCGAGAAAGAACCGTACAACGCTCGACCCGACAAAGGTAAAGCTTCCCAGACTAAAGATAATTAAAAATGAAACGAACAACTTCCCGGTAGGAGAGAGTGGTCTGACCACCTCGAATCCCACTGTCGAAACGGAAAGGACGGTCATATACAGTGAATCGACAAACCCGTATCCTTCGATAAAATGAAATCCCATCAATCCGGTCACAAACAAGAAGAATACCAATGCAATAGCAATTCTGAAGGTTCTGGAAGTTTGTTGTTCAAACAGGTTCATGTACGATTATTTTATGTCCGATGGTGCAGTCGAGGCATCTCCTCGGCTCACAATAATTGCGCTGCAACTGGATTAATGCCTGCGACTCTAACGCATTTGATGCCACAACACCCGCTTCGTTCCACCGGTTTATTAAGCTGTTACGCTCGGCCGGCAGCTGTTCGAGTATTTCCAGCGCTCTGTCTTTCAAAATTAGTTTATTTTGGCTTTCCCCATACAGAAAATAGAAAGGAACAACAACATTTATTATCATTAGGCTGAAAATCTGATCTCCAAACACCTTTGGTTTGCTGACAGAAGGTTTATTAAAGGTGTAGTGATCGTTCCAGTAATCTGAAGCAGAAACTAAGAATAATTGCCTGAGCTCATCCAGGTTGGCGGCCTCCATCACGGCAGCAAAGAGACCCCTGGAGCGGTGAATCAATGCGGCAAATTGCGATAACCTGATCGTGGGAAAATTTCCGGGATGCATTCTCATAAACTTCCACAAATGACCTGCAACCGGTTTTAGTCCGTATTTCATCGCAAGAAAATAGTATTCTTTTCGCAAATCGAGGTAGTATTGATCGCCAAAGAGTTCATCACCGAGCAGACCTGCCTGACCAAAAAGAAGCGCTTCAATCTGAAAAAGGGAATCGTGATGCCGGACAAGAATCGACTGTGGCAACGATCGTGCTACCATCTCGAACGGGAGGGCATTTTCGCGCAATCCAAAGTTTCGGGCTAACATACAATAGAAGGTCTCGCTCCAGTCCTCCTTTGTCTCCGTAAGGAGTTTAGCAATCGCTTCAACCTTTTGTTTCAGCCGTTCGATGACAATCCCGTTGAGAAAAAATTTGATCTTAAATGGGTCTACCTGGTACAGGAAGGAGGCGCAGCCAATAAAGTCGTGATTTCGGACCAGCGCTTCGTAATTATTTTCGATCCATTCGGGCCATTTAATCTCCAGAACGGGGACTTTTGAGCCGAGATCGTTAAAGACCTGGATATCGGATTGGGCTACGACATGCAAAATGGTGTTACGGTACACCGGATCTTTCTGATGACCGTGTCGGTTCCAGTCGGAGGCTTTCACATGAATTTCGATATTCCCTGCCCAGAGTGTTTCTCCAATTCGTAGCCGGGCATCAAAGAAATCGGGTCCTGCGTGGGTGTTTTGCCTGCCGGGATGGATAATATGAAGTGACTCACCGTCAGCAGTAAGAAGGGATTCGTCCTGAAACAAGCCGTATTTCCATATAAAATGGAGAAATTCCTCTTTCATTGCAGTTAAAATTTGCTTATTGAAAGATACGAAATTTCGGATTACGAATATTCAAAAAAAAGAAGGATAGAAAGAAATAATTTTTTGAAACGATATTCATAGTTAAAAATATTTTGAAGACGAAAATGAATGTGTATGAGTTTAAAAACAAGTTGGGTTAATCCAAATTCATTGTCTTAAAAAACCTTATATTTAAAGAAAAAACCTCAGTAGAAAGCAGACAATCTTAATGATCACACCTTATTACCTTATTTATGGACGTTGCATTTATTAAATATTATCAAAAAACAATCAACCCTAAATAAGGTAATGAGGTTATAGATTGGGAGTATTGATTCCCTATTGAGGTTGCCATTGAAAAAAAGGTTGAAAAAAAAGCAATCAGTAATGGAACGCAAGTTATGCCGAGAGAAATAATCTCATTATTTATTTTAAGTCTCAGACGATATTGGTTCGATAATATCGTTATGCTCTGCACGTCTAATATCATGGGATGTTATTCCGAGATCTTCCGAAGCACGGTCATGCCATCGCGGATGGGGATCATAAATGTTTCAACGCGCGGATCGGTCTTAACAAAGTCGTTAAACTTCATGATTTCTTTTGTTTGCTCATCGGCGGCAGCCACTTTCTGAACAACTTTTCCCGCCCACAAAGTATTGTCGGCTATGATCACCCCTCCAATTTTTACTTTGGGAAACACGAGGTCATAATGCGACAAATACTGCCGTTTATCTGCATCGATAAATACGAGATCGAAAAGCTCATTAAGATTTGGCACCAGATCAGCAGCGTCGCCAATGTGGGTGATAATGCGATCGTTCATCCCCGACTCTGCGAGGAAAGATGCGGCCAAACCCTCCAGTTCATCATTGATCTCTATGGTATGCAAAAGGCCACCTTCGGCTAAACCGTCTGCCAGGCACAAGGCGGAATAGCCCGTATAGGTTCCAATCTCCAAAATCCTGAAAGGACGAATCAGTTTACTCAGCATTGTAAGCAACGATCCCTGGAGCCGGTCGGAACACATGCGGCCATTCACCATCCTTAGTTGTGTTTCGCGATAAATGCGGGCCATCAGGGGACTTTCGTCCTCTATATGGGATAAAAGGTATTGCTCCAAAACTTTGTCAATCTTTATCACTTCAAATGGCATTAAGGGTACCGACCGTTGCAGAACACACTTTGGGCAGAATATTCATGGTAAAGTTAATTATTCAAAATCATTGAGGCTGCATATAGATCAGCATTGACAATTTCTCCGGATTAAGAATCTCATTGGCAATATCCCTGATCTGAGCAGGTGTGACGGCATTTATTTTCCTATAGATCACCTCAAGATCATCCATCTTATTATAGGTTAAAAAGCTTTTGCCCAGGGTAAGCATCAGATCTTCGTGATTCTCCTGCGACATTGCCAGCTGACCGGCCAATTGTTTTCTCGCCTTGCTGATCTGGATATCGCCTAACAATTTATTCTGAAGAATACTAATCTCGCGGTAGATCAGTGAAATCGCTTTGTCAATATTTCCCTTATCCGTTCCAAAATAAATGGTAATCGTCCCGGTATCGGAATAGGCGGTATAGGAAGATTCGAGATTGTAGGCAATACCGTTTCTTTCGCGAAGTGCAAGATTAAGTCTTGAATTACCCGACTGACCACCCAACACACTGTTTAATAAAACCAATCCGATACGATCGGCATGAAAAACATCATAAGCCAACCCTCCGATCAGACAATGGGTCTGAAAGGTCTCCTTTTCGACCGATTTAGACCTGGCAGCATTACCCAAAAATTTGGGACGGGAAAAAGAGCGACGGTTCTCGGCAAGATGGCTGAAATAACGTTCAGCAAGATGATAAAACCGCTTGCCGGTGATCTGGCCAACCGAACAGATCACCATCTGATCGGTATTGTAATTTCGTGCCATAAACCGCTGAATATCGTCACGCTTGAAAGCCTTGACATTTTCGGGTGTCCCCAGGATATTACGCCCAATAGGATGACCATCGAAAATCAGCTCTTCAAACTCATCAAAGATCAATTCAGACGGCGAATCGTTGTAGGAATTAATTTCATCTATGATCACATCCTTTTCCCGCTTCAATTCCTGATCCGGGAAAGTACTGTTGATCAGAATATCACTAAAAAGCTCAATCGTTCGTTCGTAATACTCCGTCAGAAAGGAGGCATGAATTGCGGTCTCCTCCTTGGTAGTGTAGGCATTCATCTCTCCGCCTACATCCTCAAGCCTGCTCAGGATATGAAACGACTTTCGTTTAGTGGTTCCCTTGAAAATAGTGTGTTCGATAAAATGTGCCATACCTTGTTCCTGCATTGCTTCGTCGCGGGAACCTGTATTTATAATGACGCCACAATGTGCGACGGGTGAATCGACATACTGATGAACCAGTCTGATGCCATTGGGTAAAAGCGCTGAGAAATATTCCATTAATTAATTTTGAACAGGTTGCAAAAGTATCGAAAATAGTGTTTCTATAATAGATGTAATTGTAAAACTTTCTTCTAAGATAGGCAATAGGAAGCAGGCATTAGGCAATAGGATGGTGGTGGAGGCGACTTGTAACTGGCGGCTGGCTACTTGCAACAGACACTAACAAGAGTAGCAGCTGTATCAAAAGTGAAAAATTTAACCGCGGAGAAGCGCAAAGGAAAACCGCAAAGAACCACAAAGTATTAAAAATATGCACAATATCTCTGCGTAACTTTGCGCTTTCTCAGCGAAACTCTGCGGTAAAAAGACTTTTAATACAACCGCTTAAGCTGTAATAAATATTTATCCTTAAAGTTGAAACGATGCCATCAGCAGCCTGTCGTTAGACGCATATTATTCATGTTCAAAAAGATCTGAAATTTCGGGGTCTGATTCATGAACAGGGAAATTCACAAAATCAATCTTTATTCCTTTTTTTTTCACTCAGTGTTTGGTGAGAATTAAAATTTGATTAGTTTTGCCACGCGTTAGAAAACCGGTGCCATAGCTCAGTCGGTAGAGCAACGGACTGAAAATCCGTGTGTCCCTGGTTCAATTCCAGGTGGCACCACCAGAAAGGGTAAATATCCATAAAAAGATATTTGCCCTTTTTATTTTAGTAATTACCGGTATTAAAAAAAGGTCTGATTATCGTATGACAATCAGACCTTTCCAATAAATACCAGACGATTATTTCCGTCAGTCTGGTCTTTAATTTACAATTCCCTTACCTAATTAATTTGGAGCTGGTACAGCTATTTTCAATTTCTTGAATACCTCTAAAGCTTGCACATCATTTGGATCGATCCTAAGAATCTTCCTGAAATATTCAATGGAAGTTTCCTTTAGTACTTCTGATTGCTTTTTGTCCGTTTTAAGCAGTCTTTCACTGTTAAGGAAATAGTAGGAACCGAGATATTTTAAACATTCAATCATTGACCGACGATTCCGTGTAACATCTCCAGCCTCAAGGATTGCCAGAGCCTTTTCGTAAGCTTCTTTTGCGAATGTGGTTTCAGCCTCTGTATCGAGTAATGAATTCATTCGTCCCCTCCAGATAAATCCTCCGGCATACTTATCATTAAGGGTAGTTACGGTAGTAAATGCGCTATCTGCCTTCTGAAGGTACAATCGTTTTAAATTGTTAACAGCGGTACTGTCGGTAAAAGGAATATTGCTGTTCTTCTGAAGCAGCATTAGTGTATCGTATTTCGCCCTGAAAATTTCTGCCTGAAAATAGTACTCTTTGCCAATTGCAAACCAGGAGTTTGCTTTATCTGCACCGTTTGAGATCATTTTTTTATAGGCACCTGCGGCTTCATTGTGCATTTTATTGCTGGCATAAAGTTTGGCAAGATCATCATAAATCTCGGTCTTGGTAGTGTCCATTTCCAAAGCTTTAATATAGTTTTTAATTGCCAGGGTATCCTTGCCATCCTTTTGTAATAAACGTCCATAGTAAACAAAGTCGGAAACTATATTTTTATCAGGATCATGCATCTTAAAGAACTTCGACATGTACTCCACCCCTTTTGCAAAATCTCCCGTTTCGTAGGCAATATACCCCCGTATTCTTAGAAGAACAGATTCATCAGCATTTTGCTTCATTACATCCTCCAAAAGCTTTGCAGCTTCGGCATATTTTTTATTGAAGAAAAGGATGAGTGCATAACGCTCCTTGTCAGGATAAGTGACTTCAGCCCGCTCCATATAGATCACATAGTTTTTTTCAGCCTCTGCGAACCTTCCAATGGAATAGTACAAATCGCCAAGGTTTTTGAAAACCATAATTTGGTCAGAATTCAATTCAATACTTTTTGCAAGTGAATTAAGGGCATCGCGGTTGGCGCGGGCCATTGTTTGCAATACCCCAAGTTTCCGGTAGGCAAGCGCAGAAGTGGCATCAAAGAATATTGCCCTTTCGTAGGCATTTGTTGCAGAACCATATTTGTGCCCTAAAGTTTCAATATCACCCATAGCAATATGAAACCTCGGATATTTGGAGTTTAATTCAATTCCCAGAGCCAAATACCGATTCGCTGTTGCAGTATCTTTTTTGGAAAAGGAAAAACAACCGGATGCGATTTCATAATAGACCTCAGGATTTTTTTTATCCATTTTCCGTGCTTTCTCAAAAAAGTCGAGTTTACCGGTATCATCTCCTTTATTAAGTGCTATTTTCCCAAATCCGATTACAGGAAACGGAGATTTTGGATCAATTCCGGCAGCCTTTTGGTACATTAATTTTGCACTATCGGGTAATTGAAGGCTCATATAGGTATCACCTAATGAACATAAATCTCTTACATCATTGGGAGAGGTTTTTAGCCGGTCAAGGAAAAAGCTCCGTGCCCTGTGATATTGAAGTTCATCGAGATATAATAAACCCTTATTCGTGTTTTGCTGGGCAAAACCAATCATTACCAGGAAAAGAAGTCCGAGGAGCGAAAGTAAACTGCGTTTCATTTTTATATTATTGTGTATTAGATATTTCAAATTTAAAAATTACTGCTAAAAATCTTTTCGAATATTGATAACCCTCGTAGGTGCAACAGCAGGCAGAACACCGGATTTCAGAATAATACGCTGCCCTTTATCACTGGCAACGAAAGCAGAGAAACCAGTCACCAATCCATTCCTGGGTTCTGCGTTGATCATATAGATATCTCTTGTCAAAGGATAAATATGATCAAGGAGATAAGCCTGATAAGGTTTATAACTATTCCCGGCATCAGGACGGGAATTGTCGCTAACCGATAAAACTTTTATTTTTTTATGAAATGAGAGATGTAACGAATCGGCAGGGTTACTGATCCAGCTTGCCCCAATAAAACCTAATACTCCCGGATGGGCACTGGTATATTCAATTACATCGCGGTTGAATTCGAGTGCGAACAGATTACTGGTTACAAGTTTTCCTCCGCAAATTGAGTCTGTCAGGTATTTGACAATGCCTGAATTTTGGTTATCAAACACCACTTTAATTTTCCCTGCAGTTGATCGCGGATTGATCTGGTTCCACTGATCGATCTTTCCCGTAAGGATCTCTTTGATCTGATTAAGGGTGATGAGGGTATCTTTACTTGTAGGGGCCGCAATCAACGCAATAGCATCCGTGGCTATTTTGGTTTGACGGGGGTAAATCTTTTTTTGGTTCAGGAAGGCAATCTCATTTTTTGACAAGGGTCTTGAAGCGACGATCAGCTCTACCTTGCCATTTAATAGCTCATCAAAAGCATTATTTTCGGGGATATAGGCGGACGTTATTTCAGTATAACCATATATTGCCTTGAAAACGTCCAATTCGGCTTCAATAATGGGACGGAAAGTTTCATCGGTGCTTATTGCTGTTATTCCGGTAGTTGGAGTATTCCGGTACGGATTGCCTCTGAAGAAATTGCATCCGCCAAATATCAGCAACAGCAAAAAAAACAATAAGAGCCTAATTCGCTTCATCACTTTTTGATTTAAAAACCAAAGTATAGAATCTGAAAGAACCATATATGATTAAAAGAGCACCAAACCAGGGTCTTACAGAACTACTTACTGGGAGCAGCAAATTGTTCGAAAACAATATTACTACTCCCAGTGATAGGTAGACAAAGGCCATTAAATACTTAAATAAGAGAAAAAACCGATTCTTTCTTATCATTACATTCAACGACTATTGCAAAATAAATTTAAATGGAACGGTATAACTTACCAAAACTGCCTTTCCCCCTTGTTTTCCAGGACTCCAGGCGGGCATCTTTCCTAACACCCTGACGGCTTCTTCATCGCAACCGCCACCTATACCGCGTACCACTTTAATTCTTGTAATTCTTCCATCCCTGTCAACAACGAAATTAACAATTACCGTACCGGAAATACCATTCTCTGCTGCGAGTGAAGGGTAGCGGAGGTTATTCTTGATAAATTTCATCATCTCTTTTTCGCCTCCGGGAAACTGGGGCATCTGTTCAACAATAACAAAAGGTTGATCAGGTTCTTCCGTGATTTGATTCTTTTCAGTTGCCACGGGAGCTGCCACATCGTCGGTACCTTTATCAAAAGCTACATTGCTGATAGCTGCTTTAGCCTCAACAACTTCCTTCTGCAATTTAGGTTGTTCCTCTTCCTGAACCATTTCATCAGGTTTAATCACCGGTGGTGTAAACTTGATCGTATTCCGTAAAGGCGGAGGTGGTGGCGGGATCTCTTTAAGGATGTTTTCCTTTGGTTTATCCAATTCGATATTGGAAAGTGCCCGCACGCTGACATCCTTATCTACTCTCTTAGGCATAAGCTGGTCTATCAGAGAAGGTGCCGAAACTGCCAGGACGAACAGTACACTTGCAATGATGAATGCCCTGATGTGTCTCTTTGAAGAGTTCTTCCTCAGTTCATAAGCACCATACTCATGGTTTTTTGCCTCAAAAACCAGGTCGCACCATGCGTCCGTAAAAATATCATTATTTGCTGCCATTAAGATACAATTTTCATCTGTAAATAATATAAAAATGAGGTCAGATGGAATCCGGATTTGAGATTTTTGCTCTGAAGATGCTCAATGCGGATCAATTCACCATTGACAGGAATAAGCGAAATTATTTGTTTCATAATTTTTTCGCTAACAATTCCAGATCGAATGGAGTAATATCAACTATGGCATAACGCCCGATATTACAAATCGCCATCTCATCCAGCGCATCAATGAGGTTTTTGTATGAACTCTCCTCAGTACCCTTAATCAGAATAATAGGGGCTTTTTTATCGCTGATAATCTCCGTTTTCTGCTTCTCAAAATCCTCATCAGAGAGCTTCTTTGCCTCTTTCTTGGCCTTAAGATCCCGTACTTTGACCATAATTTCATAGTTCTTTTTGATCAGAAACTGACGCATCCCTTTCGGGGAAAAGTCGGTTTGATTCAGAACCGGGTCAACATTGTTTTCACGTGTACCTTCATAGTAAAATACCTTGTTATCCTTTCCAAGGAGAATAGTTACAGCTCTCGAAGCTTTAATCTTCGTTTGATCTTCCTCTGTAACCTTTTCTTTGGAAGGCATGGCAATCTCCATGGTCTGAGGCTTACTAAGTGTGGTCGCCAACATGAAAAATGTAATAAGCAAAAAACCCAGGTCAACCATAGGGGTGAAATCCACCCTTGTTGACATCTTTTTAGTTTTCCCTTTTTGTTTTACTTGCGTTTCCGCAGCTACTTCAGACATGAATTTTAATATTTATAATTATTCATAATCAGCAACAGTTTTAAGACTCGTGAGCAGGTTATACCTGTTCTCATTGATGTCCTGCAGACTACCCATTAACTTTTTAATTACCGGATAGGTGGTCGTTTGATCTGCTTTGATGGCGATCCGGTAGTCCTTATTAACGCCCTTGGCTATACTGACCCAGTTTTTAAACTGGTTATCCAGCGAGTCACAGGGAATCCCAATTGCGTTCCGGGGCAAATCCCGTTCTTCACTTTTCAGTGCCAGATAGGACTTCATAAGGTTAATCGGAACCCCAAACTTATTCACGAGGCTAAACTCCTTCAATTCTGCCGGAGTAAAGGTGACATTATAAGCGGCACCCATTTTGGTCAGCAGTTGAATTCTATTCTCTTGCCCGTCAATACCAAAGAATACTTTACCTTTCCCATCAACAAGAATTGAAATGATGTTCCGGTCTGGTATTTTTATCTCCGAAATTGAGGAGGGCGTATTTACAGCGACCGGCTCTTTTTGGGTAAAGTTTGAGGTGAGCATAAAGAAGGTCAGCAACAGGAATGCAACATCGCACATTGCTGTCATGTCAACTGCAGTACTCTTCCTTTTTATTTTAACTTTTGGCATAGAACTAATTTATTTAGACTATCGATTATTTAGTGCTTTGCAGCAAATGTTTGAACGATGCTATAACCAGTTTCATCAATTGAATAGGTCAGCTTATCAATTTTTGTGGTGTAAAAATTATATGCGATAATAGCAAGGGCACCGGTACCGATACCAAATGCAGTATTGATCAGCGCTTCCGAGATACCTGTTGATAAAGCAACGGAGTCAGGAGCTCCGGCGTTGGCCATAGCAGCAAATGAACGGATCATACCAAGTACAGTTCCCAAAAGACCCATCATCGTAGCGATAGATGAAATAGTTGCCAAAATAGGAAGATTCTGCTCAAGACTTGGAAGTTCAAGTGAAGTAGCTTCTTCGATGTTTTTGGTAATGTCAAGCAATTTCTGCTCTTTGGTCATGTTCGTGTCTTTTTCAAGCATCTGATATTTAAGAAGCGCAGCTTTTGATACACTTCCAATAGAACCCTGGAAACGATCACATTCTGCAATTGCGCTATTAATATCATTTTTTACAAGAAAGCCTTTGATCGACTCTACAAATTTAACGGCAGACCCTTTTCCACCCGCTTTGTTAATCGTGAAAAAACGCTCAATTGAAAAAGCGATAACCGTCAGCAACAGTGTCATAATAACGGGAACAATAAATCCACCTTTATAAATAACACCCAGAAAATCGCCGGGAATAGGGGCATTTGCAGGATTATTTCCCTGAAAATGGCCGGACGCGCCCATAATTAGTTGGAATACAAGTTCCGCAATAACAAACGAAACAGGAATAACCAATGCTGAAAAAGCGCTCTGAATCTTTAAAAAACCATTTTTTGATTTCATACTCTGAATTACTAGTG
>Ga0118677_10010098_pt1 | contig 14542 bp, 11 predicted proteins | sample AliMusrvi5mmetaG_FD_86154 | JGI IMG/M metagenome (GOLD analysis project Ga0118677, IMG submission 86154) | reverse complement strand
GCGCTGGGCTTGCGGGCGGATGGGTGGAGAAGCTGGTGATGCTGGCGGCGGATCTGTTTCTGTCGCTGCCGTGGATGTTTCTGCTGCTTTCGATGCGGGCGGTGCTGCCGCTGAACACGAGTCCGCTGGTGTCACTGGCGATTACGTTTGCGTTGTTGAGCCTGCTGGGGTGGGCCGGGCCCGCGCGTGTGGTGCGGGTGGCGGTGAAGGCCGTCGCGAGTTCGGGATACCTGTTGCAGGCCAAGGCCGCTGGGGTGCGGAACTGGCGGTTGGTGATCCATCATGTGCTGCCGAATTTGCGGGCGGTGATGCGGGCGCAGTTCTGGATCTCAGTGCCTGTGTTCATCCTGGCGGAGGCGAACCTCAGTTTGCTGGGGCTAGGAGTTGCGGAGCCGCTGCCGTCGCTGGGGACGATGCTCAAGGAACTGGAGAACTATAGCGCGATCGGCGCGCGGCCGTGGATGTTGGCTCCGGCGGTGTTTCTGCTGGCCGTGATGCTTTGCTTGCAGGCCGTGCTGCCGCAAGAAGAGGGTGTGCGATGAATTGGCTGGTGTTAATGCTGCTGGCGATGGGCGCGGTGTTTGGCGCCGGCGTCGAGAGCGGCGGTGTTTTGAAGATGGTGATGCGCAGCGAGCCGAAGACGTTCGATCCGTTTCTGGTGGAGGACGAACCTTCGGACATGATCCGGTATATGACCGGAGGAGTGCTGATCCGCATGAATCGCAAGACGCAGAAGATGGAGCCTGCGCTGGCGTCATCGTGGAATGTGAGTGAGGGCGGGCGGCGGATCACGTTTAAGCTTCGTGAAGGCGTGAAGTATTCCGATGGTACGCCGTTCACGGTAGAGGATGTGGCTGCTGCTTTGCGGCGGCTGACGGATGCGAAACACCCGACGCCGTCGAGCGATGCGTTCGGTGCGGAGGGAGGCGCGGTGACGGTTGAGGTGCTGGGTGGAAATCAAGTGTCGTTCCGCATGGCCAAGCCCCGCGCGGGACTGGAGATGCTGTTCGATGTGGTGGTGATTTCGTCTGTGAAATCGCCGTTGAAAGAGAAAGCTGCGCTGGGGCCGTTCTTTGTTAAAGAGTACAAGGCCGGGCAGTATGTCCAGCTGGACCGCAATCCTCACTACTGGAAGACCGATCCGGCGGGGCGGCATCTGCCTTATCTCAGCGGCGTGCGGATTGAGATCCAGACCAATCGGGAGATGGAGTTGCTGCGGTTCAGGCGGGGTGAGCTGCATCTGGTAAATCAGCTGGATGCCGATATGTTCGAGCGGCTGCAGGCGGAAAAGAGCAAAGCCGTGGTGGATGGCGGGCCGGGTCTGGAGGCCGAGTTCATCTGGTTCAATCAGAATCCGGCGTCGCCGGTTGGCACCGGAAAGATGAAATGGTTTCAGTCGACGGCATTCCGGCTGGCGGTATCGGAGGCGATCAACCGCGCCGATATCTGCCGCATCGTCTATCACGGCAAGGCGCAGCCGGCGGCTGGGCCGGTGTCGCCGGCGAATCAGTTCTGGTTCAACAAGTCATTGAAGTCTCCGGCGTATCAGCCGCAGGAGGCATTGAAGAAGCTGCAGGCAGCGGGGTTTGTGAAGCGCGGCGATGCGCTGGTGGACCAGGCCGGTCAGCCCGTGGTGTTTTCGCTGATCACGAATGCAGGAAGCAAGATCCGGGAGAAGATAGCCGCGATGGTGCAGCAGGACCTGGCCAAGATCGGCATTCGGGTGAATGTGGTGACGCTTGATTTTCCGTCGCTGATCGAACGCATCACGAAAAGCTACGACTATGAGGCCTGCCTGCTCGGCCTGGTGAACATTCAGATCGATCCCAATTCAGAGATGAACGTGTGGATGAGTTCGGCGGCCAATCACCAGTGGAACCCGAGTCAGAAGAGGCCGGCGACACAGTGGGAGGCGGAACTCGATAAGAACATGCTGGCGCAGGCAGCGGCGATGGAGCCTGCCAAACGCAAGCTGTACTATGACCTGGTGCAGAAGATCGTGGTGGAGCAGGCTCCGTTCCTCTACCTGATCAATCGGAATACGCTGGCGGCCAGTTCGCCGTTGTTAAGAAACCTGAGCATCTCGAACAGCTATCCGCAGACGTTCTGGAATGTCGACGAGTTGTATCTGGCCGGAAAGTAACAATCATGTCAATGCTTTCGTTGAATCTGTCGGTCGACTACAAAACAAAACCGGGAGTGCTGAAGAACGCCTGTCTGCGCATTGAGACGGGAGAGATTGTCGGCTTGGCGGGGCAGAGCGGATCGGGCAAGAGCACCCTTTCGATGGCGGTGCTGGGTCTGCTTGGCAGGGGCAGTGCGAAGGTGTCGGGAGAGGTGCTGTTTAATGGCATCGATCTGTTGCTGGCCAGTGAACGCGAATTGCGGAGTCTGCGGGGCAGGGAAATCGCGCTGGTGCTCCAGAGTGCATTGAGTTCACTGAACCCTTCGATGAGCGTCGGCAAACATCTGTGGGAGGCGTGGTGCGCGCATAGCGGCGAGTCGCGCAAGGTTTGGCTGGCGCGGGTGATGCAGCTATTGAATGACGTCGGCCTGCCGGCCGCTGAGGAGTTCCTCAAACGTTATCCGCGCGAGTTGAGCGTCGGGATCGCACAGCGGGTTCTGATCGCCATGTCTGTGCTGCACCGGCCGGGTTTATTGATCGCCGATGAGCCGACCAGTGCGCTCGATCTGATTACCCAGGCCGAGACACTCAAACTGTTTCAACAGATGAATCAGCAGTTCGGTACGGCGATTCTGTTTATCTCGCACGATCTGTTATCTGTGGCGAGTCTTTGCCAGCGTGTGGCCATCCTGCATGAGGGGGCGATTGTCGAGAGCGGTCCGACGGCGAAGGTGTTCTCGAAGCCTCTGCATCCCTACACGCGGAGCCTGATGGGTGCGCTGCCTGGCCTGCCTCCGATAGAGGCTTCGGCGACCAGCGATCTGCTCAACCTGGCGTTTGGGGCCGATACGGACACGGTCAAGGATGCTGAGCGGGTCAGTCGCGAACCTCGATAGAATCAGCGCTCAGATCGGCGACGGCATCCTGCAGGGATAAGAGGTTCTGGGCGGCCTTTCTGCCCTGCTTGTTGCGATACATGCGGCGGTCGGCCTCTTCCAGCACCTCTTCGGCGTTGCTGCCATCGTTGGGATAGGAGGCCTGGCCGATGCTCACCGAGAGGACGGCATTCCCGCAGATTTCCTGTCCCACCGTTTGCGCGATCGCGATGAGTTCGCGAGTCTTCTGCTCCGCCTCCGCTGATTCCACGCCCGGCAGCACAAGCACGAACTCGTCCCCACCCATGCGGCTGATGTAGTCGTTTGGCCGCAGGTTTTCCTTAGCCTGAATGGAAAACATGCTGAGCACACGATTGCCTGCAAGGTGGCCGTAACGGTCGTTGACCTGCTTGAAGCCGTCGAGGTCGCAGACCAGGACGGTGACCCGTTCCCCGGCCTCGGCGGACTTCGTGATCAGGTCGTTGAGATGGAGAAAGAGAGATCTGGCATTGGGTAGACCGGTCAGGTAGTCGGTGGTTGCCGAGCTCTTTGCTAACTCATACTTCATGGCGTTTTCAATGGCCACCGATAGCTTTGAACTGACCGCCTGCAGGATGCGCAGATGGTCGCGGTTGAAGGCGTCCCGCACCAGATGATAAAGCGCGATCACGCCTATGGTCTCGCCCTGTAACCCGGTGAGAGGTACAGCCAGGGCGGCATTCAAGATGCTGAATTTGGTCTTGTCGCACAGATAGCCTGGCTCAACCGAAGGGTTTCCGTTCAACATCGGGCGCTTGTTTTCCGCCACCCAGCCGGAGAGACCCTGCCCCATCGGAATCCGAAGTGAGGCGAAGAGTTTGAAGTCCTCGCCGGAGACGTACTCGGGAACCAGCGTATCTTCGCGCACGACGTAAATCGCTACGGAGTTGTACTCGATCAGTTTCTTGAGGCGGGTGGCCATCAGCATCAGAGTTTCGTTCAGCGATAGGGAATTGCCCAGGTCCTGCGCCATCTCAAGCAGCGCCTGCGATTCGTAGCGGGCGGCCGCGATCGATACCAGGAAGTCGGTCGGCTCGGATTCACTGTTTGCGGCCACGCCGCCATCGGCCTGGAAGCCGGCGGCTGGTGCTTCGCCCCGGGCGATCTTGACATCGGTGGAGAGCGATTTCATCTCTTTGCCGGCAGAGGCCTCGCGGGCCTGTTGTTCCAATTCGACGTAGCGCCGCTTCAGGATATCGACGATTTTCGGATCAAAGCTCTTGCCGGACTCCTCGACGACGACATCCATTGCCTTGTCGAGCGGCAAGGCCCGTCGATACTGGCGGTCCGAGGCCAGGGCGTCCAGGCAATCGACGGCAGAGAGGATGCGAGCGCCGATGGGGATCTCCTCCCCTTTGATGCCGTACGGATACCCGCTGCCATCCCATTTCTCGTGATGGGCCCGTACGATGGGCACCACCGGATATGGGAACTCGACACGCTCCAGGATCTCGGCGCCGACCAGCGGGTGGATCTTCATCTTCTCGAACTCTTCCGGTGTCAGGCGCCCGGGTTTGGAGATAATATGCTCCGGTACGGCTAGCTTGCCGATGTCGTGCAGCAGGGCTGCAGCCTGCAAAGCCTCGGTCTCTTCGCGGCTCAGTTTCAAATCCCTGGCCAGAGCCATGGCGTAGGTCTGGACTCGTTGCAAATGGTCATGCGTGGTATGGTCCTTGGCGTCAATGGCAAGTGCCAGCGCTTCAATGGTTCGCAAGTGAAGCGATGCCATCTGCTGCGCGTGGCATTTTTCGGCTTCCAGGCGGCCCAGATAGAGACGGTAGGAGCGGTAGATCACGTACACAAACGGCAGGAGCATCAGCGAGGTCATCCAGCCAAAGGCGTTGCTGGCCACGCTGAACAGGCCAGAGACGGTAGCGCCAATCAGATAGTAAGGGAAAGACCAGAAGTAGCAATTGCGCCAGGTGGTGGTGAGTTTTTGCTTTTCGGTGAGCGAGATGACCAGCGCGACCGGACCAGTGTTGGCCACGAAGAATACCACCGAGGTGAAGCCCAGCATGATCAATTGGGGGAAGCCCTGATCCTGCAGGAACTTCCAATGGAAGGCGTAGTAGGAGACCGCAACCGCCACTACAGTGCTGGAGGCGTTGAACAGGACCTGGATGGCGGTGGGCTTGCGCTGGGCCTTCCACAGGCACTGGATCACGACCGCGGCGACGCCGATCAATGCCGTTTCCGGCAGCGAAAGGTCAACGATTCCAATCAGAATGAATAGGAAATAGACTGACATGGTGCCGGTGACACTTGGCAATTGCACCTTGAGACCTGCGGCCATCAGTGCGGCGATGGAGAAACTGATGAAGCGCGCGATGTTGGAAAAGCCAGGTTGGGTAAAACTGTACAGCAGCGTGAAACAGCCGGAGGTCAGTACGATGGCAATATAGACGCGCGCGCTGAGCGGCATCGGGTCATTGCTTGTTGACCTTGGGCCCGTGCTCATAGGCTGGCCCTCCGCAGGTATTGATACACGTGTGACGATAGGACCGCTGCGGTTGGATGGTCAACGCATCCGATACAAATCTTCACCCTTTACATATCGACGGATTTGCAGGTTTCTTTAGTATTGCGGCCAGTGGTTTTTCAATGAGTTAGCTGTCTATTTTGTGCCTGGCTCGGGCCGCCCCAACTCTGCGAAAACCGCCTGCAGGAAGCCGAGCAGATCTTTGGCGACAGGGAGCCGCAAAATGCCCGCGGGCGTGAATTGCGCTCCGGGGGCTGACCGGACAAGCGCCATTAGTTTCGCGGGGTCGATGCGCGCATTCTGATGGAGTTTGATGTTGAGCATGCCGGCGCGTCTTTCGACGACCTCCACGCCGATCTCCTGGGCTTTGGTCTTGACCAGCGAGAATTCCAGCAACGTCTTCACGACCTCCGGTGCGGCGCCGTAGCGGTCCTCTATCTCGCTCAAAATACGGGTTGCACCGTCGCGATTCTTGACGTCGGCGATCTTCTTGTAGGCGCGCAGCCGCTGGTTCTCGTCGACGATGTATTCGGGAGGGATGCGGATATCGAGCCCAAGGTTGAGGGTGGAATGGACTTCGAGCGGAACCTCTTCGCCTTTTAGTTCGCGCACGGCCTCTTCGAGCATCCGTACGTACATGTCGAAGCCGACGGCCTCGATCTGGCCGTGCTGCTCGCCACCCAGCAGGTTGCCGGCGCCACGGAGTTCGAGGTCGAGCGCGGCGATCTTGAAGCCGGCTCCGAGGTCGCTGAATTCGCGCAGGGCTGCCAGCCTTTTCCTGGCTATGTCTGTAAGTTCCTTGTCTGAGGGGACGAGCAGATAGGCGTAGGCGCGGCGATTGGAGCGGCCAACGCGGCCGCGCAACTGGTAGAGTTCAGACAGACCGTAGCGTTCGGCGTTCTCAATAAAAATGGTATTCGCCAGGGGAATGTCCAGGCCGTTCTCGGCGATGGTGGTGCAGACGAACACGTCGTACTCATGGCGCATGAAGCCGAGCAGCACGCGCTCCAGTTCTTCGTCGCCCATCTGGCCGTGGCCGACGCCGACGCGTGCGTTGGGCAGCATCTCCTGAATCGAGGAGGCGCGCATAAAAATAGAGTCGACGCGGTTGTGGATGAAGTACACCTGGCCGCCGCGGCCGATCTCCTGTTCGATCGCTTCGCGGATGAGGTCGTTGTTAAAGTGGGCGACCACGGTATGGATCGCCATGCGATCCTTGGGCGGCGTTTCGATCACCGAAAGATCACGCAGCCCTAACAGCGACATGTGTAGCGTGCGGGGAATGGGCGTAGCGCTCATGGTGAGCACGTCGACGTTCTGCTTCAACTGTTTCAGCCGCTCTTTGTGACGGACGCCGAAGCGCTGTTCTTCGTCGACGATCAAGAGGCCCAGGTCGCTGAATTCCACGTCCTTCGAAAGAATGCGATGGGTGCCGATGATGATATCGGCCTTGCCGGCTGCGATATCTTCCATGCCCGCCTTGATCTCCTTGGCGGTGCGGAAACGGCTCAGCATCTCCATTTTCACAGGGAAGGGTGCAAAGCGGCGCTTGAAGGTTTCAAAGTGCTGGAAGGCGAGGACGGTTGTCGGGGCGAGCACCGCCACCTGTTTGCCGTCGCCCAGGGCTTTGAATGCCGCGCGCATGGCGACTTCGGTCTTGCCGAAGCCGACGTCGCCGCACAGCAGGCGATCCATGGGCTGGTCGCTTTCCATGTCGCGCTTGATGTCGACCATGGCGTTCAGCTGATCCTTGGTGGCGTTGTATTCGAAGGCATCTTCGAATTCGCGCTGCCAGTTGCTATCGGGCGAGTAGGCAAAGCCTTCGGCCACTTTGCGCGCGGCGTAGAGCTTCACCAGCTCTTCGGCCATGTCGCGCATCTTCGCTTTGACGCGTGATTTAGTCTTGCTCCAGGTCGCCCCGCCGAGCTTATCGAGCGAGGGCGGACTGTCGCCGGAGCCGCGGAATTTCTGGACCAGGTCGAGCCGGGTAAGCGGGACGTACAGCTTGGCTTCGCCCGCGTACTCGAGCACCATGAAATCGCCCTTGGTGTCGCCCTGGATAATTTCTTTGAGCCCGAGGAACTTTGCGATGCCGTGCGTGACGTGCACGACGTGGTCGCCTGCTTTGAGGTCGGCCAGATCGGCGGCGAAGGCAGCCGCCGCGGAGCGGGAACCGGAAGGGCGGGCCACCAGTTCGGAGGAATCGAAGAGGTCTTCGGAGCCGTAGATGGCGATCTGCGCGTCGGCGAAATAGGCACCGCGGCGGACAGAGCCTTTCATCAGGAACGTGCCGGCGACCGAACCGGCCATGTAGGCGCGTTCGGCGAGGTACTGCGGTGCGGTCTCGTTCGGATCGAGCCCCAACTGGAAGGGGACCGAGTATTCCTGGAGGATGTCGGCCATGCGCTCCAGTTCACCGCTGGAGGGTGCGAAGAAAACGACTTTACCGCCGCTTTTCACGGCGCTGCGGGCCTCATTGACGGCCACCTGCATGTTGCCGTGGAAGACCATGGTGGGGCGGGTTGCGATGTGGGCGCTTTCGGCTTCTCCGATCAGTTCCAGTTCGCGCAGCCGCATCTGGCGCAACTTGGCCGAGGCATCGACGATCTCCTGCCAGGCGTAGTAGACATTTTCCGGTGGTCCGGCCATTTCGCGGCCCGGTTCGTTGAGCCGCTTCCACAGGCGGGTGGCCGCGCCCTCCACCTGTTCCGGTTCGTCCCAGACAACGATGCCGTTATCGAGGAGCGAGAAGATCGACGCCTGGAGCGGGGTATCGAGGGCGTGGAAGAATTCCCAGCCGGGGCCGGCGCCGGGCGGGCGCGAATGTTCCACCAGCGGTAGTACGGTGATCTCTGAAATCTTGAGTACCGAGCGCTGTGTATCGACATCGAACTGGCGCATCGATTCGATGAGGTCGCCAAAGGTCTCGATGCGGACGGGGCGTTCTGCTTCGGCGGGGAAGATGTCGACGATGCCGCCGCGAATGGAGAATTCGCCGACCATTTCGACCGGTTCGCGGCGTTGATAGCCGATGGAGACCAGGTGTTCGACCAGCACTTCCTGGGGGAGCTCTTCGCCGGTGCGCAGCGTGATGGCGAGGTGTTTGTAATCGCCTGCTGCGCCGGTACGGAGCAGGGCGCTGCCGATGGGGGTGATGACGATGGGGGCGCGGCCGGCGGCCATGCGCCATAGCCCGATCGCGCGCTGCTCGCTGATCTGCGAGTGGGGTGAGAGCTCCTGAAAAGGCAGGACGTCCAGTGCGGGGATCAGGATCGGGCGGTGGGCGTCGCGATCTGTCACCAGCAGATCGAAAAACGTCTGGACGAGTTCGAACAGTATTTCCGCTTGTTTTGCTCCTGCGGTGACGATGAGCAGCGGCTTTTCGGTCTGTTGCCAGAGCAGGAAGAGATAGAGTGCCTTGGCGGTGGAGGTGAGGCCGGAGAGGGCGAGCGGTTCGTCGGGCTTGGGTACACGCCGGATCAGCGACTGGAACGCTTCATGGCGTCCGAGAGAGACAAACAGATCCTGTATTGCGGGGTGGGTCAAGATAGCCGGGTTAAGATTTCTTTTTCGATGTTCGTTGTTGAGTAGCCGGGCTCAAGAGGGATGAGCATCACTTTGCCTCCGGCGGCCTCTACCTCTTCGCGGCCGGCGACGAAGTGCGACCAGTCGGCGCCCTTCACCAGGATATCAGGCAGTACGGCGGCGATCAGTTCGCGCGGCGTATCTTCGTGAAAGAAGGTGACGGCGTCGATGGCTTCAAGGGCGCAGGCGACGTGGGCGCGGTCGTCCTGGCTGATTAACGGGCGCGTGGGGCCTTTCAGGCGCGACACGCTGTCGTCGGAGTTGAGGGCGAGGATCAGGATGTCGCCCAGGCTGCGCGCAGTTTCGAGCAGGCGGATGTGGCCGGGGTGCAGCAGGTCATAGCAGCCGTTGGTGAAGACGACGGTCTTGCCCTGGCGTTTCCATTCGGCTCGCGCGGCGACGAGGCCGGCGCGGGTATAGAGCGTTCCCATTGGTTTAGTGTGTCCTCATTGCTGGATCGGCCGGTCCCTCAGTTGGGGAGAAGTAATTGAAACGGACAGGCGAAACCGCCCAATGCCGCATAGTTTTTCAAAAAACCAAAGCTGCTCGGTCGAAATCGTAGCGCGGACATTCATGTCTGCCGCGTCGAGATTCGTCTCGACGTGTGTTTTCAACGCCGCGCCAAACCTCGACAAGAATGTCGAGGCGGCACGCAAGAATGCGCGCGCTACTAAGCCGCGAAAACTATGTGGCATTGGGCGAAACCGCCTCTCCCTCCATCGGAGGTCCCGTGCTTTCAAAGGTGGAACAGGCGGTTTCGCCTGTTCGCTCGCATGCGAGCGCATTTTTTCACACCTTCTCATGGTCGCGGCGACCAGGTCGGCGCGGGTATAGAGAATCCCCATAGTTTCAGGCTAGCAGAAAGGCCGAGGCGGCATCCCACATCGGGTCCATGACGTCGGTGAGTTCGTGGCCGGAATCGAACTCCCGCAGTTTGGCGTTGGGATGAGATTCAACGAACTGGCGCGAGTGGTCCACCGGCACCACGTCGTCATTGACGCCGTGGAAGATCAGGGCGGGCTGCCGGAAATCGGGAAAACCGGGGTACCGTGCGCCGTCTTCAATCAGATTGTAGCTCACGGCTCGCATGCGCTGGTCCACGTAATGGAAGAACTCCAACTGGCCATCTTCGCGCCACTGCTGCATTTTGTCCTGCCCCAGGCCATCGGGCCAGCGGTTGAGGAAGCCGAAGGCCGGGGCGAGCAGAACGAGCCGCTGCACTTCCGGATGGCGCGAGGCATAGAGCGCGGCGAGGTAGCCGCCCATGCTGGAACCGATGAGCGAAACGGGGCGACCGGCCGCCACTTCTTCGAGCACCTGCAACTGTCCGCTGATGGTGAGGTTTTCGAAGTCACCGCGGGTAAGGTCTGGTGTATCGACTCTTGCACCCGCGGCGGACAGCTTCTCTCCGAAAAAACGTGCCTTGCGCGAGGAGGGGCCGCTGGCGAAGCCGTGCAGGTACACGATTTCGAGGCTCATTGGGGCGTCTCCGGTAGTTCGGTGAATTTGATTTCGGCGCTCGCCGCAAACTTACGGAAGGATGTGTATTGGTACAGGTTTTCGGTCTTCAGGACCCTGTTGATGAACTCCTGGTGCTTCACAGCCGCGGGCGCCAGCACACCGAATGGAGTCAGTTGATAGTCGACACTTGCCAGGTGGCGGGTAATGACATCACCATCCCTGCGCTCGGTGTTGATCAGAATTCGTAGCGGCAGAAAGTCATTCGCCCGTACCCATATTTCCCCTGTGAGTTCCACGCGTTGGGCGGAGTTTCCGCGATAGAGGGTCATTGCTCCGGGCCCGTCCTGCTGTTCGAAGGCGATAATCGTTACGGTGTCCGGCCCGCTCCTTGTAGTGCCTCTCATTTCAAATTTGTACTTGGCTAAATTGCGGTGGCGGAATTGGAGAAGGAGTTGTCCGAAATCGATGGCGGCGCCGATTAATCCGTTCTTTTCAAAGTCCTGAATGAGCTTCTTCTTGGCGCGGTCGTTGTCTGATTTCAGGCCAAGGGTCAGGGTTTCGCGGGCTTTTTCGGAGGATTCGAGTTTCTTGTCGTCGACGCTGACGACGCGGCGAAGTTCGCGCACCACTCCCGGCGAATCCTTGAGTGTGCCAAAGCCGTATTCGCAGATCAGCGTCCGGTCCTGGTAGACCGGCTCGGGCGGCTTCAAGGCGTCGGCTCCGATGCGGGGACGGAAGCGGGTCTGTCGGCGCAAGGCTTTCTGATGCAGGGTCTCTTCGCTGATCATGAGCGGCGCCTGGCGTGCGAAGACTTCGGCCTCTTCGCTGATGCGATTGAGCGCGCGCTCCAGTTGAGTTGCATTTTGAGCCTGCGACGCTGTCATCGTGGCAAATGCAAGCGCAAACAGCTTCATACATGAATTGTAGCGTTAAGCGCTAAGATGAAGTCATGCGATCTACCGATCAGATACTCGAAACACTCTGCGACTTCCTGAAAATCCCCAGCGTCAGCACCGACCCAGTCCACACTGGCGATGTCCGCAGCGCGGCGGAGTTTGTGCGGGCGCATCTGGCCGGCTCAGGGATCGCGGGAACGAGGCTGATCGAAGCCGAAGGGCATCATCCGCTGGTGTATGGCGAATGGCTGGGAGCGGAGGGCAAACCGACTCTACTGCTGTATGGCCACTATGACGTGCAGCCGCCCGATCCGCTGGATGAATGGACCACGCCGCCTTTCGAGCCGGCGATTCGCGGCGAGAATATTTACGCCCGCGGCGCTTGCGATGACAAGGGCCAAACGCTGATTTTGCTGGAGGCTGTCAGGCGGCTGATGGATCGCGACGGACGGCTGCCGGTGAACGTGCGGTTCCTGATTGAAGGCGAAGAAGAGGTCGGCGGCGAGCACATTACCTCGCTGGTTGAGTCGAAGCCTGATTTTCTGAAGTCCGATGCGGCGGTGATTTGCGATACCGAAATGTTCGCGGCTGGCATGCCGACGTTGTGCGTCGGGCTGCGCGGCATCGTCTATGGGGAACTGACGGTGACCGGCGCGGATCACGATCTGCATTCCGGCGTTTATGGCGGTGCGGCGCCGAATCCGATCATGGCGATCGCGGAGATTCTGACGTCGCTGAAGGATCGCGACGGGCACATTCTGATTCCCGGTTTTTGTGACCACATCCTGCCTCCCACAGAGGCTGAGTTGCAAGCGTGGCGCAGCCTGCCGTTCGATGAGAAGGAGTATCTTGCGAAGGAGATCGGCGCCAGTTCGCTGACCGGCGAGCCTGAGTTTTCGGTGATCGAGCGGACGTGGGCGCGCCCGACTCTGGAGGTCCATGGCATTCGTGGCGGCTTCATCGGCGAGGGCGCCAAGACCGTCATTCCGGCGCGCGCGGTGGCGAAGCTGAGCATGCGGCTGGTGGCCAATCAGGATCCGGCGGCTTGCACACGTTTGTTGCAGGCGGCGGTGGTGGAGGCTTGCCCCAAGGGATGCAGCGCGGAGTATAGGGCCATTCACTCCGGTGCGCCATCGATCGTGAATACGGACAACGAGTTCATTGCGAAGTCGGCCGAGGCGATGAGCGAGGTGTTCGGTCGCAAGACGGTTTTCATCCGGTCGGGCGGTTCGATTCCGATCACCGGCCTGTTCGATCTGCACCTGGGAATCCCGAGTGTGATGATGGGCTTCGGCTTGCCGGACGATAACCTGCACGCGCCGAATGAGAAGTTTCACCTGCCGAATCTGTACAAGGGGATCGACGCGATGGTGCGGTATTTCGAGTTGCTGGGGGCTTGACAAGCATTCTTGCTTGCCGCCTCAACATTCGTGTCGAGGTCTGGTGCGGCGTTGAAAACACACGTCGAGACGAATCTCGACGCGGCAGACATAAATGTCCGCGCTACGATTTCGACGGTCCAGTCTCGATTGTTCCGAAAAACTATGTGGCATTAGGCGGTTTCGCCTGCCATCTGGCTCACTTGTTTTCCATGAGATCAGGAGTTCAGCGTCTCGACGTTTTGTTTGCCAAGGATGCATGGGGATCTGAGAAAACCAAGTGGTATTGGCCAATGGAACAGGTGGCGTCAGAATTGAGGGACTTGAACACGATCACGCACCCACGCGGCCTTCCGCGCTGCCATGTCTGTGCGTGACTCTTCCGCCGTGAAATACTGGCCGAGTTCAAAATCATTGAGGCCAGGTTCGATTGCCTCTGTGACTGTGTCATTGTTCGGTCGCAATATGATCCCTCCGTTGTATAATCTAGTTCTTACATGTCAGAAATGATGATCGAGGCGCTTGGCCTCAGCAAATTTTACGGTAAATTTGCTGCCACTCGTGAGGTCACCTTTTCGGTTCCCTCAGGACAGGTGGCGGCGTTTCTCGGGCCCAATGGCGCCGGGAAATCCACCACAATGAAGATGCTTACCGGCTATCTGGCGCCGACTTCGGGGTCGTCGCGGATCGCCGGTTTCGATGTCTCCACTGACCGGCTGCAAAGCAACGCCCGGCTCGGTTATCTGCCGGAAAACGGTCCACTCTATAGCGACATGACTCCACTCGGCCACTTGCGCTTCTTCGGCGAGGCGCGCGGAATGAGCGGGGCGTTGTTGAAGCAGCGCATCGACAGCGTCGTTGCGCAATGCGCGCTTGCGGAAGTGATCGAAAAGCCCGTGCGCAAGCTCTCGAAGGGCTTCCGGCAGCGCGTCGGCTACGGTTACGGTATTTCAAATTACGCATCAATGCGTGGCAACTTCTCCAGCAAACCAAAATAGAACTGATGTGGGTGTCGGAGAAAAAGTAAATCTGACGCTTGTTGGACTGCCAGCCAACACGACCATCAATTGGGATTGCGCTGGTCAAGGCAGCATTGATCACCCTGATCAGGCTTCATGTGTATGGACGGCACCTAATTCCACAGATTCAATAATTGGTCAATTATATGCGACGACACCCACAAAAGCCTGCCCTATAACCGCAAATTTTAACCTGAATGGCAGCACTTATTCTGGGCCAGTTAATTTTACGGTGTATCGACCGACCGTGGTGAATATGAAGACTGTAACCGGACTACATATAAAAGGCTCCTGCTATGTGGGCGAGAGAACTGACATCTTTCTTGGCCCGGCCAAAGTCAACTTTTCAGCCGTCACGATTCAAGAGGAAGCCAATGATCTCCAATCTGGCCTTCCAATACAAATATTTGGGACTGGTATTTATGATGGTCAATGCCCGCATGGAACAGCAGAACCCATAGCCATGTCATCCACGGTGGATAGCGAATTGGGAACGAAAGCGAGCAAGAGCCCTGTCGACAAGATTGAATTTTCTCCAAAATCTTTATGACCAAGTGCAATCAGTTCTTCTACATCACAAATAGGTTTTGTTTTGGTGACCACTACCAATATGGCATTCTTTTCATGAGCTTTCTTAGTAATCTCTTTATAATTATCCAGTATAACAGGCATTCGTATTAATAT
>Ga0118677_10010097_pt1 | contig 14542 bp, 7 predicted proteins | sample AliMusrvi5mmetaG_FD_86154 | JGI IMG/M metagenome (GOLD analysis project Ga0118677, IMG submission 86154) | reverse complement strand
AGGTTATACAGGTCGATGCGGTATAGAAACCCGAACTGTTCGGTGTTGAGCAGGGTATCGGTATAGGTTGTATCATTCAGTCCGCTCAGTGAATCGGCGAGGATAAAGGAGCCGTCGGTACGCGCCCGTGCAATGATATACCGGTAGGGACCGGGAGCCTGCAGGGTGTCGAGCTCTGTGGGCTTTGACCATGCTGCATAGATGGATCCGTTGGTCACACTGGTTTGATTGATGCTTACGTTGGTGATCACAGCAACATCCTTTTTCAGCGTGGCGCAGGCTTCATTGGATGCATATCCTTCGGCTTTATCCGGATAAACCGCTACCACCATGTAGCAATATTTTAACCCCCTCATCAGCCCGTTCCCCTTGTTGTCGTCGAGATAGCTGGTCTGGTTGATGCTGGTCAGGGCATCGATCATCTGGTACCCGAGGTAGGCAGGGACTCCTGTTTCACAGTACCCGTGCACATATCCCGTCGAATCGGCCTTCCGGTAAATATAATAGCCTTTGGCATTGGAACATGTATAGTTATCCCAGGTAAGCGTGATGCTGTTTCCCAGCGGTACCGCTCGCAGGTCTGTGGGGGCGGGTCCCACAACAAGGATCTTCATCGACTTGAACGTGGCGAGGTTGACGGGCTGACCATCATCTTTGGCCTTAAAAAAGACCTGGTACGGATGTTTTTTTACGTGATCGCAGGTAGTGCCCCACCAGAAGACAGCACGGGTGCTTCCTGCTCCGATGGCGGGGTTTGGGGTCAGTGTTGCAGGATTATTGGCGAGGATCAGGGGTTCGCCCGTACCGGTCAGGGTTACATTATTGCTGTCGGGGTCCCAGGCCCTCACGCCGAAGCGGAGCACCCTGCCGGCTTCAATACAGGTATCGGCTACCGAGTCGATCACCGGCGGGCGGTTGTTACAGGCGATTACGATGATCTGCATGTCGCGTTCAACGCTCCCGATCTTGATCCCGCTGCGCCACTCCTCGATGAGTATGGCGATATTGTATTCTCCCTGCTGCGGAGGGCTGTCCCACAACAGGTCGCCGGTGATGGAGTCAAGGGTCAGTTTGTGCGTGGCGGGCGGGAGAAAGTAGCCGGGGATCACCTGCCCCTGGGCCCCGCGGCAGGGAACCAGACGGTAGGAGAGACTGTCGCCGTCGGGATCATAGGCGCCGGGATTGTGATAAAATGGCTGGTCAACACAGGCATTGTCAACCGGGGGATTGAGCAATACAGGGGAATTGTCGTATCCCCCGAAAAAAGGGCTTATGGTCAGTTCCGAGTAGATAAAGAGCGGGGTGTTGATCGAGTTGGGGATGTTGATGATCCCTCCGTTGCGGTTGGGGTCTTCGCATGAGATCTGGTATACGGCGGGTCCGGGAAATGCGTGCTGACCCACATATTTGTTGTAGGTTATGTCGTTTGGCAGATTGGTCTCGATGATGCGTGGAATATCATTGGCCGAGCCATCCCCCCAGTTGATCTGGAGGTAGTCGCGAAAAGCATTGGCCGGGCTGGGGGTGAAGGTGTAGGATATCAGGGTGATTTCGTAGGTGAGTCCCGAAAGGTGCTTGAAAGTGATCTCGGCTGCACGCTGGTGCGTAGCCATGGCGGGAATCGAAAAAGCCAGGGAAAGGGAGAAGAGGAAGAATATAAACCGCAGAATTCGTCGTCGGAACATGGTTGCTTTGTGTTCGGAATGGATTCTCAAAAGTAACAAAAATTTCACTAATTTTGTCTCCCGTAAACAAATCAGCCCCCCATTTAATGTATCAGCAGAATCCGGATTCAGAGAAGCAGGAGATATTAAAATTATACAGGAACCTGCTCCGGGTTTGGAAGCCCAAACATAGCGACGACCGTAAGATTGTAAGGAAGGCTTTCAAGATGGCGCTTGAGGCACACAAGGATATGCGTCGCAAAAGCGGTGAACCCTATATTTACCACCCGCTGAGCGTAGCAACCATTGCCGCCGGGGAGATCGGACTGGGCACAACTTCGATCATCTGTGCGCTGTTGCATGATGTGGTCGAAGATACAGAATATACCCTGGAAGATATCCGGGGATTGTTCGGCGATAAGGTCGCTGCCATCATCGACGGGCTTACAAAGATCAAGGGGATATTTGACCAGCACACCGCCTCCATCCATGCAGAAAATTTTAAAAAGCTGCTGCTCACCCTTTCGGATGATGTGCGCGTGATCCTCATCAAACTGGCCGACCGGCTGCATAACATGAGAACCCTCGATGCGCTGGCTCCTGAGAAGCGGCTGAAGATATCAACAGAGACCGTGTTTCTCTATGCCCCTTTGGCACATCGGCTTGGCCTTCATGCAATTAAAAGCGAAGGCGTACTCTTGGTGCTCAAATATACCGAACCCGATGTGTTCGAAAGCATTTCACGCAAACTGAGGGAGTCGGCCAGGGACAGAAGCCGGTTTGTCAGTAAATTCATCTATCCCATAAAACGGGCGCTTTCCGAGAAAGGATTTCACTACACCATCAGCGCCCGCGAAAAATCCATCGCTGCTATCTGGCAGAAGATGAAGAAAAAGGAGGTCACCTTCGAAGAGGTGTATGATATCTTTGCCATCCGCATCGTGATCGACTCTCCTCCCGAAACTGAAAAATCGGATTGCTGGAAGGTCTACTCCTCCATCACCGATCACTACCGCCCCAACATGGACCGTCTGCGCGACTGGATATCCATTCCCAAGGCCAATGGATATGAAGCCCTTCACACCACAGTGATGAGTCATACAGGGCAGTGGGTGGAGATACAGATACGCTCGAAACGCATGGATGAAATCGCCGAAAAAGGATATGCTGCCCATTGGAAATACAAAGAGTCCATGAACCTGAGCAGCCAACTCGACAATTGGCTTGACCGTATCCGGGAGATGATCGAAAGCCCCGATGCCGATGCCCGTTCGTTTATCGATGATGTAAAAGGCTACTGCTTTCTCGAAGAGATCTCCGTTTTTACCCCCCAGGGTGAGTTGCGCACCCTGCCTGCCCACTCCAGCGTACTCGATTTCGCTTATGCCATTCACAGTGAAGTGGGCCGGACCTGCATCGGGGCAAAAGTGGATAAAAAACTGGTGCCGATCAGCCATCGCCTGAAAAACGGACAGCAGGTGGAGGTGATCACTTCGGGGAAGCAAACCCCGAAAGAGGAGTGGCTCTCCTATGTTGTGACCACCCGGGCCAAAACCAATATCAAAATTGCGGTAAGGGAGGAGAAAAAGAAATTTTATAAGCAGGGAAAAGAGAAACTGGGTAAATGGTTCCTCCAGATCGGGGTTGAATTTAATCAGGAGAATATTAAGAAATTCCTCACTTTCAATAGTTTCAATAGCCCGGTCGATCTCTATTATGCCGTTTCGCAGGACCGGCTTGGCATCAAGGATGTAAAGGGGTTTGCGGCCTCGAGCTTTCGCAACGGGTGGCTGAACTATGTGAGCCGTTCGCAAAACAAGGGAAAACATGCCGAACCCGCCGATAAAGAGGTACGTGAAAATTCTGCCGCATCTGAAGAGAAAGCCAGCAAAACCGTCGAATATATTGTAGCTGCCTGTTGTAACCCGATCCCGGGAGATGAAGTGATCGGGCTGATCTCAGCCGACCATCTGCCCATTGAAATCCATCGCACCAAATGCACGAAATGCCAGGAGATGATCCTTTTTGGCAACAAGGCTGTGAAACTCGACTGGGATATCAATGAATCGCTTTCCTACCTGGCCATCATCAAGGTGACCGGAATCGATAAAATCGGCCTGATCAATGAGATCACCAGCATTATTTCCAGCGAATTAAACCTGAATATCAAGTCGTTCCATATTGAAGCCAACAACGGGCTCACCGAGGGAGAGATTATGCTGTATGTGAAAAATACCGACAGCCTCAACGATGTTTTGGCCGAACTGAATGTGGTGGAGGGGATCACACGGGTAATACGCGCGGACTAAAAACAAAAAAACTATTTTTATTCGTTCTAAATATGAATTATTTTCATACTTTTATGGCAAATTTGCTTGTATGATTAAAAAAGCCGCGGAAGACTCGTTTGAAAATATCCGCAAACTCTTTACAGAGTATCTTGAACGACATGGGCACCGGAAAACACCCGAACGTTACACCATCCTGAAAGAGATTTTCGCCACCGAGGGACACTTTGACATTGAAACCCTCTACATCCGCATGAAGAATCATAAATACAGGGTGAGCAGGGCCACTTTATACAATACGATTGAACTGCTGCTTGATTGCGGACTGGTGACCAAACATCAGTTTGGTACCAACTATGCACAATTTGAAAAATCAGCTTCGTTTAAGCAACACGATCATTTCATTTTTAATGATTCCGGGGAGGTGATCGAATTTTACGATCCCCGTATCGAGGAGATCAGGGCTCAGATCGAGAAGCTGTTCGAGGTTGAAGTTACACACTACGCACTTACTTTTTATGGCCAGTCGCAGGCCAAGAAATAAATACCACTGCCAATGAAGGTTGATGTAATCCTGGGATTACAGTGGGGAGATGAAGGAAAAGGGAAGATTGTTGATGTTTTCACTCCGCACTATGATATTATTGCCCGTTTTCAGGGTGGACCCAATGCAGGTCACACCATCGAATTCGGAGGTAAAAAATTCGTTCTGCACACCATTCCCTCCGGGATATTTCACCCGAAAACGCAGAATGTGATCGGTAACGGCGTCATTATTGATCCTTTCATCCTGTTCAAAGAGATCGATAAACTGGCCGAAGCGGGGATGCATCCAGAGGAGAATCTGCTGGTTTCAAGGCGGGCTCACCTCATACTTCCCTCCCACAGGCTGCTAGATGCTGCCCTCGAAAACAACAAGGGAGATTCCAGAATCGGGTCGACACTGAAGGGAATCGGTCCCTGCTATACGGATAAATATGGCCGGAGCGGTTTGCGGGTAGGTAATATCAGCGACCCCGATTTCAATTCACGGTATCAACGGCAAAAGGAAGAACATCTTGCCGTGGTGCGGCATGTAGGGTTTGATTATTCAGGGCAACGGTTTGATACGTTTGCCTTTGATGAATATGAAGAGCGCTGGTTCGATGCCATACGCAGGATGAAAGGGTTGATGATCATCGACAGCGAATCCTTTCTGAACGAAGCGCTCGATCAGGGTAAGAGTGTGCTTGCCGAAGGGGCTCAGGGCACCATGCTCGATGTTGACTTCGGTTCCTATCCTTATGTTACTTCATCAAATACGGTTTCGGCCGGCGTTTGCGCCGGGCTGGGAATCTCCCCGCGAAGGATTGGCAAAATTTTCGGTGTCTTCAAAGCCTATTGCACACGCGTGGGCAGCGGACCTTTTCCCACCGAACTGGATGATGAATACGGTAACAACATGCGGATCGGCGGAAATGAATTCGGGAGTACTACGGGACGCCCCCGCCGTTGCGGCTGGCTCGACCTGCCCGCCCTTAAATACTCCCTGATGCTGAATGGCATCGACAGCCTGATCATGATGAAAGCCGACGTGCTCAATGCGTTTCAGGAGATTAAAATATGTACAGGGTATCAGCGGGGTGATGAGCCTGTTGAGGGGTTTCCCTTCGACCTCTCCGATCCTGCCCTGAGCCCCGTGTATACTGAACTCCAAGGGTGGAACTGCGATCTGAAGGTCTGTACGACCATGGATCATATCCCCGCCCGGTTAGGCGACTATATTAAATTTATTGAAAAATTCCTGGATTGCCCGATCGATATAATCTCAACAGGACCCGATCGCACCCAAACGCTGAAACGTTAAACCCGTCACAGCTTCCGCTTGATTTCGATCTGCTCGTACCCTTCCACGATGTCGCCCACTTTGATATCGTTGAAGTTGTCGATATTGAGCCCGCATTCATAACCCGACTGAACCTCTTTCACGTCGTCTTTGAAACGTTTCAGCGACCCCAGATTTCCTGTGTAGACTACAATACCGTCGCGGATTACCCGGATCTTGGTGTTGCGCGTGACCTTCCCGTCGAGTACCATACACCCTGCAACAGAACCCACCTTGGTGATCTTGAATACATCCCGCACTTCGATGTTGCAGAGGATCTTCTCTTCAATATCGGGTGAAAGCATCCCTTCTATGGCGGCTTTGATCTCTTCAATGGCTTGGTAAATAATGGAGTAAAGACGGATATCGATCTGTTCCGCTTCGGCCAGTTTTCGTGCACTTACCGAAGGCCGAACCTGGAAGCCGACAATGATGGCATTCGATGCGGATGCAAGGAGAACGTCGGATTCGGTGATGGCTCCTACCGATTTGTGGATTACGTTCACCATAACCTCTTCCGTTGAGAGGTTCAGCAGGGAATCCGAGAGCGCCTCAACAGATCCGTCAACATCCCCCTTGACAATAATATTGAGCTCCTTGAAATCGCCGATGGCGATACGACGCCCGATCTCATCCAGGGTAATGTGTTTCTGCGTGCGCAGACCTTGTTCGCGCTGGAGCTGAAGCCGCTTGATGGCGATCGCTTTGGTCTCCTTTTCGTCGGTCATTACATTAAACGTGTCACCGGCCTGGGGGGCGCCATTCAATCCAAGCAACAGCATGGGCTGAGAGGGGCCTGCCTCTTTAATCGGCTGGTTCCGTTCGTTGTACATGGCTTTCACACGGCCATAAGTAGCCCCGGCCAGCACGATGTCGCCTATATTCAGCGTTCCGTTCTGCACCAGCAGCTTGGCCACATAACCACGTCCTTTGTCGAGCGACGATTCGATCACGGTACCAAACGCCATTCGCGACGGGTTGGCCTTCAGGTTGAGGATTTCGGATTCGAGCAGTACTTTTTCAAGCAGAACTCCTACGTTGAGTCCGGTCTTGGCCGATATCTCCTGGGTCTGGTATTTTCCACCCCACTCCTCAACAAGGATGTTCATCTTGGAGAGCTCCTCGCGGATCTTTTCAGGATTGGAGTTGGGTTTGTCGATCTTGTTGATGGCGAAAACAATGGGAACCCCAGCGGCCAGCGCATGGTTGATGGCCTCTTTGGTCTGGGGCATCACCGTTTCGTCGGCTGCGATCACAATGATCGCCACGTCGGTAATCTTGGCACCGCGGGCACGCATGGCAGTAAACGCTTCGTGACCGGGAGTATCGAGGAAGGTAATCTCTTTCCCGTTCTCCAGCTTTACTTCGTAGGCCCCGATATGCTGGGTAATCCCTCCGGCTTCACCGGCTACCACGTTGGTGCTGCGGATAAAGTCGAGCAACTTGGTTTTCCCGTGGTCAACATGGCCCATCACCGTTACGATCGGAGCACGCTCGCGCATATCCTCGGGCTTGTCCTCGTCGTGCGAACGGATAGCCTCCTGTACTTCAACGCTTACGAACTCGACTTTAAATCCGAACTCTTCGGCAACGAGGGTGAGGGTCTCTGCATCAAGCCGCTGGTTGATCGAAACGAACATGCCAAGCGCCATACAGGTAGAGATGACCTCTGTGACCTGCACATTCATCATGGAGGCCAGTTCATTGGCGGTGACAAACTCGGTGACCTTGATAAAACGTTTGCCCTCTTCCATTCGTTCCATCTCCTCGTGCATCTGCTGGTTAACAGCTTCGCGCTTGGCCTTGCGATATTTGGAAGCCTTGGATTTGCCGCTCGGACCGAGTCGGGCAAGGGTTTCCTTGATCTGACGCTCAATATCCTCCTGGGTAACTTCAGGTTTGACGTTGTCTTTATGAAATTTCTTGTCTTTGTTGAGGGTAGGCTTCTGAATCCCGCTGGTGGGTTTGGTCTCCTGGGGCACCTCTTCTCCCTGGCGTTTGATCCGTTTCCGTTTTTTCTTCTTCGATTTGGAAGAATCATCAGAAGATGAGGCTACAGGCTGCGGTTTTTTCTTCTCAAATTTCCGCGGTTCGGGTAAAATAATAGAGCCCAGAATGGTGGGCCCCTCCAGTTTGATCCGCTCAGTGGGAAGGAAATTATCTTCATGTACCGGAGCAGCAGGTTTTACAACTACTTCTGCAATGGGTTCAATAACGGGCTCGGGTGTAGTTGCAACCGGGGGTTGTTCGCTCACAACTTCTGCAGGAATAACTTCTGCAGCAGGAGTTTCTGAAGGTGAAACGGGTTCGGCCGGAGTTGCCGGAGCAGCCTCTGGCTGCTTCGCTTTCACCTTTTTTATTGGCTTCTTGTCGAAAACGCCCAGGTCCATTTTCCCAAGGATCTTCAGATCGCCGGGACTTTTCTGTTCGGCAACCGCTTCACGTTCGGGTTCTTGTTCAGATTCTTGCTCAAATTCTTGCCCGGATTCCGGACTCGGTTTCGGTGTTGGTTTTGCTGTTGGTTCCGGAGTTGGTTCTGATGTTGGTTTCGGTGTTGGTTCAGGGGTATGTTCCTGCGCAGGCGCAATGACACCTGTCGGAATTTCGGCTACGGGAGGTGCTTTTGCAACAACGATTTCAGGCGCTTCCACCGGGGGCATCGCTTCCTTTACGACTGGAACAGGCTGTTTTTCAGGCGCGTTCTCACTGACATCACCAGCATGTACCGGAGGCGGTGGAGGCGGTGGAGGAGGGGTCACAGCTGGCTTTGGCTCGACCTGCTTTACCTCGCGAACAGGTTCGGCAGGAACCGTCTCCTTCGGTTTTTTGGGAACCTCGTGCGCCTTCTTTTCGAACTCCATGGGCATGTTCTTGATGAACAGGTCATCGAGATCTTTTTCACGATCCTTGGCAGCACTCTTTTTATCTTCGATGGTGATCGTTTCGTGCGCAGCGAACTGCAAACCGATCTTTTTCGCTTCCTCCTTGACATGTTTTTCAGAAGCGAACTCCTTCATCAGAAGCATGTACATTTCGTGCGACAACTTGGCATTGGGATCACGCTCCACCTGAAACCCTTTTTTGGAAAGGTATTCAACAATGGTGTTGATCCCGATGTTAAATTCACGCGCGGCTTTGCTAAGCCTTGTCGTTGTTACGCCTTCACTCATGCGGTAAAATTATGACTTTTTATTCAAACTCGGCTTTTAAAATGCGGATTACTTCATTGATTGTTTCTTCTTCGAGGTCGGTCCGCTTCACCAGTTCCTCAACATTCAAATCCAAAATGCTCTTGGCAGTGTCGCATCCGATGGTCTTCAACTCATCGATGATCCACTGATCGATTTCATCCGAAAATTCCTGAAGATCAACATCTTCGTTCTCAACATCCGTATCCCTGTAAACATCGATCTCATACCCTGTCAGTTTCCCGGCCAGTTTGATGTTAAATCCCCCCTTGCCGATCGCAAGCGATACCTGGTCGGGTTTCATATATACATCGGCCCGCTTCTCCTCTTCAATGATCACGATCGAAGATATCTTGGCCGGACTCAGGGCCCGCTGGATAAAGAGCGAAGGATTGGTGGTGAAGTTGATTACATCGATATTTTCATTCTTCAGCTCCCTGACAATGCCATGGATGCGGCTTCCTTTCATCCCGACGCAGGCACCCACCGGGTCGATGCGGTCGTCATAGGATTCGACGGCGATTTTGGCACGTTCACCCGGAACGCGCACAATCTTGCGGATGCTGATAAGTCCGTCGAAAACTTCGGGAACTTCAGCTTCGAAAAGTCGTTCCAGAAAGGATTCTGAGGTTCTCGAAAGGATGATCACCGGGTTGTTGTTCTTCATCTCCACCTTCGAAACTACCGCACGGATCGAATCGCCCTTGCGGTAAAAGTCGGAGGGTATCTGCTCTGATTTCGGCAGGATCAGTTCAATGTTCTCGTCGTCGAGCACCAGAATCTCTTTCTTCCATACCTGGTAAACTTCACCGGCGATAATTTCACCGATCTTTTCACGGTACTTCGCGTAAATATTGTTCTTCTCGTACTCCTGGATCTTCGAGATCAGGTTCTGACGGATGGCCAGGATCTCGCGTCGTCCGAAACTGCCCAGCTTGATCTCCTCGGAGAGCTCCTCCCCCACCTCAAAGTCGGGCTCGATCTTCATGGCTTCCGACAAAGGAACCTGGGTGTTTTCATCCTCTACGGCTCCGTCGTCAACAATAATACGCTGACGCCAGATTTCAAGGTCGCCCTTGTCGATGTTGACGATGATATCGAAATTATCGGCTGAACCGAACCGTTTCGTAAGCATATGCCGGAAAACATCCTCCAGGATGCGCATCATGGTTTCCCTGTCGATGTTCTTGAATTCTTTGAATTCCGAAAAGGTTTCGACTAAATTCAGATGTTCCATTTCCTGATACTCTATTTTTTAAAGGTTATTACTTCTTTCGCACTCTTTATCTCTGTATAAGGGAGCGAAATGGTTTTCGCTCCCGTCTCTTTCTTCGATCGCTTTTCAATAAAACTTAATTCAATGCCTGCCGCGTCGGCCCGGAGCACCTTCCCTGTAAGCTTCTGTCCGTCGGCGGTGACAATCGCAAGCTCTTTGCCCAGGTTCTTGCTGTATTGCCGCGGATTTTTCAACGGCCGGTCGGCCCCGGGAGACGAAACCGTAAGGTCGAAGTCCTCCGTTTCCCTGTCAAGCTTCTCCTCCAGGTGACGGCTCAGATGCTTGCAATCTTCAATCGTAACCCCCTGGTCGCCATCGAGGTAAACGGCGATCTTGTTTGTGGGACGAATGACCACGTCGACCAGAAACAACGGGCTTCCTTCAAGAAACTCGCTGGCCCGTTGTACGACTTGTTTTTCAGGAATCATAGTGGGTTAATAAAAGAGGGGACTGTTTGTCCCCCCGAACCATTCATACGTAAAATCGGGTGCAAATATACACTTTATTTGTTAAACACCAAATCATTATCTTTGTTTTCTTTAAACTTATATAAAATGCGCCCTCTCTGTTTTTTCTTACTGCTCTTCCTGGTAGGCTCCCTGCCCTGCTCTGCACAGTGGAATTATGTGAACCCGACCCCGACTCCCGACTGGTATACCGCCCTGTGTTTCGTCGATCCGCTCACAGGGTATGCGGTTGGAAACGATGGGAATCTCGTAAAGAGCACCGATGGCGGACAGATGTGGAGTGCCGTAGCCCGCCTGCAATTTCCGAAAACCTATTGTACGGATATGGTTTTCACTTCTCAAAGCACAGGGCTCATCACGGGAGCAGGAGGCAGAATCCTGCGTACACAGGATGGAGGTCACAACTGGGATACGATCCACTGCAGCACAGGGGAGGATTTGCGGTCGATTTGCATGATAAACGCCACGGAAGGGTATATTACAGGAAACAAAGGAACTTTGCTGTTAACTTTGGATGGGGGTAATTCGTGGACTCCCTTTACAACCCCGGGTTACAAAGATTCCTATGATTGCTGGTTTTCCTCTGTACAGCGCGGATTTATAGCCACGGGCCGGGAGATAATCTATACTGACGACGGAGGATTGAACTGGATTACCGTGCTTCATTCTGATACGGTGTGGAGTTTCACCAAACTCACCTTCACCGATTCGTTGCACGGTTTTGTGGCCGGCCCGCACAGTACCCTTTTTCGTACAAATGACGGGGGCATCACATGGAGTCGCATCCCGGTTTCTGTCAATTGCAACTTCCTGGCCATCCGGTTTGCCAATGGATTGATCGGGGGCGTGGCCGGAACGGGAGGTGCCTTGCTCACAACGGAGGATGGAGGCGCAACGTGGCAATCCCGCTATACGGGTTTTGACTATGACCTCATGACCATTGCATTCGCCTCACCCACACAGGGCTGTGCTGCCGGTGCGCTGGGTGCTATCTTCTTCACAGGCGATACCGGAAATACATGGGGCCAGGTTACTTACACTACCCTGAATCACCTGACTTGTCTCGCCTTTGAATCACCGGATGCAGGATATGCAGCCGGGGTGGGAGGGACCATCGTGAAAACCCATGACGGAGGGGCCTCCTGGATGCCCCGGGTATCGGGCACCTCAAACAATATTCATGCGCTGTGTGCTGCGGGTGCCGGGGTCGCCTATGCCGCCGGAGAACAGGGTTTGCTGCTGAAAACAAACAACGGGGGAAATACCTGGCTTACCCTCACTCCCCCGGAGCAGGTTGCATTTAGCTCGGTATGTTTTCCGGATGGGATGCAGGGCTATCTCACCGGGGGAACCAAAAACATCTACCGTACCCAGGATGGCGGCCTGACCTGGACTCCCCTTGCAGTAAACAACCAGGAGGTCCTGAATTCGGTCTCCTTCAGCGGCGCCCGGGGTTACGCCTGTGGCGAAAACGCAACCCTGCTTACAACCAGCGATCGCGGGGCTACCTGGAGTAGGATTTCAGTTCCCAATCTTGTAAATGCCAATCTGAACAAGGTAATCTGCATCGGCGACAGCACGGCAGTGGTGATCGGGAACCGCTGGATGCTGAACACCAATACGATGTTCTTTGCACGTACCACAGATCATGGGGCCACCTGGAATGTAAATACGTTCGATTTTTTCAATACCTCTTTTTTTGAGTCGGTGGCATTCACCGATGCCAGTACAGGTTATATAGCCGGATCAGATTTCATCCTCAAAACCTATGACGGTGGAATACACTGGATAGACCAAACCCCGGCCTATCGCCCGGCAGGACTCTTCGCTATCTGTTTTTCCACTACACTGAAAGGTTTCGCCGCCGGTTACTATGGCCAGATATTATCGACCGGAAATGGCGGAGGGACGGGAATGGAGGAGAATATGCACAACAGCAGCGATCTGATGGGAGCCGTTTATCCAAATCCCGCCCGGGATGCGGTGGTCATACCGTTCACTCTCCCGGAGGCGGGTCGTGTAATGATTGATCTCACCGATACGAAAGGAAGCGTGATCCGGGTGCTTTACGATCATTTCTCCCCTCCCGGCTTTCATAAGGTAATCGGGAATGTTGCACAGATCCCGACAGGGGTTTATCTCTGCCGTTTGCTTGCAGGGAGGCGCAGTGCATGCCGGAAATTGGTTGTTGCCCCCTGAAATTTAGATATCTTTGCGAAAAATTGACTGCATGACCCTGAAACCCCTGCCTCAGAAAACATTGTCATTTTTAATACTGGCACTTACGACCATCGCGCTGGTTGTTCTTTCTCTCCTCACGCGGGGTTACTATGGCGGCACCGACAACTTCAACCACTATTTTATTGCGCTTACCGCCTGGAAAGCGCCCCACAATTTTCTGGATGCGTGGGGCCGCCCGCTCTATACGATCCTGAGCGCTCCCTTTGCACTCCTGGGGTTTGAAGCGGTGAAACTGCTCAATGTTTTCCTCGGAATTCTCACGGCCTGGCTCGCCTGTGGTATAGCAAAACGGAATGGGTTCAGCAATTTCTGGATCGTGATCCTCTTCGTTTGCTTTACCCCGATCTACACCATCATGCTCTTCACAGGACTCACCGAGATCCTGTTCAGTTTTGTGCTGGTCTTATCAGTTTATCTCTTTTTTCGGGAGAAATACATCTTCTCAGCCCTTGTTATCTCGTTTCTCCCCTTTGCCCGAACCGAGGGCTATCTCCTGATCCCCTTTCTCGGATTGGCGCTGCTGCTCAAACGTCAATGGAAAGCCATCCCCTTCCTGGCCTTCGGTTTTTTTTCATTTTGCGTGGCCGGCAGCTTCTATTTTAAAGAGTTCTTTTGGGTCATTACCAAATTTCCCTACCCGGTTAACCACGAAATCTATAAGGAGTCGGGTTCCCTGTTCCATTTTCTGAATAACCGCGACTTTATCATCGGACTGCCGCTTGAACTGCTATTTATTGGAGGTACAATCCAGTTTATCCGGGCCTGCTTTTCAAAAGATAAAAACGAACAGAAAAAAGCATTTTACCTGGTACTTCTGGTGCTTGCACCCTTCCTGACCTACCTGGCGTTTCATTCGGTGCTCTGGTGGAAAGCACTCGGGGGCTCGATGGGTTTGGTTCGGGTGATGGCAGGCGTAACGCCCCTCGCTGCCATCGTTGCACTTGCCGGTTTTAACGGGATCGACCGGATATTTGGAAACCGATGGTGGATCAGGGCCCTTTTTGCAGTTCTTGTGGTTTGGTTTGTGATCCGGGCTGTTTTTTCGATATACGAATTACCCTTTAAGCCCGATCCCGAGGAGGCCACAATCAAAGAGTCAGCAGATTGGCTGAAGAAGTCAGCCTTTTCCGACCGGCCTTTTTATTTTACCTGTCTTGATTTCCCCTTCTTTTATGGCAAAAACTTCAACGATCCGGATCAATGCAAGTGTGCATGGTTCTATTACACAAGAAACCTGAGCCCGCTCCCCGACGGGGCGATCCTGATCTGGGATGCCCATTTTGGACCCAACGAAAACCAGATCCCGCTCGATTCGGTGATGTTGCATCCGCAAATGAGGCTCCTCAATGTTTTTCAACCGGAAGAGGAGTGGATAACGTATGGAGGTAAAAGTTACTCGGTGTGCACCTTCGAAAAGGTTCCCGGGGGAACTGTTTTCAACAATTCGGCCATTCTCGATTCACTCACGCTCGCAGCCGCCAGGCACTATTCCCGAGTTCGTACCTTCATCCTCGATTTCGAACAACCCCAACCCGGTGTCGATCTGCAAAGAGC
>Ga0118677_10010096_pt1 | contig 14543 bp, 14 predicted proteins | sample AliMusrvi5mmetaG_FD_86154 | JGI IMG/M metagenome (GOLD analysis project Ga0118677, IMG submission 86154) | reverse complement strand
GGAATACAGGCAGAGCCCGCTGTAGGAATAACCCAAGGCGCCGAGAATGAAGGTTTCCACCTCGAGTCCGCCTTCCCGGACAATGGCTTCCACCTCCCGCAAGGTCAACTCGCGGGCCAGCGTGACACGACTGAACCCCAACTCCCTCGCCGCCCTGGCGCCGGACACATTATGAATGGCCATCTGGGTACTGGCATGAAGACGAAGTGTAGGGAAATAGCGACGCGCCAGGCGCGCAATCCCGAGATCCTGAACAATGACTGCATCCACACCGAGGTCCGACACACGGGCAAGCGCCTCAATGGCGTCGTCCAATTCATCCTCCACGACCAGAGTATTCAACGCCACGAAAACGGAACGCCGACGGGCGGCGGCATGGGCGAAGGCGACAATCTCGCTGAGTTCATCGGGATTGAAGTTGGCCGCCTCGGCCCGGGCGGAGAAACGTTTGAGTCCCAGGTAAATCGCATCCGCCCCGTAATGGAAGGCGGCATAGGCGGCATCCAAATCACCTGCGGGCGCGAGTAATTCCAGCCTCACGGCAACCACCCTCCCCTCACCACCAGCCCCGGCGTTTCAGGATCCAGGACAGGCAGACCGTGGACAGTCCGGTGATCAACCAGACCCATAGCCAGCCGTGAATATTATCCGGCCCCGGCCAATGGACAATGTTCATGCCATAGTAACTGGTCACTACCAGGGCCGGCATACAGAGCGTCGCCATCACGGTCAGCACCTTGATGATATGGTTCACCTGCATCTGCTGGATATTCAGATGAATCTGAAGAACATTGGTCAGCGAATCGCGCGCATTCTCGGCCTGCGAACTGATTTTCACCAACTGGTCCAGAAGATCCCGGTAATAGGGCAACATGTGGGCCCGGACAAGCTTGAATTCGCCATGGGCAAGACGGGCAATGGTCTCCCGCTGCGGCCAGACCACCTGCCGCAACCGCTGGGCTTCCCCCTTCAGTCTCATCACTTCCGAGAGAATGTTGTGTGACACGTTTGACAGCATGGTCTTCTCAAGATCTGATATTTCCGAGGCCAATTCCTCAAAGACAGGAGCATATCCCTCCAGCAGGAAATCCAGGATCGTATACGTCAGGCGATCCGGGGCGCGCGCCACCGTCGGGGCGTTTTTTTGAACACGGTCAATGGTCGCGGTCACACATCGCAACGCCTCACGGTGATAGGTTACCAGGAAATTCTTCCCGATAAACATGTCCAGTTCACTCAGTTTGAACTCGCCGTCCGCGTAATGGGCCGCATGAATGACCAGAAAAATGTACCCATCATATTCCTCGACTTTTGCCCTGTCACTGGGAGTCAGACAGTCCTCGATGGCCAGTGGATGAAATTGAAAAACCCCCTCGAGAACCGCCTTGGCCTCCTCATCTGGACATTCGCCGAGATCCACCCAGAACTGGACGCCCTCGTCCTGCAAAACAACCTTGAGCAGATCCAGGTTCATGTCCTGGCTGATCAGTTTGCCCTGCGTCTGGTTGAATACGAACGATTTGATCATGTCGACTCTTTCGACCGACCCTTCCGCGTCCGCTTCTCGAAAAACTCCAATTGCGGATCCTTGACCAGTCCGTAAGCCTTGAGAATCCGGAGAATCTGGAGGAGATCCGACTTTTCATAATTCCGGTTCACCCGGATTGCCGAGACCAGCTCAACCAGCATGGTGTGGAATGTGATCACCCCGTCCACGCCCCGTTCGCGTAATCCCTTGAGGGTTTTCTCGCGAAGCTCTTCCGACGCCGGCAACTCGGGAATGCAGAGAATGACCGCCAGCGGTTCGCCGCCGAGCCGGGCCGCGGCGGCCAACCGGGCCGACCGTTCGGCATATCTCAGGATATCGGGAGCCTTCTCGAACTCCCCCGCGTAGAACCGTTCCGAATGGCCGCCCCGCACGCCCACAACCGCGCGCGCCACCGCCTCCAGATCCGGGCTTGTCCAAACCATGCCAGCCGGGAGACGGTGTTCGGCAACCTGGGGATGCATGACCAGCAGATCAAGATCCTCCTCGACACGCTTGTTTCTTCCGGTAGAAACATACTTGCATGGCTGCGTCACCAGATAGCCAAGATGTTCAAAATATTCCCGCGCGATCGTTTCATTTACAGCAGACATTCCAGGTCTCCACTAATACAGACTCATCTACTTCACACCCGAAAACGACCGATCCCATTTTCTTGGCGAGCACAAAACGCGGCCGTTTTTTCACAGTCTTCTTGTCCGAACCCATTGCCTCACGCAAGGCGCCCCATTCGTCCATTCCGCCTGACGCCAGCTTAAGGGGCAATCCGAGCCTGCCAAGCAACCCGGTGACACGGTCCACATCGGCAGTTGCGAACCCCTGTACCCTCGAAGACAGGCGGGCTGCATAATGCATTCCGATGGCGACGGCTTCGCCGTGCAACCAGCGTCCGTACCCGTCCACTTTTTCAACGGCATGCCCGAGGGTATGCCCGAAATTGAGTATGGCGCGCGGACCGGTCTCCCGTTCATCCAGCGCCACCACCTCCGCCTTGATCTCGCAACAGCGGGCCACCACCTTTTCGAGAAGCACCGGCTCCCGGTCCAGAAGTCCCTGCACATTTTTTTCGAGGAGATTGAAGAAGGTAGCATCCCAGATCACCCCGTACTTCACCACCTCAGCCAACCCGGAAAGGTATTCCCGGCGCGGCAGGGTCTTGAGCAGGTCCAGGTTGGCATCCACCACGATCGGCTGGTAAAAGGCGCCAACCAGATTCTTGCCTTGGACCAAATTGATCCCCGTCTTACCCCCCACCGAGCTGTCCACCATGGCCAATAGCGAGGTGGGAAGCTGGACGAAACGGACGCCCCTGAGGTAGGTGGCCGCGACAAATCCGGCGAGATCCCCAACCATTCCCCCGCCCAGCGCCACAATCACGCCAGTCCGGTCCAGGCCCGCCTCACCCGCCTGGGAGTACAAATACTCCACCCATTTCAGCGATTTTGTCTCTTCCCCAGCCGGAATCACCGCCGTGATAACCTCCAGCCCTTTCGATTCAAGCTGTTTCCGACAGGATTCGCCATGCAGGGGCGCGACATTGGAATCCGTAACCAGCAGAAGGCGCGTCCCCGGCATGATATCGGGGCTATCGGCCAGGCCAATAGCCTGTCCTATATGGATCGGGTATGACCGTTCACCCAGTTTGACATTGATTGTCGTCGCCATTTTTCCCCTCCATAGTCTGCCGCATCGCACTGAATGCACTCTAGCCTACAGGGCCACGGGAGTCAACAGAGTGGGTTAATGGGACAGGTCGGATCCAAGGTTGCCATGGGGACAGCGGTCACCGCAGGTAACAGGCCCTATTTATTCTATTTTATCCCCAGCCAATCGGCTCCCCATTTTGAGGGGGAGTTCCCCATTTCAAAATGCAGAATTCCGCCCGCCTGAATCTGCGCCCAGGAAATCGTCGGCTCATTGAGCGCCTTGCCATTTAAAGCAGCGGCTTGAATATAAAGGTTAGAAGCGGAATTGTTTGCCGCCTCGATCATGAAGGTTTTTCCGTTCTGGAGATTGAAACTTACGCGTGGGAATAAAGGGCTGCCGATCATATAATTCCCGGAAGCCGGATGTACCGGGTAGAAGCCCATGGCGGTGAACAGCCACCAAGCCGAAATCTGCCCGCAATCGTCATTGCCTGGCAAACCACCCGGCGTGTTGGCATACCCCTGTGACAAACCTTTTCTGATCAGCCTTTGGGTTTCCTTGGGTTGGCCACAGTAATCATAGAGATAGGGCCAATGCTCCCCTGGTTCGTTGGACATGTCTGCCGAATTTTTATCCAGCTTCAAGCGAAATTTCTCAGAACCTCCCATTAACTCCATCAGACCCGGAATGTCATGCCAAACGGCAAAAATATTCTGTCCGCGCCCGCCCTCGGTCCATCCGTCATAATGCGAAGCGCAAGGCCCATCGGCATTTCGGGCTTGCACTTCCCCTGTCGCCGGATTGTACAAGTTTCGATAATTGCGGGAACGCTCCAAAAATAACCGGTAGTCTCCGCTGCGTCCCGCCGCTTTTGCGACCTGCGCCACACACCAGTCGTCGTAGGCCCCTTCCAAGGTGACGGAGGCTGCGCGTGCCGTGCGATCATTGGGCACATAACCCAATTGTTTATACCAGGTGAGCCCTTCCCGCGCGGTGTAGGGATCTCCGGTTGCGCGATCACCCCATTTATGATGCTCATCACCATTCGGTGGCGTCATGGCGTCCTTATAGACAGCCTGCCAGGCAAGGTCATAATCAAAACCATGGAATTTCTTATTGATGGCTTCGGCCACCAACGAGTCCGCATGAGTGCCCAACATGATGCTGGTATAGGACGGATTAGGCCATTTGGGCATCCACCCGCCCTCCTGGTAATTCTGCAATAACGCTTGCACCATCCCATCCACATATTCCGGGCAAAACAAGGTAATAAAACTGAATTCGGCCCGGAAAATATCCCACATCGAATACCCGGTATAGGAAACACCTGCATGAATTATATCATCAAATGCGCTGTAATAATTTCCGTGTTCGGAAAAAAGGCGCGGATATTGCATGCAATGATACATCCCCGTGTAAAACTGAACGAGCTGATCGGAACTCCCTCCTTCAATGGTGACCAGGTTCAGTTTGTCGGCCCAGATTTTTTTAAGCCGATTCATTGCGGTTACAAAATCCAAGTGCCCCAACTCGGTCGCCACGTTCGCTCGCGCCTGATCGATGCTGATAAAGGAGGTCCCGATCCGCACAGTCACCACTTCATTCGAGGTGGTGGCAAAGGAGGCAAACGCCCCGGCATTCTTGCCTGTGGCCGATAGGTGACCCTGCCCCAAAACGTCGGCCAGATAAGTGCCGCAGGCCTGAAAGGGCTTGCTGATTTGCACCACAAAATAGCCTTTAAAATTAGGCAATTTCAGCGTCGTCAGGTGGGCATCCATCCGGTCGGGATTGTAGCCGCTCATTTCGTGCGTAACCGGATCCACCGCCGCAAACCCGGCAATACCGGGGCGCGATGCCTCCATTACAAGGATGGAATGTTCACATTCGGGATACGTGATTTGCATCAGGGCGCAATGTTCCGTGGCGGTCACTTCCGTCCGGATCGTGCGTTCCGCGCCGGCGTTCATTGCGACTGAATAATAATACGGCGTTGCGGTTTCATTCGTGTGAACAAAAGGCAATTGGCGCGCCTCGGGAGTGGTCTTGATACTGTCCAATTCCGGCATCACGGCGACATACCCAAAATCCCCCATCCAGATCGCCGATTGATGGGTGCCGATAAAGCCTGAAATCATCGAATCGGAGTACCGATAGGATGTCCGCCCAATCCTATTCTGGCGTGTCTGCGAGGTCCAACTGGTCATGCCGAACGGCGCCACCACAAAAGGCATCATGCCCCCATATTCGGTGGCGCTTTTGCCATCGGATCCTATAAACGGATTCACACAATCCAGATTGCTTGCTTGCAGCGGGCCGGCAAGCGCGAGAACGCAGCAAAGAAAAACGGAAGGCTGTTTGAAATATTTATTTATGAGCGATCGTTGTTTTCTCATTTCTTCACGCTGTCCCGCTTTTCAAGTTCGATGGATTTCTTGATCGCCTTCTGGATCGTCGCATTCAGATCTTCAGGAGCCGCATCTTTCATGGCCGATGGCGCGCTTACATCAGCAGTATACACGCCACCCACCCATCGGAGATTACGGAACTCGCGTGGCTCTCTCCAGCCTTGGGCATCGGTGCCAAACTGTACTTCTTTTCCATCCTTCAAGTATGACTTCGCACGCCTGAAACTGAGCTCGGTCACCGTTTCCCATGTGGTCATCGTGGCAGGGACACCTTTCTTCCCGTCTGACACCATATCCTCCAGCCCGATGGACACAGTCTGCCAGTCGGGTGAACCCGTGAGCGCCTTGCGGGCAGTGTAGGAACCGGCTGGCTTTCCGGGAAACGCACCCCACCCGTTCAGATCGGCGCTTACGGCGAGCACGTTGTCCTTGGGACATTTGACATCCACCACAAGCTTAGCGTCGGCGGGTCCGCGCCATTTCGGATCCTTCAGCTTGCGTGTCGTCGCATTCCACACATGCGGATTCGCCCACTCAAGCCGGTACCAGTCCTGCCAGCCACGCGAAAAATCATCAATCGACCGGGACGGCTTATCCGTCGCTTTCACCCCGGCCTGCTTGAGTTCATCAGGGAAGATCATGGCTTCTCGTGATGAGACAATGAATGTTTCGGGCGCCTTTGAACCACGGTCGCCGATCCGGTCCGTTTTCAGCTTGTAACTGACATTGGCGTACACATAAAGTGGCTGCTCCACGCTCAGCACAGGACACTCCGCCGCCCAAACCTTGCCGTCCGGCCTCGCTTCCGCATCGCGCCAGAATCGCGTCAGACAATGCGGATCAATGGAATAATAGATGTCAACCTTGACCACCTCGACCGACCGCTCTGCCTTCACACTCGCCCGGGGGATGCCGTTGCTTGTCTTTAAATCAACCGTTAGCTCCGGCGTCCTTGGATAGTCGAAAATCCCCTTCAGGTGAGAATCAAACCACAGGATCCCGCAAATTCCGGTTTCGGGCAGGCCCCTGTGGTTGAGATGCGGAGCGATCACATAAGCAACATCCCGGCTCCCGATCTTTTTCCAGTTCTCCGACATGTTGTCAAACGGTCCGGCAAAATCGTTCGCCGGCGCCATGAACAGAATCGGACAGGTGACACGCGGAATATACGCCAGGTCGTCAATCGTAGCCCGCTCAATCGTGTTGCCCTTCTCTGACAGCCCCGACCCCGGCATCCCGCTCAACTTGCCGCTGACACTCCCTGAGCCCCCGCACGACGGCACCGCCGCTTTCACCCGCGTATCAATACCTGCGACATCAACCGTGATCTTGCCGCCCATCGAATGCCCCGTCACCCCGAGATGTTTGGGGTCAACCTCCGGCTGCTGCTCCAGGAAAGTCAAACCGCGCCGCGCCGCAAGCACCAGCATGAACCAGTTATTGTTCCGGGGCGACTCTACTGAATCAAGAGTCTTTGGATCCGGAGACATCGTGCGGTAATGTTCGTTATGCTTCTGTGTGGCATCAAGCGCTCCCCAATCCGTGTTAGGGTCCCCCTTCTCCATCCGCTCCATCTCATTGCCCCCCCAGTTTATTTTGATGTTCACCGGACCATCATACCGCAGCCGTGCACGGCAAAGAAGCCTGGAATATTCCTTCAGAATGTCCGCTGGATGACTGTCCGCAATGACGTCCAACAGGATCGCGACTGCGCCGACCGTGAGTTCTTCCTTAGCGACGCGGCAGGGTATTGAGCCGGACGCAACGCACATAGTTCAGTATCCGGATGGCATCGCCTTGCGGGCCACGACCCTGGGGATAGTCAGCGGGATTCCCGGCCTTAGGATCGCTTCGCTGTGAACCGGCGCCATGCACATCCCGCCAGTGGCCGTGCATGTAACCCATCGCCCTGCCGAAAGTCAGATAGACGGCGCGATCTCCCAGGCCATTCATTGAAACGTGCGTGGTGGACGTCCAATAGCTGGGATAGTCAACCTGTCCAGCCTCATTCCGGATCGTACTCGCACGGAAGACCGGATCAATGGCGGCGGACCCTGTTGCATCCGGCGAGCGGGTGTAGTCCACAATGCTTTGGAGTTCCTTGGCATTCGGGAGCCGCCAGTCAGCGTGCCCTGCCACGTGCAGCGTTCCGGCATAGCCAAGCGCATCGGCCCAATTCATCCCCTTTCCACTATCGGCCTGCTGCCACATAAGCCCCGTGGCCTGGTCGGTTACCGTGCCATCACCGTTATCCACAAAACGGTTCTTCCCATACTCCGGATTTCCCCGGACGAACATTACGTAGAATCGTTTCTCGCCGCGACCCGGCATACGCGTCCCATACCCCTTGATGCGGCCATCCGCGAAGTTCACACCGAACACCTTGCGGCCGTCCGGCCCCATCGATGGCCCCGTGTAAAGCGTGGCAGAGGCATACTGGGAATCAATGATACGGTCCCCGTCCTCTTCCTTGCCGTAATGGAATTTGAAGACACTGTTATCGATAAACGGTTTCAAACCACGCTCGTCGCGGAGCGTCGGCATGGGATCCAGACCATCAAACCGGATTAACGAGTAAAGTTCTTTGATTGTCGGCAGACGCCAGTCGGAGTAACCGGCCAACCTGAACGTACGGTTGCCGACAACGGCTTGGTCATAGGTCATTTTCCTGCCTGGGTTCTTTTGCCACATGAGGCCCGTATGCAAATCGCTGACGGTTCCGTCGCCGTTATCGCGATAGGCGGGCTGAATACCGGCATACTGACCGTCCTGGCCGGAAAAGTGGGAATCCGCCGATGGACAGGCAATCTCCCGGCTCTCATCGTAACACTGCCTTTGCCCCGTATCCACGACGGTATAAGTAGTTTTCCCGCCGCCGAGAACGACGTTCGCCATAATCGTGACCGCAATTCCAATGAACCCATTCGTTTTCATTTTCATTGTTTACCTCCACTACGAACATATTCAACGGTATATTTGTCGGACGAGACGGTGCCCCGTAGGTAGCCGCCCCGTTGAAAAACTCTGCCGAGGCCTTCCTCCTCAATGTGGGAGGGGCAGTCCCCTGCCGCGACAGGCCCATCTGGGAGCCCGGATTGAACAGTCGCCGCACGGAGTGCGCCTCCCACATTGAAGACACAACCGTTTTCAACGGGCTGCTATGGTCACACCCTGCCAAAAGCGAGGGATCTTCCCGCACGCTCAGGGAAGATCCCGGCTGATGCATCTGCCCATTACTGGTTATCGGGCCCGTCAGGGGGAGGCGGACACCGGTGATCGCCCTGACCCTGCTGCTTTTTCCCCTCACCACGGCGAGGCTCATCGCCCATGGGACCTGGCCCGCCCTGCTGGCCGTCCGGGCGCGGAGGCCTTGGCGGCATGATTTCGTCACGAGTCAATTTGCCATCGCCGTTTTTATCCAGAGACTTGAGCGCCGCTGATGCATTGGCGATCTCGCTGGCATCAATGACTCCGTCTCCGTTGGCATCCAGCGCCTTGACTAGCGGCGGCAGCGGATGGCGTCTGCCGCCTTCTCCGCCAGGCCCACCCTGAGGACGGTCACCGCCGCCCGCACTCTGCCGGTCACCGCCGGGTCCCTGCGGCGCACCCTCATCCGCCGCTGTCGCATTGAACATCCACGCCGTCACCACCATTGCCGATACTAAACCTGCTTTCTTCATAACCTGATCCTTTCCTGTTTGCCCTGTTGACCGACTGTCGGGACCTATTCAACAACATCGCCATGACAATTCCCATCGTTAAAAGATTACAGAACTGTCATGATCCTTTGATTGAATCGGCCTCCCGCTCATGCTAGTTTCCACGTTGCCCATGCTGGATTAGATCCCTTGCATTTCAATTTCCGACAATTCGATTGCCAGATAGACCATTGACCTTATGCGCATTAGCGCATATAGTCATTCCATGAATTACCAACAAGCGAAAGTGCGGGCAGACATCCTGAAGGCGCTGGCGCATCCGGTTCGTGTTCTGCTCGTCAGCGCGCTCACAGGCAGCGACCACTGTGTGTGTGAGTTGAACAAGCTGGCGGAAATTGATCAATCGGGCCTATCGCGGCATCTGGCGAACCTGAAAAAGGCGGGGATAATCAGTGACCGGCGTGAGGGCATGAAGGTCTTCTACCACCTGGAAACACCCTGTATCCTCAAAGCATTCGATTGCGCCGTGGATGTGATCAAAGCCGATGCCAAACGCCGGCATGAAAACCTCAAGGCGGTGTGATGTGAATAAAGAGAATCAAGTGCAGGCAAGCTTGTTGTTTCTCATGATAAAGGGTACCGGCATGCTTCTGCTTTGGGGGTTGCTGTACTGGAATCTGGAACCCCTTTCAGTCTGGTTGACGTATGAGGCGCTGGGCTTGCCGCAAGAGCACCACTTTAGCACGGCGCTGCAGTTCTTTATGTTTGAGACTCCCAAGGTGTTGATGCTGTTAACCTTGATCGTGTTTGTGGTGGGCATCATTCGCTCATTTTTCACTCCAGAACGGACGCGCCGGATCCTGGCGGGGAAAAGCGAATCGGTGGGCAATGTCCTGGCGGCGTTGCTGGGTATTGTAACGCCGTTCTGCTCCTGCTCGGCCGTGCCGCTTTTTATCGGCTTTGTGACGGCAGGGATTCCTCTGGGGGTGACCCTGTCATTTTTGATCTCGGCCCCGATGGTGAACGAAATCGCACTGGTTCTGCTGTTCGGTATGTTCGGCTGGAAGGTGGCCGCCATCTATCTGGGGATGGGACTGACCATCGCCATGGCAGCCGGGTGGGTCATCGGTCGGCTGAAGATGGAGCGTTATGTCGAGAACTGGGTCTATGCAACCGGATCAACGGCGGATCATGAAGATGAAAGACTTGATATGGGTGCCCGTATCCAGCTTGGCCGGGATGCCGTGCGGGATATTGTCGGGAAAGTGTGGCTCTATGTCATAATCGGCATTGCCGTGGGCGCAGGCATTCATGGGTATGTACCGACCAATGCAATGGCGTCATTCATGGGCAAAGGGGCTTGGTGGAGCGTCCCTCTTTCGGTAATCATTGGTGTGCCGATGTATTCCAACGCGGCGGGCATCATTCCCATTGTGCAGGCCTTGCTGGGCAAAGGGGCGGCGCTGGGTACGGTCCTGGCGTTCATGATGGCGGTGATCGCACTGTCCCTGCCGGAGGCGATCATTCTTCGTAAAGTGCTCAAACCCCGATTGCTCGCAGTGTTTTTCAGGCGCTTCTGGGTTTGTGTGGGGATTTTTCATTGAGCGGCTAAGGGATTCATGTTGAGGGCACCGAAATGGAAGAGGATGTCAGTTTTAAGCCGATCCCGGTTTCTGTAACCGCAGGCTTTTTGAACCAGCAGTTGGATGCGGCTGTTGACACCCTCGGCAAGGGCGTTACAGAAGCCATGAGTGAGAAAGGTCGTGATGCCCGACAGATGCTCCCTGAACGAGCGGGCCACCTTCTTGATTGGTTCAAGCTTGGACTGCATGGCAAGGCGATACCACTGCGTGAAGAACGACACCCCGTCTTCCTCGTCGATGCAATTCTTGAAGGTGCGCCACAGTTCCTTGATACCCCAGGCACGTGCGGTTTTCAGCGCGCTGGTTTTCAGTCCATCAAAGCGTGCCGCATGGCGTTGGGGCAGGTTCTCTTCTCCCCAAAGCCACATCTGCCGTGTCTTCTTGAGGGCCTCGCGGTCCGCGCAAGAGCCCATCACGGCTTCCTGGCGGCGCACCTCATCGACGGCCTTGTTGAGCATCTTCATCAGATGAAACGGATCAAAGATCAGATCGGCATCCGGACAATACCGCCGGGTCGAGTTCTGGTACGGCTGGCCCATGTCCATGCTGACCGCCTTGATGCGGCTGCACCCTTCAGGCCCCAGCCATTCCCAGAAGCCATCAAGACCTTCCTCTCCCCGTCCATTGCCCACGTAGAGCACGCGGGGCTTGCCGACCACCACCCCGGTGACGATGGTCACGTAATCATGGCCTCGCCCCACCGCCTTCTCGTCGATGCAGACGTATTCAAGATCAACCACCTCGCGCCGGGCCAGGCCACGTCTTACAGCCCGCTGCTTGATCCCGTCGGCTTCATCCCAGCTGATCTTCAGCAACTCCCCGGCTTTGGACGCCGCACAGGCGTGGAGCACGTCGATGGCAAACCGCTCGAAATACAGCGTAAACCGGCTCGATCCTTCCGCCCAGGGCACCTGCACCGTTTGCGCCCCGTGCTCGGAGCATTCCACCATCGGCACCATCGCCACCAGAACCGTCTTGAACTGGCAGCTGTCCATGTGCCGCCATCGCCGCTCCCGCCACTCCTTCACGTGCATCCGGCTGGCGCACTGTGGACAACCCCAAATAACCTCCGACGGAAGTGTCAGACGCGCCTCGATGGTCAGCTTCTCAGCGTTCAGTTCAACCTCACTAACAGACCACGGGCTCGTATCCCCAAGAATCTGTTGGTAAAGCAACGTGTCCTTCATGTTCTTCATGTCCCCATCCTACACGGCAACACGGACTTTGAGCCCGAAAAATCCCCACACAAACCCAGAAGCGCCGTTTTTCAGCGTGGTGGCGATTGGGATCATGTTAGTTGGCTATTTGTTTAATGCGATTATGTGACAGGAAATGCAGAAATCATGAAAAAAATACAAATACTGGGGACGGGCTGTTCAAAGTGCAAGTTGTTGACCGCGAACGCGGAAGCGGCGGTCAAGGTGCTGGGCATCGAGGCCACCATCGAGAAGGTGGAAACGATTCAGGATATTATGAAGTTCGGAGTGATGACGACCCCGGCACTGGTGGTAGACGGACAAGTGAAAAGTGCTGGCAAGGCGTTAAGTGCTGAGGACATCAAGAAGTTTCTGGCATGAGGACGTGTTTATGTATAAATGACAACATCATCAAAGAGAAAGGAATGGTAAAATGAGCGATTCAAATACATGTGCATGTGCTGGGGGATCCAAACTGATTTTTGCGTGCTCAGGGGCGGCGGATGTAGGGGCAATCGCTGACCTGGCGGCCCGGAAACTTACGAAGGACGGTGCGGGCAAGATGTTCTGTATGGCGGGCATTGGCGGCCGGGTGTCAGGGATCATGGCCACGACCGAATCGGCCGGGAAGATTCTGGCTATTGACGGTTGCCCTTTGAACTGCGTGAAAAACAGCCTGGAACAGGCTGGATTCAAAAAATATGAGCATCTTCAGTTGGCTGATTTGGGCATGGAAAAAGGCAAGACACCGCCAACTCCGGAGCGAATAGTCAAGGTGGTTGAGGCGGGTACGTTGAAGCTGGCTTGCTAAAGTTTAGAGGAGGTGGGTGTGAAGAAGTTCAAGACACTTGTGGTCATGGCAGTATTGGTGGTATCGGCAGGGATGCTCATGGGGGCTAATACTAATGAGACAAAGGCCTTGCCAAAACTGGTGGATCTCGGCGCGGGGAAATGTATTCCGTGCAAGAAGATGGCGCCCATTCTGGAGGACCTTAAGAAAACACTCGCAGGCAAACTTGAGGTTCAATTTATCGATGTCTGGAAAAAACCCGAGGAAGCAAAGCCTTATAAGATTAGGCTGATCCCGACCCAGATATTCTATGACACGGCAGGCAAGGAACTGTTCCGTCATGAGGGGTTCTTTGGCAAGGATGACATTCTGGCGAAATGGAAGGAGTTGGGTGTGGATCTAAAAAAGAATCCAGAATCCAGGAGTCAGAATCCAGAATGATGGAAAGCCTCTTCATTGAATTGTCTCACGCCGTTGAGGGATCGTGGGGAATTGCGCTGACCGCCGCCTTTGCGTGGGGTGTGCTCAGCATTCTGCTCAGTCCCTGCCATTTGGCGAGTATCCCGCTAATCGTGGGATTCATTGACCAACAGGGCCGGATTGGTACGCGGCGGGCGTTCACCATCTCGCTTCTGTTTGCGGTTGGCATTCTCATCACGATTGGCGTGATTGGGGCCATCACGGCGGCGGCTGGACGTATGATGGGTGATGTGGGCCGCTGGGGAAACTATGTGGTGGCCGTCATTTTTTTCGTCATCGGGCTTTACCTGCTCGAGGCCATTCGCCTGCCCATGCCGGGGGCGGCTCAGCCTGGTATGAAACGCAAGGGCATGCTGGCGGCTCTCATTCTTGGCCTGGTGTTCGGGATAGCACTCGGCCCCTGCACCTTCGCCTACATGGCCCCGATACTGGCCGTATCGTTCAAACTTGCGTCAACCAATCTGACCTACGGCATTTTGTTGCTCTTGCTTTACGGTTTGGGCCACTGTGCCGTGATTGTACTGGCAGGTACGTTTACCGAGGTGGTTCAGCACTACCTGGATTGGAATGAGAAGTCCAAGGGGGCTGTGATTCTGAAAAAGGTTTGTGGCATTCTGGTTCTTCTTGGCGGATTGTACCTGATCTATACGGCCAGATAACAGGGGAAACCATATGACGGACAAAAAACACAAAGTGCGGGAATCGGTACGCAAGGGATATGCAGCCATAGCCAAGAGTGGGGGGTCATGTTGTGGTCCTTCGTCGACTTGCTGCGGGACAAAGGCGTCCAATGACGTCGCTAAGAGCGTCGGTTACTCCGATGCCGATCTGGCGACCCTTCCAGAGGGTGCTAACATGGGGCTTTCGTGCGGGAACCCAGGGGCCATCGCTGCGCTTAAGCCGGGCGAGGTAGTGCTGGATCTCGGTAGCGGAGGAGGATTCGACGTTTTCCTAGTTGCGCAACAGGTGGGGGGAAAAGGTCGCGCGATTGGTGTGGACATGACCGCTGAAATGCTGGCCAAAGCCAGGCGCAACACAGCGGTGTACCGTGAAAATACCGGTTGGGACAATGTTGAATTCCGACTCGGCGAGATCGAACATTTGCCCGTGGCCGATGCCAGCGTGGATGTTGTCATTTCCAACTGTGTCATCAACCTTTCGCCCGATAAACCACAGG
>Ga0118677_10010094_pt1 | contig 14547 bp, 20 predicted proteins | sample AliMusrvi5mmetaG_FD_86154 | JGI IMG/M metagenome (GOLD analysis project Ga0118677, IMG submission 86154) | reverse complement strand
GCGCGAGGCGCTTGGCGGCGCCGAGGTTTTACGTTTTTCATATGCCTGTAGGCTACAGGCAAACGGCCTCCCGGTCAGCGCTGTTCCCCATGCCCGTGAGTGGGCCTATGGGATGCCAGTGGAAAACATTATGAAAATCGCGATAACGGCAACGGGCAACCAGATGTCGAGTCCTGTGGACCTGCGTTTCGGTCGCGCCAAGTACTTCTTTGTCGTGGATACGGAGACGAATGAATGGGCCGCTCACGACAACGCGCAGAACCTGAGTGCCGCACAGGGCGCAGGGATTCAAGCCGGCGAAACGGTGGCCCGACTGGACGCCAAAGCGGTCGTCACGGGCAACGTCGGCCCCAAGGCGTTCCGTATTTTGAATGCGGCAGGCATCAAGGTGTACCTGATCGTCGAAGGCACGGTGACCGACGCCGTTCGCAGGTTCAAAGCAGGTGAGTTGAAGGAGGCTTCGTCGGCCAACGTCGAAGGACACTGGGCGTAGGATGAGAATCGCTATTGCCAGCGGAAAGGGGGGCACCGGGAAGACCACGGTTGCCGTGAACCTCGCCTGTGTTCTGGCCGATAGCGGCCAGACCGTTCAGTACCTCGACTGTGATGTAGAGGAACCCAATGGCCATATCTTCCTCAAACCCCCGATCACCGCAACCGAGGCGGTGGGAGTTCCCGTGCCCGTTGTGGATGAGGCGAAATGTACAGGATGCCGCAAATGCGCCGAGGTCTGCCAGTACCATGCCATCGCAGTGCTGCAAAAGGCGCTCGTCTTCCCGGAACTCTGCCATAGTTGCGGCGGGTGTGCGCTCGTATGCCCCACCGGAGCCATTCGCGAGAAAGAGCGGCCTATCGGGGTGGTCGACACAGGATGGGCCCTTCGGACCGACTCAGGGCAGGCCGACGGGATCGCCTTTGTCCAGGGACGGCTGAACGTCGGTGAGCCCGTGGCACCGCCACTCATTCGCGCTGTGAAGAAACTGGCTATCGCTGACGGTGTGGCGATTATGGATGCCCCGCCCGGCACCTCCTGTCCCGTGGTGACCACGGTTCGCGATGCCGACTATGTTCTGCTGGTCACCGAACCGACGCCCTTCGGGTTGAACGACCTCCGCTTGGCCGTGGAGATGATCCGGCATCTGGATCTCCGGCACGGTGTGGTCATCAACCGTTCGGATTGCGGGGACCAACGCGTGCGGGAGTACTGCGCCGCGGAAGGCATTCCCTTGCTCCTGGAGATTCCGGACGACCGGCGGGTGGCGGAAGCGTACTCGCGTGGGCATATGGCCGTGCGGGTTCTGCCGGAATGGTCCCAATGGATGCAGAAACTCTGGAACCAGGTCAAAACGTGAAGGAACTCGTTGTCATCAGCGGCAAGGGCGGAACCGGCAAGACCAGCCTGGTGGCGTCCTTCGCGGCCCTGGCCGGTTCGGCTGGCTCACGGCAGGCCCGTTCGGCCCTTCGATCTGACTCAGGGCAGGCAGGCTCATGGCAGGCTGGGAACGCAGTGCTCGCCGACTGCGATGTCGACGCGGCCGACCTTCACCTTGTGCTGGCCCCCACGGTCCTCCGCCGGGAGGAGTTCCGCTGTGGGCACGAGGCCATCATCCGCCAGAAGGACTGCATCGGTTGCGGCGCCTGTCTGGCTCGGTGCCGTTTCGACGCAATCAGGTGCGTCACGAAGGAGACGTGCGACCCGCAGCGCGAGCATGCTTTCGTCATTGACCCTACAGCCTGCGAGGGGTGCGGGGTGTGCGTGTGGTCGTGCCCCGTAAAGGCCATTGATTTTCCCGAACGGCTTTGCGGTGAGTGGTACGTGTCTGACACGCGTCACGGCCCCATGGTCCATGCGCGATTGATCCCCGGCGGGGAGAACTCAGGTAAACTGGTCAGCAAAGTTCGAGAGGCCGCTCGGACGCTGGCCGAGGAACGCAAGGCCGACCTCATCCTGGTGGACGGTCCGCCGGGCGTCGGTTGCGCGGTTATCGCCTCAATCACCGGCGCATCTCAGGTGCTGGTCGTGACCGAACCCACCTTGTCTGGCGCGCACGACATGGCGCGGGTTCTGCAACTGACGCGCCACTTCAAGATTCCGACAGCCGTCTGCGTGAATAAGTGGGACCTGAATGCCGAGATGACGGCGCGGATCGAATCCAAAGCCAGCCGAGTCGGTGCCATGCCGGTTGGCCGCGTTCGCTATGGTCGAGCGGTGACCACCGCCCAGATGCAGGGACTCACGGTCGTCGAGACAGATGCCGGCCCCCTCGGTGACGATATCCGTCAAGTATGGGAGAACTTGTCGGCCGTATTGCCGCCAACAACAAGAGACACAAGCAACAAAGGAGAGACAAAGACCATGAAGATCGCGATACCGCTGACGGACGGGAAACTGTGCATGCATTTCGGACACTGCGAGCAGTTTGCGCTGCTGGAGGTGGATGAGAACGCAAAGAAGGTTACGGGCAAACGCATGCTCACACCCCCGCCGCACGAACCGGGCGTTCTGCCGCGCTGGTTGCATCAGGAGGGTGCCACTGTGATCATCGCCGGAGGCATGGGGCAACGCGCCCAGGCTATCTTTGCCGAGAACGCCATCAAGGTCGTTGTCGGCGCACCTGCCGAAGCGCCGGAACAACTGGTGGCGCAGTACCTCGCGGGAACGCTCGTATCCGGTGCGAATGTGTGCGACCACTGATCAGCTTATGAATGCGATTCAGACAACCGATGCTCCCGCCGCAATTGGACCCTACAGTCAAGCGGTGGCAGAGGGGCCATTGCTCTTTACGTCTGGGCAGCTTCCCATTGATCCGGCCACGGGTGAGTTTCGGAACAGCGATATTGTCACGGCCTCGCGCCAAGCGCTTTCGAACCTGCGGGCCGTTCTGATCGCAGGAGGGGCCGACACGACTACCGTGATCAAGACGACGGTGTTCCTCAGCGACATCGGGAACTTTCAAGCATTCAACGGCGTCTATGCCGAGTTCTTTAAAGACCCGTTCCCAGCCAGAAGCTGTGTACAGGTGGCGGCCCTTCCCAAGGGGGCTCTGGTGGAGATCGAGGCGGTGGCGGTCAGAAGATAGCGTCCCTCAAATCGGTGCTAAAACAAACGGAGAATCGAAGATGCCAGCGAAAACAGTGCAGGTTGGGATAAAGCAAGGTTCGGGATTCAGGACGGAGTGCAGGGCGGGCAAACACATTGTGATCATTGATCAGCCGATTTCGGCAGGCGGAACGGATGCGGGTCCCACTCCTCTCGATGTCCAGCTTATGGCGTTTGGTGGTTGCATAACAGCCATCGGCAGGATCATCGCAAATCAGAGAAGACTGGCAGTTCGGGGCATTGAAGTTGTGGTGGAAGGGGAACTCGACACCGACGGACTGCTCGGGCAGCCATCGGACCAAAGGGTGGGCTTCAGTGCGATTACCGCTCGCGTGAAGATCGATGCGGATATGTCGGCCGCCGAGAAGGAAGAATTCCTACACGACATCGATGCGCGCTGTCCGATCTCAGATAACCTCCAGAACGCTGCGCGGGTCAGCGTCGCTCTCGTGCCGTGAGCGTCTGAACAGAACGCAGACGTCCTGCGTGACGTGGACGGATTCGACCGGCTTGAGCTGCTGCCCCCCCCTAACATCACCTAGTGCCCGCCCGAATTCAGCAAATGGCGCCTGCAATACAACCACGAGTGGAACGAATACGTCGAGGACGGAGACGCCATTTGGCTTCAGGTCGAGTTCATGCTCGGCGCGCACGCCGCACACAAGTTTTGAAAGGAGTTGTCAGGATGAACATTCAACAGGAAGTTATGAGGATCGCCTTTCGGGCCTTTGAAGGGACAGCACCCGACAAGACCGAGTACGCCTTCTTACTAGGGCTGGCAGAGGATTCGGTCGAAGCCGGGTTTCTGAAGGTCGCCGCGGACCACATCTCGCGGGAGCGATTCGGCAATCAAGGCATTCTGCTTGGCCAGATTGGTGTCGAGACGGCGCCCTGTCCGGGCCAGTGCAAATTCTGCGCCTTCGGGAAGGACCACACGCAGTTTGCGCCCTCGCGCATGCCTGATGAGGAGATCCTTCGACGAGCAAAGGAATTTACGGCAAAGGGGGATCTGTTTGCCCTTTTCTTGATGACCATGCATGAGTTCGACTTCGAGTGGTTCCTCGCCGTCGTTTCAAAGATTCGAAAGAGCATCCCTGCCCGAACACGAATTGTCGCCAACATTGGCGATTTTTCAAAAGCACAAGCGGGTGAACTGAAAGCAGCCGGAGTCTCCGGCGCCTACCATGTGCTGCGTCTGCGCGAGGGATCGGACTCAGCGCTTGATCCCACAGCGCGCATGGGAACAATAGACGCCATACGAGCCGCCGGCCTCGACTTCTACTATTGCTGCGAACCGGTTGGCCCGGAGCATACCGCCCAGGAACTGGCCGACCAGATCTTTGTCGGTATCGAACACGGTTGTTTCCAGCATGCAGCCATGCGCCGGGTTTATGTACCCACCTCGCCTCTGGCCGCTCGCGGACAAGTTACGGAGCGCAGACTGGCACAGATCGTGGCGGTGGTGACGCTCGCCGCCCTCGGGGTGAAGGAGACGCAGAGCATCGCGGTGCATGAGCCGAACCTTTTGGGTTTGGCGGCAGGTGCCAATACGGTCTATGCGGAAACAGGGGCGAACCCACGTGATACGGAGAACGACACAACCGGTCACCGCGGGTACGACATGCCGGCATGCCGCAAGATGCTTTATGAGGCCGGATTCGACTCTCTTCTTATCGGCAAAGACTCTCTTCCCTTGAACCACATGTATGCCGCCAAGTGATACGCGGCAAAGGAGAATTGTCATGCCGCCTGCCACTCCGTGGCTCAGTCAACCCGCCCGGCCGGTCACCACAAATACGGAGTACTCGCGGTTTTTGCCGTCAGGGGTGGGCCGCACCATTCGATGAGCCTCGCGGGAGGTGGTATCCACAAACCCCGCAGCATATTCTCCACAGTCGTGTGTTTCCTCTATTGCTCTTGCTTGATCCCGATATGGACATCTTTCGGCAGCGCCACGCCAGCCGCCACCTGCATGGCCTTGAACGCGCCGACCGGCACGGCGCATGCGGCGCAGCAGCCCTTCAGACTCCCTCGCGCGGTAGTCAGGATCACGCCATCCGCGCCCGATCCGAGTTCGGCGTAGCCATCCACCGGCCCCTTGGCCATCAACGACTCGCCAAACGCCCGAGCCTTCTCGCACCCGCTCGCGATCTTGAATGTGACGCTCTGCGAGTCGTCGCTATCCGCATGAATACGCGTCTGGAAACCACAAATCCCAGCATCCACTGCAACCAATGCTTTCATCGTCTATCCTTCCTCCGTTCACCGCGCCGTGTAGATCAGGTAAAGCCCGCCCACCAGCACCAGCACGCCGCACACCTTCTTCAGGATTACCGCCCCCTTGGACTTCTCGTTCCAGTCCAAATAGTGCTGGACAACCTCCGCGAACGTACCTGCCAAGACGATCACGGCGCAGTGTCCCACGCCGTAGAGCAGTAGCAAGAGGATTCCGTACGTCAGGTTTGTCGACGCCAGTTTGAAGGTCACCGCCAGCATGGGCGCCATGTACGCAAAGGTGCAGGGGCCCAACGCCACGCCAAACACCAGACCCAGAATGAACGCCGCCAACAGCCCCTTGCGCTTCATGCCGGGCTGGGCCGCGCCAGGAATGGGCAGGCGGATCGCGTCAAGCAGATAGAGCCCGACCACAAAGAAGATGACGGCCACCGCGTAGTTGCCCCAGCGTCCGACATCGCCCATCATCCGCCCGGCCGCCGCCGTGATCGCCCCGATCACGCCAATGGTAATCAGAATGCCCACCGCGAACAGTAAAGAGATGGCAAACGCCCTACGGGTCGTGATGCGACCCTGCTTGTCAATGAACCCTACGATCAGGGGGATACTCGCCAAATGGCACGGACTCAACAGGATACTGAGCACGCCCCATGCAAAGGCGGCGCCCAACGCCAAGCCGGCCGATCCTTCGACGGCGCGCGACAGTGCTGTGAATAGTTGCTCCATGCGATCCTTCTTCTTTGCTCAATCACCGAACTCCCGGGGTGACATCCGACATCGCCGCCGCGCCTGCCAGGTCCACCCCGAACTCCTTCCACTTTGCCAGGATGTCCTCCCGAGCGAAGAACCCCTCATGCCGGAACAGTTCCTTCCCCGCCGCGTCATAAAAGATCTGAGTGGGAATGATCTTGATCCCGTACTTCGGCGCCTCGTCGGGATTCACCCACACGTCAATGAACTGAACATCCAGCTTCCCGGCATAGGTCTTCCTCAATTCTTCCAGGATTGGCGCCATCATCTTGCAGGGGATGCACTTCCCCGCGCCGAGATCGACCAACCGGGGCAGTTTCTCCGCCAGTGCTGGCGCAACGGCTGCTGCGGCCGGCGTCGCGACCGCCGGAGGCACAGCATTGCTCCCGGCTACGGCCACAGGCAACGGACAAATCCCCCCACCGCAACAGGCTGATGGACCCTTGCCCGCGAGTTTGCCGAACACCACCACGCTCAGGGCCACGGCCAGCGCCACCCAGATCCACTTGGACTGGCCGCAACCATCGTTGCAGGAATCCCCGTTCGACTTCTTCCCTTCTGTGTCGTTCATCCGTCGTCCGCCCTTTCTTAGCAAATCAGTTTCGCCGCGCCTGCCGCTGCCACTTTCGCAATGGCCTCGGGCGACGGCGACGTCTGGCCCTTCGCCATGCCCAGATCCGTCAGTTGCAGGTGTTCGTACGTCTTGAACCCCGCCTGGTCCAGACTGCTCTTCACGCAATTGAGCGGACACCCGTCAATCGCCAGGATCTTGGCGGCGCCCGCCGTCGTCGCCATGATCCCCGGCACCCGCCCGCCAAGGCCTGCCGTGCAGTACATTTTGCCCACGCCGTCCTTCGTTAGCTTCCGAGCCGCCTGATCGGCAATTGCCCCCACATCCGCCGCTCCCGAACACGCAAAGATCAGTTTCGGCCCCGCCCCACAGGTACACGCACTCTTCTCACTCATCTTACACCTCAGTTATGTTGTTCTCGCCAAGACGCAAAGCACGCCAAGGATTACTGGGTGTCGGGCAGCCCGTTCACGATCCGAGTGATCCCATCTTTCAGCAACGCTGCATTGAAGTTGATGAGCAGACCCAGGCGTTTCTGTCCCAGTCTCAGGTACGTCAGTAATTGCTTCTTGTGAACCGGATGAACCTGCTCAACGGACTTGAGTTCCACGACAACGCAGCCGGCAACCAGCAGGTCAATCCTGAAACCTTCGTCGTATTGGTGTCCGTCGTACACGAACGTGACGGGAACCTGGCGTGTCACCGGCAGCCCGCGCTTGGTCAATTCGTGGAACAGGGCTGTCTCGTAGACAGACTCAAGCAACCCAGGACCCAATCCCTTGTGAACCGAGAGCGCGGCATCTACAATCTGTTTGGCTACGTCATTTTCCAAATCGTCCTCCTTTGCGAGCTTTGCGCCTTGGCGAGAGATATCTTCCCTCGCAAAGCCGCCAAGATCGCCAGATGGAAGTCACTTCTGACTTTGCGCACTTTGCGCCTTCGCGAGAAACTATTACACGAGGAGATTCTTGATGTCGTCCGGACTTACCACCTTCCCGGCACTCTTCACCTGCCCGTCCACCACAAGGGCCGGCGTGGTCATCACACCGAACTTCATGATCTCCTGAATCTTTTCCACCTTTTCGACGACGGCCTCGATGCCCAGCGCCTTGACCGCCGCCTCGACATTGGCGGTCAGCAACTTGCATTTCGAACAGCCTGTTCCCAAAACCTGTATCTTCTTCACGGATTGAACCCTTCTCTCACATGATGGCATTGAACAGGTAGCCCACCGCCATGATGCCGATGGCAACGACACCGAAAAACACCACAAGCAAACGGGGTTTGAGCACTTTGCGGAGGATGATCGCCTCCGGGAGGGAAAGTGCAATCACTGCCATCATGAATGCCAGTACCGTTCCCAGCGCCGCGCCTTTCCCAAGCAGTGCCTGCACGATCGGGATGATGCCGGCCGCGTTGGAATACATCGGCACGCCGATGAGTACCGCCAGCGGCACCGACCACCACGCGCTTTTGCCCATGATGGACGCCATAAAGTTCTCCGGCACGTAACCGTGGATGCCCGCGCCCACGCCGATGCCGATCAACACGTAGAACCACACGCGCCCCACAATGTCCTTCACCGCGTCGAGTCCCAGGCGGATCCGCGCGGGCCAGTCGGACTCGGCTTCGGGTACGCCATCGCCGGTTTGCGTCTGGTAGACCCAGTCTTCGACATGCTTCTCCATCCGCAGCCGCCCGATAACCCAACCGGAAGCGAAGGCGATGCCCAATCCCGTGCTAAGGTAGATCGCCGCAACCTTCCATCCGAACAACCCGAACAACAGCACCAGCGCCACTTCGTTGACCATCGGCGATGAGACCAGGAAGGAGAATGTCACCCCCAACGGCACGCCCGTTGTGACGAACCCGATAAACAACGGCACGGCCGAGCAAGAGCAGAACGGCGTGACAATGCCCAGCAAGGCGGCCAGCACATTGCCGGCCGTTTCGCTTCTTCCGGAAAGTATGCGTCGCGTCCGTTCCGGCGTGAAGAACGAGCGCACGATGCCCACACCGAATACGACCAGGGTGAGCAGCATCAGGACCTTGGGCGTCTCAAACACAAAGAATTGAAGCGCAGCAGCCAGGTGCTCCCCATGGGACAAGCCTAGCACCCCGTACGTCAACCAAACGGAGAACGGCTCCAGATTCCAGTACACCAAACCCCAAACCAGGAGCAACCCGATGCCCCTTGCGATGAGCAACAACAAACGCTTGGTCATCCCTTCACCAACTTCGCGTGCCGTCTGGCCTCGGCCCGGATCACCCCCATCGCGCATTCAAACACGTTCAGGATGCAGGGGGTTTGCAGCTTCAGAACACAGCGAACCCCTTCCCGTCTCTCGCTGACGATCCCAACAGTCTTCAACGCCGTCACGTGCCGCGAGAGCGTGGACTTATTCATTCGGAACATCGGCTGCAGTTCACACATGCACCGTTCGCCCCGGCTCAACTCGTCCACGATCATCAGCCGCACCGGACTCGACAACGCCTTCATCACCCGTGCCCGTGCCTTGAACTCTTCCGTATTCATGCCACCCAGTATGATGCATTGTTGCGCAACAGTGCAACAATTAATACAGAGACTACGGCGCCGCCCTAAACGTCGCGGTATACTGGGAGGTGGACTACCCCGCCCACGCAACCGCGAGTTGCCGTCCGAATGGTCTCCGCCACCGCCTGAGCCAAGGCAACGCGACCCGGGTTGGAGTCCCATTCCGCCACCACACGATCGGATCGCGCACGGACCTCGTTCATCGCACAGTCCCCCGGCCGCCCCGACTGAGACTCCCAGGCATTTCCTTGATGCAGTCACGGATCTCATCTCGAACTCGGCGATAGTGCACAAATGCTTCTTCTTCTGTCTTTGCCCCCTTGGCCAAGGCCGGCGGGTCGTCGAACCCTACGTGCACAACCTTTGCCTTACCGCGCAGCCACATGGGGCAGGTCTCGTTGGCATGCCCGCACACGGTCACCACGTAGTCGAAGTCCACTGCCTCCAGTTCGTCCACCTTCTTGGACCGCTGCCCGCTGATATCCACGCCGACCTCGGCCATGGCCTTGACGGCTCGCGGGTTAAGCCCGTGCCTCTCGATGCCGGCGGAGTAGGGCTCGATCACGTCGCTCTTGAGCGCCCGTGCCCAGCCTTCCGCCATCTGGCTCCGACAGGAGTTGCCCGTACACAGGAACAGCACCTTGAGTTTGCTCGTCATAGGAATCACTCCGCCGTCATCGTGGACGTCACGTCCTCATACCGTCGCTATCCGCGTGAATCCGCTTGAAAGAACTTCCGCCGGAAGTACAACGCCACATTTACCAGGCCGATCAAGACCGGAACCTCAACCAGCGGCCCGATCACCGCTGCAAATGCCGCGCCGTGATTGATCCCGAACACGCCCACGGCGACCGCAATCGCTAGCTCGAAGTTGTTACTGGCCGCCGTGAAAGACAACGTCACCGATTTCGCGTAGTTGGCGCCCGCCTTGGCGCTCATCCAGAAACTGACAAGAAACATCACCACGAAGTAGATCAGAAGCGGTATGGCAATCAGCACCACGTCGCCGGGCTTCGCAATGATCTTCTGGCCCTGCATGGAGAACATCACCACGATGGTGAACAGCAGGGCGACCAGCGTGATCGGGGAAATCTTCGGGATGAACCGCGAGTGATACCATTCCTTGCCCTTCGCCTTGACGAGAACAAGGCGGGTAAGCATCCCGGCGATGAACGGAATGCCGAGGTATATGAAGACGCTTACCGCAATCTGCTTGATCGTGACGTTCACCACGGCGCCCGTCAGTCCAAGCGCCGGCAGTAGTTTCGTCACGAACAACCAGGCGTAGACGCTGTAGAAGAAGACCTGAAAGATGGAATTGACCGCCACCAGCCCGGCACAGTACTCCGTGTCGCCTTTGGCCAGGTCGTTCCACACGATCACCATCGCAATGCACCGGGCCAGTCCGATCATGATCAATCCGATCATGAACTCCGGTTGACCGCGCAGGAAGACAATGGCCAGCGCGGTCATGAGGATGGGGCCGACCACCCAGTTCTGGAGCAGACTCAGCCCGAGAATCTTGTAGTCCCGGAAGGCGTCACCCAATTCCTCGTACTTCACCTTCGCCAAGGGCGGGTACATCATAAGGATCAGGCCGACGGCAATCGGTATGCTGGTCTGCGTCCCTTGCGGTCTCAACGATCCGATCCAGTTTCCGAAGGCAGGCAGGGCATACCCCAGAAACACCCCGACCCCCATTGCCAGGAAGATCCAAAGCGTCAAAAACCGGTCCAAAAACGACAGTCGCTTGATAATCCCTTCGCTCATGATCCCGTCTCCATCAGAACGTCCAGAGAAAATAGAACCCCACGCCAACCAGCACCACGCCCGCTACCCGGCGGACCACCGTCTCCATGCCTTTGAACTTTGCCGCGGCCGTGGCGAACGAAACCCCCAGCATCAACGCCCCCAGCGGCAGGGAAAAGCCCAGCGCGTAAGCAACCAGGATCCCGGCCATCCAGAGCGTGAACCCCTGCAACATGGCCGCGCCCAGGATGATGAAGATGCCCGGATTGCAGGCCAGCGAGCAAACGCTCACCGCGCCGCCTCCCACCAGACCGAACGCCAGCGCCCCGAACAACCCGCCCTTTGCCGAACCCATGGTCATCTTCCGGCCTGAACCAAATGGGTTGAAAGGCAACAGACTGAGCGCTCCCAGTCCCAAAACGATGGCGACAATCCCCGCGAATAACTTCCAGTACCGCCCCAGGGCGCTCTGCGCCACCTGGCCCACGGCCGCCGCCACCCCGCCCAGGATCACCAGCGCCAGCGCCGCGCCCAGTACGAAGACACCCGCCGAGACCAGCCGGGCACGCGTCCCGTTGTCACGGCGCGTCCCGGCATATCCCACCACGATGCTCAGCACCGGCAAGGTGCAGCACGCGCTGACGATCGCGCTCAGCAAACCAAGCGCGAACGCCAACGGAATGGCCACCGGACCCGAGCCCGTGTGGTCAAAAGCGGCGCCCACGCCGGTCAATAAGGATCGAATCCAGTCCATACGCATCCTTCCTTCACTTGCAGCCGGCAGAGGAGGGACCGCATCCTGATGGCCCGCAACTCGACGGTCTGGAAGCTCCCACATACGCCTTCAATAGACCCTCTTGCGTGACATCCTTGTCCTTCACCGCCGCCATGCCGAGGCCCTTGACCATCGCCAGGACAGCCGGCGCTCCCACCTGTTCCACCAAACCCGCATATTCCTGCGCATCGCGGCTCAGGAGAAACGTTCCGACCTTCGTTCCCTTCGCGGTCATCGTTGCCACCGCCCCGGTGACCTCTTTCTGGATCGCCGTCGTGCGGGCGCCATCGCTCGAAGGCACGACCACGAACACCGCTTCCGTATTCGTCGCCATGGTGTTGAGTTCCGCCAGGGTCTTCAACGGAGCGCCCCAACCGGCAACTTCCACCGCAGGCTTCGCCGCGTTCGTCCCGGCAAACACGGGAATTGCCGTCGAGTAGTCCGCCGGCTTCGCCTGGCTTTCCGCAGCATTCAGGCGCCCAACATGCGTCGCCACTGTCACCACGGCTGCCACCGCCACGGCGCTACAGACCAACCACTTCGTGCGCGAACTGACACCCGTCGTTCCGCAGTTACACCCGGGACCGCATGTCCCCGACTCTTGTTCCTGATGCTCGTTCTGCTCGTTCATATTCTTGTCATTCCTTTCTCACCGTTTCCGTTCCTTCGTCTTCTCATCCACGCTGCATCTCCTGTTCCATGGCTGATTCGTGGCGCTGCTACTGCGCGCGTTCTCGTTGTCTCCGGCAAAGCCTTTCCGGATCGCAAGCCACGACGGAACGGAGGTGCTTCCTGTCCCGCTCCACCGTCTCGTCCTTTGCCAACGCATCACCCAACCACTTGAGCGCGGATCGAACGAGAACCTCGCCCGCGCCCTCCGGTAAACGGTAATACATCCACCGGCCGTCCTTCCGGGAGTCCACCAAACCGGCGGCGCTCAATATGGAGAGGTGCTTCGAGACCGTAGAGGGCGCGAGGGCGAGCACCTCGATAATCTGGCACACGCACAACTCGCCCGGCCCCAGCATCATCAGAATGCGCACCCGTTGCAGGTCAGCCAGCGCCTTGGTCACTCTTAGTGTCGCCTTCATCGTCCCCTCTTTCATCATCGCCTCCCGGGCCGTGCCCACAGCAGCAGCGTCGAACTCAACACGACGGAGATGCACCCGGCCTCCTGAAAGAGTACGGCCACGACCGGGCTCAACAGACCGACCGTCCCCAGCACAAGACCGATCGCGTTGTAGATGATCGAGTAATAGCGAATGTCTACGCCTTCTCGATCGGCTAGCTCAGTCGCCTTGCCCTGCGGCCTGACGTTGAACCCGATGATCACAGCCTCGGAAGCGGCAGCGAGCATCACGTTGGTTTCCGTGATTGCACCGACCCCGCGGTCGATGATGTGCAGGACTACTTCTTCGCCAACATCGAGCTTGAGCAACGCATCCTCGAGTGCCTCGACTGAACCCGAAACATCGCCCTTGAGGATGAGCTTGAGTTCGGACACCTGACCCTTTTCAAGCGTGGACAAGATGTCCTCGAGGGTGCGTCGGCCTCGACGCTGTGCCAACTGAGCATTGCGCTCGCGCGCTGCCCGCGTTTGGGCAATCTGACGAGCGATACGGTCCTCTGAGACAACCAAGAAGTTGTCGCCAGCACCGGGGACGGACTGCAGACCGAGTACCTGAACCGGACGCGCCGGGCCAGCGAACTCGAGCGGTTCGCCGTTCTCGTCGAGCATTGCCCGAACGCGACCGAACGCCTCGCCAACAACGATCGAGTCGCCAGCACGCAACGTTCCACGCTGCACAAGCACGGTCGCCACCGGTCCGCGGCCGCGGTCTAGGTGGGCTTCAACAGCAACACCCTGCGCGTTCTGGGTGGGATTGGCACGCAGATCCAAGGTGGCATCGGCAGTAAGAACAATTGCTTCAAGCAGTCGGTCGATGCCCGTACCAGCCCTAGCAGATACATCGACGAACATCGTCGTGCCGCCGTACTCCTCAGCGATGAGCCCGTATTCAGCAAGTTGGCCTCGAACCTTGACCGGGTCGGCGCCTTCCTTGTCGATCTTGTTAACGGCTACCACGATCGGAACCGATGCAGCCAACGCGTGGTTGAGGGCTTCGATCGTCTGGGGCTTGACGCCATCATCGGCCGCTACAACCAGAATCGCGATGTCAGTGATTTGCGCGCCACGGGCACGCATGGCGGTGAAGGCCTCGTGGCCCGGGGTGTCAATGAACGTGATTGCCCGCGGACCCGCCTCGGTCGGAGCGACCACCTGGTAAGCACCGATGTGCTGGGTGATGCCGCCAGCTTCGCGGGCCACCACGTTTGTGTTGCGGATGGCATCGAGCAGGCGAGTCTTACCGTGGTCGACGTGACCCATGACGGTCACGACCGGCGGACGTGCAACCAGTACCGACTCGTCGCCTTCGTCTTCGCCGAACTCGAGGTCGAACGACTCGAGCAACTCGCGGTCTTCATCCTCCGGCGACACCACCTGAACGTCGAAGTTCAGTTCGGCACCGAGCACCGCCAAGGTGTCATCACTAACAGACTGGGTGGCAGTGACCATCTCACCGAGATTGAACATGGCCGCGACCAACGATGCCGGATTCGCACCGATCTTCTCGGCGAAATCTGTCAGTGACGCTCCACGTGGCAGCCGGACCGCTTGGCGGGGAAAGCGCCGGGCCGGCCGCCGCCGCCGCCCCGGCGGTGTCGCCGGCGTTCGGTCCGGCTGCCATCTCGGACGTTGCCCCGGCTGCCGTCTCGGCTGTCGGCCCGGAAGTCGGCCTGGGCGCAGG
>Ga0118677_10010093_pt1 | contig 14548 bp, 9 predicted proteins | sample AliMusrvi5mmetaG_FD_86154 | JGI IMG/M metagenome (GOLD analysis project Ga0118677, IMG submission 86154) | reverse complement strand
GTCACCGTGGCTCGTGGCGAAGAAGTCAGTCGCTCTATACAAACTGTTGTTGATGAAATTAATGAGCTACATCAGCAAGGCATCACCGAAGCTATTTTAACGGGCGTGCATTTAGGCGGTTATGGCAGTGATTTGGACATTAATTTATCTGATCTAATTAAAGCCATTCTTGCTGAAACCGACATCCCTAGACTTAGGTTAGGCTCTTTGGAACCTTGGGAATTACCTGATGACTTCTTTGAGTTATTTCATAATCCTAGGCTTATGCCACACTTACATTTACCTTTGCAAAGCGGTTCAGATACCGTACTACGCAGGATGGCCAGGCGTTGTAAAACAGAAGAATTTTCTACTATCGTTCAGCAATTACGCACAAAAATACCTCACTTTAATATCACCACCGATATTATTGTCGGCTTTCCTGGCGAAACAGAACAGGAATGGCAAGACAGCTACAACTTCATCAAACAAACCGGCTTCGGCCATATTCATATTTTTACTTATTCTCGTAGAGAAGGGACTAAAGCCGCTAATTTGCCTGATCAAATTGCCGAAGAAACTAAAAAACACCGCAGCAGACAATTGCATGAATTAGCCAACACCATGAAGCTACAGTTTTTCAAGGATAATTTAGGTCAAAAATTCCCAGTACTCTGGGAAGGTTACAGCATCGCGCAGGACGACGGCAGTCAGCAAGTATTTGGTTATACGCCTAATTACTTACGAGTCAGCGGCATCATTGAAGCTGGTGTTTCAGTTGAAAATAAGACCCTTAAGGTAAAGTTATCAGAATTAGGCGAAGACTATATAATAGCCAGCATGTCATATAACTAAACAGAGGGGCATGCGCCTCTACAGTTAACATTACGACCATTTAGTTAAGTAATCTATGTGTGGAGTAAAACAGCTTCAGCTGTTTTATAAAGCAATAGCTAAAGCTATTGCACTCCAGCCCTCTATTATTTTCGCTTACCTAAATGGTCATAACCATTAACATATTTCCCATTTAATACAATATAACGCAATCATGGAAAAAAAATACGCTCCTCACGATATAGAACAACGCTGGTATCAAAACTGGGAAGAACAAGGTTATTTTGCAGCCAAATCAGAGGGCGAATCCTATTGCATTATGATTCCACCGCCTAATGTCACCGGCAGCCTACACATGGGCCATGCTTTCCAAGACACCATCATGGATGCCCTCACCCGCTATCATAGAATGAAAGGTTATAGCACCTTGTGGCAAGCGGGTACGGATCATGCCGGTATTGCTACGCAAATGGTGGTAGAGCGTCTTTGCAATGCCGAAGGTAAAACCCGACATGATTATGGACGTGAAAAATTCGTCGAAAAAGTTTGGCAATGGAAAGAAGAATCAGGCGGTGCTATTACCCAGCAACTTCGGCGCATGGGTTCTTCATTAGATTGGAATAGAGAACGCTTCACCATGGATGATGGCATGTCCGATGCCGTTCAAGAAGTCTTTATACGCTTATACGAAGAAGGCTTAATTTATCGCGGCAAACGCTTAGTTAACTGGGACCCCGTATTGCATACCGCTGTTTCTGACTTAGAAGTCTTATCTGAAGAAGAAAATGGCTCTATGTGGCATATCCATTATCCTTTATCGAATGGACAGGGACATTTAATCGTTGCTACCACTCGTCCAGAAACCTTATTGGGTGATGCGGCAGTTGCGATTCATCCTGATGATGATCGCTATAAACATTTGTTAGGCGAATTTGTAGAGTTGCCTTTAACCGGCCGTAGAATTCCAATTATTGCCGATGACTATGTTGATCCTGAATTTGGTACGGGTTGTGTCAAAATCACACCGGCCCATGATTTTAATGATTATGAAGTCTGGACACGTCATCGTCATACCTCTGCAATTCAAGACTTGCCTCATGGCGGCTTGATTAATGTCTTGACTGTCGATGCTTCAATACGCAGCAATGACGAAAACGAAAATCAACTGATACCAGAACAATACAGTGGACTCGATCGTTTCGCTGCACGTAAACAAATGGTTGCGGATCTTGATGCTCTGGGCTTATTAGAAAAGATAGTCGACCATAAATTAATGGTACCTCGTGGTGATCGCACTAACAGTGTTATCGAACCCTTACTGACTGATCAATGGTACGTTAAAGTTGGGCCATTAGCAGAACCCGCGATAGCCGCCGTGGAAAATGGCGATATTAAATTTGTCCCTGACAACTGGAAAAACACTTATTTTGACTGGATGCGTAATATTCAAGATTGGTGTATTTCTCGGCAAATTTGGTGGGGACATCGCATCCCTGCTTGGTATGATGATCTCGGCAATATTTATGTCGGCGAATCTGAACTAGCTATTCGTGAAAAACACAACTTAGCGGCTGATTATGCCCTTAAACAAGACGAAGATGTATTAGACACTTGGTTTTCATCGGCACTCTGGCCTTTTTCAACCTTAGGTTGGCCAGAAAATACTGAAGAACTTGCCAAACATTATCCAACCAGCGTATTGGTAACAGGGTTTGATATTATTTTCTTCTGGGTCGCCCGTATGATTATGATGGGGCTTAAGTTCCAAGGCGCTGTGCCCTTTAAAGAAGTTTACATACATGGTCTAGTGCGCGATGCCGAAGGCCAAAAAATGTCAAAATCTAAAGGCAACGTACTTGATCCAATAGATATCATTGATGGTATAGAGCTTGAAGCGCTGGTCGCTAAAAGAATTGCGGGCATGATGCAGCCTCATTTAGCTAAAAAGATTGAACAGGCCACCCGCAAAGACTTTCCTGACGGCATACAATCTTACGGTACCGATGCCTTACGTTTTACTTTTGCCTCTTTAGCCTCAACCGGTCGCGATATTCGTTTTGATATGGCGAGAACAGAAGGTTATCGTAATTTCTGTAACAAGCTGTGGAATGCCGCACGTTACGTATTGATGAATACCGAAGAACAAGATAACGGTTTATCTGATGCACCGTGTACCTATACCCAAGTTGATCGTTGGATTATCTCCAGACTCAACCAAGTCACGACCACAACGAGTCATGCCATAGATAATTATCGCTTTGATTTAGCCGCACAAGCGCTTTATGAATTCACTTGGAATGAGTACTGCGACTGGTATTTGGAGCTCGCTAAAATCTCCTTACAATCTGATGATGAGGCATTACAGCGCGGCACTCGTAAAACTTTATTGACAGTATTGGAAACTCTGTTACGCTTAGCCCATCCGCTAATGCCTTTTATCACCGAAGAAATTTGGCAACGTGTCGCCCCTTTGGCAGGCATTCATGCTGACACCATTATGTTACAGCCTTATCCGATAGCAGATGAATCGCTCATTGACGATAATGCGGTCACAGAAGTTAATTGGGTCATGAGCTTTATTCTAGGTGTACGACGTATTCGGGGTGAAATGAATATTGCTCCTGGCAAGCCTTTACCCGTATTACTACAAAACGGCTCACTCAATGATCAAGACTTCTTAAACAAGAACCGTGTTTATTTACAAAAGATAGGTCGTTTAGAATCTATATTGTGGTTAGAAAATGAAGAATCCACACCAGAATCTGCCATTGCCTTAGTGGGCGAAATGAAAATCTTAATTCCTATGGCAGGTCTTATCGATAAAGATGCTGAATTGGCACGCTTGGAAAAAGAAATACAAAAAATAAACAATGACTTACCTAGAATTAAAGATAAGTTAACTAACCCAACCTTTATCGATAAAGCACCACCCGCTGTTATCGATAAAGAAAAAGCTAAATTAGCTGAGTTAAATTCACTGCTCAGCAACCTAGAACAACAACACGCTAAAATACTAGCGATGTAAAGAGCAGGCGAAGGGCAAAAGGTGAAAGGCAAAAAACATAAGCTCTACACCATCCTTTAGCCATAAGTTTGCGCCCCGAGGGAACGAGAATAAACACCGTAGGGGCGTATTGCATGCGCCCCTACTATCACAACAATGTTATATAACACTTACTTGTGAAGATACCTTTAGCCTTTAGCCTTTTCTAACCCTTAACCTTAAACCTTGCCTATGGCTAGTTCATCTGAAAACATCCCATTAAGCGAGTTCATTCATTACTTAATTAAAGATGGACTACTTTCAGCAAACCAAGCCGAAATTTATAACGCACAAGCACAAAAGAAACAAACACCTTTATTAAGTTATCTTGTCATTAATAATCTTATTGATAGCCAACAAGTCGCCATAAAAGCCTCACAAGCATACAACTTTCCGTTTTTTGATCTTGATGCTATTGAACTTCAGAGCCTTCCGATACACTTAACGAATGAAAAAATCATCCGTGAACATCATATACTTCCGCTTTTTAAACGCGGTGAAACCTTATTTATAGCCACCTCAGATCCTTCTAATTCCCAAGCTTTAGAAGACATCAAATTTCAAAGCCAATTGCACCCAGAGATCATATTGGTTGATGAAAAAAAATTATTCAAAGCCATAGAAACTCTGTTAGAAGCCACAGATACTTCAATGTCTGATCTACTCGACGATGAACTAGAGCATCAGGGCATTAACAAAAATAGTGATGACGAAGATTTAATTAAAACTGACATTAATGCTGAAATTGACGACGCTCCAGTGGTACGCTTTGTTAATAAAATATTGTTAGATGCCATCAAAAAAGGTGTTTCTGACATTCATATGGAACCTTATGAAAAATACTTCCGCATCCGCTATAGATCTGACGGCATACTCTACCAAATTGCTAGCCCACCTACTCATATAGCGCCTAGAATCATATCGAGAATTAAAGTCATGGCCAAAATGGATATTGCCGAACGCCGCGTTCCGCAAGATGGCCGGATTAAAATAACACTCTCTCAAAATCGAGATATTGATTTTCGAGTAAACTCATGTCCAACACTATTTGGTGAAAAGATTGTGCTACGCATTCTAGATCCAAGTAGTGCTCAGATTGGTATTGAAAAGTTAGGCTTTGAACCTGAACAAGAACAGATTTTTCTGAATGCCATTAACAAACCTTATGGTATGGTTTTAGTAACAGGACCTACCGGCAGTGGCAAAACGGTTACTCTCTATACCGGATTAAACCTACTTAATAGTATCGAACGTAATATATCTACCGCCGAAGATCCCGTTGAAATTACGGTCGAAGGCATTAATCAAGTTAACATGAATGTCAAAGCAGGACTGACCTTTGCCAATGCCTTACGTGCTTTTTTACGTCAAGATCCTGATGTTATTATGGTCGGTGAAATTCGTGATTTAGAAACCGCAGAAATTGCCGTTAAAGCAGCACAAACAGGCCATTTAGTGCTATCAACACTTCACACCAATGATGCTCCCCAGACCTTAAATAGGCTTATGCAAATGGGTATTGAACCGTTCAATATCGTATCGGCTATTATTTTGATCATAGCCCAGCGCTTGGCTAGACGTTTATGTGAACATTGTAAAACCCCCATACATCTACCTGACACCACACTTATAGCCACTGGCTTTAAAACAGCGGAATTAAGCAGCCTTAAGCTTTTTAGCCCTGTCGGCTGTGAACATTGCACCAACGGTTATAAGGGCAGAATCGGTATTTATCAAATGATGACCTTAAGTGATGCTATGCGTAGCCTTATTTTAGAGGGTGGTAATGCTTTGCAATTGGCAGAACTTGCAAAATCCGAAGGCATCAATGATTTACGCAGTTCCGGATTAAATAAAGTTCGTATGGGCATCACTAGCCTTGAAGAAATCGATAGAATAACCAAGGAATAATGATGGTTAACAACCCAAAGCAAGTTGATTTTATTTGGGAAGGTCTTGATAAAAACAGGCAAAAAAGCAAGGGTGTAATCACTGCAAAAAGCGAAGTATTGGCACGCACGGAGTTAAGACGACAAGGTTATCGTATTACAAAAATAAGAAAAAAATCTAAACCATTATTTTCCAAAGTACGTGAAATCACAGCCAGTGACATAGCAATTTTCTCAAGACAATTAGCCACCCTGCTTAAAGCCGGAATTCCTTTAGTACAAGCATTCGACATCATTGGTAAGGGCCATGAAAATCCAAGCATGCAACTCATGCTGTTGAGTATAAAAACCAATCTTGAAAGTGGCGATACCTTAGCCGAATCACTAAAAAAGAACCCTCTCTATTTTGATGAATTATTCTGCAATTTAGTTGAAGCTGGCGAAAGTGCAGGCGTACTGGAAACTCTACTTGATAAGATTGCCACTTATAAAGAAAAAACTGAATCCATAAAAAAGAAAATAAAAAAAGCTCTAACTTATCCAACGGCTGTCATTTTCGTTGCGTTTATTGTCACTGCCATACTTCTACTCTTTGTGGTGCCTGTCTTTGAAGAGCTATTTAAGAGTTTTGGTGCTGATCTACCCATATTTACTCGCCTAATTGTTGATATATCTAAAACATTGAAACAAATCTGGTGGCTACTACTGGTTATTATCATCTCAGTAATTTATAGCTTTATTTATTTTAAGCGGCGCTCACGAGCTTTTAATCGCTTCCTAGATAAAACCTTATTAAAAACCCCAGTGATCGGCACTATTTTAAATAAATCAGCAATTGCCCGCTTTTCGAGAACCCTATCTATCTTATCAACGGCAGGCATCCCATTGGTTAATGCCTTAAACTCGGCTTCTGGTGCTTGTGGCAATATTATGTATAGCGAAGCCGTGTTAAAAATGCGTGAAGAAGTAGCAACGGGGCAACGTTTACAATTTGCTATGCTGCAAACGATACTATTCCCACACAGTGTGCAACAAATGATTGCCATTGGTGAAGAATCTGGCTCTCTGGACGCTATGCTTTCTAAAGTTGCCGATTTTTATGAAGAAGATATTGATAATCTAGTCGACAACTTAAGCAATTTGATAGAGCCTGTGATTATGGTAATCTTAGGCATACTTATAGGCGGCTTAGTGATTGCTATGTACCTGCCTATCTTTAAAATGGGCGCAGTTATTAATTAAAACTAAAAACCCCTGTGCTCTCAGCAGCTATTGATTATTATGAATACCTGCGTAGAATCAGCTGATAGTATTAAACAGAGTCACAATAAATATAAAACTCATCTTGAGTCATTGTCGCAACAATGTCAGTATCACTTAAGCAGACCCACTGTTCCTCTCAGGAGTCGTAATTAGTATGTATAGTCATTTAGAAACCGCCAAGAATCCTGAAAATCTTAAACGCGTCGTTGTTGACCCTGTATCTCGTGTTGAGGGTCACGGTAAGGTGACCTTATTATTAGATGCGGACAATAAGATACAGCAAGCCCGATTACATATCGTTGAGTTTCGTGGTTTTGAGCGTTTTATTCAAGGTCGCCCCTACTGGGAACTGCCTGTCTTAGTGCAAAGATTGTGTGGCATTTGTCCCGTCAGCCATCATTTGGCTGCCGCAAAAGCCATCGATCAATTAGTCGGTGTAGATCCCGAGAACCTGCCTATTTCAGCCGACAAACTAAGGCGCTTATTGCATTTTGGACAAGTACTACAATCTCATGCCCTGCATTTCTTTCATTTATCCAGTCCCGATTTATTGTTCGGTTTTGAAAGTGATATCAGTCAACGTTCGATTATGGCCGTTCTGGCCGCTTATCCTGATTTAGCACTACAAGGTGTTAAGCTGCGTAAATACGGACAAGAAGTCATCCGTATGGTCTCTGGAAAACGAATTCATGGTACGGGCGCTATAGCCGGTGGTATGAATAAATCATTATCTAAAGCCGAACGTGACTATTTACTGGAAGACATCGACCAAATTATCGTCTGGGCAGCCGCGTCAGTAACGCTCATTAAAACAGTACATGAATCGAATCTACCTTATTTCGATGACTTCGCCACCATTCCTACTAATTATATGGGCCTAATTCAGCCAGATGGGGCGCTAGAACTTTATCATGGTGGCTTACGCGCCAAGAATGCGCAGGGTCAAACCATCATGGATCATGTTGATTACTGTCACTATAACGATTATATCCACGAAGAAGTTCGCTCTTGGACTTACATGAAATTCCCTTATTTATTATCGTTAGGTCAAGACGATGGCTGGTATCGAGTCGGACCTTTAGCCAGAATTAATAACTGTGATTTTATTAAGACACCACAAGCAGAAGCCGCTCGTATTACTTTTAAAGCCCATAGTCCAGGTGCGATGGTTCATAGTACCCTAGCTTTTCATTGGGCTCGCTTGATTGAGCTATTACATTGTGCTGAAGCCATTAAAGAACTACTACATGATCCCGACATTATGGGCTTAGATTTAGTCGCCAAAGGCGAAAAGCGTTATGAAGGTGTTGGCGTTATTGAAGCGCCTCGCGGCACTTTATTTCATCATTATCAGGTTGATGAAAATGACATCGTCACCAAAGCTAATTTAATCGTTTCTACCACCAGTAATAACAGGGCTATGAATGAATCAGTACGCCAAGTAGCCGCTGAATATTTATCTGGCAGAGAACTCACTGAGCCCTTATTGAATAATCTAGAAGTAGCGATCCGCGCTTATGATCCTTGTTTGTCTTGCGCCACTCATGCCATGGGAAAAATGCCCTTGCAGTTAGAGCTAATGGATGCAAACGGTCAATTAATTGATAAACTGGTTAAGCATAGTAATGGTCAAATCGAACGACTGGCATGATTAAACCCATATTAGTGTTCGGCTACGGTAATCTTAGCCGTGGTGATGATGCTTTAGGGCCATTATTGTTAGACTATATTGAAAAGCACTGTGATTTAAGCAAAATAGAACTGTTAACCGACTTTCAGTTGCAAATAGAACATGCACTGGATTTAGAACACCGCTCATTAGTCTTATTTGTCGATGCCTCTGTAGCCTGCATTAACCGCTGTGATTTTTCACCGCTAACAGCAGCCAGAGACAAAAGCTATACCACCCATGCCATGAGTCCTGCGGCGGTTTTAGCAGTGTATGTTTCCATAAAAAAACAAGCACCGCCACCGTGCTTTCTGATGAGCATTAAGTCTGAAAGTATGGAATTAGGTGCAGGCTTAAGCAGTGCCGCTGAAAATAATTTGCAGCAGGCTTGTTTATTTGTAAAACAATTATTGCAACAACCGACTCTTAATCACTGGCTACAACAAACAAGCTATTAATCACTGATGTAACGCAGTGACGTCGTTTTATTCTCGTTTGCCGCGCCGAGCATCGCAGGTTTTGTTGGGATTAGCCCGAAGGGGCGCGGCATGGATGCCGTGCGTCGGTAGGAGGGCAGGAAGCCCTCTCTACCGACCCCCGACAAAACCAAGAAGCGCAGGAAGAAGCGGCAACCGAGCCGCCTTTTCTTTGGATACTTTCTTTTGGCGGAGCAAAAGAAAGTGTCTCGCCTTCGGGTGCGAGAACCCGATCAAAAAGCGTCGCATTAGCGACACAGAACAAAATACAAACTATCTGCGTAACATCAGTTAACCAAATCTACTTGCAACGGCCAATCTCTATAATTAAAAACTTGTCCTTGTTCTCTAACCGTTGCACAAGCGCTAGGTGATATTTCTGCGAATACCCATTGCAACTCATTAAAGATACCCTCCGATAAAATACCATTATCAGGAAAACCTCTATCTACTGGCGTATAAACAGCCGCCGCGCCCACATTAACATCCACGGCTTCTGACCATGGCGCATTACCGACTAACGAAGCTTGAACGACATAACATTGATTTTCTAAGGCTCTAGCTTGACAGCCAATTTTAACGCGATTAAAACCCGCGACAGTATCCGTACAACTAGGCACTAAAATTAATATACAACCTGCCTCCACTTGTTTTCTGACTAATAAAGGAAACTCGCTGTCATAACAAATATTAATGGCAATTTTTCCATATTCTGTGTCAAAGCATTTCAGTTCTTTTCCGCCTTTAATTAACCAGCGTTCGTTTTCAAAGCGGGTCATCATGAGTTTATCTTGATAATCGACTGAACCATCCGCCATAAATAAATAAGCGCGGTTATGATAAACCTCTCCTTCAATAAGCACCGGAAAGGTACCTGCTTGAATAATACAATGATGCTGTTGAGCTAAGCGTGTAAACAGCGCAATAAAATCACCATGCAATAATTGCATAGCGACTAACTGTTTACTTAAAGATGAATAAATTTCCTGAGCAAATAATGATGCCAGCTCCATACTAAAGTACTCTGGGAACACTAAAATATTAGCGTTTTGTGCGCTAGCCTCACCCACCCAACGCTCAATTTTTTGCTGATAAGCTGACCAATCGGCCAAAAAACTAATATCGTATTGAGCTGTAGCAATTTTAACGTTCATCATAGCCAAAAAGTCATAGGTGCGTGTCCAGTTTTAAAGGAATGACTTATATAGAAGCCAACTAAAACCAAGAGTTTACTTAGACCTAATGACATTTACAATAGCGATACACTGTAAGTAACTGACTACAGTAGCGAAGCTAACCATGAGTGATGAATAAGCCTTTTATTTACCCTAAAAATAAGACCTATCCTCACTCACTATTTGACTATTGTAACTTTATCAAGTTATCCCCAAATCCTGTGGATAACTCTGTGGACGATTACTTTATAGAGTAACTAACTCTTTAATTTTTAGCTAAGTTTCTTAGATTGTCCAAATTTCATACAATTGCTTTCTATAATACAAAATCAACGACTTACGATTAATTTAATCGCAATATCTTATAAATCATTATTAACTATCGATTTCATAAGCATTAGTTTGAATATGTGTGTAACTTATGAAAATTCTTTGTCATAAAAGCATTGTCAAGGAAATATTGAATTAAATGAGCAAGCTTTAAAAGCAACTACCATAATCCAGCAGTAATTCCTCACAGCCAAAAAATAGACGGGGATAATCTATCCTTATTAATAACTTTAACCCGTATTCAAAGAATACCGCTAAAGTTAACAGCCGACTTCCCGCTGCAAAAATACTCTGCGTAGTGTTTGCTGAACAGTGCCAAACGGCAGTAGTCCACCAAATAATAGGCAATAACAGCATCAAATGCACATCATCCCAACTGGAAACCGTTAGCAAGCCCATTTTTGCTAAGGTATCGGCGACATATAAACTGATATTTAAAACAATAAAAAACGGCCAAAGCACCCAGCGCAGCGACACGCCACCGACCCAAGCCGAAAACAAATACTTATTTAAAGAGAGTTGTTGGCCTTTTTCTGCAAGTACTGGCGCACTTAAAAACAAAACCAGTAGCAAGGCGACCACTATCACCAGCAACTCAACGGGGCTTGCCCAAGCAATTTCTGCAAAAAATAAAGGTAAGGTATAAATGAACATAACTGCGCCTATTAAATAGAAAGATGACGACTGATCAATACTGGACTGCTATTAAAACTCTATGCCCTGCTCTGCAATAATGCCCTGCTCATAAGCATGTTTTATTTTTGTCATTTCCGTTACAGTATCAGCTATGGCAATGACTTCGGGCGCGGCATTTCGACCGGTCATAATCAAATGCAACCAAGGTGGTTTTTCATCGCGGATAAAGTCAGCAATTTCTTGACCAGTAATCCATTGATAACCACAGCAATAATTGATTTCATCTAATAACACTACATCAAATTCTTCAGATAAAATTTTCTGTTTACTAAGCTCCCATATAGCTTGGCTGGTTTTAATATCTTGTTCAGGATTCTTAGTATCCCAAGTAAAACCGTCACCTAAAGCATGCCACTCAATATTATCAAAGCGCTGCGCTGCTTTTTGTTCGCCGGTTTGCCATTGGCCTTTAATATACTGAATCACACAGACTTTCATATCCCAGCCTGCGGCACGGAACACCATACCAAAAGCGCTGGAAGATTTACCCTTACCTTCACCAGTATTCACAACCACCAAACCATGGCGTCTATCTCTTGATTTCATATATCATTCCGTAAGTTGACTCGTTTTCACGCATTAATACCATTGCCATTCAATTAAGTAGGTTTGGAGTGTGAACTTCAAGCTATTACTTTTTAAAACAGCTAAAACTGTTTTACTTCAAAATTAATAGCTGTGACACTTTAACGCATAACAAAAGTTATTAGTTTTGTATGGACGCATTGAGAACTTTCAATCTTTGCAAAGTTGTCCTATTCTTTACGCCATTCATTGTAACCTTAAAAAAACCAATATGACCGAAGCAACTGTTTTATTTTCCAATGCCAAACACGTTATTCCCGGAGGTGTTAATTCACCCGTACGTTCTTTTAGTGGCGTAGGTGGTATACCTGTTTTTATCGACCATGCCAGTGGCGCTTATATTTATGATAATAACCAAAAGCGCTATATCGATTATGTAGGCTCTTGGGGCCCTATGATTTTAGGTCATGCACATCCTGAGGTTATAGCAGCGGTTAAACTGGCGGCTGATAAAGGCTTGAGTTTTGGTGCACCTACCGAAATAGAAACCTTAATGGCCAATAAAGTCTGCGAACTCATGCCTAACATTGAAATGGTTAGAATGGTCAGCTCTGGTACAGAAGCCACTATGAGTGCCATACGTTTAGCTCGAGGTTATACAGGTCGCGATAAAATCGTTAAATTTGAAGGTTGTTATCACGGCCACTCTGATTCCCTATTAGTTAAAGCCGGCTCTGGCGCATTAACCTTTGGCGTACCTAGTTCTCCCGGAGTACCCGCCACCGTCGCGGCTGATACTATTACCTTACCTTATAATGATAGCGAGTCGGTAATCGCCTTATTTGCTGAATTAGGCGAACAAATTGCCTGTATTATCGTAGAACCTGTCGCGGGAAATATGAACTGCATACCCCCTGCCCCAGGCTTTCTGGAAACCTTACGCCTAGTCTGTGACCGTTATCAAAGTGTGTTAATTTTTGATGAAGTGATGACCGGCTTTAGAGTGGCGCTGAATGGTGCGCAAGGCCTTTATAACATTAAGCCCGATTTAACCACGTTGGGTAAAATCTTAGGAGGCGGTATGCCGGTAGGTGCCTTTGGCGGACAACGCAAAATCATGGAACACCTTGCGCCTTTAGGCCCTGTTTATCAAGCAGGCACCTTATCAGGCAATCCGATTGCTATGGCTGCTGGTTTGAAAACCTTAGAACTTATTTCTCAAGCGGGTTTTTATGAATCCGTCAGCGCAAAAACCGAAAAATTAACCACTGGCTTAAAAGCACTTGCTCATCAAGCAGGCATCCCATTCACTACCAACAACGTTGGCGCTATGTTTGGTCTGTTTTTCAGCACAGAAACACAAGTTGATAGTTTCGCCAAAGTGATGCAATGCGATCAAGATAGATTCAAAGCTTTCTTTCATGCCATGCTAGAAAAAGGAATCTATTTAGCGCCCTCAGCCTTTGAAGCCGGTTTCGTTTCAGCCGCGCATAGCGAAGCTGATCTGGATGAAACGCTAGCGACAGCGGCTGCCATATTTAAGCATTTATAATAAATATGGATTTCATCAATACCTTACCGCCATGGCTTTTGGTTTTTATCGGTTGTTTGCTAGGCGCATTATTAATGCGCCTAGCCAATGGCAAAGACAAAACAACTATCGCCAAACTGATAACCGATGTTGCGGTGCTGTCAGAGAAATTAACGCAATTTCAAGACAAAGACGCGCAATTCAAACAATTACAACAACATTATCTTGAGGCCAAAACCCAAATTGCCGAAATAGAGTCACGTACAGCTGAACAATTAAAACATGCTGAAGAAAAATTAAACTTATTAAAAGACGCTGAACTCAGACTAATTAATCAATTTGAACATCTGGCCAGTAAAATTTTCGATGAGCGCAATAAGCAATTTACCGAACACAATAAAACCAGCTTAGATCATATTGTTAAACCCTTGCGCGAACAATTAGGTGAATTTAAGCAACGTATAGAAACGGTTTATGACAATGAAAACAAAGATCGTATTTCACTGCGCGAAGAAATTGTCTCGTTAAGGCGTGATACGGCGCAAATGAATCAAGATGCACTTAATCTAACTCGCGCTTTAAAAGGTGATAATAAAACCCAAGGTAACTGGGGAGAAATGATCTTAGAAACCGTATTGGAAAAATCCGGTTTACGTAAAGGCATCGAATACGAAACCCAAGGTGCATTCCGCGATGAAAGCAATAAGCTGTTTAAGCCGGATGTCATCGTGCGCTTACCTGAAGATAAAGATATTATTATCGATTCTAAAGTTTCATTAGTCGCCTATGAGCGTTATTGCTCTAGTGACGATGATCAGGAACGCAGTGCTTCCTTAAAACTACATACCGAAGCAGTGCGTACGCATATAAAAAATCTGAGTGAGAAAGATTACTCGGGGCTTAAAGGTATACGTTCACTGGATTTTGTTTTGTTGTTTATGCCGATAGAAGCCGCCTTTATTGCCGCCTTTCAAGCCGATGAGCGTTTATTTTCTGATGCTTTCGAACATAAAATTATCGTGGTAACTCCTACCACCCTATTAGCAACCTTACGTACCATTGAAAACATTTGGCGTTATGAGCGCCAAAACGAGAATGCCCGTGCCATCGCCGATAAAGCAGGGATTGTTTATGACAA
>Ga0118677_10004139_pt2 | contig 14548 bp, 13 predicted proteins | sample AliMusrvi5mmetaG_FD_86154 | JGI IMG/M metagenome (GOLD analysis project Ga0118677, IMG submission 86154) | reverse complement strand
GCATTGGTGGCGGCGCAGGTGGGGTTGAGCTTCCTGCTGCTGTTCGGCGCGGGGCTTTTTGTGCGCAGTCTGGCGAATCTGGAGGGGGCGAAGACGGGTTTTCACGATCCCGGCAACCTGGTGACGTTCCAGGTGTCGCCGGCGCTGAACGGTTACGACACGCCGCGGACGGTCCATTTCTATGAGCAGTTGATCGGCGGACTTCGCGCCGTGCCGGGTGTCAGTTCCGCGGCGCTGGCCTCGGTGGCGCTGCTGCACGGCGATGAGTGGGACAGCACGACGCAGGTGGAAGGGCACACGGCTGGGGACGGCGAGGATATGCAGGCCTACATGAATTCGGTGTCGCCGGGCTACTTCGAGACCATGGGGATTCCGCTGCTCGCGGGCCGCGATTTCGACCGTCGGGACATGCGGGAGAAGTCGCACGTGGCGATTGTGAACGAGTCTTTCGCGCGGCATTTCTTTGGGGGCGCGCAGGGCGTGCGGCAGGCGATCGGCCGGCATCTGGGAAACGGACGGAAGGGGTCGAAGCTGGAGACGGAGATTGTCGGCGTGGTGGCGGATTCGCTGTATGAAGGGCCTCGCGAGGGCGTTCGCCGGCAGGTGTTTATTCCGAACTGGGGTCCGAACGGCGTGGCGTTTTATGTGCGCGCGCAGATGCCGCGGTCCGCTGCCTATGCAGCGGTGAAGAGCGAGGTGCGGAAACTGGACGCGACCATGCCGGTGTACGAACTGAAGACGCTGGGGATTCAGCTGGAAGAAACGTTGCTGACCGAGCGGCTGATTGCGCTGCTCTCAGCCGGGTTCGGGCTGCTGGCGACTCTGCTGGCGACCATCGGTCTCTACGGCGTGATGGCGTTCGCGGTGGCGCGGAGGACGCGGGAAGTGGGCGTGCGGATGGCGCTGGGCGCGCAGCGGAGCACGGTGGTCTGGCTGGTGATGAAGGAGGTGGCGGCGCTGATTCTGACGGGACTGGCGCTCGGGATCCCGGCCGGGCTGGGGGCGGCACGGTTTGTCTCGGCTCAGTTGTACGGCATCCATCCGAACGACGCATGGAGCGCGGGGATCAGCATCGTGATGCTGACACTGGCCGCGTCCGCGGCGGGGCTGATTCCGGCGTGCCGCGCGAGCCGGATCGACCCGATTCGCGCGCTCCGGTATGAGTAGCGTTATTTGATTTTGAAATTCCCGGCGCTGCCTTCGCGATGGGCCATGTGGCAGGCTCCGCACTGCGCCTGGATTTTGGCCAGATTCGCGGCCTTATCGCCATCGCCGGACTGGATGGCTTTGGCCGCGTCGCGCGCCGTTTCGGCGAATTTCACGGCATCTTCGGCGTTCTTCTTTTTCCAGTAATCGGCCACCTGGGTGAAGGTGTCGGCGAGTTTGCCGGCGGCGGGGGCGGCCGCGGCGGCGTCGGTTGCGTTACGAATCGCTCCGACGTTCGGAGGGATCGATTTCATCCATGCCTGATACTCAGCATCGTCCTGAGCGCCGGCCTGCATGGTGAACATCAGGGGAAGGGCAAATAGAAGGAGAGCTTTCGACATGCCCGGATTATATAGATTACGGCCGGATTTGTTTGTGGTTTTCCGGCCTTTCCGCGGACGAAGGGGGCGATTGATTACGCTGGAGAGACGAAACCTGCGGAAAGGAGCGCGGATCGAAGTATTCAGTGCCATTCAACTTACTAAAGTGCCTTCTTCTGGGGTGCGCGCTGGGTGCGGCCGCGCACGCGCAATTTAAAGAAATCAAGGCGGCTCCGTTTCCGCCCGCGGCGGCGCGCCAGAAAATTCAGGCGTTGCTGGAAAATGCCGATGGCTCGAACCGCGATGCGACCGTGCAGAAACTGCTCAGCTGGATCGATTGGTATCGCGACATTCTGGACGACGAACTGATCGCGCACTGGGGCGCCGAAGGCCGGGATCGGTTGCGGTTGCTCATGGCGCCGCTGGCGGATGCGCGGGTGGCGTCGGGGGTGGTGGCGTATTCGTGGGCGCACCGTCCGGAGGCGTGGACGTTAGAGAACGCGGCGGTGCTGGGCGATCTGATGGCACGGTATCCGGCGAGCGCGAAGCCGTTTCTCGACGACATGGGCGGATCGGGCACACCGCAGCTTTCGCCCGCCGAGGCTGCGGCGGTCTGCCGGATCCTGATCGACATGCCCGACATCGGGACGTGGAGAAAAACGGCGCTGCAGATTCTGCCGCGGTACCGGCCTGTGGCGGAGAGTTTGCTTCGTCAGGACATCAACGGGCCGGACCAGGAGGCGATGTATCGCGCGCTGCGCTGGCGGTCCGATCTGAAGTTCGATGCGGCCGATAATGCGGGGCAGAAGAGACCCATGACCGAGAGCCGGGCGCAGCGGCCGCACATCGTGGGAGAGTTCGCCGATCGCGGCGCCGGCCAGGCGGTTTATCGCGGACCGATGGCAGGCACTTTCGAATCGACCGGCGGCCCGATACCGCAGAATGCCGAGTACGTGTTTCCGAATGTGCCGCCGGTGAAACTGCTGCTGGATTTCGATACGAAGAAGTGGGAAGCGCGGCTGCAGGCAGGGGAAGGCAATACGCAGGTTCTGGTGTTGCGAAATGTGAGCAGGGGACCGCAGAAGCGCTGCGTGGTCCGGTGGACCGTGATCGAGTGAAGGCCGTGATTGAGTGAAGAGCCTGCGAGACCAATACCGGACGCTGCTGGCGGACGGCATCATTCCCTTCTGGATGCGCGCGCTCGACCGCGAGTACGGCGGCGTTTTTTCGTGCATGACGGAGGAAGGCGAGATCCTTTCGACGGAGAAATACACGTGGTCGCAGGCGCGGGTGGCGTGGACGCTGTCGGCGCTTTATAACCGGTTCGAGAGGCGCCCGGAGTTTTTGACCGAAGCGAGGCGGACTCTGGATTTTCTGCTCGCGCACGGCCGGGACGCGGAGGGCCGTTTCGTTTACCGCACGACGCGGGAAGGCGCGCATCTGGAAGGCGCGATCAGCATCTATGCCGATTGCTTCGTGGTTTACGCGCTGCGCGAGTATTGCCGGGCCGCGGGTGACGCCGGGTTCCGGAGCGAGGCGGACCGGATTCTGGAGCGCGTGAAGCGGCGGGTGGAAGAACCGGATTTCCGGGAGACCGCTCCGTATGTGTTGCCGCCGGGCAGACGGACGCATGGCGTGCCGATGATTCTGACCGAGGTCAGCGGAGAGGATGAGTATCCGCGAATCGTGATGAATCGGTTTGCGCGGCCCGATCGCCGGTTATTGCCGGAGTTCCTGACGCGCGATTACGAGGAACTGCCGGGCAGCGAGGGGAGTTTCGTGAATCCGGGGCATGCGATCGAATCGATGTGGTTCGTGATGCACTGGGCGCGGCGGCGGGGGGATGCGGCGACGATTGCGCGGTGCGCCGAGGTGATCCGGCGGCATCTGGAAGCCGGCTGGGATCCGGAGTACGGCGGCATTTTCCTCGGCATCGATGCGCGAGGCGGGGAGCCGTTTCTGCCGCACTCCGAGAAAAAGCTCTGGTGGCCGCACACCGAGGCGTTGTATGCGCTTTTGCTGGCGCACCGGCTTACGGGCGAGGCGTGGTGTCTCGACTGGTACCGGCGCGTGCATGAGTGGGCCTTCGCGCATTTCGGCATGCCGGAGACGGGGGAGTGGCGGCAGCGCCTCGACCGGCAGGGGCGCCCGATTACGGAGCTGATTGCGTTGCCGGTGAAGGATCCGTTCCACCTGCCGCGTGCCGCGATGCTGATTCCGGATGTGCTGGAAGGGGCGGATTAAGTTTGCAGAGATACAGGTCCGGAGAGTACGAGCCCGCGGTGGACGGGCTGAGGGCAGTTGCGGTTCTTTTGGTGTTGCTTTGTCACGCGAGAATGAAAGGATTCGAGGGCGGCTTTGTCGGCGTTGACGTATTCTTCGTGATTTCCGGATATCTGATCAGCCGCAACATCCTGGCGGAGCTCAGCCAGGGCGCTTTTTCCTTCGCGAACTTTTATCGGCGGCGGGTTCGCCGCATCTTTCCGGCGATGTTCGTGACGCTGGCGCTGTCTCTGCCTTGCGCCTGTTTGGTGTTCTCGGCGGCGGATCTGGAACGCTATGCGACATCTCTCCTTTCGTCATCAGCCGGAGTGCAGAATATTTATTTCTGGACGCAGGCCGGGTATTGGGATGCATTCAGCGAGAGCAACCCGCTGCTGCATTTCTGGTCGCTTGGGGTGGAGGAGCAGTTTTATCTGTTCTGGCCTTTTCTGTTGTGGGCATTTTGGACGTTAGCAGGGATCAGACGCGGCAGAAACCGGGTTTTCGGCGTTATCCTGCTGGTGGCGCTTCTGTCGCTGTGCGCGGCGCAGTATTTTTTGAAGCGGGACCCCACGGCGGTCTTTTATTTGACCCCGTTCCGTATTTTTGAGTTCTGCATCGGCGCGCTTTTGATTCCGGCACGCGAGTTCCTCGAAGACGTCGATAACGCCTGGCTGGAGATCCTTCTGACCGGCGGAATCGCAGCGCTCGGTTATTGCGTCCGTTCTTTTTCGAAATCCACGCCGTTTCCGGGCGCGGCTGCATTGATTCCGTGTGTCGCGGCGGGGATGATCATCGTTTCCGGCAACGCCCGATGGAGCGGGGCGAACCTCCGGAATCCCCTCATGGCCGGAATCGGGCTGATTTCCTATTCGCTCTACCTGGTTCACTGGCCCGTGTTTGTGTTTTACCGGTACTTTCAGCTGCGCACGATTTCGGTGGAGGAGAAAGAGGGTCTGATTGCTCTGTCTTTTCTCCTGGCGCTTTGTTTATACCGGTTTGTCGAGCAACCTTTCAGGCGGACATCTTCCGCGGGAGCACAGTGGCGGTTGTTTCTCCGGGCCGTCGTTCTTGCCGTGAGTCTTGCGTCGACAGCCTTGTTCGTGAAGTTCCATGCGGAGCGACTGAAACCCGCGACGCGGGAAATCACCGCCCTTTCCCGCAACACGAGTGCGGCGGAATACGAAAGAGGACGTTTTCTCAAGACATGCCTGAAGTCACCCGCGGGGGCCTGCAGGCAAGCCGGAGCCACCAGACGCATCGCGATCGTGGGCGACAGCTTCGCGGACGACCTGGCCGTTGGACTGCATGCAGCTTATCCCGACTACGACTTCCAACTCGATACCGAGCCCGGGTGTAAGGCGTTGCTGGGCTTTCCGGCCAGGACCGGCCGTTCTTTTAAGCGGTGTAAGAGTTACAACCATCACCTGTTCGAAGCGTCGATCGACTGGTCCGCTTACGACACGGTGGTGCTTGCGATGTCTTGGAACCGAGGGAACCTGGATTACTTAAGCGGGACGATTGCGTTCTTCCGGTTGCACGGGGCAAGGCGACTCGTCGTAGCCGGTCCGAAGGTGGTTCTTGAAGTTTCGCAATCGAGGATTCTGGCGCGGAGCCGGTCTCTACGGGAGTTTGAGGAGTTATCCAGCCGCCAAAGGATGTTCGGGCTGGAGAAGACGTTGACCGTTCGGGCGGAAGCGATTGCGAAAGCGGGTGGCGCGGAATACCTGGATCTTGCGAGAGCGGAGTGCCCGCGCGCGGAGTGTCCCAATCTGGTTCCGGGAACGGAGAAGCCGATGACCTGGGACGATGCGCACTGGACGCTGGAGGGCGCGCGCTACGTGCTGGGAAATACGAAAGCTTATTTCCGGCTGTAAGCTTCCCTATTTTTCCCGCAGCACTTCATGGATCGGCCGTCCGTACCAGCGGCGGTGCCCGGCCACGACCTGAGAAAATTCGGGCTCCTGCATGCCGTGCTTATGCAGAATTTTTTCGAGATTGCGGACCGCCTGTTCCGCGTCCGCAAGAGTCAGCCGGTCGCCATCATGGTCGCGGTAGTTGTACAGGTTTTTCTCCACGATGGCGACGGTCGCGTGGTGTTCCAGCAGGGTCCAGATCAGGTGGTGATCGTCGATGCCAGGATAGTCGCCGATGGTTTCGTCCACATAGCCGACCTGTTCGAGAGCGCGCTTCTGAAACAGGAAGAAATGCGACAGGTAGGCCGCTTTTTTTTCGAGTGTCGGAAGCGAGAGAAACCGGCTCATGCGGAGAGGGCGGTTACAGCCTTCGAGCGGTGTGACGCCGTCGGCGAGAAAGACGCGGAGGCCGGCGGATACGATGTCGCTGTCGTGCGCAAGGCACTCGGCGACACAGTTCGGATCGAGCCAGTCGTCGCTGAGCAGGATCCCGATCCGTTCCGTGGTGGCCGACCGCATCCCCAGATTGAGGGCCTGCGGAAAGCCCCGGGGCCTGTCGTGAAATAACGGGCGCAGGGTGGCGCCGTTCGTCCTGTTCTCGTCGGCGATCCGTTCGATAATCTGACGGTTCGAAGCCGGGGTCTCGCCCTCGACTACGACCAGCACTTCGCAGGGAATGGTCTGGGCCAGGGCGGACCGGATTGCCTGTTCCAGCCAGGCATCCCGCTGCCGCAGCACCGGTATGACGAGGCTTGCCTGCAGGCTCATTTTTGCTCCTTGTTGAGATGCGCGTCAAAGTAAAAATTCATGCGTTGCAGAGCGGGGTTGGCGTCGCGCCAGTCCAGTTCCCGATCGAACTCCGGCCGGCCCGCGATGCCTGAAATGGAGCCGAGGAACGCGTAGAGGTGTTCCGGTTCGCGCGTTTGCATATAGCGTTCGAGCAGGCGCACGGGCCAGGGTTCCAGCCAGGTCAGGTGGCCCATGCTGCCGTGTTTCTGAAAAAGCCGCTGCCAGCGCTGGAAGATGGTGGCGGCGGAGTAGTGTTTGCCGTGTTCACCCAGGCAGGGCGCGCCTTCATCGGTGGAATGCAGCACGGTCTTGTAGCCTGCCGCTTTCATGCTGTTCATCTGCCGGACTTCGCAGCTGATCACATTTCGGTAAGGAAACTGCCGGACGATGGCGTGACGATAGATCTTGACGCCCAGGATGGCGCGCTCCACATCGCAGTCCCAGAGGGCCGCGCAAACGAAGGCGACATCCTCCGGCGCCTGCTCCAGTTCGTCATGCAGGGATTCGATGGCGTGCGGGTGCAGCAGCATGTCTTCATCCACCTGCACATAGTAGGGCGTCGTGCAGAGCTTGTGCATCATGGCGAAGGCGGCCGACATGGGGGCGACTCTGTCGATGAGCACGATGGGGCACCGCACGGTCTGTGCCTGCAGATGCGCGATGCAATCCGCGAAGTTCACTTCGTCGCCGATTGTTGTGATGAAGATGGTGGTGTCGGGGAGATCGCGCGCCTCCGGACCGCCGGTGAAGGCGGGAGCATCCGGCGGGAGCGGTGGAACCCGCGGACTCGTGGCCCGGCGGTACAAGGCCTCGTAGCCGGCGACCATGTGTTCCACGGTAAAGTGGCGCGCGACGCGGTCACGGCCCGCCAGTCCCATGGACATGCGCACGTCGGTCTCGTCCCGCAGGCGGAGGACGGCGTCGCAGAGTGCGCGCGGGTCGGAGGGTGGCACCAGCAGGCCGGTTTCGCCATCCAGAACCGATTCGGCGGTGCCGCCCACGCGTGTCGCCACGACCGGCAACCGGTGGCTCATGGCTTCGAGGATGGCCATGGAGAACGCTTCGCTGGAGGAGGCGTGGACGTAGAGATCGAGGCCGCGGTAGAAGCGATCCATGTCGTGCTGCACGCCGAGGAGCGTGACGTTGTTTTGGAGCGAGAGGCGGACCACCAGTTCTTCAAGCTGCGCGCGCCTGCCTTCGTCATCCGCGCCGCAGCAGAGCAGATGGACGTCGGGCCTGCGGTCCACGATTTTTCGCAGGGCGCGAAGCAGGTTCTCATGCGCTTTCAGCTTTTGGTAGCGGGCCGCGTAGCCGATGACGAACGGGTTCGGGGGCAGGTCAAGCGTGTCCCGGATGGAAGGCGATTGCGAGATCCGCGGAAGCTCGACGCCGTTATGGATGACGACCACGCGCCTCGAATTGACACCTTCGACCCTTCTGCAGAGTTCGGCGACGGCCTCACAGCAGGGCGTGACATACTGCGTCCTGCTGTTGCGGTCGAACTCCCAGTTGCGGGCCGGACTGCGCGGCGCCCAGTGGCGCATGTTGTCGCGCGCCGAAATAATGATGGGAACCCGCGCCCGTCGAGCGACCAGCGTATCGCTGGCGTTTTGGCGGCAACTGAACGTGTGATAAATGTCGGGGGCGAGTTGCCGGATCTGCGCCGTGGCCTTGCCTACGCCGGCGCACCGGGCGGCGACAGGCACGATCTCGACCACCTGGATGCCCGCTGCCTGAAGCTGGTCGCCAAAAATTCCGTACTGCCAGCTCCAGGCGACGATCGGTTCAAACTGCCTTCGGTCCAGTCCGAGGGCCAGACTGGTGACTTTTCGTTCCAGGCCGCCGGGCACCAGAGAATCCACGTGTAACAGAACCCGAATTCTCTCGCTCATGCGCGGGCGGACTCCTCTTCGTAAAGCGCCGTGTAATTCTGGAGCATTTGGTGAAACCGGAATTTCTCCCGCATTTTCGCGAGCGCCGCTTTTCCCAGCCGTTCGGAGAGCTGTCTGTTTCGCAGCATCGTGAGCATGGCCTGCGCCAGGGATTCGGGCTGGCCCGGAGGCACCAGCAGACCGCTTTCGCCATCGAGAATGGCTTCGGGATTGCCGCCGGCGCGGGTGGCAACGATGGGCAGCCCGTGGGACATGCTTTGCAGGAGTGCGTTCGAAAAGCCCTCGGTGTCGGACGGGTGAACGCAAACGTCGAGGCCGCGAAAAATTCGGTTGACGTCCGTTTGCAGATCGAGCAGAAAGGCGCGGCCGTCCAGACCCAGATTCGAGGCAAGGGCGTCGAGTGGTTGTTTTACCTCGGGCTTGCCGCCGCCACAACAGATCAGGCGCGCGTCCGGTTCGGCGTCGAGCACCATTCCGAAGGCGCGCAGCAGGGTTCCATGGCCTTTTTCGGGACGGTAATTGCCGACATAGCCGAACAGGGGCTGACGCGGGCCAATCCCTAACTCCTCGCGGATCGGGAGGCTGTCCGGAGCGGCTTCCGGCATGTCGACTCCGTTGTAAATGAGGCGGATTTTCGCTTCGTCCACGCCTTCGACGTCCCGCACGACCGCGGCGATCGCCTCGCTGCAGACCGTGATGCGCCGGGTGTTTTCGTTCCGCGATGGTTCCCAGGGCTGGCGCGTGCGCAGGGGATCCCAGAGCCGCATGTCGCGGCGTGCGGTCAGGATGACCGGGACGCCCGCTTCCGTCGCCGCCCGCACGTCCGTGCCCTGTTTGTGGTGGCTGAAGGAGTGGAAGATATCGGGTTGAATTTCGCGGATTCCGGCCACTACTTCGGCCAGCCGCGGCGGTTTATTCAGGGGCAGGCACCGGAGCGGGATACCGGCCTGTTGGAGGCTCTCGCCGAGCGGCCCCCAGACGGAGCACCAGGTCACGAAGGGCTCAAACCGATCCGGCGGCAGGTGAGTCGCGAGATCGTGAACCACCTTTTCGGTGCCGCCGACTTCGAGTCCGGGCACGTAGAACAGGATCCGCTTGCGGGTCTTCGTTACGCTCACTTCGGCTCCGCGGGGTTGTAGAGACTCATCACTTCCGCCACGGGTCCGAAGCCGATGCGGCAGCCGCGGCGCAGCCAAAGGGCGTGCGTGCAGTGGCGTTCCACGAACTTCAGGTCGTGCGAGGCGACGAGCATGGTCCGGCCCGCGCGGGCGTAACCGGTAAAGATTTCCGCGCATTTTTCCCGGAAATCCTTATCGCCGGCCGTTAAAGCTTCATCAAACAGGAAGATGTCCGAACGGAAATAGCGTGTTACGGAAAAAGCGAGGCGGCTGCGCATGCCGGTGGAGAGCGTTTTCAGCGTCGCGTGCCGGAAGTCCCGGAGTTCGGCCCAGTCCAGGATTTCGTCGAGATGGCCGCGCATGTCTTCGCGCGCGATGCCGTGCATGGCGCCGTAGAGAAAAATGTTGTGTTCCACCTTGAGTTCGTCCACCATACCGACGCCGAGGCCGGCCAGGAGCGTCATTTCCCCCTTCACCTGTACGCTTCCGGAGGTGGGCCTGTGCAGTCCGGCGACGACCCGCAGCAGGGTGGACTTGCCGGCGCCGTTGTTCCCGATCAGCGCCACGCGGTCACCGCTCGCAACGTCGAGTTCGATGTCGTTCAGGGCGGCGAACGTGGATTCCGAATTCTGTTCGCCGCGGGCGCGGCCCAGCAGCGTGCGGAGCAGGGAGCGGCGCCGGTCGCCTTTTGGAAACCGCTTGGAGACGTTGCGCAGGCGGATGACGAGATCCCGCTCAGACATATTCGGCAAATCCGGACTCACAGTATTTAAAGAGGAGGAAGGCGAGCGCGAGGGCGAGACCATGAAACGCCCAGAGCGCGAGGAAAAAGGCGACCGGGAACTGCGTTCCGCCGATCACCAGGCTGCGAGAGAAGCCGATCAACTGCGCCAGCAGATTGAAGTGAAGCAGGCGCTGCGCAAAAGGGCTGCGCAGAAAAGCGGCGGCATAGAAGATAGGCGTCGTGAAGAAAAGCAGCCGCAGAAACACCTGGTAGATGTGATTCAGATCTTTCACGAAGACGCGTATGGTGGCGAGCAGGAACGATACCCACAACGCGAAAACGATCTGGAGGGCGAGGACCAGCGGCAGCGCCAGCACGGCGAACGAAAGATGAATTCCGGAGAACCAGGCGAGCAATACGCAAAATCCGATGGAAACGGCGAATTCCATGCTTGCGGCGATCACGGAACTGATGACCAGCACCTCTTTCGGGAGCACCGTGTGGCGGGTCAGCTGCGCCATGCCGTGCAGGCAGTTCATCGCTCCGGAGGTGGTGTTCGAGAAATGCGTGTAGTGGATCATGCCGAAAAGAAGATAAATACCGTAATGCTTTACATCCTTCCCGGCGTTCGCCCGAAAATACGCGAACAGGACGCCGACCATCACCGCCGGGTGCAGGAAACTCCAGACCAGACCGAGCACCGAGTTCTGGTCCCGCACGGCGAACTGCGACCAGGTCATCTCGCGGACCAGATTCCTGTACGGTCTTCCCATCAGTTGCATGCGGCTAAGGATTCTCCCATTGCTGCGTTGACGGCCGAAGCGTTTCGCCGGAGCAGACAAAATGCCCGATACCGCAAGTCCGTCAGGGCGCCGTTACCCGCCATGGCGAGGCTCCGGATCTCCGCCAATTCGCGCATCTCCGACGGGTAACAGCGTTCCGCTTCCCGCATGGTCCGGGCGTGTTGCGGGGACTGAAAGCCGTGCTCCAGAAGGAGCCGGAGATAACAGCCGCGTTCGAACAGCGAGCGATATCCATCTTCGGCGAACCATTCCGGCCGTTTCTGCGCGACGACCTTTTCGAGTTGGGGGAAATCCAGCACGGCGGAGACGGACTGCAGCAGACTTCGCGCGCAGGACCGCTCGTCGGGCGGTTCGATCCCGATCATGAGATGGGAACCGTGTAAGACGGTGGACTCCGCGGTCCAGTCGTGATGCTGGTGTGGTTTGATCACGCGGAACCAGTACCGCGCCACGCTGCCCGTGGCGATGCGGACGGTGTTCCCGTCCGCGTGATAATTCCTCGCATGGAGAAGGCTCTGCCGCAGCGAGTCTTCGTTCGGGCGCCCGCCGGGAATCAGAAAAAAAGTGTCGCGATGAACGGTTACGGATTGCTCGTGCGTGCCCGGCGCGGCGCCTATCCATTGATCGAGTGCCAGGAGCACGCGGGCGACGAGCAAAGCCGGATCGTTTGTCGGATTTCGGAAGGATTCCACATTCGCCGGCGCGTGGCGAAGAATTCGGGAGGCGACGCGCTGCATGCGCCGCAGTCCGACATAAGAAAGAGGTTCGAAGTACCAGGGGAGCAGGTATTCGAAGTACCGGATCAGGGCGTCTTCTTTCTGATCGTACGCGGCATCCTCGTCGCGGTACTCACAAGCGGGCGGAGGGCCGTACAGGGCTTGCCAGCGCCGCGCTTCCTGGCCGCGGATTCCGTGCCGCGTCCACGCAGGCAGATGCGCTTCGTTCAGCATCACCACGTCGGTCAGCATGGGGAACCAGCGCCGCAGGGCCGCGCGTTCTTCGGCGAAAGCGGTCAGGAACCTGAATTCGTCGGCTTCGCGCAGGTCCGGCGAGAAGGTCACGGTAAGGTCGATGTCGCTGAGTCCCGGCACCCAGCCAGCGCCGGCCATTCCGTGGCGTATATAAACGCCCCGAATTTCCGGAAATTTGCGGCAAAGCCGCAGAAATGCCCGGATCGCCAACCGGTAAGGTTCCCGGTTCAGCCGCGAAAACGGAAAGAACGGGTTGGTCCGCAGCACGGCTTCGCGCAACAGACTGTTGGGACCGTTCACAGGTGAAGGACTCCGGCCTGCAGAGAACCCGCCAGGCGGCCGAGGCGTTTGCCGGCCTGAAAGACCACGTTGCAGGCGGCGGTCTCCGGCTTTTCCCCGCGGGCGAAGTCTTTGATGTGTCCCCACAACTGCCGGTAGGGCGCCGGATTACGCGGCCGATAACCGAACCCGGCATAGAATTCGCGGTGCCGCTCCAGCAACTGAATACTGTTCCTGCCGTGGGTCATGCCTTCGAGGAACAGGCCGCGCCACGTGCTTTCGTTGCGGTGATAAACGATGGCCTCCGGGACAAAGACCAGGCGGAGTCCGGCCTGCTGCACACGGCAGGAGAGTTCACAATCCTGAGCGCGCAGGAAGGTTTCGTCGAAGTAGTTGAGGCGCTGCAGGACCTCGGCGCGCGAGGCCCAGCTTGCGGTATCGCAGTACGCCGGCCGGTAGCAGGTAATTGCCCGGAAATTGTCGTGGACGGTTTCTCCATAGGCTTCGATCCGGTTGCAGGGGCGCCGGGCGAGGACCGCGCCTCCGCTCACGCCAACTTCCGGATCGGAAAGCGGCACGACCAGGTGCTTCAGCCACTGGGAGTCGACGATACAGTCGGCGTCGGTGAACGCGACGAGGGGGAATCGAGCGGCCCGGATGCCGTGGTTTCGGGCGGCCGAGGCGCCGCGCTTCTCTTCGCGCAGGACGCGGATGCGGTCGCCGAAACTTCGCAGGATTTCCGGAGATCCGTCTTTGGAGCCGTTGTCCACGAGGATCAGTTCGAGATGGTCGACCGGATAATCGAGTTGTAACAGAGACTGGACGCAGGGAGCGATTGTCGCCGCGGCATTGTAAACGGGCACGATGACGCTGACTTTCGGGTGATTCATGGGATCCGGGAAGTCGGGTGCGGTGGCGATGGAGCAGGGATGGCCAGGCTTCCGCCGGCACCGACCGGGCTGAGAGCGAACTCGATGTACTGTATTTTACAATGCGGCGAGCGATGGGTCTTCGTTCACGGAATCCGGCGCGCACCCGGATCGTGGCGCACGGAGCGTGAGTAACCGAATTGTAATATGAAAGTTGGACGATTTCGGCGTCAAAACGCGAAGGACTCCCGCCTGGTTGCGCCCGGCGGCGATTGTCGCGGGCATCTACGTTTGCCCGGTGATGCTGCTGGAGTCGGGCGTCATCCCCTTTCAGTTGCGGTTTCATGTGCTGCTGCTGATGACCTTGGTGGCCGCGGCACTTTCATTCACCAGACATTCCGCGGTGAACCTCGGGCTCACACGGCCCCGCCTGGGGCCGCTGGCGGCGTGGTCCGTGGTTCCGGCGGCGCTTCTGATGGGGCTGGTGCTGCTGCGAGATTCCGGGCACCGTGTGGCTACGCCCGGCCACACCGTTTTCTATCTGTTCTTCGTTTTCGTGTCGGCGCCGGCGCAGGAGTTTGTGTACCGGAGTTTTCTGTTCGCGGAGATGCGGGCGGCGCGCATTCCGCAAAGTGCAATTGTGTTTTTATCGGCGGGACTGTTCGGGTTCATGCACATCATCTACAGGGATTTCGCGACGGTTTTGCTGACGCTGGCCGCCGGACTGATCTGGGCCGTGCTGTTCCACTCGACGCGGAAAACCCTGATTGTCGCGCTATCTCATGCGGCGGTCGGCATGGCCGCCATTTTCTCCGGTATCGTCTGAAACGTCCGGATGCCGATCTGGTGAACTGTCACGCTCCGGCGAGCGCGTTCGCGGTCCAGGTCTGCGGCGCAAAGGCGGCATCGACGGGCGTTTCCGCCATGTGGTTGGTGTAATTGCTGAGGGTCTTCATGGCGGCGCCGAAGACGACTTCGAGAACATTGGCGCGGGTGTAACCGGCGTCGAGAAACGACTGAATGCGGGCGTCGGAGACGCGTCCCCGCGTGCTCACCACTTCCGAAACGAAGGATCGAAGGGCTTCCAGTTTGGCATCCGGAAGGGTGTTGCCGTCGCGCAGGGCCGCGAGGACCGGCGGGGGCATGCGGACTTTCACGGCAAGGGTGCTGTGGGCCGCAATGCAGTAGCCGCATTCGTTCGTAACGCTGCCGGCGATCATCATCACCTGCCGCTCAACGGGGGTGAAGCCGGACTTCCCGAGCAGTTCCGACATCTCCATATAGGCTTTCAGCGCGATGGACGCTTCCGCCATGATGCCGAGGAGGTTGGGAATAAAGCCGTTGGCCTTGCGGGCGGCCTGCAGATCGGCCTGCGCGGCCACGGTTGTCACCCAATTTG
>Ga0118677_10010092_pt1 | contig 14549 bp, 12 predicted proteins | sample AliMusrvi5mmetaG_FD_86154 | JGI IMG/M metagenome (GOLD analysis project Ga0118677, IMG submission 86154) | reverse complement strand
GCCCTGAGGCTGGTCGGCCGGAGCGGCATCGCCTTGCACCGCTGCGGAGCCGTCCGGCGCCGGCGCGTCGGCGGGCACGCTCACGCCTTCGGACGGCGTGCCCCCCTGCCCCTCGGCCGAAGCCTCGGCGCCGTTGCCGGAGCGCGCCGCCTTGTCGGCCTTGGGCGCCTTGCCGGCGGACGACTTCTCCGCGGCCGGCTTCCCGGCGGGCGGCTCCGGAGCGGCGGTGGCCGCCGCAGGAGCGGAGGGCGCCGGGGCGGCCTCGGCCGCCGGCGCGTCACTGACTACGGTCGTCTGCTCTGTGGTTTCTTCAGTGCTCATTGGCTCCCGGGACCTCTGGCATCGCCCCCCGGTCGCGCGTGGCGCGCTGGTTTGGGAGATGTCCGACGAGTAAGGGTGGATCGTGCGATGGAAGGCGGAGTCCGTGCGGGCTCCGTTGCAGAGTATGTCATACCGCGCAAGGGATTCCTAGTAACCTCTCTCGGCGCACCTGCGGAAGTCCGCAGCTTCGACGGCTTCGCGGCCTCAGGCCTCAGCCGGAGAGCCGTACTCGTCGACCCGGTGAAGGATCGTGCCGAGGACTTCGTTGAGGCACTCGTCGAGCCTCACGTTCTCGACCACGGGCACGCCCTTCTCGTTCGCCCTCGCGACGATGTACTTCTGGATGCGGCGGATCTGCGCAAAATGCTCCTGGTAGCGGCGCAGCGGGCGGATGCCGCCGCTCTCCCACTCGCGCACCGTGAAGTTGGCGCGGTGGCGGTCCTTGTCCGACACCGCCAGCACGAACTCCGCCACGAGCGCCTCGCGCCAGCGCGAACTGTCGAGAAAGCCGGGCACGATGTGCACGCCCTCGACCACCATGCGCTGCGCCTCGTTGATGCCGCGTGCGACCAGCGCCTCGAGGCCCACCGCCACCGCCTTGGTCTGCTCGATGAACCCGACCTTGCTGAGGTCGGTCTCGCGCGGCACCGGCAGGCGCACCGCGGAGGCCGCGTCGAACGACGAGGTGTGGATCGCCGGCATGAGCTCGGGGGCGAAGAAGGCGCGCATCGTCTCGCGCACCTGGTCTGTGCCGATCACGCGCGTGATGCCGAGGCGGTGGGCGAGCTCGGTGGCGACCGTGCTCTTGCCGACGCCGGTGGCGCCGCCGATGAGCACGATCAGCGGCGTCTCCAGGCGGCGCAGCTTCTGCCACTGGCGAAAGCGCTGGATGAGGATGTCGCCCGCGAGCTCGCCGAGCTGTTCGCGGGCGATCTCGCGCAGGTCGGCGAGGGAGACGGCCGGCGGACGACGACGGCGCAGGCGCCGCTCCACCGCGGCCGCCACGCCGTAGGCCTGCTCGGGCGCGATGCCGGTGGCCATCAGCGTCTGCGCCATGAGTCCTTTGCTGAACGGCGCCTGATCGCCCTCGTCGACGATCGGCACCTCGCGCTCATCGTCCATGCTCGATCACCCCCCAGCGTTGCGACGCCTGCCGGCGGTCCGTGGCGTCTTGGCCGGCCGGCAGGCGGTCCTGGGCGCCGCGCGAGTCGCCCGCAGCGCGCGCCGCGAAGCGCTCGGCGGCCAGCGCGGCGAGGCGGTCCACCGCAGCGCCGAGGTCGCCCTCCAGCGCCACGGGCTCGTTGTCGCAGAACACGAGCTCGCGGCCGGCGGCGGCCGCGCCTTCGGCGACCACGTCCACGGCCGCCGCCTTGATCTCCGTGAGGAACACGTCGGCCTCGCGCGCGGCGCGCGCCACCGCCGGCGCCAGCCTGGCCCTGTCGGCGAGGTCGGTGCACACGAGCACGACCTCGGCGCCGTGGTCCTCGGCGAGCGCCTGCGCGAGCCGCGGGACGGCGCCCTCCGGCGCGGTCGTGAAGAACGCCACCCTGCGGCCGCGGACCGGCTGCGCCGGCCGCGGCCGGAAGACCACCGGCACGACCTCGAGGCCGGGCGCCACAGCGCGCGCCGCCGCCGCAAGCGCGCGCACGTCGGCGGTGTCGGCGAAGGGCGGCTCGCACTGCGTCAGGACGAGGACGTCGCTCAGCAGGAGCCGGTAGGTGCCGAGGTAGCCGGTGACGTACCCGGCCGGCTGCGAGGCGCCGGCGACGCACAGCGCCGCGTCGCAGGCGACCGGCGGCACCACGGAGCCGCTGCCCTCGAACACCGCCATGGCCGCCCCGCTCGTCTCGACGAGCGGGAGCGCGGCGCGCACGTTGTCGTCGAACGGCATGCCGGCCAGGCCGCCGCCGCAGCGGCGGCAGCCCACGGCGGGCACGCCGGCGAGCACGGCGTCCTCATAGCAGTCGCTGGCGGCGTGGTGGCCGGCGCGTGAGGCGGCGAGCAGCTCGACCGGGCCGAGCCCGTCGCCGCCGGCGATGAGCTCCGGCTTCGGCGGCCCGCCGCGGCCCATCGCGACGACGATCACGCCGCCGGCGCCGCTGCTGCTACCGCCGCCACTCCCGCCGCCGGCGGCGGCGCGCAAGTGCGCGTCGAGGCGGCGCGCCAGCCAGCCGCTGACGGCGGTCTTCCCCACCCGTTTGCCGGTGCCGATGACGCCGAGCGCCGGCATCGCGGTGACGCCGGCGAACTCCTGCGGCCACAGCTCGGTGTCGGCGGCGACGTACCGCGCGCCCTCGGCGAGCGCCGCGCTCATGAGCAGGAAGCGCTCCCGGTAGCCGATCACCGGCTCGTCGGAGAGGTCGACCAGCGCCTCGGCGCCGGTCGCGGCGAGCGCGGCCCTGACGGCGTCGAGGACGTCCGCGACCTCACCGCCGAGCGGGTCGACGACATCGAGCCGCGGCAGCCCGAGCTCGGCCGCGAGCCGGGGCGCGGCGGCCGTGCCGCCGCGCAGCTTCTCGCGGCCGCCGGCGAACAGCCCGCCGACGACCTCGTAGCGCCGCCGCAGCCCTGCGAGCGCGGCGGCGACCACGGGCGGGTAGTGCTCGCCGTCGATCACCACGACGGCGCGCGGGAGCGTGGGTGCTATCGCCGGTCCTCCCCCGAGACGGGACGGATGTACTTCTCGAACGACGCCGTGGACGGCACGAAGTCGATCAGCGTCTCGCTGCCGTGGAACGGGTACTTGCGCACGACCTCCACGTGGTCGCCGTCGATGCGCACGATGTTGTAGCAGGCCTTGGTGTTGCCGCGCAGGCGCAGCGAACTGCAGGTGCCGGCGTTGATCACGAAGAGGCGCTCGAGACGCCAGGCGTAGGGCACGTGCTTATGGCCGCCCAGGACCATGTTGACGCCGCACTCCTGCAGCACCTCGAGGAGGTCGCCGGCGTCGTAGACGATGTTGCGCTCGCGGCCGGTGCCGGGCACCGGCAGCAGGTGGTGGTGCAGCATGAAGATGCGGAAGCTGGCCGGCGCCGAGAACTTCTCCTTGAGCCACTCGTAGCGCGCGCGCCCGATCTGGCCGTGGTCGAGGTCCGGTTCGGTGGAGTCGACGGCGACGATCGTCACGTCGCCCACCTGCAGCGTCTGCCAGCGCGGGCCGACGAGCTCCTCGAAGTGCACGTACCCGACGTTGCGCGCGTCGTGGTTGCCGGGGATCACCACGAGCTGCGGGCACTCGATGCGCTCGAGGTACTCCCTGGCGACGAGGTAATCCTGACGAAAGCCCATCTCCGTGAGGTCGCCGGTGCAGAGCACGAGGTCGGGCTTGAGCTCGTTGATCTCGATGACCACGCGGTCCATAAGGCTCGGCACGAAGTACGGCGAGCCGGCGTGCAGGTCCGAGATGTGGGCGATCGTCAGCCGGGCCATACTCCCTCGTTCGTCAGCGGCGCGCCGTGGCGGGCATCACTCGACCATAACGATACGCCCGGGGCCCTGCTTGTCGAGGACCGAGAACGTCGTCTGGCTGCCTTCGCGACGGAAGCGCAGGCGCATCGTCGTGCGCCCCACAGTGAGATTGGCGAGCGTCACCTCGCCGAGCCACTTGGGCAGGCCCGGGTTATGCACGTACACGACGTTCTCCTCCGCCTGCGCGTAGATGCCGAGCATCGACTGCAGGACGAGGTAGAAGGCGCCGGCGGAGCACGCCTCCGGCGAGCATGCCATGGGGAACGAGACGGGCCGGTTGATCGACTGCCGCGTGAAGCCGCAGAAGAGCTCGGGCAGGCGCACGTCCACGTGTGCAAGCGCCGCCTCCACCAGACCCCAGGCGAGGCGGTTCGACTCTTGATTGAAGCCGTGCTTCTTCATGCCGTTGGCGATCAGCGCCGTGTCGGCGGGCCACACGCTGCCGTTGTAGAAGCTCACCGGGTTGTAGGCGCGCGCCTCCTTGCTCACCGTGCGGATCCCCCAGCCCGTGAACATGTCCGGCGCCATCAGGCGCTTGACCACCGCCGGTACGTATTCGTCGGCCACGATACGGGACCACAAGGCGTGGCCGACCGTCGAACACACGGTCTGCACCTGCTGCTTGCGGCCGTCGAGCGCCATCGCGAAGTAGCCCTCGTCCTCCATCCAGAAGCGCTCGTTGAAGAGTTTCTTGAGCGCGCCGGCCTCCTGCGTGAGGCGCTCGGCGCGCTCGACGTCGCCGAGCTGGCCATAGATCGAGGCGAGGCGGCGCTTGGCGTAGTACACGTAGCCTTGCGTCTCGGCCAGGGCGATCGGCCCTTCCGCAACGCTGCCGTCGCGGTGCAGCACGGCGTCGCCGGCGTCTCGCCAGCCCTGGTTGCGCAGCCCCATGCGCGAGCGGCGCTCGTACTCCACGAAGCCGTCGCCGTCGAGGTCGCCGCACGCGTCCAGCCACGTCAGCGCCGCGTCGACCGCGTCGCGGCGGTAGTCGAAGCCGTCGAGATCGCCGGTCCACATGGTGAGCTCCGCCACGAGCAGCAGCCACAGCGGTGTGGCGTCTACCGACCCGTAGTACGGCGTGTGCGGGATGGCGCGCATACCGGCCAGCTCCCCGCGCCGCAGCTCGTGCATGATCTTGCCCGGCTGCTCCTCGCGAAAGGCGCTGTCGTGGCGACCCTGGCGGCGCTCCAGGAAACGCACCGCCGCCTGCGCCCAGCGCAGGTCGAGGAGGAGCGTCTCGAGACCGACGAGCATCAGCTCGCGCCCGAACGGCGCCACGAACCACGGCACGCCGGCCATGGCGATGCGCTCGCCGTCGACCTCGGTCGACAGCATGCGCAGGTCGTCCTGCCCGCGGCGCACGACCTGGTTGACAAGTTCATTGTCGGTGAAGATGTCGGTGGCGCCGGAGTCCCAGCGCTCGTGCTCGTGCCGCACCGCCGAGAGCTTGGCGCTGAAGTCGCCCTCGCGCGGCTCGGGCGCGCCCGGCGCGACGACCTGGACGTCGTAGCGGATGGTGACGCGCTCGCCGGGCGCCAGCCGCAGGCGCCAGCGCGCCCGGCCCTGCTTGATCGACTCGGGCGCGTCGGTGAACGAGACGACCGTCTTGCGCAGCACCTCGTCGAGCCCGAGGTAGGCGAGCGTCAGCGAATCCTTCTCAGCCTTGGCGGCGAGGCGCGTGCCGCGCTTGCGCCGCCGCAGGCCGCGCACCTCGAAGAGATCGGCGAAGTCGGCGTCGAAGTGCAGGTCGATCACCAGCTCGACCTCGGCCTGGTGGAAGTTGCGCACGCGCAGCAGTTCGTAGAGCCGGTCGGCCACGAACCGGGTGCGGCGCACGTGCACCGTCGCCTGCGGCAGCGTGCGCCCGTCCGGCATGCGCGCCTCGAGGTTGGTGAGCTCGACCGTGGAGGCGTAGCCGCGCTCCGCCGTCGACGAGAGCAGCACCGGCTGGCGGCCGGCCACCGTGAGCTCGTGGCGGCTGAGGTACCGCGTGTCCTGGTGGTAGAGGCCGAGCACGGAGTCCTCGCGGCCGGGTATCTGCCCCAGGGTGTCCGTGTAGAGGAGGAGGTCGCCTTCCTTGATGGCGAGGCGCGGCGCGCGGCCACCGCCCATCACGTAGCGCTCGGCGCTCGTGCTGACGACGCGCTCGTCCTCGAGCGCCGAGAACTCCTCCTCGCCGACGACGATGCGGCCGGGGCGCTCAGGGCGCTCGCGATCGGCGCGCTCAGGGCGCCCGGGCTGGTCTGGCGAACGGGTCATGGCGTTGCTGCGTGATTCATCGGATGGATCCAGGCTCCCTGAGTCGTGGTCGGCGGCACGGCGGCGCGGCACCCCGCGCCCGACGCCGCGTTCTTACCCTGCAGCTTCGAGGAACAGGCGCGTGAGGACCGTACCGTCGGGCATCAGCAGCACGCGCTTGTGCGTGGCGTCGCTCACACCCCGGAGCCGCCCAGCACCATGAGCGGCAGACCGGCGAGCCCGTCGTACTTGGGCCGGAACCGCTCCGCGTCGTAGCAGCGCGCGACGTCGACGACCTTCTTGGTCGACACGACCTCCTCGATCGGCACCGACCCGTAGCGGCCGCCGGCCAGCGCGACCATGCGGCCCGTCTCGCCCTTGAGGATCAGGTCCACGGCGAGGTTGCCGTAGGCGGTCGGCACGATGCAGTCGATCGCGTCCGGGGCGCCGCTGCGCACCAGGTAGCTCAGGTTCATGCTGATCATGTCGATCTTCTTGCCGCCGTTGTACCCGGGCGCCAGTTCCTTGACCTTGTCGCTCACGCGCTGGCCGATGCCGCCGAGCTTGGCGTGGCCGAACATGTCCTGGTCGCCGCCCATGAACACCATCTCGCCGCCGCTCGGCATGGCGCCCTCGCTGACGATGCAGACCGAGTAGCCCTCGGGGCGGCCGTTGCGGTCGGCGACGAGGAGCTCCGTGAGCTTCTCCATGTCGAACTCGGCCTCGGGGATCACGCAGCGGTCGGCCGCGCCGGCGAACGTCGGCAGCAGCGCCGTGAAGCCGGCGTAGCGGCCGAAGACCTCGAGCACGACGATGCGCTCGTGCGAGGCGGCCGAGCTGGTGACCTGCCGCGCCATCTGGATGGTGCGGTTCACGCAGGTCCCGAAGCCCATGCAGTAGTCGGTGCCGGGGACGTCGTTGTCCATCGTCTTGGGGATGGCGACCACCGGGAAGCCGCGGCGGCCGAGCTCGACGCCGTAGCTGAGCGTGTCGTCGCCGCCGGCCGGCACCAGGTAGTCGATACCGAGGAACCCGAGGTTGGCGATGACCTCGTCCGTGAGGTCGTTCTTCTCCGCCGTGTACTTGTCCTTGAGGTGCGCCGGGACGTCCTTGAGCGGCACCGTGCTCGGGCGCGTGCGCGACGAGTGCAGGAACGTGCCGCCGGAGTACGCGTAGCGCTCGACGATCTCACGCGTGAGCGGCATGACCCATTCGCTGTTGTCGGCGCCCGCGTCGCGCTTCAGCTGGATGAGGCCCGCCCAGCCGCGGCGGATGCCGACGACCTCGAAGCCCTCGCTGAGCGCGCGCAACGTGACCCCGCGGATGGCCTGGTTGAGGCCAGGGATGTCCCCGCCGCCGGTGAGGATGCCGATGCGTCCCCTCTTGCCCTTGGTCATGATGGCCTCCTTGTGGGTCAGGCGTCGCCCTCGACGCGGATCACGGCGGGGTCGCCCTGGACCACGGACAGCGCCTTGATCTGGTCGAGAGCCGCGAAGAATTGGGCCTCGCGCACGGGGTGCAGGAGCAGCACCAGCTCGGCCGCGTCCCCGCGGCCCTCCTGCACGAGCGAGGCGATGCTCACGTCGTGCTCACCGAAGAGGGCGGCGATCCCGGCGAGCACGCCGGGCTCATCCTTCACCCTCAACCTGAGGTAGAAACTCGACACCATGTCGGCGTCCGGGAACGCCGGGACTTGCTTGTAGCAGAGGCAGTTCTGCACGAAGCTGCCCTTGACCGTGTTGACCACTGAGATGATGTCGCCGATCACGGCCGACGCCGTCGGCACGCTCCCGGCGCCCGGCCCGAACAGCATGATCCGGTCGAAGGCGTCGCTCTCCAGGAACACGGCGTTGTAGGCGCCGGTGACGCCGGCCAGCGGGTGCGCGCGCGGCAGGAACGCCGGGTAGACGCGCACGTTCATGCGGCCGTCGATGAGCTTGGCGACGCCGAGCAGCTTGGCCACCAGCCCGAGGCGCGTGCCCTGGGTGATGTCGGCCGCCGTCACCTTGGTGATCCCCTCGTACTCCACGTCGTCCAGGCCGGTGCGGCTGTGGAAGGCGATGGAGCTGAGGATCGCCATCTTGGCGGCGGCGTCCTTGCCGCCCACGTCCTCCGTCGGGTCGGCCTCGGCGTACCCGAGCCGCTGCGCCTCCGCGAGCACGTCGTCGTAGTCTGCGCCGATCTCGGCCATGGCGCTGAGCATGAAGTTGGTGGTGCCGTTGACGATGCCGAAGATCGTCTTGACCTCGGCCGCGACCAGCGACTCGCGCAGGACCTTGATGATCGGCACGGCGCCGACGGCGCTGGCCTCGAAGCGGAGGTGCACGTCGGTGCTCTCCGCCGCGTCGAACAGCTCGGCGCCGTGCTGCGCCAGCAACTGCTTGTTGGCGGTCACCACGTTCTTGCCGGCCCTGAGGGCGCGGAGCTGGAAGTCGCGCGCCGCGCCCACCCCGCCGATGAGCTCCACGACGATGTCGATCTCCGGGTCCTCGAGGATGTCCTCGAAGCGCGTCGTCACCAGCGCGGGGTCGAGGCCCGGCGCGCTGAACCCGGCATCCCGCTCGAGCACGCGCCGAAGGTACACCTGCTTGCCGGTCGCGAGCGTGATGTCGTCGGCGTTGCGCGTCAGCAGCGTGCCCACGCCGGAGCCCACGGTGCCGTAGCCGAGGAGCCCTATCCCTACCTTGTCCACTGTGAGGTCCTCCGCGGTCGGGGGCGGCGCTACGCCAGCGGGCGCTGCAGGCGCAGCACGTCGTCCCAGGTCTCTCGTTCGATGATCACACGCGCCCGGCCGCCGGCCACCATCACCACGGCCGGGCGTGGCTGCGCGTTGTAGTTGTTGGCCATGGCGTAGCCGTAGGCGCCGGTCGCCGGCGTCACCAGGATGTCCCCGGGCTGCGGAGGCGCGATGTGCACGTCGCGCACCAGCACGTCGCCGGACTCGCAGTGCTTGCCGGCGACGGTGACCACGTCCGTCGCCGTCGCCTCCGCCTTGTTGGCGAGCATCGCCTCGTAGCGCGAGTCGTAGAGCATGGGCCGCAGGTTGTCGCTCATGCCGCCGTCCACGGCGACGTAGGTGCGCACGCCGGGGATGACCTTGACCGTGCCCACCGTGTACGCCGTCACGCCGGCCTTGCCGGCGATGCTGCGGCCCGGTTCGACGAACAGCTTGGGCATCACCATGCCGTGGCGCTCCACGCCTTCGCGCACGGCCGCCACGCTCACCTGCGCGAACTCCGCGATCGAGCTCGGCATGTCGGCCTCGGTATAGCGGATGCCGAGACCGCCGCCGATGTTGAAGATGCAGCACTCGAAGCCGAAGTCGCGGCGCCACTCGTCGAGCGCGACGAAGAGGACCTCCACCTCGCGGCGGTACGAGTCGAGCTCGAAGATCTGCGAGCCGATGTGCGCATGGATGCCGACGAGACTGAGGTGGGGCGCGTCGCGCAGGCGGCTCACCGCCTCGGCGGCCAGGCCGTCGGAGAGGCCGAAGCCGAACTTGCTGTCCTGCTGGCCGGTCTGCACGAAGTCGTGCGTGCTCGGGCGCACGCCGGGCGTGACGCGCACGAGCACCTGCTGGCACAGCCCGCGTGCCGCGGCCGCGGCCTCGAGGCGGGCGATCTCCTCGAAAGAGTCGACGACGAAGTGGCCGATGCCGCAGTCCAGCCCGAACTCGATCTCGGCGACCGACTTGTTGTTGCCGTGGAAGTAGATGCGCTCCGGCGGGAACGAAGCGGCGCGCGCAGCCGCGAGCTCGCCGCCGGTGGCGACGTCGATGGAGAGGTCCTCCTGAGCCACGAGCTCGGCCATCGCCCGGCAGCTGAACGCCTTGCTCGCGTACACGATCTCGTACAGCTCGGTCAGCTTCCCGAACGTCGCGTGATAGGCGCGGCACTGGTCGCGAAGCGTCTGCTCGTCGTAGATGAACAGCGGCGTGCCGAACTCCCGCGCCAGATCGACCACGTCGCAGCCGCCGATCTCCAGGTGCCCGGCGGCGTTGTGCATCGTGGTGTGCGGGTAAATGAGCGTGTGCGTCACGGCCGCGATCCCCTCTAGAACTCGATGCCCGGGCGCGCCTTGACGCCGGCGTCGTAGTAGTGCTTGAGGGGCCGCATCTCGGTCGCCAGATCGGCCGCCGCGATGAGCTCGTCGGGCGCGCGGCGGCCGGTGATCACGAGCTCCACGGCGGCCGGCTTGAGGGCCACGAGCGCCAGCACCCGCTCGAGGGGCACGAGCTCGAAGAAGACCGCCGTGACGAGCTCGTCGAGGACGACAAGGTCGTAGTCGCCGCTCTCGACGAGGCCCTTGGCCTCGTCGAACCCGGCGGCTGCGGCGGCGAGGTCCTCTTCCGAGGCCTCGCCCTTGAGCACCCAGTGGTCAAGACCGCACTGGCGCACCGGCACGCCGAGCTTGCGCAGACCCACGATCTCGCCCCACGAGGGATCCGACTTCATGAACTGGAGCACCGCCGGGCGCAAGCCCTGGCCGAGAGCCCGGAGCACGAGGCCCAGGGCAGCGGTCGTCTTGCCCTTGCCGTCGCCGGTGTAGACCTGGACGAAGCCTTCGTTCAGCGGGCTCACGTCCGCGTCACCTGCTGTAGTCGTAGAAGCCGGCGCCGCTCTTGCGGCCCAGCTTGCCGGCGGCGACCAACTCGCCCAGCGCCGGGCTCGGCGCGTACTTCGGGTCACCGAGCTCGCGCTCGAGCGTCTCGAGGATCGCCTTGGTGGTGTCGAGGCCAACGAGGTCGGCCAGCGCCAGGGGGCCCATCGGCCAGTTGGCGCCGAGCTTCATGCCGGTGTCGATGTCCTCGGCGCTCGCCACGCCCTCGGCGAAGGCGTTGGCGGCCTCGTTGATCATCGGGAAGAGGATGCGGTTCACGACGAAGCCGGGTGAGTCCGTGACGGTGATCGGCGTCTTGCCGACCTTCTCGGCGAACTCGCGCGCGGCGGCGATCGTGGCCTCGGAGGTGGCTTCGCCGCGCACGACCTCCACCAGCGCCATCATCGGCACGGGGTTGAAAAAGTGGATGCCGACGAAGCGCTCGGGGCGGGTCACGATCTTCGCCAGCGAGCCGACGGAGAGGCTCGACGTGTTCGTCGCGATGATGGCGTCGGGGCGCAGGAGCGCGGCGGCCTTCTCGAACAGGCCCCGCTTGATCTCCATGGCCTCTGGGGCGGCCTCGACGAAGAGGTCGGCGTCGGCGCCGGCGGCCATGTCGGTGCTCGTGGTGATGCGCGCGAGGGCGGCGTCGCGCGCACCGGCCTCCATCCTGCCCTTCTCGACCATCCGGCCGAGGCCCTTCTCGATGCCGGCCATGCCCTTGGCGATGAACTCGTCGGCCACGTCGATCATCACCACGTCGATGCCGGCGACGGCCGACACCTGCACGATGCCGGCGCCCATCTGGCCGGCTCCGGCCACGAGCAGCTTCCTGACAGTCACGGGGTCCTCCTCAGGTACGGCGCGCGGGCGGCCTGTGGGCGGCCGCCGGCGACACGCGATCGATGCCTCGGGAAAGCGCTGTCCATGCTACCGCAGCGGGCGCGGCCGGGTCCAAGCAGGCGGAGCCCGGCCGCCGCGCGACAGGGCCTCGTTGGTCCTGTTACCATCAATCCATGGAAGCCGAGCCCAAGATCATCAGCTGCGAGGTCCTGCGCAACGAGGTCGAGCGCGTCAACCCCGGCTACGAGGTCGACTTCTTCGAGGGCGCTCTGCACGACTACCCGGACCGCATGCGCGTCGCCATCCAGGAGCGCATCGAGGCGACGCCGGGCGAGCGCGAGATCCTCCTCTGCTGCGGGCGCTGCAGCAACGGCACGGTCGGCCTGCACGCCGGCCCGCACCGCCTCGTCCTCCCCGCGGTGGACGATTGCATCTCGCTGCTCCTGGGCTCGCGGCAGCGCTACCTGGCCGAGCACGGCGCCCAGCCGGGCACCTACTACTACACGCGCGGGTGGATCGACTTCATCCGCGACCCCTACACCGAGTACCGCGAGATCGTACCCAAGTACGGCGAGGAGAAGGCGGCGCGCGTGGCGCGGCTGATCATGGAGAACTACACGCGCCTGGCCGTCATCGACACTCCCGGGGTCGGAGGTCTCGCCGAGAAGGCGGAGTACCTCGCGACGGTGAGCGAGTTCTACGGGCTGCCGATCGAGTACCTGACGGGCTCGCTGCGCTACCTCGAGAAGCTCATGACGGGGCCGCACGACGAGGAGTTCCTCCTCGTCGAGCCCGGCACAGAACTCGAGGAATCCCGCTTCTGGGCGCTGAGCGCGGTCTGACCAGCGGACGACGGTGCTCTGGGCGCCGGCGGACGACGGTGCTCTGGGCGCCGGCGCCGCGGACTCTCAGCCGGCCGGCGCCTCGCCGCCGGGCTTGCCCGGCGCACGTTTCTTCTGAGCCGGCTTCTTGGCGGCGGCTTTCCTGGGCGCGGGCTTCTTCGCGACAGGCTTTTCGGCTGCGGGCTTCTTCGCGACAGGCTTGGGCGCGGCGGCCGTCTCTGCCGGCTCCGCCTCGCGCCCCGGCTCCTCCGCGGCAAGCGGCGCTGCCGCCTGCGGCTCCTCGGCCGGCGCGTCCGCGTCCGTCTCCGCCGGCCGGCTCTCCGTCCCGCCGCCGAGCTGGACCGCCCGGGCGAAGCTCAGCTGCATCTGCGCCAGCGTCGAGTGCAGGTCGCGCCGCTGCATGTCGTCCAGCTCGTTCTCCACGGCCCCGAGCGTGGCACGCAGCAGGTCGATGAAGAGCCGTGCGTCCGAGAGGTCGCGGAGGTCTGCCGTCTCCGGCGTCAAGCCCAGCTTCTGGTAGCCGATGGTCACGAGGTCGAGCATGAGGCTGCTCGCGATGTCCACGGCGCGGATCTGCTTCACCTGCTCACGATAGGCGCGGGCGCGCTCCTCGTCTGTCTGGGCGCCGGCGCGCCCGGGATCGTCGCTCATGCCGGCTCCTCCTGCGTCGTCGTGTGTGGGTCGAGAGAGGAGGCACGGGCGCGCGACACCATCTCCGCGAACGCGTCGTGCAGGCTCGCCCCCTCTTTGTGCGCCCGCGCCTGCTGCTGGGCGCCGTTGCCCTCGCGCAGCATGCGCTCGACGCCTTCCAGGTGAGGCGAGAGGCCGAGCGCGTCGGCCTGGGGCCCGGTGAGCTCCAGCAGGTGGCGGATCGCGTCCGCCGCGGTGAGCTCCTCGCCCATCGCCCAGTCGACGAGCTTGCCGTCCATGCCGTAGCGGATCGCCCGCCAGAGGTTCTCCTCGATGTACCGGTTCGGGAGGATCGGCAGCGGCATGCCTTCGTCGTAGACACGCGCGAGGTGGGCCACCAGACCCACTGTGAGTGCCGAGAGAGCCAGACTCTGCCACGCCTCCGATTGCGCGTCGCAGATGCGTACCTCGACGGTGCCGAACCGATGGTGCGGGCGCACCGACCACCAGATCTGCGTGAATTCCTGGATGCAGTTGGTGTCGATGAGCTCTTCGAAGAACCGCCGGTGCTCCGCCCAGCTGCCGAACACGTCCGGGATGCCGCAACGAGGGAACATGCGCATGAACGTCTGGGTGCGCGCCGAGTGCAACTGCGTCCACACGTTCTCGATGAACGGCGAGTTCGCCGAGAGCGCGAGCAGATGCGGGAGGTACGTGCGCAGGGCGTCGCACACGGCGACGGCGCGGTCGAGGCCGCGCACCCCGATGTGCACGTGCGCGGCCCAGGTGTTGTTGCGCCAGGCCACGTACTTGAGGCGCTCCTCGACCAGCCGGTAGTGGGGCGTGTCGATGATCTCCTGGTCGTGCCAGTCGGCGAACGGGTGCGTGCCGGTGGCGCCGAGCGCGACGCCCTCGCGGTCCGCGAGGGCGAACAGTTCGGCGCGGTTGAGCAGCAACTGCTTCGACGCCTGACCGAAGTGCAGCGTGCGCGGCGTCGAGACCTCGATCTCGGAGCGCAGCAGCTCGCCGGCGATGCGGCCTCTCAGCCGCTCCGGCGCCGCGTCGCGCAGGTCCTCGAAGCCGGGGATGAGGTCCAGGGTCTCACGGTCGAGCACCTGGAACTCTTCCTCGAGGCCCAGGTCGAAGTCGAGCGCCCCCTCGAAGCGCGCCTCGACCTCCTCGAAATATGCGGCGTGATCGGGTCCCATTCGCAGGCAACTCTACCGAAACGGACGCGACTCTACACGTTGCCGGTGGGGCCGGGCGGCGCCCGCCGCCGGCCGCACTCCACTCGTCGTCGCCGGCCGCACTCCACTCGTCGCCGCCGGCTGTTGCCTGGTCACCCGCCGATCCGCCTGCGCGGCGCCGGCTGTCCGCCCTTCACGCGTCATCAGCCGGCTCGACACCAAGCAGAGGGGCGGCCGGGCTGCTTGCCCGGCCACCCCTGTGGTGTCGCGCGAGGTGAGAGGAGCTCAGATCGGCTCAGCCCACCCCGAGGATCGTCTTGGCGGTGGCCACGGCCTCGATGGCGTCCTCGGCGTAGCCGTCGGCGCCGATCTCGTCGGCCCAGGCGCGGGTCGTCGGGGCGCCGCCGATCATCACCTTGAC